>Ga0302320_10007971_pt1 | contig 23190 bp, 20 predicted proteins | sample Bog_T0_3_FD_202130 | JGI IMG/M metagenome (GOLD analysis project Ga0302320, IMG submission 202130) | Peat permafrost microbial communities from Stordalen Mire near Abisko, Sweden - Bog_T0_3 | ecosystem: Environmental > Terrestrial > Soil > Wetlands > Peat | place: Sweden: Abisko, Stordalen Mire... | reverse complement strand
TGTCCGACTTCAGCCGCACCTTCCAGCCCAACTCGAACTTCGGCAGCGACCACGCCTGGGGATCGCACCACATCGTCATCGGCGGCGCCGTCAAAGGCGGCCAGATCTACGGCACCTATCCGACGCTTGCCCTTGCCGGGCCTGACGACTCCGGTTCCAATGGCCGCTGGGTCCCCTCCACGGCAAGCTCGCAGTATGCAGCCACGCTGGCCCAGTGGTTCGGCGTCCCCCTAGCCGACCTGCCCACAGTGCTGCCCTCCATCGGCAACTTCACCACGAACAACCTGGGCTTCGTGTAGGGCTTTGCGTGCGGTTCGCGGATTGCCGGGCCAGAGACTCGGAGCTAAATGCCGCAAGGCGGATGATCCGGAGCGATTTTTGCTCTGAATCGTTAGGTTCCAGCTTCTAACCGGGGCCTGTTCACACTCCCGGCGCCACCGCGCCAGTAGTGGGAACAGGCCCTAGTTGGAATCGCTCGAAAGGGCCGACAGCGCGTCCGCATGTACCGGAACCGCCAAAGATCGGGAACTGCCGGGGACCCCGACCCCCCTTATTTATTTTCAAGACCTTGCATACAATTCTTTGCCTCTTCCCGCAAAATCGCCAAGCAATATCTAACGATCGCAATATCCATAAGTTACATACATCGTTCTCACTGGAACGCCCGCCCCGCGAATCCACGAGGCTATCCTGTCCTGCCTGAAGCGGTGGCCGGCTGCGCCAAGTTTGAAAGGATCTGGATCGTGCAGCCCGGCGAAAGCCTCAGCTCTCCGCGATCTTCTTGCCGATGTACGATCCGTTCCCTAAGCCCATCAAAATCATCAGTGTTTGGCTGATGTCCGGCAAGCCAAGGGGGAAAGTGGCAACCTTGGTCTGAGGATCGATGTGAGGCGCGCAGTGCGAATGAATCAGTGCGAAGACGTTCGACAGGAACACTCCAACAGCAATCACGGTCCACAAAACCACTTGCACCTTGCCCAAATCCGGCTTGCCCTCATCGTCGGCAAATATGCCGCTTTGACACACCGGGTCATCCGCCACGGGCACCCCAGCCGCCGCGGCAGCCGCGTTGGCAGCATCGCTTCGCGTCTGTGAGCCGACAGCGATGGACTTTGCGGATACCGCCGTCGCCACGCTGATGCCCATGGCGATAAGCAGGTTGGTAGGAGTAGCCGGCAAGTCCTGGCCAAAGCCGCTGCTGAACCGAATCTGGTAGATGGCGAGGAATGAAAACACCATAGCCGCCGTCCAGACCATCATCTGAAACTTGCTGGTGCTTGGGCGCCCGTCCTCTCCGATGACCAGCGCCCAGGGATGCTTCTTGGTGGCGATGAGCAAGACAATCCAAAAGACAGCCAGGCCGGCCACTCCGGTGAGATAGGACATGTATTGCTGTTCAGGCATGAGTTGGTTCCTTTCTTTTGAGTGAGAAGGATTAAGAGCCCATTTTAATGCCGCGAGGATGCTAGGGAACCGGTTCGGACCGGCTCACTCGCTTCTGATTGAGGGGGTTCGGTTTCCCAGGCCTCAAATGTTGAAGCCTGGGAAACCCACTTAGCGGGCGACCGCACTCCTCACGGGGCGGCGCTGGTTGTGATGCAGTGGGTTAGGGGACCGACGGCCCACGTTTCTCAGCCCGCTTTTGCGCCAGCGGCAGGATGGCCTTGATGAAATCGGCTGTCGAGCACGGGCTTTCCGCCTGAAGTGGCTCTGGCGCTGGCGCGAGCGGATAGAGGATGTCCGCCGCACCGGAGTCGGCCTTGAGCCAGAGTGCAATCATTGCAATCGCCGAGAAGCGCAGCAACCGCACCTCGAACGAGCCCGCGCCGACCGCCGGGAGCTGGGCAACCTGCGTCAATGCCTTTGCGGTGGCTTCAACGTAGGGCCCGTAGTTGATGTTGGCCAGCAGCGTTGCGGCGCCGGTGGCATCCGTGAGCACCTCGCCGGCGGCAATGCTGGCCCCGCCGCTCTGGACGAGGTAGCGGAAGCCGGTAGCCGTGGCGGAAGCAAGGCCTCCACCCCCAGCCACGGCGTCGGCGCGCAGATCGTAAACGGCATGAGGCGGAGAAAGCTGGAGCGCGGCGAAATCGACCCCGCGCCCTGAGAGAGGGCTGGTTCGCGTCGCGACCTTGTCCAGTCCTTTGTGGATGAGCGAGCTTCCATTTGGTGGCTCTGCTGCAAAATGTAGCGGCATGTCTTCTCCTTCGTCCTACTTCGTAAAGTAGGACTCGTACCACGAGGCGCCGCCGTTATAGCTGGCGGGGAATGAGTTGAAGTCCTGGGTTGACGGTCCATACCAGGGATCCTGGAGATCGATGGTCGGCGCAGCGGAGTTCCTGTTGTCGTATCCATCGGTAGCCGGGTTGTGGCCGCCGCCGCCATTCCACTGGATGTTGATCGAAACGGGGTGGCTGGATTCGAGCTGGTTGACCAGCGTTTGCAGCGTCGGCTTGCCCATGGCCGTTGAAGCGAGATGGCCAGTGGTCGTAAGCGCCTGGTCCGGGTAGCCCGGCTGGTTGCACACGCTGCTGCTGCCATTGATGCAGCAAGTCGTCTGGCCAAACTTGTTGTTCACCAGCGAACACTGGGTCCACGGCGACGAGGGGCTGTAGTAGAGCGTGATGCTCACCGAGGTCGCCGACCAGCACCATTCGGTTTGCTGCTGATGCTGTTCGTTCAGGCCAAGGTAGACGACGGGAGTGATCAGAATCCCGCCGAGCCCGCCCCATGCCGACCATGGCCCGGAATGCGGCGCAGTCTGCCAGATGTGGCACAGTGAATTGTCGGTGCCGCGGGCAAACACCTCAATCCGCCCATCCGAGTTGAGCGCGGGGACCGGATCGCTGGTGATGACTCCGCCCAGAGAACTCCACGCCGACCACGGCCCGGAATGAGGCGCATTTTGCCAGATGTGCCACAGAGCATCGTCGGCGCCGCGGGCAAACACTTCAATTCGGCCATCCGAGTTTACAGCGGCGGCGGGCTCGCTGGTGATGACTCCTCCGAGAGAACTCCATGCGGACCATGGGCCGGCATGTGGCGCATCCTCCCAGATGTGCCAGAGGGCGTCGTCGGTGCCGCGGGCAAACACTTCAAGGCGTCCGTCAGTGTTGACTGCGGCCGACGGGGTGCTTGATATGACTCCTCCCAGAGAACTCCAGGCAGACCAGGGACCGGAGTGCGGCGCATCTTGCCAGATGTGCCACAAGGCGTTGTCAGAACCGCGGGCAAACACTTCAATCCTGCCATCGGTGTTCACGGTGGGATCGGGAGCGCTGGTAATGACTCCTCCCAGAGAACTCCAGGCAGACCAAGGACCAGAGTGCGGCGCATTTTGCCAGATGTGCCAGAGGGCATTGTCGGTGCCACGCGCGAACACTTCAAGGCGTCCGTCAGTGTTCACTGCGACGGCGGGATCGCTGGTGATGCTTCCGCCCAGAGAACTCCAGGCAGACCAGGGTCCGGCGTGAGGCGCCGTTTGCCAGATATGCCACAGGGCGCCGTCGGTTCCGCGCGCGAACGCTTCGAGGCGTCCATCGGTGTTGACTGCGACGGCGGGAATGCTGGTGATGACTCCGCCCAGAGAACTCCAGGCAGACCAAGGCGCGCCATGCGCCACCGTTTGCCAGATGTGAAAGAGGGCAAAGTTTGTGCCGACTCCAAATACTTCCAGCCGTCCGTCCGTGTTGAGCGCCGCTGCGAATGCGGAGCTTAAAGCGACTTGCGGTGTGTTACTCATCGTTTCCTCCAAACTCGGGTTTCCCTCGCGGGACTTTTCGTTTTTCAGGAACTGCTATTTCGGCGCCGATTTGCCGAAGGGAGCCGATTTCGAGCGATATGGAACGAGCAAAGCCGCATCCGCCGTAAAGGCAGGCACGGCTTCTCAATGCCGATAAACCCGGCTGCCCGAGCGAGACCGTCTCTTGTCGATGGTTCCGTCATAGCTCCCGCCCCAGTCGTTCCGCGCTATCTGAATTCCGCGCGGTGAGGCAGGTTGCGAGCTTGCCGGAAGCGGATAACGTGAAATCCGCCATGCTTGTTTGCCGGCCGAAAAACCAGCAAGGGGGAAGCGAACTCAATGTGCCATAAATCCGCCCAGCATGTCAAGGAATTTATGAATAATTTCCAGAGAATGCAAGACACTCTCCACAAGGCTTAAAGGTAACCAGTTCATGTTTATTACTTAATAAACAGCATTATGTTTATTACCTCATACACATGAGCAGCACCGGTGCGCATGTTATCGGGCTATCGCAAAACCTGGAGTGTGCCGAGGCGAGCGCAGGCGTCGTCGAGGTCGCGGTCTTTCTTTGCAAAGCAGAACCGCAGCAGCGCTTCGCCATGGCCCGGCCGGAAGAATGCTGTACCGGCAACTGCGGCTACGCCGGTGGCGGCCAGCAACTGGCGGGCCTTTTCGGGCGCTGTTTTGCCCGGCAGGCCTGTAACGTCGGCTAACACATAATATGCGCCAGCGGGTTTGTTGGGAGTTAGGCCCGCGGCGGTAAGTGCGGATAAGATTCGCGCGCGCTTCGACTGGTGGTCTCTGGCTAACTCGGTGTAAAAGGACGGTGGAAGCTGCTCAAGACCGGCGGCGGCCCCATGCTGAAACGCCGAGGGCGCGCAGACATAAGTCAGATCGTGAAAGTAAGACATCGCTGCAATCCATTTCGCATCGGCGGTTGCATAGCCCAAACGCCAGCCGGTTACCGAAAAGGTCTTACTGAAGCCGGAAAGAACTATCGTCCGCTCTCTCATTCCATGCAAGGTCGCGGGGCAAATGTGGCGAGCGCCATCGTAGACGAAGTATTCATAAATCTCGTCGGTAATGAGAAAGAGGTCGTGCTCGATGACAATGGCTGCGATAGATTCGATTTCTTCGCGTGTGAAGACCTTGCCGCTGGGGTTGGCGGGAGTGTTCAGGAGGATGGCGCGGGTATTCTTCGTGACGGCGGTTTTGAGGGCATCGATGTCGAGGGTGTAATCCGGCTCGGTGAGCGAAACGAGGACAGGGTTGACGCGCAGCGAACGCAGTGTGGAGATGTGGTATCCGTAGAAAGGCTCGAAGAGGATGACCTCGTCGCCGGGATTGAGCAGGGCCATGGCGGCTGCGTGCAGCCCGCCTGTGGCGCCCGAAGAGACGAGCACCTCGGTTTCAGGATCGTAGCTGAGGCCGTAGTCGCGCTGCTGCTTGGCGGCGATCGCGTTGCGCAGGCGTGCGATGCCATCGAGCCGGGTATAGATGTTGTGGCCGTCGTGGATGGCCCGGATGGCGGCTTCCTGTACAGGCGCTGGGACGGGTGTATCGCAGACGCCCTGGGCCAGGTTGATGCCGCCAATGCGGTCGCACTCGGTTGTCATGGCGCGGATTTCAGACTGTACCGCGGCGGGGGCGAGATGGCTGAGGGCAAGACGGGAAGCTGCTGGGGTTGTGGGCATAGGGAAGATCCTTATGATTCATCTTACATATTGAGGTGCTGGGGGCGGCGGATCGGGCGGACCGGTGCGGCTGGGGCGTAGAATCGACCTTTTATGCATGAACTTTCGATCGTTTCGAGCATTGTGGACACAGTGACCGAGTCGTTGGCGGCTTACCCAGGCGCGCGGGTGCTGGAAGTGCGGCTGCGGGTAGGGGCGCTGGCGTCGGTCGTAGTGGAGTCGCTTGAGTTCTGCTGGGGGATTGCGGCGGAAGGGACGGCGATGGAGGGGTCAAAGCTGGTGGTCAACGTGCTGCCGGTGAGGATGCACTGTGTGCCGTGCGGTGAAGATGTGGAGTTGGATGGCGTGCAGAGCTTCCGGTGTCCCAAATGCGGCGAGCCGTGCAGCGACCTGCGCCAGGGGCGAGAGCTGGAGATCGATTCGATCGAGATTGAGGACGGCGAGGAGCAGAAATGACGACCAGGATTGTGGAGCTGCGGCGGGGAATTCTGAAGAAGAACGATGAGCTGGCGGCGGGCCTTCGGGACCGGTATGCGGCTGCCGGTGTGCTGGTGCTGAATCTGGTTTCAAGCCCTGGGACCGGGAAGACGGCGTTTCTTGAGCGGACACTGAAGGAACTGCGGGCGCGCGGGTCTCGTGTGGCGGCGCTGGTCGGCGACCTGGAGACGGACAACGACGCGCGGCGGCTGGCGGCCAGCGGTGCGCCGGTGCGCCAGATCAATACCCATGGAATCTGCCACCTGGACGCGGAGATGATCTCGAAGCATCTTCTTGATTGGGAGGGAGTGGAGCTGAGCGGTCTGGATTTTCTGTTTATCGAGAATGTGGGCAACCTGGTTTGCCCGTCGAGCTACGATCTGGGCGAGAAGATTCGCGTGGCCCTGTTGAGCGTGACTGAGGGCGAAGACAAGCCGCTCAAGTATCCCACGCTTTTCAACTCGGCCGATGCTGCGGTGATCACCAAGATGGACATCGCCGAGCCTTGCGGATTCGACCGGGAGCTGGCGCTCAGGAACATCAACGAGATTAGGCCGGGCATCCGGATTTTCGAGACCTCGGCAAAGACCGGCGCGGGGATGGGTGAGTGGCTGGGATATTTGGAGCTGCAACGGTGACCGCGGAGCCCTTGCGTTCTTGAAGTTCCGAGAATCATCCGTCTGGCAAGGCTACCTGAGCAGCACTGCTCCGGCCACCCTTCCAGCCAGCGCCCGGTCAAAGGTGACCAGCCGAATCCCGCCAGCGACTGCAAACGCGGAGAGATAGCCATCCGCCCATTGTTTTGTCGAGACCTCGTTCCGGTTCGTGTGCCGGCGGAATAGAGGATCGATTCCGCGCGGCTCGTCCATCAAGCGCGCCTTGGCGGTCTTCAGGAACGCGTCATAGACCTCCCAAGCTGCCGCCTGGGTCAGAACATCCACACCCATTGCGCTTTGGTTGGTCAGAAGACGGAGCAGTCCGAGTTGCGTGAAACGGCAAAAGAAAAGTACCGCGTCGCCGTCCAGCGATTCTCCCCACGCTATGGCAGCGCGGTGCTGAGGGTGTATCTCATGCGCCAGCGCCAGCCAGACATTCACATCAGGGAAAAGGAATGTACTCGTAGACACCTTCCTCGCCCAGTTTCAAGGAGCCTGGATTCTTGGAGCGAATCACGGGAAACCTTGGCTGGATCACCTGCTCCGCGGGCGGCCGCCCGGCGCGCAATCTTGCTGCGACGCCCTCCAGAACAATCTCCTTGATGGTCGTTCCTTCGCTGGCTGCGCAGATCTTCATTTCCCGGTAGACGGAGTCCGGAATGTCCACGGTCGTTCGCATAAAAGCATAATACCATATTAATATGTTTATGGTAAGTCTGGGCAACCCCATTGCCAGGGCAAACGCATTTCAGATTGCGGGATGATTCTGTCTTGAAAGGGCTCGGCTTCAGCCGTGCCAATTGCGTTCCTGACGATTTTCCCTGGCCTTTAGGCCCTGAGGGATGGGTTTTCGTCCAAAAAACATCCCCCAGCGGCTAAAGCCGTTCCGTTTTTCGCGCCATGTTTCGGCACGGCTCAAGCCGTGCCCTTTCAAAACTGCTTCTACCGGCGACTCGAAATCCAAATGCGTTTACCCTGACCCCATAGCAGCTTTCTGGCAGTGAGCCAGAGAAGCCCAATCGGCCTCGGTTTTGACGCCTGTGGCTGGATTCAAAATGGGAGTTTCTGTTTGGAGCATTTCTACCATGAGTGCTATGCCTCATGAATGCGAGCATTCTCGCATTGCATTCTTCGCGCGGACGTGCTCTAACGATGGTGCGCCGGTCAAAAACACCAAGGCCCTCCGGGCAAACCGGAGGGCCTTGGCGCTCTGAGGGAGGAGCTTCTCGGCAAAGTTAGGCCGTTTGCTTGGTCTTGTAGCCTGACAAACCATAGTAAGCGATGAAAATGTAGCAGACGATGGGCAGGACAAATGCGTATTGAATCCCAATCTTGTCTGCCAGGAAGCCGAATAGCGGTGGAATCACCGCTCCGCCTACGTTTCCAATGGTGATCACACCCGAACCCTCGCTGGTCAGGGGACCCAACTCGGCGATGCCCAGGGTAAAGATCGTCGGGTACATGATGGAGTTGGCGAGGCCGCAGAGAACCAGGCTCGCGATGGCGACCTGGCCGTGTGTGACCATGGAAACCAACATCAAAATGACGCCCAGGATACCCAAAACCACAAGCATCTTTTCCGCTTTGATCACGCTCATTAACGCGCTGCCTACAAAGCGGCCCGCCATAATGAGCAGGTAGTAAACCGTAACCAGGATTCCAGCCGTCTGAACACTGCTGATTCCCTGCTGCTCGCAATACTGGATGCAAATCGCGGCAAGAGCGATTTCAACTCCCACATAGAAGAAGATTCCCACCATGCCCAGCACGGTGTGCGAGAAACTCCAGATGCTGCGCCCCTGCGCTGGCGAGTCTTCGGCTGGCCGTGCCGAGGCGATCGCCGGCAAATGCAGGAACATGACTGTAAAACCAAGCACCAGCAACCCGGCGGCAATGTATACGTAAGGCATTTCCAGCATATGTGCCTGGCTGACGGAATCGGTGACCTTGGTCGTGTCTGCAAGGATGAAACGTGCGGCAAACCATCCGGCAATTGCCGAAGCGCCGGAGTTAAAGGCCTGCGCCAGATTCAGTCGCGCCGATGCGCTATGTTCGGGGCCAAGAATCGCGACATAAGGGTTGGCCGAGGTCTGCAGGGCGCATACGCCCGTGGCCAAAACGAAGATCGCTGTCAGCGTGAGAGGAAAGCTCACCATATTCGCTGCGGGAACAAACAAGATCGCGCCCACTACCATGATGAAGAGCGAGATCACCATGGTGCTCTTGTAGCCAACCTTCTCAATCAGCTTGCCGCTGGGAACCGAGAAAACCAGGTAGGCAAAAAACCAGGCCGATGTGGCCAGCATCGATGGCCCGTAGGGCAGGTTGAAAATCTCCTTCAGCTTGCCCACCAACTGGTTGTTGAGACTGGTGAGGAAACCGAAGATGCCGAACAAAGCCGTGACAATAATGAACGGCACTGTGTAATTGGGCGCGCTTGCCGCCGCTTTGGATTGTGCAGCCATGAAAATTCTCCCCCGCTTCCTTCAAAAAACGTCTGGTATTCGCCGTTTTCCAATCGCCGCTTGTCTGGAATCGCCGCCACGCAAACTGGGGCGCATTCGAAACGCAGAAATCGGGAAAACGCGCTGAAAAGTACCGAAACAACTCTACTGCATCAGGGGATAGCAAAGTCCAGCGAAACCCGAAAAGGTTTTCAAAGCCGCCTGACCATCGCGTGCGTTGCTCCACCGTTTACACTGGAATTCCATGATTCCTACCCTTGCCTGGACCCCGGAAGGCGTCCGTTTTATCGATCAGACCAAGCTCCCCCTTGAGGAGAGCTACGTACTCGCCTCCACATATGAGCAGGTGGCCGAGGTCATCGTCACCATGGTCGTCCGCGGCGCACCTGCCATCGGCGTCTCAGCTGCATATGGCATCGCTCTCGGCGCACTGCGCACCACAGCGCTCACGCCGCATCTGTTCGCTCCCGAGTTCGAGCAGATCTGCGGCCGGCTGGCTGGAACGCGCCCTACGGCTGTGAACCTGTTCTGGGCCATCGACCGCATGAAGCGGCTTTTCGCGGCTCTGCTCGACGAAGGCGCAACCCTCGTCCAGATCCAGGAACGAATTCTGGCCGAAGCCCACGCCATGTATGAGGAAGACATCGCCGCCTGCCGGACGATGGGCGCATTCGGCGGGGCATTGCTGCCCGACGAGGGAGGCGTGCTGACCCACTGCAACGCCGGCGCGCTGGCCACCTGCGGATACGGCACCGCTCTCGGCGTGATTCGCTCCGCCGTCGAGCAGGGCAAGCGCATTCATGTCTTCGCCGATGAGACCCGTCCGTTTCTTCAGGGCGCGCGGCTCACCGCCTGGGAGCTTATGGCCGACAACATCCCCACGACCGTGATCTGCGACAACATGGCCGCCAGCCTCATGCGGGCTGGGCGCATCCAGGCCGTGGTGGTCGGTTCGGATCGCATCGCCGCCAACGGCGACGTGGCCAACAAGATCGGCACTTACAATGTAGCGATTCTGGCCAAAGAGCACGGCATCCCGTTCTACGTAGCCGCTCCCTGGTCCACCGTCGATATGGCAACGGCGACCGGCGACTTGATCCCCATCGAGGAGCGCCCCCAGGTCGAGGTTACCCACCACGGCGGCAAGCAGCTCACCCCGAACGGCGTCGGCATCTGCAATCCCGCCTTCGATGTGACCCCGGCGAAATACGTGACCGCCATCGTCACCGAACGCGGCGTGCTGCGCGCGCCGTATGGCGAGTCGCTCAAGCAGATGGAGGCTGACGGCTGATTCAGTTGCGCCCTCGCCAGTAACCGGGACGACGTTTTGCGTGGGCCACGGCGACCCCAAGAATGGCGTCGTCTTTCTCCTGAAAGATCACGGAATAGGGAAATCCCTGCAGAACGCGTCTGCGGGTGTTCTTCGTGAAGGCGGGATAGAGTTGCGGCTGAGAAACGATCTGAGCCAACGATGCCACGATTTCAGTGAGAAACGCGTCGGCCGCTTTGGGATTGCGCTCGAAATACCAATCGAACGCTTCGTTGATCTCCTGCTGAGCCCGCGACTGAATGCGAAGGCGTTTCCGCTTCATCTGGCCAGCCGGGCACGCAGTGGGCCTACTACTTCTTCCCAGGAATAGGTCACGGCGGTTCCCGCCTCAGCCTCTGCGACACGCCGCTCAACTTCGGCCTTCCACGAGGCCTCAATCTCGGCATCGCTGGAGCCATCGCCCTGCTGGAGGAGCTCCCCGATAAGCCAATTGAAGTCGCCGGGAGGAAGGCGACGGGCATCTTCGAGGATTTCAGCGGCGCTGCGGTTCATGGTGGAATTGTAGCGCGGCATCGATTACAAAGCCACAATTGCTCAGCCTCTTGAGCGGCAATTTGCGACAGAATCCGAAATTGGGAGTAGCGTCGGACGAAAGCGGCACTCCAAACACGTGTCCGATGTGGCAACCTAGAACAGTTGAGGAGTTTGCGCCCTATGCCATCAGAGAACCTTGCCGCCGATGCCGCATCGAAAGACCTTCATGTATGGGAAGCGGGCGGAGCCGCGTCGTCCGAGGCGCTGGCTGCCTGGGTAGGCGCCCGCCTGGCGGCGCACGAGGCGGCATTGGCCTCTCTGCTTGCGATAAAGGGCGAGCGCACCCCGGAAAACTCGCTGCGCCTCTACGATGCCGCCATCGAGCAGCTCAACCTTGCCGGCGCTCAGGCAGGCGTGCTCAATTCCGTTGCCGCCGACAAAGCAGTTCGCGATCAGGCCCAGCTTGAAGCCCAGCGGGTGGCCATGGCCGGCAGCGCCCTGAGCTTGAACCGAGCCGTTTACGAAGCGCTCGCGGCTATCGATCTTGAAGGGGCAAGCGCGGCTACAAAGCACTTCGTCCAGCGCACGCTTCTCAGCTATCGGCTCTCCGGCGTGGACAAGGATCAGGCCACCCGCGACCGCCTGCAAGCGTTGCACGAAAAAGCGACCCACCTCTCGCTCGACTTCAGCCGCAACATCCAGGAAGGCGGCAAGACCATCGAAGCTACGGCGGCTGAACTCGACGGCCTGCCCGCCGACTATATCGCCCGCCATACCGATGCCGAAGGCCGCATTTCGCTCACGACCGATCCGCCTGACATGCAGCCGGTGATGACCTTTGCCACCAGCGGCGCGCTAAGGGAGCGCATGTTCCTGGCCTATAACACCCGCGCCTACCCCGCAAACCAGCAGATTCTGCTTGACCTGCTGGCTACCCGGCAGGAGATCGCCACGGTACTCGGCTTCCGCAGTTGGGCCGATCTGGCCACCGCCGATCAGATGATGGGCTCGGCGGCCAATGTGCGCACTTTCCTGGCCAAGCTCGACGCAGCCAGCCTTGAGGGCGCCCGCCGCGAGCATGAACTGATCCTTAACTTCGCCCGCAAGCGCCAGCCGGAACTGACGGCCATCGACATCACCAGCCGCGCCTGGTGGTATGAGCTTTTTCGCCGCTCGGCCTTCGACTTCGACTCGCAGTCCGTCCGGCCCTACTTCCCCTATGCGCAGGTCGAGGCGGGCGTGCTGCAAACGGCGGCCAGGCTCTTCAAGATTGAATTCCGCCGCGCCGACGCCTCGGCATGGCACCCGGCCGTCTCTGTCTTCGATGTATTCGACGGTGGCCAGTCCGTGGGCCGCTTTTACCTCGACATGCACCCCCGCGAGGGCAAGGACAAGTGGTTCTCCGCGGCGCCCATTGTCACCGGCGTCCGCGGCCGAGTGATGCCTGAAGCCGCGCTCATCTGCAACTTCCCAGATAGCAGCGGCGACGATCCCGGCTTGCTGCAATACAGCGATGTCGTCACCTACTTCCATGAATTCGGCCACTTGATGCACGCCATCCTCGGCGGCCAGACGGAGTGGGTGGGACTCTCCGGCTTCGCCACCGAAGGCGACTTCATCGAGGTTCCCTCGCAGATGCTCGAGGAGTTCTTCCGCGACGAAAAGCTGCTCCAGGCCTTCGCGAAGCATTACCAGACTGGCGAAACACTGCCCTCTGAAACGATCAAGAAGATGAAATTGGCTGGAGCCTTTGGCCGGGCTGACTGGGTGCGATCGCAGCTTTACTACACCACTCTGTCACTGGACCTGCACGACCAGGAGCCAGCGGGTCTCGACCTTGACGCCACCACCAAACGCCTCTATGAGACCTTGCAGCCCTGGACCTGGCTCGAAGGCAATCGCATGTACGCCAGCTTCGGCCATCTCACCGGCTACTCGTCGAACTACTACACGTATGCCTTCGACAAGGTCATCGCGCTGGATTTCTTCGCCCAGTTCGATGCTGCGGATCTGCTGGGTTGCGATGCGGGCAGCCGCTACCGCAAAGCGGTGCTCGAACAAGGCGGGTCGAAGCCGGGCCGCCAGATGGTCCGCGACTTTCTCGGCCGCGACGAGGAATTTGCGGCATTCAGCAACTGGCTGAATGAGGAGTTTGAGGGCGAATCCGCGATCGCGTAGTTTTGCCGCAAAATCCTCTACTGGTTCATCTTCTTCCTCAGCCCGCCGATAGGTTCTTCAGAACGAGACCCGGGAGAGCCCGTCGGCATTTAAGGGATAGATCCGTATTGCGCACCGCCTTCTCTGCCCGGCATCCCGTCAGCGCAATCCGTTCAGAAAGGAACAAGCTGCACATGGCGGAGATGATCTGGAATCAGGAAATGAGCGTGGGCGTGAAGGATTTGGACGACGACCACAAAGAGCTCGTCGCCCTGTTGAATGAGATGGATGAAGCAATCGCGACCGGCCAGGGCCGGGATGCGATCAACGCGATCATCGGTCGCCTGATGGAGTCAATCAAAGTTCATTTTGCGCGCGAAGAAGATTTTATGGCTAAGTCCGAGTTTGCCGGCGCCGTCGCGCACAAACGCGAGCACGATGAAACACTGAAGGCGGCGGTGCAATGGCAGGAGCACTTCAAAGACGCATCGTCCCCCGTCATGTTGCCGGAATCTCTCAACAGGTTCCAGAGTTGGCTTGACAATCACATCCAAGGCGCAGACATGCAGTATGGGCCGCATCTCAATGCCAAGGGGATTCACTAGCAGCCGTCAGCTTGCGATAAGATTCCCGGTTTGATTTGGACTCCGGCCGCGGAACATGACCCCTGATTCGTTATGATGATTCCGCGATGGCAAACACACAGGACTTCAACGGCAAGTGGGCGCTGGTCACGGGGGCCAGTGCGGGCATTGGCACTGCATTGGCCCGCGAGCTGGCCGGCAAGGGCGCCAAACTCATTCTGACGGCGCGCCGCAAAGACCGGCTGGAGGCATTGGCGGCCGAGCTGGCAGCCAAGGGAACCGAAGTACGCATCGTTGTTGCGGACCTGAACGATCCGGCCGCGCCCGAGCAAATATTCGCCGCTACTGAAGGCGCCGGCCTTATCGTCGACATTCTGGTGAATAATGCCGGACTCGGCCAGTTTGGCGCCTTCTACCAGAGTCCCATCGAGCAGGAACTGAGCCAGGTTCGCGTCAACTGTGAGGCCGTGGTGCGTCTGACGCGGTTGTTCGTCCCCGCGATGGTCGAACGCCGCCGTGGCTGGGTGCTGGTGGTGGCTTCAGTTGCAAGCTTCCAGCCGGTCCCTTACATTTCCACCTACGCGGCCACCAAGGCCTTCGACCGCTTCTTTGCCCTGGGACTAGCTGCCGAGGTGGCCCGCTACGGCGTTAAAGTGACGGCGCTCTGTCCGGGATCCACAGAAAGCGAATTTTTTGACGTGGCTCGGGGAAGCGCTCTTAGAGGCCGCCACGTGCAGCCGGCCAACGAAGTGGCCCAGTTGGGCGTCGCCGCCCTGGCGCGCGGCCAGCGAACGATCATACCCAACTTCTTCGGCAAGTTTACCGCGTTCCTGGTCCGGTTTCTGCCCGTGGGCCTGATTACCCACTTTGTGGAGAAGGCTGCGCGACCGGCCTGAGACGCCGATGCAGTGGCCGCTCTCTCCTTCAGGATCGGGCCATCTCGGGGGTAAAGACCTCAAAGCAGTTTCGACCCCTCGCCTTGGCGCGGTAAAGTGCAGCATCCACATTCCTCAACAGCAGATCCGCATCCAAATCTCCTGGCGAGGCAGTGCATACTCCAATACTCACCGTGACCGGCACTCCGCGGCCCGCGAAGGGAACGGGAACGGACAGACCGGCAACAACCTTTTTGGCAATACTCTCCGCCAGGTGGGGATCGCTCAGGTCGGGGAGCAGCACGATGAATTCGTCCCCGCCCATCCTGGCCACCGTATCGCTCTTTCGCACGGTTTCAACGATCCGATGGGCCGTGACGCGCAAAACCTCGTCGCCGGCATGGTGGCCGAGTTGATCGTTGATGAGCTTGAAATTGTCGATATCCAGCATCAGCAGCGCCAGCCCCGTTCGATGGCGCTTGGCGCCTTCCAGCGCAACCGCGAGCCGGTCTTGAAGAACCAATCGCGTCGCCAGTCCCGTCAAGGCATCGTGCTGAGCCATGTGGCGAAAGCGCTCTTCGCTTTCGCGAATGCGCCTTCTAAGCGCCATCACCCAACCCAGCACAACCAGTGTCACCACCAGCGCCAGCGCCAGCACCAGAACCCCATGGGCGGGTGTCCACCAGGACGGATTTTGGACGACAGTCACATCTGCTGGTGAACGCATGAGGATATGGAACGTCTTTGGCACAGCCGTTCCTATGTCCAATCCGGTTTTCTGCACATCGAGCTGGACCGAACAGATTCCTTTGATGCGAAGAATGCTCCCGTTCTTCCAACCCGTTTTTTCAGGACCGCCCAGCCCTTGGGGAAGAATCGCCGTGAATATGGATTTGCCTGAGGTGAGCAGCAAAGTGGTGTCAGACGAGGCCAGATCGCGTGAGACCAGTTGACCGTCGATTTGGATGAGCCGGGATTGGTACCTGCCATTCAGCGCCTGATCCGCGGTGACCGGGACAGCGCTTCCAGGTGCGGCTACCGCGGAGCCGGCACTCCTGTAAACGGCATCGGTCAGCGCGGGCGCGCTTCCCTCTGCCTTGGCGAACCCAGCGATGTCGATCAGCTCGCCAATGCGCAAGGGCGTAGCCTGATCGGTTTGCGCGCAAATTCCCTGGAGTGCATCCCAAAGGCAAACCGACGCGCCGGGCCATTGCAGAGTTACTCTTCCTTGCACATGCACCCGGTGAGCCAACAAGGGCGCCACATCCCAACTCAGCAACCTGTAAACGGGTATGGCTTGCATTTTGAAAGGATCAGCCGGTGCGGGATCGACTATCTCCACTGCGGAGAGATTGGGGCACTGGATGCGCACCCCAATCATCTGAGTGCGGCTGCTATCGAATAGCGGGCCAGCGTTGCCGCGAATTCGGACTCTTGCATCGACCAGCCGCGAGTAGTCTGCGCCCGGTTCCTTTTGCAGGAGAACTGAAATGACTCCATCCGCCATGGTCAGTTGCAAGCTCAGGTGACGGTCATCTTCCGCGATGGAGTGAATCACCCCCTCAACTTCAACCCATTGGCCGTCTTCCGCGCCTGTCAAAAGGCGAGTCAGCGTTGGCTTGGCAGGATCGCTGGGGAGGCTGGAAAACCCAATCACCTTGATTTGCGCCTTCAACACAATAGGAGCAAACTCGCCGGGATTGGTCACCCCGCGCAGGTCAATCAGCGATCCCGCGGGCAGCGATTCGATCGCGCCCGGGTCGAGATTCACGTATATGCTGCCGGTGGCATCGTGCACGAACAATGCGGGACGCTTGGCGCCAACCATAGGGTCGAAGTAGGTGACCACCACCCGCAAGTGGACAGGATACGCGCGCGCTGCTTCTTGGCTGCTGAGGCCGTGTGCCTCATGGGCGGTTGTAATGGTGCGCAACGCGCCAGGAAGTCCCTTGGCGGACTCGGCTCTTGCTGTCGGCTCCGCTATATCTGAACTTGCCAACAAGAGGGCCGCAAACAGCAGAACCGCAGTCCCACGGAGCCACCAAATACGAAAACGCGGGAAGCTGCTGAACTTCACCGGCTTGACCCAGCCCTTCCCGCACCCAAGGAGGGGCGCTCAATTCCCGATCTGGAGGCTCAAGGCCTTCGACGGGAGCAATCGATGCTTGTAATCTTACGCCTGAATGCCGCCCTTTGAGTGACAGCCGCCGCTACGACTCGTAACTGCGAGCCATTTCACCCAGAACTATATCGGCAGGAGCGAAATGAAGATTATCTTTTCAACACTGGCCGGGTAGCCCTCGCGATCGAACTCTGCAAAGCTTCTATGCATAGACGTTGACGCTGGCGCCGCTGCCCCCATTGCCGCTGCTTGCGGCCATGCTGCTTTGGGCGCTGCCGTCGCTTCCTGGGTCGCCGGCGTTGTACTTGCTCTCCAGCAGCGCAACCGTCGGGTTCGTCGCGTTCGAGGAGGTGTTCAACCCATAGGCGCTGTCCAGAATTGCAGTCGCCGGGTCTACAGGGGACGAAGAAGAACTGCTCGTGTCGGAGAGACTGAGCAGGTCGTCCACCCACTGCACGGTCTGAGCCACGGCGCTTTCAGCGTTGGCAACCGCCTGCGACGGGGTCGTTTTCAGGTCGTTCCCGACGGTAGCAAAAGCCGACTGTGCCGTCGCCAGATCGCCTGAGCCGATCGCGCTGCCCAGGGCGGTCAGATCCGTCGCGAGTTGCGAACTGGGCGCAGCGGTCGAGGAACTGGTCCCGCTGGCTGCCGACGAACTCCCATTCAGTTGGTTGTAGCTGTTGAACGCGCTCTGGGCAGCGGTCAGATTTCCCGATGCCAGGCTCTGCTGGAGCGATTGCCAGGCCTGCTGAGACGCCGAAACATTGCTCGTCGAAGCAATGTACTGCGAAAACCCCGCTGTCGATAGTGCTGCAACCGTCATAGGCACGCCTCGGAAGGAAGCCGGGAAAGCACTCCCGCATCCTCGGATTGTCGGCGCGGCACAAGAAAAAGAGAGAAAATGTGCCTTTGCAGGGCAAACCCGCCGGACATGCCACGTTCGAAAATCAAATCTTGTGAAGCGTGCAACTTTTTTTCTTCTCCAGCATCTATACGAATAACAAGCAGAGGCTTCCCCGAAGTTGTCCCATCCACGAAAGGTATCCATCCCCTTTTGAAGGTCCTTTATTGGACCTCTTCTCCAATTCCCCTCAGACCCCCCTCCTCAAATGCCTCTCGAGCGGGCCTACCGGAAGGTAGGCCCATCTGCTCACCCCTCCCCAGCGAATGCAAGAGCGAATTCAGGATTGAAGCCAAGACCGGCGAAGCAATTAAACCGCGCTCCAGATAAAATCGAGATCAGATGCAGTCTTCTTCCACCCCAAACTCAGATTCCTGCCCCGATGTGGAGGGGATCGATGCACTGTGCCGGCAAGCGGGCCTGGTGCGCAGCCTTCGCGGCCAAGCTGCTGGCGTCACGCGCCGGGTGCGATTCGAGCGCGCCCTTCCCTGGGAACTGTCCAAGGCTGCGCCTGCGCCGCGCTTGGCCCCCAACGGGGTCCATTGGCTGCCAGTGCCCCATTGGGACAAGACGCCTTGGCTTTGGCATGGTTTCAGCACCCGCAAAGGCGGAGAAAGCCGGGCTTACTGCGGCGACGGCGCGCCAGGAGAACTGAATCTGGGTTTTACGGCCCCAGACGATAGGAATACGGTGGCCCGGAACCGCCAGCTTCTGTCCGAAGCCGTCACCGGAAACCCAGCCACGCCGTTGGTCAGTGTCCGCCAGATCCATTCGAGCGTCGTTCGTATCGCTACCGCCCAGGACGCGGCCCGTGAGCGCCCGTGGAAAGCCGACGGAATCATGACTGACGAGCCCGGGCTCCTGCTAGGGATTCAGACCGCCGACTGCATCCCGGTGCTGGTGGCCGACCGCAAGCGCCGCGCGGTTGCCGCCTTCCACGCCGGCTGGCGGGGAACGGTGAAGCGAATCGTCGAGTGCGGCGTGGGCCTCATGAGGCTCGAATTCGGCTCCCGGCCCGAGGATCTGATTGCCGCCATTGGCCCCGGCATCGGCGCCTGCTGCTACGCCGTCGGTGAAGAAGTACTCTCCAGTTTCGAGTCCCAGTTCGAATACTCCAACCATCTCTTTCGAGAGGTTTACGATACCGATGCGGTGCGGACGAAATACCCAATGCTTTTTCTCACTCAGCGCGCGCCCGGCCACTCGCCCATGGGGCCCAGTTTGCATCTTGACCTGGTAGAGGCGAACCGGCGCCAGTTACTGGCCGCCGGCGTCAGATCGCGGGCAATCAAATCCGTGGGCGGCTGCACAAGCTGTCAGCCGGAGTTGTTTTTCTCGCATCGCGCGTCCCATGGCCACGCTGGCCGCATGTTGAGCGTCATCGGCATCCGGCCGCGATAGATGGGGACAGCGTCGAAAAGAGATGCTAGAATCGCGCATCATGGTGGGTGCGCGGGCGACTCACCCTGACCAGACAGCGGGGCAGAAGACGACTACGGAGGACTGAGCCACCCTGCGGTTTATCGCCCGTTGCTCAACTTGCACGGGATAGAGTTGCAGTAATGCGGGGTGGTTTCGATGCGCAAACTGTTCTTGCTCGGACTGATGGCGACCATGGCGCTTCCCGCCGGCGCCACCCGGCACGTGACAGTGGCGCAGTTGGAAAAGACACTCGCCGCCTCAGTTGCGAAGCACCGCGCAGACGCGGACCTGGTGCGCGAGTTTGGAGACTTCGTGCTTACCGAGCGGCTGACGGACGCTGCGCGGAGCCGCATCTGCGACACCCTGCATCTGGGACCCAAGACAACCGTGGCGCTTCAACTTCTCGGCGATCAATCGGCCTTCCTCGACCCTCCGACTGCCGATTTGCCGGTGGCCGCCGCACCAGACGCCCCCACCGCGAAGCACATCCTGGATGCAGCGGCCGCTTATGTTACCAACATATTGCCGCACCTGCCCGACGTCCTCGCCACCCGCACCACGTACAACTTCGACGACACACCGCAAGTATTCAAAGTGAATGAGTGGCCGGTGCGAGCCGGCCTGCATCTGGTGGGAAACTCCAGCCGCGAGATCACCTTCCGCGACGATCATGAGTCTCAAGCGGCAGCGCTGGAACCGGCCAAAACTGCCCCTTCTGCTCCGGCAAAGCAGATGGAGAGGGGACTGCAATCCTGGGGGGAATTTGGTCCACTGCTCGGCGTAATCTTTGTTGACACGGAGAGGGGCGCCCTGTCCTTCCACCATTGGGAGCAGGCTTCGGGCACGCTGGTCGCCGTCTTCCGCTACACCGTGCCCAAATCAGTTTCGCATTACAGTGTGAACTACTGCTGCCTCTTCGACGGACCCAAATTATCGAGCCAAAAGGGAGGGGGCGGCCGCCGCGGCGGTGGTGTTGGATCGCCGTTGGCTGGCAATACGAAAGGCAATGCCACAATCCTGTTCCACAAGATTCCCGGCTACCATGGCTCGCTGTACATCGACCCTGCAACGGGTGTGGTTCGCCGGGTTACGCTGGAAGCCGAAATGGATGACAGCCCCGTCTCACAGGCCGTGACCGTCATCGAGTACGGACCGGTTGTTATCGGAGATCGCAAGTTCATCTGCCCGCTGCGGAGCATGAATCTCTATGAAGGTCCTGCCGAATCAGGCGCCCCCTCCTCGATGCTTCCAGTCTCAGTCACCGAGTCGCTGATACCAAGCGGAACCCTGCATGTCAACGAGACCAGCTTCACGAACTACCACCGGCTGGGCTCGACGATCCGGATACTCCCCGAAACGGAAGCGCCTCCTGCCTCTAACCCATGATGCCGCATTCGGACTTTCCAGCCGTTGTTCAAACGCCGTCCGAGCCACCGGGGGTTGACCCGGCCTTCGAAGTCTTTTGCGCTTCAAATGGTGGCAAGCGGGCATATCTGAGTTTCTATACGCCCAGTTCGTTGCGAATGGCGTCCGCGATGGCGCCGGCATGTCGCCGCATGGCCTCTTCGCTTTCGGCCTCGATCATCACTCGGGCCAGGGCTTCTGTACCGGAGTAGCGAATCACCACCCGGCCGCAATCCTTCAGCTCTTCTTCGGCGGCCTGTATCGCCTTTGCCACTGCGGGGATGGATGCAAGGGGGCGCTTTTCCCGGACCTTGACATTGACGATGACCTGCGGAAAGACCTTCAAGTCGGCGGTCAATTCATCGATCGATTTGCCAGAACGGGCGATCAGGTCGAGAACCACGAGCGCGGTGAGCAGGCCGTCGCCTGTCGTAGCCAGATGCGGCAGCAGGATGTGTCCTGACTGTTCACCGCCCAGCGCTGCGTCGTGCTTCTGCATTTGCTCGAGGACGTAGCGGTCGCCCACAGGCGCGCGAAGCATTCGTATGCCGCTGCGCCTCAACGCCGCCTCAAGCCCCATGTTGGACATGGTGGTGGCAACAACCAAATCACCAGTCAGCAAGCCTCGGGCTTTGAGGTCGCGAGCGGCCATCAGCAGGATGGCGTCGCCGTTGAGGACGTTGTTTCGCGAGCCGGTCAACATGCAGCGGTCGGCATCGCCGTCCAAGGTCAGTCCCAGTGCTGCCCCGCGGGTCACCACCTCTTTGGCCACATAGGTAGGATGAAGCGCGCCGCAGCCGTCGTTGATATTGCGGCCGTCGGGAGCAATGTTCAATAGCGTGACTTCGCCGCCCAGGCGGCGGAAAAGCTCTGGCGCGACGGCTGCCGCTGCTCCGTTGGCGCAGTCGGCCACGATGCGCAATCCAGCCAGACTCAGCCCCGGAACGCAATCGATGAGGAACTGAATGTAGTCGGCCAGGAAGGAAGGGTTGTCTTCAACCAAGGGCAGCACCGACGGATCGGGAGCGGCAATCTGGGCAGCGTGATGGAGGATCTCGTCTTCCATGGCCAGCTCGACTGCATCCGCGAGCTTGAAGCCGTCAGCGCCGAAGAGCTTGATGCCGTTGTCGCGCCAGGGATTGTGAGATGCGGAGAGGACGACGCCGGCCTGAAAGCCGTGCCTGTGGACGAGAAAGGCGACCGCGGGAGTGGGCACGATGCCGGCGCTTTCAACCCGCACACCCGCTTCGCGCAGGCCGGCGGCGAGGGTCGCGGCGATCCAGGGGCTGGATTCGCGTGTGTCGCGACCGAGCAGGACGGCGGGCTGAGCGGCAGTCTTGCGCAGAGAGTGGCCAAGGGCGAGACCGACCGCGAAGATGGTGGTCGGGTCAAGCGGCGATTGGCCGGCGATGGCGCGAATGCCGTCCGTACCGAAGAGCTGGCGTTCGCTTGGCGTGATCGTTGCTGCGGTCATACGCTCAATTCTAACGGCTAGTCCCGGTATCCAGCGGCGTCGCGGCAACCACCTGGCTGGTAAAGGCGCCGTCCGCGAGACGCGCGGTGAGCCTGTCGCCGGGATTGATTTGGGCAATTGATCGAATCAGGGAGCCTTCAGGACCAATGACCAATGCGTAGCCGCGGTCAAGGACGGCGAGGGGCGAGAGCGAGTGAAGACGCGCATCGAAAGCGTTGTGGGCTGACGCGAAGTCACGGAGGAGGCGCTCCAGGGAGCGGTCAATGTGAGTGTTGCATGCCAGCAGGCGCTCGCGGGCCTGGGCAAGGGGCCGCCGGGGATCGTGGCTGAGAACCGCGGCATTGAGCGAGGCGACCTGCTGCTGTCGCTGTCGAATCTGGCGATCGAGCGCGGCTTCCTGACGGGAACCAAGGTCATCCAGACGCTGGGATGCGCGGCGGAGGAGTGCGGAAACTCGAAATTCGGCTCGACTGACGGGCAAACGGGTGAGGCGCTGTTGTGCTTGCAGAATCTGAAATCGGACTGCGCGGTCAAGACGGTGGGCCTGGTTGGCCAGATGTTCGGCAATCTTGTGCTGGGCTTCGGTGATCAGTTCTGCGGCGGCCGAAGGAGTAGGGGCACGAAGGTCGGCTGCGAAGTCGGCGATGGTAAAGTCGGTCTCGTGGCCGATGGCAGAGACGACAGGCAGGCGGGAAGCGGCGATGGCGCGGGCCACGCGTTCACTATTGAATGCGGCCAGGTCTTCCAGCGATCCGCCGCCGCGCGCTAGAACGATGACATCCACCAGGCCTGAAGCATTGAGGTGAGCAATGGCGGAGTCAATTTCAGCAGGCGCCTGATCGCCCTGGACCGAAACGGGAAGAATCAGAATGTTGAGGCCGGAGTGGCGGCGGGCGACGATGTTTAGAAAGTCGCGAATAACGGCGCCGGTGGGCGAGGTGACGATGCCGACCGTGCGCGGAAAAGCCGGGAGCGGGCGCTTGCGGGCGGTGTCGAACAGGCCTTCCGCTTTGAGGCGCTGCTTGAGCTGCTCGAAGGCAAGTTGGAGCGAGCCCGCGCCGACCGGCTCCATGGTCTCGGCCACCAGTTGCATCTGGCCGCGCTGTTCATAGATGCTGACGCGGCCGCGAACCAGGACGTGGAGGCCGTCCTCAGGGCGGAAGCGGAGCAGCATGGCCTGGCGGCGGAAAAGGACGATGGGGAGCTGGGCGTCTGCGTCTTTGAGCGTGAAATAGACGTGGCCGGAGGGGGCTGGGCGAAAGTTGGAGATTTCGCCTTCGACCCAAACGTCGCCGTACTCCTGCTCGACGAGCTCGCGAACCTGCCCAACCAGTTCGCGGACGGGCCAGATCCGGCGGGCGTGACGGGGCTCTTCAAACGAGAGGTCGAGCTGAGGCGCAAATGGGTCCGGCG
>Ga0302320_10007970_pt1 | contig 23191 bp, 17 predicted proteins | sample Bog_T0_3_FD_202130 | JGI IMG/M metagenome (GOLD analysis project Ga0302320, IMG submission 202130) | Peat permafrost microbial communities from Stordalen Mire near Abisko, Sweden - Bog_T0_3 | ecosystem: Environmental > Terrestrial > Soil > Wetlands > Peat | place: Sweden: Abisko, Stordalen Mire... | reverse complement strand
GGTGGGTTTGACGCAGGACTTGGCTTCCAACGCCTGCTCGCAGTTGTACCGCTTGAACAGCGCCACGACTTCATCCAGCAACTCCTGGGCGTGGTCCACGGGAATCAAGTCGCCGTTGACCTTCAGCTCGAACGCCTGGCGGAAGAATTCCTCGGTGCGCTCGCCGAGAAAGGGGAGCAGGGGCGATTCGTCGGGGAGGGACTTGTAACGGTTCTGGAAGTTGACCAGCACCTCGCCCTGGGGCGAGTTGACGGCCACGCTGGAGGGCACCTCGTGCTTGCCGTGATTGACCTGGAAATAGGTCGGCGCGACCATGAACTTCAACTCCGCCTTGTTGGTGTCGAGCGACCCAGTCAAAGCGTCCAGTTGTTCAGTTTGCTCGATGATGGTTGCGGCGAGTGCGCCGGCCAGTCCGTTGGGGTCAGGGAAGACGGGATAGACCGTCTTCTTGGAATCGTCCTTCTTGGCGGAAATGCCGCCAAGGGACACCTTGCGGATGCCCGACTTGACAGGCTCCTGGGGTTGGGTGGGTGCGGCGAGCTCGCCATCGCAGACGGGCTGCAAGTTCGGCGGTAAGGCCGTGCGACTGTTGGGTGACGGCCGGGTGGCGGCCGCGGGATTGAACCGCGTGGGCGGTGTGGTGTTGATGGTTTGCATCATAAATTCAAGGGGTGAAGCGCGAAGGCCGCGTGAACTTTCGTTCACGCGGCCCAACGCATGGTGCCCGCCCGCCGGCAGGCAGGCGGAAGGCACCGGAAACACCGCCGTCAACAGGACGGCGGCAAATCAGGGGAGCGGGCGAAGCGAATTGTTATGTAGGAACCATTGGATCTTGCCTTCACCATGAGTGTCGGGGCGATTGAAAACTGCGGCGCTAAAAGTTCACGAGTTGCGCCTGTTCTCGCTTGTGTTCGTTCAACAGATGCGAATACGTCTTGGCGAGCAGAACCCCATTGTCCCGGTGACCAAGCCAAGCCGCGACGGTGTGGACGTCAACCTTACTCATCAGGGCCATGCTGGCGAAGTAGTGCCGGCACATGTGACAGGTGAAGTCCGGCACGTTGGCTTTCACGCGCACTTCGCGGATCGTCTTATTGAAACTCATCGCGTGTGGGCTTTCGTCCTTGCTCCGCCGCGGCGCCGGAAACAAAAATTCACTGTCAGGGACGCGGCGGGTTTTCATTTCGAGCAAGTGCGTTTCAAGCCTGCTGTTGAAGTCCACGGCGCGGGCCTCGCCGTTCTTGCTCAGGCCGTCTGCGCCGATGTGGAGTTGCTTCTGGTCAAAGTCTACGTCCTCCCAGCGTATGCGCAGCGTCTCCGACCACCGGCCGCCGCAATACGCCATCAGCAAAATGAAGTCGTGAACCATGCGCCCGGTGCGAGGACAGGCCAGCGCGGCCGCGGCCAGACGGTCAATTTCCTCTGACGTGAGGCAGCGGCGCTTCGGGGTCAATTCCTTCAATCGCTCGAATTGCGGCAGGGTGTTCAACAGGTGGTCCTTGATGGCGGATTTCAAGACATTCCGCAGCGTCGTAACCTCGATGTTCACGGTCCGGGCCGAGGATCCGCCTTTGACACGGGCGGCCATGTGATTGTGGACAATCAGCGGCGAGACTTCCCTCAGCCGGAGCTGGCCGAATGATTTGGACAGACTTTTGAGCATGGCCTCTTCCAGCGCGATTGTTTCCGGACGTTTGACGCTGCCAAGCTGCTTTAGCCGATCAATGTACGTCGTGCCGTATTCCCTCAGGGTCGGTGTGCGCTTTGCCGCGACTTTCAGGGCGTCGTCCTCCCGCTTCCCCTTCATCTTGTTCATGCCGGCCAGGGCCTGGGGAATGGTGGCGACCGGGTTGCCGTCTTTGTCCTCCATCCGGACGCGCCGAACGACCGGGAGTCCGGTCGTCGGGTGCGGGATGGTCAACTGCGCGTAAAATGTCCCGTTGCGCTCCCAAAGTCCGCGAATTCGCTGCTTGCGTTGGTCAAAGACTTTGGCGTAACCTCCACTCGCATGTTGACGAGCCACAATTTTGACGTTTACGCTTCCAGCGGTTCCGCGCTGTGTTTCACTGGCTTTCATATTGAAACACTAGCACAACCTCTAGCACAATGTCAAATTGCGGTTTCCCAATCGTCACGTAATGCCAGTAAAATCAGGGTCGGAGCGTAGCTCAGCCTGGTAGAGCACTTGCTTTGGGAGCAAGACGTCGCAGGTTCGAATCCTGTCGCTCCGACCATTTGTTCCTTGGATTGATTTCCCGCTAGGACCTCCAATGGCGATTCGCCTTCCGGTTATGAGTACAAATGGAGCGGGAATTGAACCTTGCGAAGGCGGCTCTTTTCCCTTTCCAGTCCTCCAACTTCCTTCCACTTTGGGTGCGGCCTCAGCCGCGTTGGGGCTCAGCATTTATTGGGCAGGTGGCAAATTGAAGTTGAGGATGAGGATGCGGATGATCGGGGGCAAAAGAACAGGCTTTGGCGGCGGCGCGCCAAAGCCCGTCTGGAAACTCTTGCCGGTCAGGGTCAGTACGTATAGCTGGCCTTGAACGAATTGTCCTCGCCGTTGAGGACGACCTTGAATCCGACCTTGCGGCAAATGTGCTGCATGGCGTGGTTTTCGGCCAGGACCACCCCGCTGAGGTGCGCGAGTTTCTCATCACGGCCAATTTCAATCAGGCGGCGGAGCAGTTCGCTGCCCAGACCGAGGCGCTGCCATTCGTCGTTGACGAGCACGGAAAATTCCGCTTCGCCTGGGGTGTGCTGCTTGCTCAAGCGGCCCACGCCGAGGATCTTCTTCTCCTCGCCCTTTGAAACCTTGAGTTCGGCCACCAGCGCGATTTCGCGGTCATAGTCGTTGAAGCAGATGCGGGTCAGGCGCTCATGCGCGACGCGCTGCGAAAGTTTCAGCGCCGAGAAATAGCGGTTATAAACGCTTTCCTCGGACAAGGTTTCGTGGAACTTCACGATGAGCGGTTCGTCCTCGGGTTTGATGGGACGGATGAAGATGGGCGCCTTGTTTTTCATTTTCCACGACGTGGCGTATTGATTGGGATAAGGCCGGATGGCCGGATGGGGCAGCTTGCTTTCCGGCGTCTTCGGGTCATGCAATACCACGCGGGCGTCGAGCGCAAAGATGCGTTCGGCGGAGACCAGCAAGGGATTGATGTCCAGCTCGGAAATCCACGGCTGCTCGACGACGAGCTGGCTGAAGCGCACGAGCAATTGTTCGAGTGCGGCGAGGTTGGTGGCTTTGCGTCCGCGCACGCCTTTTAGCGCGGTATAGATTTTGGTGCGTTCCATCATGCGGCGCGCGAGCGTGGCATTGAGCGGCGGCAGGCCGAGCGCGCGATCTTTAAACACTTCCACGAGCTGCCCGCCCGTGCCAAACAGCAACACCGGGCCGAACTGCGGATCCATGCTGCTGCCAATGATGATTTCGTAGCCTTCCAGTTTGATCATGGGCTGCACGGTGACACCGAGGAAATGCTCCTTGCCGGCTTTCTTGGTGCAGGCGCTTTCAATGGCCTTCCACGCCTGGCGCACCGCCGAGGCCGTGCGCAAGTTCAGTTGCACGCCGCCCACGTCCGTCTTGTGCGTGATGGTTTCGGAATACAATTTCAGCACCACGGGGAAGCCGAGCCGGGCCGCCTGCTTGACGGCGTCGCTTTCCGTCAGCGCGATATGGGTCTCGACTGTCGGGATCCCATAGGACGCCAGCAGCTTTTTGGACTCAAATTCGGTGAGAATGGTCCGGCCGGATTTGCGGACTTCGGCGATGATGGCCGCGGCTTTCTCGCGGTCAATTTCGCCGTGCGAGTCGTCCGCGACGGCGGGGGTTTCGTAAAGCTGGCGCAGGTTCTCGCTGTAGCGCCACATGTAATAGAACGACTTCGCGGCGCGGTCGGGATACTTGAACGTGGGTATTTGCGCGGCGTTGAGAATCTCCTCGCCTTTGGCCACTATGTCGGCGCCCATCCAGCTCGCAATGACGGGCTTGTGGGGAATTTGCGCGTAGGGTTTGAGGCATGCGGCGGTGGCGGTGGGATCGGTCATCGCCTGCGGCGTCAGGATGATGAGAATGCCGTCGGTGTTCGGGTCTTTGGAGGCGATTTCGAGGGACTTGGCGTACAGCTCCGGCTTGGCGTCGCCGATAATGTCCACGGGATTGTTATGGCTCCAGGTGGAGGGAAGGATTTTGTTGTACGCCTCCATGGATTCCGGCGAGAGGTTGGCCAGTTGGGCGCCGCTGCTGATGAGCATGTCCACGGCGAGCACGCCGGGGCCGCCGGCGTTGGTGACGATGGCCAGGCGCGGACCTTTCGGACGCGGCTGTTTGGCCAGCACTTCGGCCATGTCGAACAGTTCTGAAATGGCTTCCACTCGCAGCACGCCCACGCGCTGGAAGGCGGCCTGCAATACTTCATCGCTCCCGGTGAGCGAACCGGTATGCGAGGCGGCGGCCTTGGCGGCGGCCTCGGTGCGTCCGGGTTTGATGACGATAATCGGTTTGGTTAGCGCCACTTCGCGGGCGGCGGATAAGAACGCGCGCGCATCGCCGATGCTTTCCATGTACATCACGATGCTCTTGGTATTCGGGTCGTCGCCGAGATGCTGGATCAAATCGCCCCAGCTCACGTCGAGCATGGAGCCGAGCGAAACGAAGGCGCTAAACCCGACGTTTTCCTTCAGACTCCAGTCGAGAATAGCCGTGCAGAGGGCCCCGCTCTGGCTGATGAACCCGACGCTGCCTGGGCGCGCCATGTCGGCGGCGAAGGTGGCATTCAACTTGGCCCCGGGAACCATGACGCCGAGGCAGTTGGGCCCGACGATGCGGATGCCGGCCTTGGTGGCTTCCTCAAGGACCTGGCGTTCAAGCTCCACCCCGGGCGCGCCAATTTCCTTGAAACCGGCGGAAATGATGATGACCCCTTTCACACCCTTCGTGCCGCAGTCCTTCACGATGCCGGGCACAGTCGCCGGCGGGGTGATGATGACGGCGAGATCGGGCACGGCTGGCACCGTGAGGATGCTGGTACAGGCCTTGATGCCAAGCACGGTGTCGCGCTTGGGGTTGATGGGGTAAATGGGGCCGGCAAAGCCGCCCTTGACAATATTGTCCAGAATGGTCCGGCCAACGCTATTAAGCGTTTCCGTGGCGCCGATGACGGCGATGGACTGCGGCGAAAAGATCGGGGACAGCGGACGGCGAGTGGTATGGTGCAGAATATCGTGCGCGGATTCGATGGAATTGGACTTCGTGTCGGTACTCATAATGTGTTTTGATTCAAATTCGTTAACTGGCAAGAAAATGACAGCGATAACTATCCCCGACTTCCCCGCTTTTGGCAAATCATCACCGTATTTTGCTTAATGCTACTACCCGCTATTTCCGTCCCACTATTTCCGCTCCTGCGCGTCCAGCCAGCGGACGGCGTAGCGGACCAGGTCGGTGGCGGTGGTCAGATTCAATTTCTGCTTGATGTTGGCGCGGTGGACTTCCACGGTCTTGACGCTCAAATGCAGCCGCGTGGCAATCTCACCAGTCCCGATGCCTTGGCCGATTAGTTGAAACACCTCAAACTCGCGGTCGGACAACCGGCGCACTGGTGCGGTGGAACTTTCAGCGACGTTTCCCGAAATACTTTCGAGAATGCGCGCGGACATGGCTTCGCTCACAAAAACCTGTCCCGCCAGCACCCGGCGGATGGCTTGCAAAAACTTCTGTCCGCCTTCCTGTTTCATGATGTAGCCGCGCGCCCCGGCCCGCAGAACCCGCTCGGCGTAAATCAGTTCATCGTGCATGGAGACGACCAGGATGGGCAGATCGGGGCTCAATGAACGGAGATCCTTGATCAATTCGAGCCCGTTTTTGTCGGGCAGGGAAATGTCCACCAGGGCCAGGTCGAATTTCTGCTTGGATACGGCGGCGAAAGCTTGGCCGGCGTTGTTGGCCTCGGCGCAAACTTTCAGATCATCTTCACTGTCAATCAACTGCGCCAATCCGGTGCGCATCATCGGATGGTCATCCACGACCAGGATGCGTTTGGGGGCGGGTTTGGATTTCTGGCTCATGTGGCGGGATTGGGCGCGGAGCACATGACGCGGACGCCGCCTCGGGCATTGCGTTCAATGGTCAGGGTGCCGCCGATCATGCCGGCGCGGAATTTCATGATGCGCAGGCCCATGCCGCCCGAGGACGAGATTTTCTCCGGATCAAAGCCGGCTCCGTTATCGGAGATGCCGAGGTAAATCCAGCCCGGTTCGGCCTTGAGCTGGATGGAGATTTCGGTGGCTTTGCCATGATTGACCGCGTTGGAAACGGCCTCTTGCGCGAGCCGGAACAGATGGGTGGCCATGGCGTGGCTGGGCACCGGCACCTGCGAGTCATAATCGAAACGGCAGTGGATGCCGAACATTCTTTCCAGGTTCAGCGCGTGTTCGTGCAGCGCCGAGGCGAGGCCTTCGGATTCCAGGGTGACCGGCGAAAGGCCGCGCGCCAGCGAACGGGTTTGGACGATGGCCTCGCGCACATGGCGGGCGATATCGCCGGCGCGGCGCGCCCCGTCCTTGAATTTTGGCGCGAGCTTTTTCTCCAGCACTTGGCTCATCAATTCGATCCCTGCAAGCTGCTGGCACAGACCGTCGTGCAAATCATGGCCGATGCGGCGCTGTTCGCGGTCACTGACTTCGAGCAGCTGCCGTTCCAACTGCTTGCGCGCGCTGGTATCGCGCGCCAGTTTCGAGGCGCCGATGATGTTCCCCTGCGTGTCGCGAATAGGCGAAACGGTCACCGAAACGTCAATCAGCCGGCCATCCTTCCGCCGGCGCACGGTTTCAAAGTGGTCCACCGACTCGCCGCGCCTGATCTTCTCGAGGATGGCCGGCTCCTCGCCCCTGCGGTCCTCGGGTATCAGAATGGAAATGTGCTGGCCGATCATTTCGGCCTGCGAGTAGCCAAAGATGCTCGCCGCGCCACGGTTCCAACTGCTGACATACCCCTCCAACGTCTTGCCGACAATGGCGTCATCTGAAGATTCCACCAGCGCGGCATAATGCATGAGTACTTTTTCCGATTCCTTGCGCGCCGTAATATCGCGGATGAAGCCGGTGAACAACGTTCGGTCCCCCAGCTTCACCTCGCTGATCGACAGGTCCATCGGGAAAAGTGAACCGTCCTTGCGCTGGCCCGAAACTTCGCGGCCGATGCCGATGATCCGGGCCTGCCCGGTGTGAAGATAATTGCCGATGTAACCGTCGTGCATCGCGCGCTGCGGCAGGGGCATAAGGATACTGATATTTTTGCCAATGAGGTCCGCGGCCCGATACCCAAAGATGTTCTGTGCCGCCGGATTCGCCGACTCGATGATCCCGCGTTGATCGATGGTGATAATACCCTCCACGGCGGTGTCCAAGATGGCGCGCAGCCGCTGTTCTCGGTCGAGCAAAGCCTCCGCCGCCTGCTGTTTTTGAGTCTTGGAGCGCCGGGCGTGTTTGGATTTGAGCTGCTCAATCAAGCCGAGCAGCTCGGTGCGGGACATTTTTTGGTAGTCCTTCATCTCACGGATGAACAAACTATCCGCTAAACCAGCCTCGATGCCAACCTCTATTGAAGGCATTGAAGGCATGTTCCGCCAAAGGCTGTTGGTCCGGTTCGGTTAATGGGTCAGCAGCTGCGCACGGTAATCCGTGGGAGACTGGCCCAGGATCTTCTTGAAGACGCGGTTGAAATGGGTGAGCGACTGAAACCCAACCTCGAAAGCGATTTCGCTGACGCGCAGGTTGGGGTTCAGTAACAGGTTCTTGGATTTTTCAATCCGCACGCGGGCGACGTAGTCGGTGAAATTGATTCCGGCGACTCGTTTGAACATTTTGCAGAAGTAATAGCTGCTCATGTTCACGGCTTTGGCAACTTGGCTCAAGGACAGCTCTTCCGTCTGGTGGTCCTGGATATAGGCGCGGGCCTTGGCGATGACCGGCGGCTCGGAATTCTCGCGCTGGATGAAGACCTGATTGCTCACCATTGCCAGATGCTGGGCAAAAATTGATAATAGCTTCAGGGCGGAATCATGCTCTTTGGGCGTCACCACCCGGCCGGAAAAATAGGCCGTGCGGAGCGCCTCGGGGGTGGTTTCGACTCCCCATTTCTTGCACAATTCCGCCGTTTTTTTGAACTGCGCCTCGGTGGGTTTCTTGCGGAACACCTGGCCGGTCTGAAGATAACCCACCAGCCGGTCGCTCATTCGCACGGGCACGGCGCTGTCGCTCAATCCCACGGGGCAGGTGACGGTTTCGGCCTCGCCGGAGGCCTGCTGGCACAAGCGTTCCTGCATTTGCAGGCAGTTCGCGCAGGAACGGTTTTTCTTGGACAACAGGGCGCAGAAGGCGTTCTCATTGCGCTTGCCATGATGTGGCAATTGCCAGGTCTCGACCGGCTGCAAAGCGACCGGCAGGCCGGTCAGATCGCTGAAGGCGCGCTCGTAGTCCCGATACACCCGGGAATTGGTCAGGGCCTCGACCAAGGCCCGGTTGTCCTGGCCGTTTTCCGGCGTGTCGCCGGACGTGGAATGATTGACTGCCTCCAGGTGTTCGGTGGCGTCTTCTGCCTGAACCGACTTAGCAATTATTGTTTGCATGAAGACAATATACGGTAAGTCGTGGCCAAGCTTCAATTGGTGCAACGCCTGATCGTGGTTGAGGGTTGTGGATGATGCCAATAGGGGAAACCCTTAAAAAGGAATGACGAATGACGAATGATTCACACCTCACGCACCAACGCAGCAACGCACCAACGATTCAACGCTTCACGGTCTGCCTGCCTCTTTGGTGTAGGCGCTGATGTCCGTGATTTTGGCGGCCTTGGCGGCATCCATCACGGCTACCATGCGGCCCCAGGGCGCGTTTTGATCGGCGCGCACGGCGAGTTTGACTTTGGGGTTTTGGGCGGCGAGCGACCGGAACTGGCTCTGCAATTGTTCGATGGTGTAAGGCATGTCGTTGGCGCCTAGGAACACCACGCCGTTCGAGGCAATGGTCACGACCTGCGGCGGATTGTCGGCTACGCCGGGTTTGAGCGCCTGCCGCGAAGCCGGAAGGGTGAGCCGTAGCGATGGCACCTGCTTGAAAGTGGTCGTGACCAGCAGAAAAATCACCAGCACGATCAGCACGTCAATCAGCGCCACGATGATGACGGCGGGCGGCGTGCGGTGTTTTCGAATGAGGAATTTCATTTTCGGTCCATGTATTGGCGGCGGATGAATTCATCGCAAAGTGTTTCCATTTCCACGGCGAACACTTCGACTTTTTTGCTGAAATAGCCCCAGGCGACCAGCGCCGGGATGGCGATGAGCAGACCAATCAGCGTCGTTTCCAAAATCACGCTGATGCCCTGCGCAAGCTTGGAAGCGTTGTTAAGGCCGGCGTCGCCGATATTGCTGAACACCGTCATCATGCCGATAATGGTGCCGACGAGGCCGAGGAGGGGCGCGATGCCAATGATGATTTCCAGCACCACCAGGCCGCGCTCCAGCCGCACGATTTCCCGCCGGGCGGCGGTTTCGAGCGAACTGACGTTCTCCGCCTTGGGCCATTCCAGATGGTTCGCCGCGAACAGCAGCAGGCGTCCCAGTGGCGACGGATGATTCTCACACGCCTCGCGGAGTTTCTGCACCTCCTCGGGAGTGTGGCACTCCGCGAGCGCCTCGGCCACGCGCGGCGGCGCGACTTTGCTCCAGCGCAGCATCCAACCACGCCATAGGATCACCGCCAATCCGGCAACCGAGGTCAGGCCGAGCAGTGAATAAACAATGGTAGTTTCCATAAATGATGAATTCAATAATAGTAAAACGTGAACGTGATATCCCGATAATTCGCGCCGATCATGCGCGACATGTCGGGCGGCCAATTGGCGAACGGGGCGGCTTCCTCGATGGCCTCCTGGCAGAGGTACCCGAGCAGTTCGCCCACGGTGTTTTCGAGCGTCTGCATTTCGATGATGGAGCCGTCCGGTTTCAATTTAAATCGCAGCATGACTTTGCCGGAGCGGTCTTGCGCATACCGGTGATTGTCGAGCAAATCGTACCAGCGCTGAGAGACGGCCTCGATGATGGCGGCATCATAATCGCCAAAGGGCGTGGCCTTGGCATCCAGCGAAGACTCAAACGCATGGCGTGCCACCCCGCCGTCCTGCTGCATTTGCTGACCGGGAATTTGGTCGCGCTGCGCGAGCGCCTGCTTCAAGGTGCGCGGCCGCGGCGTCTCGACTTGGGTGGACGCGGGCGTCGGCTGTTGCGCTGGCGCGCTGGCTTTCGCTTTGAGTAAATCCGTCTCGCCGGGCCTTGGCGGCCTTTCCGGCGTTTCTGTCTGGGGCGGCGGCGGCCGCGACGGCGGCGGCATGTATGGCTGGAGCTTGGCCAGTTGTGGCGTGGGGTCGGGTTTGGGGGCTTCTTTCGGTTGTGCTTCGGGCGAATGGTTGGATTTGGGGACCGGTTTAGGCACGTCTTCAGTCTTCGGCACATCGGTCTGTCGGCCGTTGATCTTCGGGACGTTCGCCAAGGCCACGTCCGGATTGGCCGCGTGCGAATTCTTATTGGAATAATACTTGGGCTTGGCCGGCGCATCCGCGTCAGCGTGGGACACGTCCACAAAAATGTCGGGTTCGCTGTTGTGGGCGAGTTGCGCCTGCAACGGATACTTTTTGGGCTCCAGGTGCAGCCAGGACGGCGGATGCCATTTTTGCCACCAGCCCAGCTTGTCGCCGGTGTGGTATCCGCCCCACAGGGCCAAATGCAAGGTCAGCGAAACCAGCAAGGCCACGATCGCCCGCTCGCATTCGCGGCGGCTGAAGCGCAGCGAATTGGATTCATCTTGGGCGCGAGCCATGAACGCTTATTTTGCCGGACGCGCATCCCCCGGGCAATAGATAGATTTTTTCTTTTTGCTTATTTTTTTCTGGCGGCTGCCGATAGGGAACCGCATACTTGAGCAAGCCTTATGTCCCAAACATATTCGACGCAGACCTCGGCTGTGACCGCTGATTACATTGTCGTCGTCAGCACAGAAGACGATTTTCACAGCAGCTTTCACGATTTTGCCGAAAAAGTGAACCGCAAGCTGCGGGTGGGCTATCAGCTCCACGGCCAGCCGTTTAGCATTCACCAGACCCTGTGCCAGGCGATGGTACGGGTGGAAGGCCCGCAACCCAGCGGCGAAACCACGATTTTTTACAAACAGCCCGAGGATCGTTACCTGATGTAAGCCGATGCCAAAAGCTTCCCTTGCCGCCATCGTTCGCCATTGTGACCGGACCTTGCGAACAGGTGAAATCGGCGATTATGACGGCGCGGTGAACGGGCTGCAGATGGAAAATTCCGGGATCGTCACGCGCATTGCCGCCACGGTGGACGCCAGCCTTGCCACCGTGAATCTGGCCATTGCGGCGGAAGCGGATCTGCTCATCGTCCATCACGGACTGTTTTGGTCCAAGTCGCATCCGTGGATTGGGAAGCAATACGAACTGCTCCGGCGACTCCTCCAGAATAATGTGGCCATATACAGCTCACATCTGCCGCTGGACGCGCATCCAGAACTTGGCAACAACGCCCGGCTTGCTGCCGCGCTGGGGCTGGAAAAGCTAAGACCCTTTTTTGCCAGCCACGGGCAGCCCATCGGTTTTCGTTCGCTGGCTGGAATTCCCCGCGCTGAACTTGCCAATCGACTGGAACACGCCACCGGTGTGAAACCCATCGTGATTCCCGGCGGAAACGAGATTTGCCGGCGTATTGGCGTGGTCACCGGCGGCGCCGGCGGCGATTTGAAACTGGCCGCGGACGAAGGGGTGGACACCTTCATCACCGGCGAGGGCCCCCACTGGACCTTCGCGCTGGCCGAGGAACTGGGGCTTAACGTCCTTTACGGCGGACATTATGCCACTGAAACGTTCGGGGTGCAGGCGCTGGCGGCGGAATTGTCAAAGAAGTTCCGCGTGCCGTGGCAATTTCTTGATCACCCCACGGGCCTGTAGGACGTCCATTCCCTTTTTCAGAGCGCGGTTCCGTGAGCCGTAGCAAGGCCATGCTAAAGAGGCGACCCAACCTTATGTCCTGCGCGTTCTGACGGGCGAAGTTTCTGCGGGTCACAGACTCGCGCTCCGTGTTTTCAGACTCCCCGGTAGATGGTGTAGCTCCAGGGCGAACAGAGCAGGGGAATATGATAGCTGGCGCCGGAGTCGGCAATGCCAAACCGAACGGGTACCTTGTCGAGAAAGCGCACCTTCGGCAGGGTCGGTGATTTGGCCGCGAAATAATCCCCGACCAAGAAAACGATTTCGTAGTGGCCGGCTTTCATTTCATCGGCCGCCAGCAAGGGCGTCTCGGTGCGGCCGTCGGCATTGGTCTTGGCGGTGGTGATCAGCGTGGGCTCCCCGCCGTCCAGCAGCCAGAGTTCGATTTTCATGCCGCTGGCCGGACAGCCATGCGCGGTGTCGAGGACATGTGTGCTCAATTTTGCGGACATAAACAACGGGTGGTCAAAACCCGTGACCGAGATTCGGCGATTTCCAGGATTTCTTCAAGTGCTGTTTTTTTGCTTTTTTTTTTGTGGCCCGGAGTTTTAACCACAGATGGACACAGATGGACGCAGATTCGGCGGCACAATTCGAAACTCATTTCCGTCCTGGGGTTGCAGCGCCTTGCCACCGTGCCGGCCACAGAATTCTTTCGCCTCCCTGGTGATGATTGGTTAAATTGCGATCATGCTGGTTCCGAGCCTCTACGTACACGTGCCGTTTTGCGCGCAGAAATGCGAGTACTGCGCGTTTTATTCCGAGGCGTCTTCCGGCGAACTCGTCAATCGTTACGTGGCGGCCCTGGTGCGGGAACTGGAAATGGTTGCGGGCGACCTGAAACCCAGCACCATCTTCTTCGGCGGCGGCACCCCATCGCTGCTGAATCTGCGCCAGTGGGAAACCATCCTGCGAGCGATGGGAAAACTGAACCTGCTTGGCGCGGAGGAATTCACAATTGAAAGCAACCCGGCTACGGTCTCGGCCGACAAATGCAAATTGCTCCGCGACTCCGGGGTGAACCGCGTTTCGATGGGGGTGCAGTCGCTGGATGAAAAACTGCTGGACCGCCTGGGCCGCATTCATTCGCGCGCCATGGTTTTCAAGTCGTTCGACATTTTGCGCCGCGCGGGTTTTGACAATGTGAATCTCGATTTGATGTTTGGTATTCCCACGCAAACGATGGAAGTCTGGCAGGACACGTTGAACGAGGCCATGGCCATGCAAAGCGAGCATTTGTCCAGTTACGAGGTGATTTACGAGGATGACACGCCGCTGTTCGCCCAATTGCAGGCCGGTGAATTCTCGGTGGATGAGGAACTCGCCTGCGCGATGTATGAGGAATTAATCTTGACCGCGACTCGCGCCGGCTTCCGCCAGTATGAGATCGCAAATTTCGCCCGCGACGCGAAATCCGATGCCCACCAATCCTATAATCCACCAAACCGTCACTCCCTTCCCGCTCTTGCCTGCAAGCACAACGTGAATTACTGGCGCGGCGGATCGTTTTACGGGCTGGGCCCGAGCGCCACCGGCTATGTGCGGGGTGTGCGAACGAAGAACTGGGCCAACACCCAGCTTTATTGCGAGCAATTGGAGCAGGGCCGGCGCGCGATCGAATCCAGCGAGGAACTTTCACCATTGCGCCGCGCCGGCGAAATCGCCGCCTTCGGATTGCGCATGAACGCCGGCTGGCCATATGAGGATTTTGAACGCACGACCCAGTATGACCTGCGTCGAGAATGGGCGGCCGAGATGCAACAGCTTTCCGAGCGCGGCTGGGGAAGGATTTTCGGCGACCGTTTTCAGCTCACACGCCAGGGACTGCGGTTCGCGGATGCGGCGGCGGAGATGTTTTTGCGCTGAAGGCGGAGCGCTGTCTTCCACCAGGCTCCAAGACGTGTCATTTGAAACGAGCCGGGTCGGGGACCGGCTTCCGTCCGTATCGCCATACTCTAAAGCGGCGGTGAACGCGCCGCACTCTCCAAGCGCTTCGCGAAACCCGAGGCCGCATCGCAGTCGCGCCAGCGCTTGGATTGCGGTGGCTTCAGCACCGCTTTTCCTCCGGCGAAGATTGGCATTGGGTTCGTGGCCGCATCGTCCGCCCGAAGGCGGCGGTGAACGCGTCGCACTCCAGGCGCTTCGCGAAACCCGAGGCCGCCCGCAGTCGCGCCAGCGCTTGGAGACTGCGGTGGCTACAGCACCGCTGTGAAACGCGCCGTGCCGGGAGGCCGGCGTCCCGCTCACTGATTTTTTGATTTTTTGGCAGGCTTGGAGGACGGCAGCACTTCGTCCTGCCACTTTCTGACTTGAGGGGCCTGCGTGTCCACATCGGCCAGAGCGGTTCTCGCGTCTTCCGCGCTATGGATGATTTTAGGCCGAAGGAATACCATTAGCTCAACATCTTGCGTGGTTTTGTTCTCTTTATTAAACGCCCATTTGAGGCCGGGTATGCTCCCCAAGAACGGGGTCTTGCGCAAGGTGTTGGAGATTTGCTTCTGGATGATGCCCCCTACGATCAGCGTCTGGCCGTTGGTGGCTGTCAGGTCGGTGCGGAAATTGCGGGTGTCGAACACGTCGCCGCCGAGCACCGTCCCCCCGGTATCCACGGTGGAGGATTCGGCGTGGATTTTCAATTCCACGTTCCCCGACGAGTTGATGTGCGGCGTGACTTCCAGCACCACGCCCACATCCTTGTAAGTGATGGTGGTGTTTTGCGAGCCGACGGAGGATACCTGGGTGTTGTTCGGCACGGGCACTTCCTGTCCCACGAACAGCTTGCCGGTTTCGTTGTCGCGAATGTTGATCTGCGGTTCGGCGAGGACGGTGGCGTCGGTGGTGCGGCGCAGGAATTGCACCAGGAAATCCATGCTGAGCGAACCCGACAACACGCCGGAACGCAGCGACGCCAGCGACTGGGCCACGGTGGAAGCCGAAAGCGTGGAGGACGAAGCCGAGTTATTGACGTTGACGGTGGTATTCTGGCCAAGGCCGCGCACGTATTGCGCGGTGGTGCTGGCGATGACTGAATTGTCAATATCGTCGCCGGTGAATTCCGTGCTGCCATTGGGCGACCAGCGGACGCCCAGCGCGTCCAGGTAATCGCTGGAGACCTCGACCAGCCGCGCATCAATCAGCACCTGGTCGGTGGGTTCGTCCAAGTCGGCGATCAGCTTCAGCATTTGCGGGAAGAAATGGACGTTCGCGGAAATCAGCAGCGCGTTGCTGCGCTCATCGGCCACAAAGCGAACCCGGCCAATCAAGTCGCTCACGGCCTGAACGGCATGAGTGTCGCCGGTGCGCGGATTGTCAGGCTGCCCCCCCAGCCAGGGGAAATAGCCTTCAATTTTGGTTTCCGTCACCAGGTCAAATCCGGTTTCCGAGGTGGAAGTCTGCGGCTGCTGCGATTGCGCTGATTGGGTGCTGGAATTGTTCTGCTGGTTTTGCGTCGTCGTCGGGTGCAATGGCGGCGAGCCGTTCTTGGCAAACAGGATGTTGAGGCCGTTGGCCACGTCCGCTGCCTTGGCAAATTTCAGGCCGATGTGCAGCGTGCTTTCCGCCGCCTCCGGCGGACGATCCAACTGATTGATGATCTGCTCCACCGCCTCCAGATTCTCCTTCGAGTTTGCGGTCACGATGAGCGCGTTGGAATTGGGCTCGCTCGTGATGCGGACCTTGCCATAAAGCCGGCCCACGTCCCGGTCGGGCGTGGAATTGTCGGAAGAATCGTCAAAAAAGTCCCAGTAACTCCGCTGCACCGTCTTTTTCAAGAACAACTCGTTCAGCACGTCCTCAATATCCGTGGCATTGGCGTATTTCATGGGGAAAATTCGGGGCGCCAGGCTGTCGTCGCTGACCGGCGCATCCAATTCCGTGATCATTCGTTCGATGGAATCCATCTGCGACGGCGGGGCCTGGACGATGACGGCATTGCGACGGCGGTCGGCCACCACGGTCATTTTTTTGGAGCTCTTGTCGCCCGAAGACGAGTAGTTGAATATGTAACGGGCGCTGACGGCTTGCTGCTGGTTCAGATCCTGCAACTGTTTGGCCACGTCCTGGGCGTCGGCGTTCTTCAACGTGAAGGTGCGCATGATTTTTTCCTGCGCCTCCTCCGTATCCAGCGAACTGACAAACTGCTGGATGACGCGGAAATTGGACTCGCTGGAAAAAACGAGCAGGGTATTGGACTGCTCATCCGCAGTAACCTCCACCGTGTCCTTGATCGATTTGCCGTTTTTTTTCTCGTACAGCGGCCCGATTTCCTTCATCAAATCCGCCGCCGAAACGTTTTTCAGCGCAATGACCCGCACGGTGACGTCCTCCGGCTTGTCCGTGTCGAGGGCGGCAATGAGTTCGCCGACGGCGCGGATGTTGTCGTTGTAATCCGTGATGACGAGCTGATTGGCCTGTTCATCCACAAAAACGACGGCTTTGTCCGAGAGTGCGGCGCTAATGCGATCTTTCACCTCGGCCGCCTTTAGGTGCTTGAGTTCAAAAACCTTCACGAGCCGCTGCCGGCCTTCGGGCACGTTCGTCTGCGCACTGCCCAGCAGTTCCGGGCTCATGCGCGGTTCCTTGTCCTGCGGCACGATGATAATGGAATCGGCGAATTCGATGGCCGAATAGCCTTCGAGGGCCAGCGCGCGATAAACCAGGTTCACCGCCTCGCGCTGGCTGACTTTCTTGGAACTGGTGATGGTCAACTGGCATTGCACCTGCGGATGTTTCAAGACGCTCTTGCCGGTGGTTTGCGAGAGCCATTGCACCACCATGTCAATATTTGCCCCCTGAAAACTCAACTGGATTTGATCGGCCGAGTTGGTGCCGCCGCCCTGATTGGTGGACGAGCCGCTGGATAACGGCGCGGAGGGAATCCACGGTCCGTTGTCTTTGCCGCCGGAATCGGATTTCGAAGAGGAACCAGAGTTGTCAGAACTCGATGACGAGCCGGAAGACATGTCCGGTGGCATGCTGAAATTTCGCGGCGGCCTTTGCGCCAGCGCCGGGGTTGGTAACAGGCAAATCATGATTGCGGCAGCCAGACAAAACACCGCGACCGCACGGCAAAAGGCGGGGGTTTTAATCCGAAATCCAAAATCCGAATCCCCAAAATCCGAACGAAGGCCGAAGCCTTGCGGTGAGTCTTGCTGGGGGGGCGGGCGCAGACTGGCGCGTGGTGGCAAAGCGCCAGAGGGCTGGCGCAGTCCAAGACGCTGGCGCGAATGGCTGAGATTCCCGTCCGCGCGAAGTGTCTGGGACTGCGTGCGGCCCTCCGCCGCTTTTTGAACGCTTACCGATCCGAGAATTAGAACCGCTCCAACCCGCTGATTCGGCATTCGGGCTTCGGAATTCTTTCGGATATCGGATATCGGATATCGGATTTCGGATTTATAAATGGTTGTTTTCATTGGTGGAATCCTTTGGCAGGAGGCTGTCGCCGCCGTAGCCGGAGAAAATCAGCAGCTCTTTTTTCTGCCCGTCCTGCTCGATCAATACGCGGTTGACGCCGATGCGGAGCAGCTTGAGGTCGTCCAGCGAATCGCCTTCCTTGACCAGCCCGGTCTGGCCGTTGGCGGAACGCAGAAACGCAAACTCGCCGGCGATGCCCAGCAGTCCCATGGGCATCGGATGCATCAGCGGCGCGAGGATTTCGCTTTCGGTGATTTGATGGATTCGCGCCTGAACGGCAGGCGGCAAATCGGCGCCGTGTTTTCCCGGCGGCTGCGCGGGATTGAAATTCATCCCGGCCATTTCCGGCCTCCCGCCAGGCTGGTGTTTTTTTGGCGCTGCAGCGGTGGCACTGGTCCCCGTTGCAGCGGCGGCAAACACTGGATTCGTTCCTTGATTTGTCGAAAGCATGGCTGGGATGGAATTCGTACCCCCGTGTTCCCTTTCCAGTTTTGCCAGCGCCTTGGCCGCTGGATTGGTTGGGGTGCTGACATTGGTGTTGGTTCCTGGTTGCAGCGCGGTTAGCTCGTCTGCGGGGCCCACCGCGTTGGTTGCTGTGCTCGTATTAACATTTGTTCCCGCCGGCGCAGATTCCGTCTGCCTCGTAGCGGCGGTCTGGCGACCGCCGCTAGCTGAATTAGTGTTAATTCCCGTCGCTGCTGGTTTTGCGCTGGCAGCCAAATTGGTGCCATTCTCCACCGGCGCCGCTAAAGCCATGGAGTTGGTGATGGGATTGGTGTTTGCGAGGCCCCGGATCTTCAAGTCGTCGCCTGCCGGGGCTGAGTTCGTTGATGCTTGCTTCGGCGAGCCATTGGTTCCTTTGCCCACCGCCGCCACGACTAGATTCGTCTTGTGGCCGCCTTCCGAAGGGCTGTTGGTCGTCGTGGTCAACGACGGCAGTTCCGGCACGGTCACGCCGCGAAAGGGATTCCAGCGGATGATGATGCCCGCCAGTTGATACACCACCAGTGCCGCCAAAATCAGGCAGAGGACCCTCACTATCTGCCCCGCTCGATCGTGGAGTTCACGCATGGGGCGCCTCCTTTGGCTCTTTTTGCTGCTCGAAATTCAAGATGATGATGGTCAGGTTTAATTTGACCTGTCCGGGACGACTGTTGTCGGCGGTGAATTGCACCGAGTCCACCACCAGCGGATAACCGATGGTGTTCAGGCTTGCCAGGAACGACAGCGCTGCCGGAGCCTGCCCGGAACTTTCCAGTTGCACGGTCGCCAATGTGGCGCTGGAACCGTGCGCCAGGGTTTCACGGATGGGACCGAGTTGCAATCCGCCCGCTCTCGCCGCTTGCTGAATCGCTGCGCTCGCGTCGGAAACCACCGAGGCTTTTTTTAGCCGCGCCGGATCCAGGTGGAAATAATCCATCAGCTTTTTCACGACCACCACCTTCTCTTGGTATGGCAGCGTTCGTTGGCGAAGGTCGCGCGCCTCCTGCGCCAGTTGCAGGTAGGCCGACCGCTTGTTCTCAAAATACTTCCAGACTTCAAAGCCGCCGAAAAGGGCCAGATAAATGGCGATGCCAATGCCGGCAAAGCGGAGCAGGCGCTTTTCGCGGTCGGTCAGGGAATGCCAGCGGTTCATTTCAGTTTCTTTGGTGAAACCGGCGCCTCGGCGGGCATGCCGGGTGCGGCGGATTTTTCATCCTTTTTCGCATCGTCCGCGGCCAAGCGGGCGGAAGCGGCTTGCAACTCTGTGGCGGATTTTTCCAGCGCGCTCATGCGCACGTTCACTTTTTGCCGGTCTGGCGTCGGCGCCTGTTCCTCCACGACAACATTGGTAAAAAAGCCGGACGCGATGAGTTTGTTGCGAAAATCCGCAACCTGCTGGCCATCGTGGAATGCGCCGCGCAGGGCAACCTCGCCGTGGCTGTTCAACGACAGCGAATCAAACCGCGTGCCGGTCGGCGCGGACTTGGACAAGACGTAGAGCAAATCCAGGTATGGCGGCTGGCTCAGTTTCAAGCCGCGAAGGAAATCCAGCTCCCGGTCAATGACTTTCAGCCGTTCCGCCTCCACTTTGAACGCGGCCACTTTCTTCGCCAAGTGCGGCTTGAGCAGCAGAGCCTCGGCATACGGCAGCAGCAGCAAGACCGCCGCCAGCGCCCCCATGCGCGCGCCCCACGTCTTCCAGTCCAGGGCCGCCAGGCTGCTTGCCGTGCTGCTCGCGGGATCGAGCCGGAGAAGCAATGCCGGAGCCCCTTCGTCGTCGGCAAATTTCTCGAGGCCGGAAAGGGCGGCTGAACCGCCGTCAGCCGGCGTGATTTCCGGCCGTTCGCATTTGCAGCCATTGCCCAAGGAGCACGCCAGGCGGTCGGTGAAATCTTTTGAAATGCCCTCGCCGGAAACCAACAGTTTGGATCCGGTCAGACTGCCCTTGAGGTTTTGCGCCAATGCATCCAACGGTGCGCCCGCCGGGTTGGACACATTTTTGCCGTCCCAAAAAATGATTCGAGAAAGGGAGGGAACGCCGTTGTCAAAAACCGTCAGCTCCGACTGCCGGGGGCCGATGTCCAGCATGGCGAAGGAATTTGCCGGCTGTCCGCAGCCCTGCCAGCGCGCCAGCGCAGCGGGGGTGAAGACCGGCTCCGTTCCGCACGCGCGCAGGATTTCACGATAATCCTCCAGCAGTTCCTTTTTCACCGCGGCCACCAGCAAGTCTTGCCGGCCCGGCGCGCCGTTCGAAGTTTGCGGTCCACCCTGCGGTGTTGTGGAACTGGCCGGGACGGTGCCCGGCGCTCCGATTGCTCCGTTCGCAGGTTGCGGCTGGCCGAGCGGTTGGCTGCCCCAGGCCAGTTCCTCGGGCGGCAGTGGGAATTCGGCCTCGATTTGCAGCAGCAAGCGCGGTTGAAATTCCTCCCTGGTACCCCCGGGGAGCGACAGCCGCCGGAAGGAAACTCCGCGCGCACTGATGGCGCACCAGGCGCGGGCGCGGGGCAGCCAGCTTTTCGCCTTGACGAATTCTTTTAGCGCGAGAATGGTTTTCTCTTTCCCCTGCGCGGTAAGGCGTCCCTCAGGCCCTCGTTCCAAGGGCAATTCGACGCTCGCGTGGCCCTGCCGTGCCCGGAGCCGGTCCGGGCCGATTTCGACAAAAACTGGCGGTGGATTCAGCCAGGAGGCGAGCTTCACAAGTCATCCTCCCGCCAGGAAAGTATTTGCTGGCTGCTCAAACCGACATGGAGGATGGCCTGTATCCGCTGCCGCGTCCCGGTGGAATTGATCCGGCCTTCGCTAAGTATGCGGTACGTTTCCGAGCGCGCGGTGATGAGCGGGGCGATTTGCTTCAAGATGTCCCGGCTCATTTCCGGCAGCTTCAACAACTCGCCGATATTGGCGAAATATCCGCCGGATTGGCGGTGCGAGATGATGAACTGCGCCAGTTCGCGGCTTAGGCCGGGCAGGCACACGAGCACGTCGAGGCTGGCGGTGTTGACATTGATGGCGCCGGACAAGCTCTGGCTGTTGTCCGTCGTGATGTTGTCGGCGATGTCCATGAACAGATCTTCGCTTACCACCTGGCTTCCTGATTGATCGGTTGAGCCGCCCGAACCCTGCTGGTTTTGCGCCGGGGTCACGTCCAGCAAATCGGCGATGCTCTGAAAACGGTGCTGGCCGCGATACGCCACCACTGCGCTGGCGATTTGCGGTGTGATGCCACGAACGGTCGTAAGCGTGCCTTCGTCCGCAGTCTGGATGTTGACGCGGTTTTCACCGGCGGCGTTCAAATTTTGCACCGTTGAATCCACGGTTAAAATACCCGCCCAGCCCAAATCTTCGCTGTCTGCGGCACCGGGGAAGGCAAAATCGCTGCCTTCCGCCGCCGCCAGCAGACCGTTCTGATGCAGATCCCGGCCCAGCAAGTCATCGGGAGTGACGCCGCGAACCATGAGCAGTTCACGCAGGGTCTGATATGGTCCCAGGCGCGGCTGATAGGGTGGCTGCAAGGCGGTGTAGTACTGCGTCTCTGCGGCGGCCGTCGAATTGTCGCCGCCCCGCCAGTTCACGATGGCGGTGGCCACGTCCGGCGTCATATTTTGCAACTGGGCCAGTTCTTCCGCGGAGGCGGTGTTCACGTTGAGCCGGCTTTCCTCGTCGCTCACGCCGTAAATAATGTCGCCGCCCTCGTCCGGACGGCCCCGGCGAATGACGCGGAACGTGCCGCGTCCAAAGGCGACGTCGCGAAACTGTTGCGCATCATCATATAAACTGCCGGTGTGGTTCTTCTGGCTGCGGCTGCGGTCCTGCGAATCGAGATAGAGCAGGGCGCGGGTTTTTTCAATGCCCGCCAGCGCCAGGTAATGCGCCTGGATGCGGTCGCCGTGATTTTTCACCACCAGCAGATCCATCCGCGCCGTGTGCAGCACCCCGATGACGACGACCGACAGCAGGGCCAGGCACCACAGTAAGCCGACCAATATCGAAGCGTCTTTTGGTGTGGTGCCAGCCCGCAAGCCGAAGTCCGAGATCCGAAATCCGAAAGAAGCCCGAAGCCCGAGAACCGAATGAGCAGGCCGTGTGTGGCTCCGCCTCCACTTTCTCAAGACGGCAACAGGGCTGGTTTCGGTATTCGGCATTCGGATTTCTTTCGGCATTCGGGTTTGGGGTTTCGGATTTAATTGTTGTTGCCACTGTTACCCGGCGTCTGGTCAGGCGAGGCAGTGGTGTCGGCGGAACTGGAGGCGTTTTCGGCGCTTTGCACAACGTCCGCCAAGTTCAGCCGCACCATGGTTTCAAATACGAAAGGCCGTTCGGGCTGCTCTTCCCCGGATGCGGTATTGGGCTGCTTTTTCTTTGGATTCGAGTCCAGCAGCAACGTGATGCGCACGGCTTCCGGCAATCCGGTCAGATTGCTTTGTTCGCGCGCGGAACTCTGCCGTGTTTTCTTTGGGTCCACGTTGCCCCAGGAATCATACCAATCCACTCCGTCAAAATACTCAAACTTCAAACTCACGACGCCTTGGGCAATCTCCTCCTTGATGCCGCCGGCGAGCGCGTCCAGACCGATGGCAGGGTTGCGCCGGCGCCAGAGACTGAATTGTCCGGTCTCCGGATTCTGGTCGAGGTAAAGGCTTTCCTGGCAAAAATCGCCTTCACGGGCGCGGCGCGGGGTATAGTTGTGCGTGGCAAAGTCAACGTTGTCCGCTTCCACGTTGCCCATCGTGCGAGTCATCCCGAGAAAATCGTCGGTCTTGGACAGCGGGCAGGCGGCGCGTAGATCCGCCGACATGAGGGCCAGCGCCACGCGGGCGTTTTGGATGATTTCCGCGCGCGGCTCGATCAATTTCTGCGCCGAAAACCCGGCTCCCAGGCACAGATAGGCGCTCACCAAAATCAGCGCCATGAGCGCCGAACTGATCATCATTTCGATCAACGTAAAGGCACCGCACTCCACACGCCGGAGCGAATGCCCGGCGCCTCCAGTTTCGCGAAGCGTCTTGGAGTGCGGCGGCCCTCCGCCGCTTTCGGACGCACGGCCCGCCAAAAACCCAAGGAAGACTTTCGCCCGCTCAAAAGCGGTGCTAGAGCCACCGTACTCCAAACGCTCGCGCGAGTGTCGGGCGCGTCCAGTTTCGCGAAGCGTCTTGGAGTGCGGCGGCCCTCCGCCGCTTTCGGACGCACGGCCCGCCAAAGCACCAAGGAAGACTTTCGCCCGCTCAAAAGCGGTGCTAAAGC
>Ga0302320_10007969_pt1 | contig 23194 bp, 24 predicted proteins | sample Bog_T0_3_FD_202130 | JGI IMG/M metagenome (GOLD analysis project Ga0302320, IMG submission 202130) | Peat permafrost microbial communities from Stordalen Mire near Abisko, Sweden - Bog_T0_3 | ecosystem: Environmental > Terrestrial > Soil > Wetlands > Peat | place: Sweden: Abisko, Stordalen Mire... | reverse complement strand
GACGACAGTGGCCCGTGCATCAGACATGCGAACGCTGCTTTCGGACTTCGAGGCCAGCAGCGCGTGGCCCTGGGTCACGGGTGCCTTTCTGCTGCTGGCCTCCCTTGTCATCATCGGGTTTCACCAGTACTGGCAGGGAGCTGCGGCGATCACCGTGTCTGTGGCGGGCTGGGTTCTCGCGCTGCGCGCGACATTTCTGATGGCTTTTCCGCATGCCTTCCTATCGGCCGCAAACGCCGCGGTCGGCATGACTGCCCTTTGGGTCGGCGTCGACACGTTCATCGGACTGGTCGGGCTGTATCTGACCTACGTCGGCTGGAGCCCGGCACCGAGTCAACCTGTGGCGCGGGCGAACACATCAAGCCCGGATCTCCCACGCGCCGCGTGACGTGCGTAGGCGGAAGCCCCCAACCGGCAAACCGCGAGGAAGCCACCTCGGCAGAGCAAACGATTGCGCCAACGAGCAAGGGATAAGCCATGTCATCACGTAACACGCGATTGGGAATAGTCGTCGGCATCGACGAATCACCGGCTGCCAAGGTAGCGGTGCAGTGGGCAGCACGCGACGCCGAGCTGCGCAAAATCCCAGTAACTCTTGTGCACGCGATCTCACCCGAGGTCGCGACGTGGCCGAATGTGCGATTGCCCGCAGGCTTGGCGCGTTGGCAGCGCGATCGCGGGCGCCGACTCGTCGACGAGGCATTCAAACTCGTTGAAGAGGCTTCTCAGCATGGAGGTCCCGCTGAGGTCCATAGTGAAGTCTTGGCTTCGGCAGCCGTCCCCACGTTGGTCGAGCTGTCCAAAGAAGCAGAGTTGGTGGTCACGGGGTGTCGCGGAAGTGCGCGATGGCCGGGCCAGCTACTTGGCTCGGTGAGTTCGGGCCTGGTCCGTTATGCGCATTGTCCGGTGGCGATCGTCCACGACGAGGACCCGTCGCATCCCAGTGAGGCACCGGTTTTGGTCGGCATTGATGGCTCGTCGGCGTCCGAGTTGGCGACCGCAATCGCATTCGATGAGGCTTCGCACCGCAATGTGGGGTTGGTTGCTCTGCATGCGTGGAGCGATGCCGACGTGTCTGAGTGGCCCGGAATCGATTCGCCGGCTGCACAGTCGATGGCCGAAGAGGTGTTAGCCGAGCGCCTGGCGGGTTGGCAGGAAAAATATCCCGATGTACCGGTGAGCCGCGCCGTTGTGTGCGATAAGCCGGCACGCCAGCTCGTCGAGCGGTCGGCGGATGCCCAGCTGGTGGTGGTCGGAAGCCGAGGCCGCGGCGGATTCGCCGAAATGCTGTTGGGTTCAGTCGGCGAAGCGGTTGCCCAGATGGCGCAGGTCCCGGTCATCGTGGCGCGCGAGTCCGTGGCCTAGGCTCCGACGTTGACGCCTACCCCACGGACGACCAGCACCGAGCATTCGGGATGGCGGAAGAGCGGGTGTCCTGAAGGCCCGACGAGCTGAGCCAGCTGATCGGCCTCGTCGCCACTGATCACTGCGAGCTGGATTCGCTCGTCGTGGATACTCAGAAAGCTGGCGATCGCGAACTCGGTCGTGATCGGGTGGACATGCAGCTCGGGATTACGGTGCCGCCAATCCTCGACGCGACGTTCGAACTCGCCGTCGGCATGCTCGGTGAGTTCCTCTGGTCGGCCCCCCAGGACGAGCAAGGGCGCCCTGCGCAACTTCGCTTCCCATGCCGCGTATTTGACGATGGCGTCGTTGCCGGGTGCGTCGACCATACGGACCACGATCCAATTGATGTCCGGCGCCGGCTGGTCCCGATTGGTACGTATGACGGCAACCGGACAGTGTGCCTTTTCAGCGAGTTCAGTTGCGCTCGAACCCAAGATCGCGCGGGCATAGCGCCCGATCCCGACGGACCCGACGCAGACCATCGCGGCGTCGCGCGATGCCTCTACGAGCGCCGGCCCGGCCGGACCACGTGGGATGTCGGTCTCGAGCTTGACGAGCTTCCCGCTGGCCTCAACCGCGAATTGCGCTTCGCGAAGCGACTTCTCGGCATGCGCCAGGTCGCGAGCGTAGTCTTCCGGGGATGGATGTGTCTGCTTGATAACCGAGATGAGGCGCAGTGGCACGGTGCGGCTAATGGCCTCATCGACAGCCCACAACACGGCCGCGATTGCCGCCTGTGAACCATCGATTCCCACGATGATCGGTTTCATCGTCCGTACTCCTTTCCAAGGGCTTGCCCAGCCAACGGGCGGTGCCGATCCGATGCCGGATCACCCACGCCGGAATAGTTGTCGTCATCTTGACGATGCGCGGTCAAGCCCGGTCCCGGGTGGGCGAGGCGGTAGACATCGATCAGCCGGGCAAGATCGCTTGGCGTGACGATGCCGACCACCTTGCCCCCGTCGATGATCAGGGCACGGCTACCGTGGCCGGCTGCTGCCAACCGATCAATCAACGCGCTAAGTGGCTCGTGTGGGGCCGCGGTGGGCACGCTGTGCAGCGGAAGCGCGATCTCGCCCACACTGGTCGTAGCGCGTCGGCTGGCCGTAACGTCGCGCAACTGCCTCAGCGTGACAAGCCCCACGATCGATCCATCCCGCTCGGCAACCGGGTATGCCGAGTGACGGTCACCGAGCAGATATTGCTCGATGAATTCTGCCACGGTAAGCCAGCCGGGAGCGGCGTGCGGCTGAGGGGTCATAGCGTCGGCGACACGCAGCCCCGCCAGGGCCTGGCGCGTCGTTACGTGTGTTTCCTCGTCGCGAGCGGCAACGAAGATAAACCAGCCGATGAACGCCAACCACACACCACCGATAAGGCCACCCAACAGAAACTCAGTCAAGCCCAACGTGATCAAGATGATCGCGACCACTCGTCCGGCGCGCGCCGCGCCGACTGAGGCACGCACGCTATCGCCATGGCGGCGCCATAGATAGGCGCGCACCAGGCGGCCACCATCCAAAGGGGCGCCCGGCAACAGGTTGAACAGGCCCAGCAGCAAGTTGACGGCGGCCAGCCACCAGGCAACACTGACCACGATGGGGGCGGCCCGCACGCTTTCGAGACCCATTCCCAGTCCGGCGAATGCCGCAGACAGGACAAGGCTGGTGGCCGGACCCGCAAATGCGATACGGAACGCCGCTTTGGGTGTCTTGGCCTCGCCGAGGGTCGTCACACCGCCGAACAGCCATAGCGTTACGCTCCCCACGCTGACTCCCATACGACGGGCCACCACCGCGTGGGCGACTTCATGCGCCACCAGCGACGTCAGGAGAACCAGCGCGCCACACGTTCCCGCCAGCCAGTAGACCACCGGCGAATACCCTTTAACCGTGCCGGGCAACGTACTCGCCAGGCTCCACGTAAACAACCACAGGATGACCAGCACGCTCCAGTGGACCTTCACCGGAAACCCGGCTATCCGTCCCAGTGGGATCTCATCGTGCACCTCAAAACCTCCAAAAATTGGGGCAACAGAGCCTTCGTCATCTCCCGCCTATTGCCGAAAGTAAAGCGACGCCGCAGCGCACACTAGGGTCGTTAGACCTTTGCCGACAGCCAGTGAACCTGCACCCGCACATCGCTTCCGCGTCCCCCGGGACCGGGCTCCCGGCGTCCTAGTTCGACGCTCACAACCCTGAAATCTGGCCGCCCGCAAGCGTCGCACGTCAAAGACACAGCGTGTCAACCAATTTCAAATCCGGATGCGACGGCGCGGGCGGCAGCCGCTCGACTCGGTGCTTGATTCCAAGCAACAATCCTCGCGTGCTGAAAGCCATTATCGGCCTGGCCAGTTCCATTGCAAACACTTCGCCTGGGTGGCGCAAGGCGATTCGGGCGCGAGTAAGAAGTCGGACACGGTCCTCCCAGTGCGGCTGAAGGTGGACTGACCACACCACATTCCAGCGCGAGTCTTCGCCCGTGGTATTCAACACGATGTACTTCTCGGGCACGATCGCGGCGACACTCAACGTCAACCCGTCGGACAGTCCCATCCAGCCTTTCGGAGCCACCCGGACGAGGTCTCCTACCGCGAGCTGTTGCCACTCGGGGTGAACTCGATTGTCGTCATCATGACGAAGGCCAGCAAGATTTTTCAGTCCACCCCAACCGTAGAAGCCAGCTTTGTCCTGACCCATCTGCAAGAGCCAAGGCCACACCGCGGCTGACTGCGCGTCGATGTATAACGCCTCGGTCGTCTGGATTGCCGGATCGGCGACCAACGCGTCGCCGGGCAGCCGCATCTGACACTCGGCCTTGGTTGTACCCCAATCGCGGTAATACTTTCGCGCAGCGTAGAGCACCGCGAGCGCCACCGAAGTCTCAGTGATCCTTTTGGTCACGTTGGCCATGCCGCCAGTCTGCGTCTCTGCTGCACGGCGTACCAGGGCCGATAGTCCTCGGTGCCGACGCCAAAATGCCCTGCATACTGGGCCGGCAGATTACACCCGAACGCGGTCGGGGTTTGAGTATGTGGCGTTCGTGGTGGCCCGCCGAATACGCTCACGTCCAGACGTCCCAGCCGACGACGCCCTCAACAATGCAGCCGGGCATCAAACCCCGGACGATTCACTGCGCAGCACAATACATCCGGCGTGGGTGTCGGGTGTCAAACACCGCAAGGCCCGAGCGGACACCGTTGGGAGCGGTGGCGCGGGCCTGGACTCATATGGCACTGGAGGCGATCGCCACGCTACCCGGTGTTTCGCGCCGACCCGCCCTCGCCTTTACCTTCTGCGAAAGGACTGGGCGCCAAGTTGAATTTCACGTAGTTGGCGATCGGCAACCAGCCGTATCGCCGTCGGTACTTGGCCGACAACGGCGTCTTTCGGCTCTCGTAGGGCCGTTCTGGCCACCAAATCACCTTCGCTCGATCAACCCATTGTGGATCATTCAACTCGCCACCACCGCAACCACTTTCCCGTCGGATAAGCATTGACCTGCGACTCAGCGCGTCCGAGATCATCCGGAAGCCGGCCACACCGTCAATGACGGTGTGATGCACTTTGATGTAAAAGGCGAATCGGCCATCGTCGAGACCGTCGATCAGATACGACATCCACGTCAGGCGGCACCGGTCGAGCCGCTCCGCATCCAGCTCGCCGATCAGCCGTCAGAATCCTTCATGGCCCCCAGACACCGTGCGGCGCTGGCAATGTTGGCTGATATCAACGGTGGCCCCATTACGCCAGACCCAAATGCCGCCGGTGTCTACACCGCGATGCGGATTACCCGCAAAGCCTGGGATCTATCGATTCGTTTCCGGCGAGCGCCTTCACCATACAGTTCCTCGACGTAGGCTGGGCCCGCGTCCGCGGGCGGTGACAACATCAGCACGGTGCCGACATGCATGGGGTTGGACACCAACTCCGCGGTCATCATCGCGACGTCCAGCGGATCCAGCGGATTCATTTCGTCCTCGGCAACTAAGCGGGGCGGTGAAGCTGTGTCGGTGACCCGTCCACGAGCCCTGACTGCCGCACCGCATCCAACACGAACCGCTGTACCGGCCGTGAGCGGAAGAATCCGGTATGACCGCCCGGGTACCAGACGATTTCCGGTTTGCCCCAGTGCTCCCAGAGGCGGATCGCCTGCTGCCGTGGATGCACCACGCGGTCAGCGATGCCGGCGTAGATGAAACGACCCGGCATAGGCACGAGCGGAACAAGCGACAGTGGCGACACCATCCGCCCGATGGGTTCAGCTAATTCCATGGTGTGACGGCGGGGGTCATCGTGGCTGAGGCCGGAGTGGCGCCCCAGCAACTCAACCAGGTCGGCCACCGGAACACCGAGGATCGCGCAGGTGAGGCCTTTCTCGAGACTAGCGACAAGCGACGCGATGTAGCCGCCGAGCGAAAGACTGTTCAGCCCGATCAGCGACTCGGGCTCCTGCAACCGGATCCAAGACAGCAGCCGTCGGATATCCCACACCGCCTGAGCCGTCGCGTGCACGTCGTCGAGCACATCCTCTCCCGGAAACACAGCGCCCTTCGGCAGGCCGTGCGCCCGGGGTCCGTGCATCGGGAGGACCGGCATCACGACGTTCAGACCAAGCTCGTCGTGTAGTTTCCAAGCGCGGAACAGGGCGAGGTCAAGCGGAGCCCGGCCCATCTCGGTTCCATGCACACACACCAACCAGGGGCGCGGTTCCGGGTGGCGCAGCAACAGTGCGTACTCGCGGTTGTTCGCGGTGTACGTTCGCCACCGTTCCGCACCCGGTTCGCCCTGGTGCGGCGTGTACCCGCTGTCGAAGAAGATGCGATGGAAGGAGCCTCTGCGCCCGTTGACCTTTCGTACCGTGACATCTGAAAGCGCCGGAGGTTTGACGAAAAATCCTTTCGGCTTCTCGAGCCAACCTTTGTCCCCATAGAACTCTAGCCCCGCGACCACCTCGCGGGTGATCCGATCGAACACATCCGGCCGGCTGACCGGACGGCGCGCCTTCAGGCCCATCAGGACGACCTCGTCGCGAAAAGCCTGCGCTGCCAATGCGATAGTGGGCCGCGCGATCGGAAGTTCATCCGGCGCTGGATCGAGGTAATCGCGCCATGATCGAGCGAGGTAGCGGCCAGTATGCACGAACGGTGTAACGGCGTCGCCCAAAACTGTGGCACCGGGTGGGCTCAGGTGAAAAGCATCCGGGCGTTGACGGGCGTCGTCGCTGGTTGGTACGACCATGGCGGCCAAGCTAACAGCACCTGGGTGGACGTGTTAGGGACTTACGTCCCGACGAAAGTCACCCCGGCACGGAAGCCCAGTCCCTGACTGGCAACCCACAGGTCACCGACGCCCCGATTTTGGGGGAACGATGAGGCAATGGAGGACTTTAGGCACTCGTACCGGTGGCGTGGAGACCATAGCGTTTGGTTTGGCATAAGTGGCCGTTTGCTGCAACAGAAGATTTGCAGCGCCATACCAGGAAATTTGAGGAGATAGGCAATGACACAAACACCGGAAAAGACCGAGTCACGCTGGGCTGAACTGTCTGACGATGTGCTCGAATCGGTCGAGGCGAGCCGTAAGCAGGCCATCGACGCCGTCCGTAAGTTCGTCGATCAGGTTGGTGGTGAGCTCCCGGATGAGGCGCACCGCAAGAACGTCATCGACGCCGCCCTGGACTTAACTGAGGAGTTGGTCACCGGACGGATTGAGTTCTTCCGCAGTGTGGTACGAAGCGCCGGCCATGTGGTAGGCGGCAAATAGTCGTTACGGCTCAATGATCCAAGGCCGATGGCCGGAGGTTGCCCGCAGGGCACCGCCCGGCCATCGGTCATCTGTCATTCGAGGTGCGACTCGTCGCTCCCGTTGGTCACGATGCAGCCGGAGAGCCCGCGAGCCGCTGGCGGAGACGTGCCGCGAACGCCGTAGCCCGATCCAGGTCATGGTCGTTAGGACGTCCCCTGTTTATCCCGCCGATGAATCCGAATGGCCCCACCGTGTCGAACCCACGGCAAGAAAACGAGCCGATCACCTCAAAGCCCTTCGATTCCAGCTGTTTCCGAACCGGCTTGTTATATCCCAACAGCGGAATTTCCCGGGCGCCGCTGGTGAAGAAAGTAAACGCCCGGATGTGCTCGACGGCCGGTAGACGACGGATCAAGTCCCGTAGCCTCGCATCCACCGTCATGAAGTAAATGCCGGACCCGAAGCCGACGAGATCGTACTCGTGCAGCGTGGTGGGGTCGACCGACTCGGGTGCGACGACTTCAGCATCAAGCACCTCGGCCATCTGACCGGCAATGCGACGAGTGTTGCCGTGCGATTTCGAAGAGCAGATGACTAGCGACTTCATTGCCTAACTCCCTTCCGGAATACGGCCAAGACGGGTCCATACTGGGTAAACACTTCGCCATCCGGTAAGGGCGTAAAGACACGAAGCCGCGGGGCATAAGTCCCTTCAAGGTCCCTTTCGGCCGGATCAGTCGAACGCACGGATCACCTGGCGGGCCACGTGCTCGATCTGGCGGCGCGTGCCGTTATCGAGGGGTAGATCATCGGGGGCCGGGATCTCCCCCGTCGTAGCGATCACCCCGGGTTCCTCCTGCTCCCACTGGGCGTTGACCTTATCGCCCAACGCACGCGCGGGCGGGTTGTCGGAAAGCACCCGGCCGTGAAACCGCTCGATGCCGTCGACGCGTGCAGCGACCGCCAGCGCACCGAGGAGCAGTGTCCCGATCCCGCGGCCTTGGTAGGCGTCACCGACAGTGAGCGCAACTTCCGCCGAGGCGAGGTCGTTTTCATCCCTGATGAAGCGTGCGTCGGCGATGACCGGCCCGTCGACGCCGTCGGTGACGACCCAGACAAAATGGTCAACATAATCGACCTCGAACAGGTAGGCCAGCCGCCCCTCGGTCGGGCCGCCACCCTGGTACCGCCGATATAGGGTCTCCCGCGAGAATGAACCATTGCTCTTGAACCGCTCGGCATCCCCGGGCAGGACTGGGCGCAGAAATAGCCCCGCACCGTCTTTGGCCGATACCTGGATCGGGGCGATGTATGCGGCCAACCGCTGCCGCGCGGTACGGACCATCCGATCGGCGATGACCGGCATGGCTAGCATGCACTCGAAAGCGACGTCGTATCCTACATAGCCGCACACGTCATCCTTGGCGATCACCGTCGCCATTCTGGATGCGTTTCGCAGCAAAGCGATTTCACCAACAATCGTCCCTGGCGACAGCTGTGTCGCCGCGATCCGCCTATCCGTGCCGACGTGCCTGATCTCGAGTCGACCGGACGCGATGATGGCAAACGACACCGCTCGCTCACCCTGCCGCATCAGGACCTCGCCGGCGGCCGCACGCAGCGGCGTCAGATTGGCAGCCAATGCCTCCAGGTCCTCAACCGGGATATCGGCGAATACATCCAGCGCAGCCAGGTCCGCGGCGTTAACGGCGCTCACACCAGCCCGCATGGCAACGCGGCGCGAGAGCCCGATGCGGCCGCCCGGGCGGCAATGGCCGACGGTGATCGGCTGCTAGACGTGTCATCTCGCCAATTCCTGTGTCGCGGTGCTTCCGATGCGGGCGCGCAATGCGCTCTCATCCGATGTACGGTACGCGATCGGCGCGGTCGTTGCCCGAGCAGTCTGCGGGTAAACGCAGTGACAAAGGACCCTGTCGGGCTGGGACTTCGGCAGGTCCGAAGCGAGACAAAAGCATTCCGGTAGTGGTGCTCTCGGCCTCTGTGCCTCGGCACGCGGCAGTGGTCCGAATGGACCGATAAGGCTAGGCGGGAGAGGGCGATGAATTGAGCTATATGGCAATATGATTGGCTACAGCGCAGGCCGACCACCGATCTATCGGCTGACCGATCGTCTGCGGCATGGACATCCGGTCCGTGTACCCGCTCACGAGATCACGGCCACGGTGTCCGCATGGTTGGCGGAAGTGGGCGCCCACAGCCCGTTGGTTGACGGCCTTGCGCGCGGTGCGTGGCGGAGATTGGCCGGCAGCGCATGCCCCAGGTGCGTGAGTGAGTGCTTATCCGTTGAGGTAGCGGTTGCCGGCTGAGAGCCGTTGCCACCCGAGTACGCATCCCGAAGGGACGTTTGCCGATCTCCGCGTGACTTTTGTCACTACCCCAACCTGCCGGACCGCAGCAGGATTGAAGGCGACATAACCACCCCAACCGTATTCGGTTCGGCACCAATGGGTCACCAATGGGTTAGGAACATGAAAACACCACTCGCCTCACTGGAGAGGCCCGACTACACCAAGATCGAGAAACGCGCGCCGTCGGTGGCACAGATGTTCCTCGACCGCGTCGCCGCTACCCCCGATGCGGAAGCTTTTCGATATCCACAGGATCACAGCTGGGAGAGCGTGACCTGGCAGCAGGTCGGCGAACGTGTTTACAACATCGCCGGCGGGCTGATCGCACTGGGAATCGCCCCGGAGGATCGGGTCGCACTGGCATCGTCGACGCGCTACGAGTGGGTGCTTGGCGATTTCGCCGTGGTGTGCGCCAGCGCCGCGACTACCACTGTGTATCCAACGACGTTGGCCAGCGATGTCGCTTACATCGTGGCCAATTCCGGAAGCCGGGTGGTGATCGCCGAGGATCAGACGCAGGTCGACAAACTGCTCGAGCACCGTGCCGAACTGCCCGATGTGAGCAAGGTCGTGATCATCGACGGCAAGGGCGACGGCGACTGGGTGATCACCCTCGACGAGCTGGAGCAGTTGGGTAAGCAACTGCTCGCCGACTCGCCCAATGCCATCGAGGAGCGCGTTGCGGCCATCGGTCCGGATCAGTTGGCCAGCCTCATCTACACCTCCGGCACCACCGGTCGGCCGAAGGGCGTGCGGCTGACTCACGGGGCATGGACGTACACCGCGGCGGCCATTGACGCGCTCGACATCCTCAGCCCCGACGACCTGAACTTCCTCTGGCTGCCACTGGCACACGCATTCGGCAAGGTGATGCTGGCACTGCCGCTGCAGATCGGCTTCCCGACCGCGATCGACGGGCGCGTCGAGAGGATCGTCGCCAACCTTGCGGCCCTGCATCCCACCATCATGGGTGCAGTACCGCGCATCTTCGAGAAGGCACATGCCCGTATCGAGGGAACGGTCGCCGAAAAGGGTGGCCTCACGAAAATAATCTTCGACTGGGCAATCGGGGTCGGAGTCAAGGTGTCCCAAGCCCGGCAAGCCGGGAAGAAGCCTTCGTCATTATCATCGCTGGCCTACCGGGTGGCCGATCGGATGGTCTTCTCGACCATCCGGGAGCGCTTCGGTGGCCGGTTGCGGTTCTTCATCTCCGGGGCCGCCGCCCTGGACCGTGACGTCGCGCAGTGGTTCGACGCAGTCGGTATCATCGTGCTCGAGGGCTATGGGCTGACCGAGACTGCGGCGGCGTCATTGATCAATCGCCCCAACGCTTATCGGTTCGGAACGGTCGGCCGGCCGTTCCCGGATACTGAGGTCAAGATCGCCGAAGACGGCGAAATCTTGCTCAGGGGGCCGGGTGTGATGACCGGCTACCACGATCTGCCGGAGGCCACCGCCGAGGCGCTCGCCCGGGACGGTTGGTTCCACACCGGCGACATCGGGGAGATCGACGCCGACGGCTATCTGCGGATCACCGACCGCAAGAAGGACATGTTCAAGACCTCACAAGGCAAGTACGTGGCGCCGTCGGCGGTCGACACGAGATTCAAGGGCCTCTGCCCGTATGTGAGCGAGCTTCTCGTTTACGGGGAGGCGAAGCCCTACTGCGTGGCGCTGATCGGCCTCGACAGCGAAGCGATCACCGACTGGGCCGGCAAGCAAGGTCTGGCGGGCAATTCCTTCGCCGAGATAGCCGGCGATGAGAAAACACAGGAACTGATCGCCGGCTACATCGACGAGCTGAACCTGGAACTGAATCGCTGGGAGCAGATCAAAAGGTTCACCATCATCGACCGCGAGCTCTCCATCGAGGCCGGGGATCTCACGCCGAGTATGAAGTTGCGCCGCAAGATCGTCATCGACAAGTTCACCGACCGCCTCTCGGCTCTCTATGAACAATGAAGAGCGTGTAGACGTAACGACGGATGATGCCTCCCAGAACTAGTCGCCATTGTCGATGATGTGAATAGCGGCCTCTTCGGCAGACGCTGCTCCCCCGCTGATACCGACGTCCTCGGCCACCAGCTCCGCCTCTGTGTCTTCGCCATACCCCACGTCCGGCGCGACAAGTCGACCCGCTCGCACCCGCCCCACCTCGCGTCGCTGCGGGAACTCGATTTCACGCTCGGCTTCGTCGGACCGCTGCTGCTCCTCCGCGTCGAGCGGGTTACCGATTCGCGACAGCGGATCTTGCTCTTCCTCTGCAAGCTGCTGGTCGATGCTTTCCGAGGGCCCGTAGGCCCCACGTGCGTAGGGTCGCTCGGGCGGCGAATATCCCTCGTCAAGTACGTCATCGACGCCGCGGTCAATCAGCGTGTCCTCTGGCTGAAGCTGGTTGTCGTCCTCCGCGCTGTACTCGCCTGCCGCCGGCCCCAGGCCGAAATTCCGATTGCTCATTAACTCAACTACTCCTTTTCACCGCGAACCGGTGGCAACCTCGAACCATCTCGGCATGCTCAACGTTCGGGCAATCTGGCCTCGCACGTAAGGGCGCAAAGACACCTGGCCGCTGGACGAAGGTCACTGGGTGCGCTGACGTACAAGACACCTAGCCCGCCGGGGTGATCAAGCCGTAATGCCCGTCATAGCGGTGATACAACACGCCGGCGCGGCCCTGCGCGGCGTCGATAAAGAACAGGAACGGCTGGCCAAGCAGGCTCAGCCGGTTGGCGGCTTCCTCTTCGGTCAGACACGGAACCGGGTGCCGGCTAATGTCCACGGGCAGCGCGTATGGGCTCAGCTCGTCGGCTAAAGCGGGCGCTACCAGCGCAAGGCGGTGCCCCGTGGTGCCGGTGCGGTACAGGACAGCTGCTGTGCCGGTGCCTTGCTCAGTGAACAGGTGAAAGTCGTAGTCGAGAAGATCCATTTCACCGGCGGCCTCGTCGAGGGTGCAGGGCGCCATCGTGAACGACTTGCGACGGATGACACGACGCTCATCTGCGGGACGAGGAAAGTAGTTAGGCCGGTGCGTCGGCTCGGAATCGTGCCGCCATTCATGGGAACTGGCCGAGGGCAGCTCGCCTCGGCGCGCCTCCCAATTTTCGGCGGCGCGTTCCAGCCGGCGGCGCAGCCGTGTCGCGAGAAGATCGACCGCTTCTCGCGCAGTCTCTGCCTGGACCTGAGCGCGGACAAGCCGCCCGTCGACGTCGAGATTGGCCTGCGCGACCACCGGCCGCTGCACCGCCGGATCGCGATGCCTGGTCAGTTTGACGTGGGCCTGCAGCACCGGTCGGCTGGTGTAGCGCCCGAGCTCGCCAATCTTGCTGCGCGCGTATTCGGCCGCTCCCGGAAACTCGTCGTGCGTTGTCACGTCAACGTCGATGGTCTGTGGCAACTCTGTTCTGTGGCGCATACTTACCGTGCTACGTCACGGAACTGGTTGCCGGCCAGGGCCAAAGGTCACCGACCTGCGCGAGCACAGCGCCTACTCGCTCTTATCGTGGGTGATGGCCGATTGCATGGCTCCGAACCGCTGTCGCGCACGCTTGTCGGCGTCCGCCTGCTCCGCAGCCGTGACGACGACAGCGTCCGAGCCCGGAAAAAAGGTCGACTCGTGGTCGGTGGCGAGCCACCGCACCACATACGGTGGTACGCCATCTGGTGAGTGAATCTCGGTGATCAGTCCCCGCTGGTCTGACTGATCGATTGTGGTGCCCTTGACGACCAGCCAGTCGCCGACCTTTGCCTTCATGCGCTTCCCTTTCCTTCGGTAGTTCAATCGTGCCCAGGTGCGGCGAATCGGCGGGAGGGGATCACGTCACCAACCTGGATGTCCAAAGGCCCTCGACGCCTCGGTTGGCAGTCCAAGGTGGACGCGTCTTTTAGGAAAGCAGCGGCAACCGCCACAGAGACTGGCCGGGCTCGAGTAGCCAGAGCCGGCGGGCGTTCAAACGGACCAAGCTCAAGGCCCCGGCAATGAGAACGAACGCCAGCGGGACCCCTCCCAGTAGCGCGGTCAGCACCGCCGCGCGAGTCTCCTCGGGGCTCGCGGTCGTGACGTCGAACCACGCATCACAGAGCAGCAGTATCCCCGTGGTGAAAGCGGGAAGCACAAGCACCTGGCGATGCAGCCAGGTCAGGATCGCCGTCGCGGCCATGAACACGACCAACAAGCTGTCAAAGCCCAGCCACGTCAATGGCCAGTCGCGGACGGTGTAGTTCTGAGGCAACGTAAAGCCGAGATAGACAATCCACGGGATCATGAACACCGCGCCGCCAGTCATCAACCCCAGATGTGCTTGTGTCAGCTTCGCTGCATAGCCTTTTGGCCTCAAATCCGCCATTGGCCGCTCGAGACGCTGAATTAGCTCACACCGCTGGGCGGCTGTCAGCGCGGTGATCTGCGCATCGGAGAGAACGTTCTTTGTCATCGTCGGCACCCTCTCAGGTTCTTGCCAGGCCATGTCTCAACCGCCGCTAATGCGGCTGTGTGCTGCGCGATGTTTGGGGCGCAATAGATTCGGTGACCTGACTTCACCATCGTCCTCCTCCGCCAGCCGGACCCGCTAACCACACCAAATTCGCGGCGGAGTCCCCAGGTCCGAACGCACCGCGTTGTGGGTGCATTAGGTCTGGACTTCCGCGTTCAAAGGTCCCGTGGCTCTCCTGTACGCGTCAGCAAATTCGCGGAGCTGACGGAAGTCCTGAACTTTTCGGGACTTCCGCCCCTATCGCAGGCGGCGTTTAAACGATCGGATATGCCTCATGGGATGTGAAAACCTCAACGGTGACTGTCAGGTCGCCATCTCGACCAAGAGACGCTCGGCAGACCCGCCGCCGTGAGCCCTTCACGACAAATTCAAGCCGCGAATCGCATGTTCGCCCGCCTGATCGGCGGGAGTGGGCCACACAAAAGGAATTCAGCATGAGCGTTGCGTTGTCTAAGAACTTGACGACCCGATTCGAAGACGTGGTAGCACGCACCCGAGAAGCGCTGGCGCAACAGGGGTTCGGCGTGCTGACCGAAATCGACGTGAAGGCGACACTAAAGGCCAAGCTCGGTGTGGACATGGAGGACTACCTGATCCTCGGTGCGTGTAATCCGGCGTTGGCGCACCGGGCTATCAGCGTAGATCGAGAGATCGGGCTGCTGCTCCCCTGCAACGTCGTGGTGCGCGCCGACCCGGGCGATCCGGACACGGTGATCGTTGAGGCAATGAATCCGGCTATCTTGGTCCAGGTAACTGGAGAACCAGCGCTCATGGCGGTCGCCGATGAGGTCACCGCGAAACTGGGCGTTGCGATAGCCTCCCTCGGGCCCAGTTGCCCTTGATTCCGGACGGCGCGTCACAGCTGGTTCGTCCGACCACCGTCATCCTCCAAAGATCGGATTTCACATTCCCATTGAGCATCGCGCACTCGATCAAGCCGTGACCGAACGCAGCTCACGAGCAATGTCATCCCTACGACCGCGAGAATCGCGACCGCCTCTGCCACGCCAACCGCGTCGGCAACCGCATGCCAAGTCGGGGTCGGCGGAGCGGCTGGGTTACCGTCCTGGTCCACCCAAATCTTAACGCGATCGCCCACCTTGGGCGCAGTCGCGAGTAGAGCAACACCGGTGCGCTCACCGGCCGCGGCTGGCCATCTCGCCTGCACGACAGCCGTATCCGAGCTATCGATTCCGGTGACTGTTGCTATGACCGCATGACGTTCATGTGCCTCCTGGACGTATCGCCCGTCACGCGCGCCGTAGACCACCGTGCCCACCACACCGGCGACGGATACCCCCATTAGTGCCACAACCAGAGCGATCAACGTGACCAAGGCTTCGATGCGATCGGTGCGGCGAAGCAACGGGTTGCGACCGAAGATGCGCCCGATCCGCCAGCAGCGCGGATCAAACGTGAACGTATCCATCACAACTCCCCCTGAACCCCAAGGATTCCAGCGCTTTCAGGCGAAAGACCCATCACCAACGTCCGGCTCGCGATCGGTCATCCATTCGACGAAATCGCCGAGTTCGCGCCGCGGTGTCGGCGGCAGAGGGTCCGCATTGATCGGCGCCCACCCCACCCGAAGCAGCATCTGCGGATAGCTGCTATCACCGAAGATGTCGGAGCGCACCGCCGCACGTGTTTCAGCGCTCTCCAGCGGTTCGGTGACCGGGCAACTGGCCAGGCCCATCGCCGTCGCGGTCAGCACGACCAAGCTGGTTGCCTCACCAGCGCGTAGCTGGGCCATCCGATCGTCGCTCCGGGTTCCGAGCGCAAGTACCACGGCGTTGTCATCGGCCGGCGATGAGCCCGGTGACATGGCCAGCGCTGGACCTGCGAAATACCGACTTGGTATCTTCGCCCTAGGGTCGGACTTTTGCGTATTGCGGGCCGGGACGCCCGCGATCGAAGCGTAGCGCCCGCTCCATTCGGTGAGTTCCATAAGATAATCGTGGCTCATGTGATCCCACACAGATTCAGCCACAATCATATGCAGCTTGTCGATGTCATCGACCTGGCACAGCGTCACCCCATTTCGGGCAGCCCGCGCGGCCATCAGCGCGATATCGCCCACCGGTACCGTCCAGGAACTGTAGTGACGCCGATCAGTTCGTCGACGCGGTATCGCCGCGGCGAGCGCTGTATCGAGGGAGTCAGCCGTAGAGCGCGACAATTCGATCGTGGCAAGGTGGTTCGGGTCAGCTGGATTGGGCAGACGGGTTACCTTGGCTTGCCATCCAACCGCTGCCAAGGCAACGACGCAGTGGTTCAGCGCCGCACCGCAACTCAAGATCAGATCGCGGCCATCGGGGTCGATGTTGGGCAGTTGCCGGCTCACATCAGAGTAGAGGTGCAGGCTCTGCGTTCCCACCAGCCACCGCCACGGTTGCGTGTTATGGACCGAGGGGGCTCGAGATGCCAGACTCAGGACCGTCCGGACTGTACCCGCATCGGGAAAGCGTGGGTTCATGACTGTCGGTCCCTTCGGTAGTACTTGTTATGTCGAGGATCGCGCAATTAAACCGGCCGCACGAGGGTAAGACGACCCCTGTCCTGAAGGACTTTCTGCCACGACCGATGCTGTTAATTCACTGAAGTCCCAGCCCCGAGGGCCCTTCGGCACAGGTATCGCGAGGCCCAAAGGCCCTAGATCGATGCGGTCATCGGGCTTTATGTTTCGGACCGACACAAAGGCCGAATAGCGCAGCATTACCACCACTCCCAGGCGCTGGAGCTCTACACCCACGGGCTGCTGGCCGACGCGTCAATGTATGAGGCATTTCTCGCCAGAGAGGAAGCACAAGCAAACGGCGGGGCCAAATAGCCGATCGCGCTATGCCTGCGGTTAGCCGCCTCGCTGCGTGGAGTTCCCGGAATCGGTGGGCTTGTCTGCGTCTGCCGCGGGTTGGCCGCGGGCCGCCAACGCGCCTGCGATCGAGGTGGCGGCGATCGTCAGCAACGCGCCGAGCATCATTGCCGATGCTTCCCCGGTTACCAGCAGGTGCTCCTCGGTACCGATGGTCGCCGCGGCCACCGGCACCCCGAGCTGCGCGGCCGAAAGTGCCGCGAGTGTGAGCGGCTGGCCGAAGAGTCGTCCCGCGCAATGCGCCAGTACAGCAGCCAAACCCAGGCCCACACCCAGCAGAATGAGTTTGGGGTGTGAACCTAATTCCCGTACCTGCAGCGACGCGCCCAGCCACACGAAGAACAGCGGGGCGAAGAACCCTTCGGTGATTCCGAAGAGCTGACGTGCGAGTCGTCGCGGTTCGCCAACCGCACCGATAACCAAACCCAGCGCGAAGCCCGCCAGCATGATCGACACGCGGGTGCTGACGGCCAGCGCCGCCAGTGCGAACAGCACGAGCAGGCTGATCCGCAATTCCAGCGCAAACTGGTGCTTCTCGGAATACGCGTGCAGGCGCTTACGCCAGCCGCGGCGGTCGACCGCGCGCAGCAACACAAAGAGCACCGCCGCGCAACCCGCGATCGCCAGCGCACCCAATGCCGCGGCCGGCGCCCTCCGGATGTCGATCACCAACGGCAGCAACACAATAGACGCAGCATCCGCGATAGCGATCTGCGCAGTCACCGAGAGTACCTGTGGTCCCTTCAGCCCCAGCGAATCGATGACCGGTAAGGCCAGCGCCGCCGACGAAGACGCGATCAGAACCGCGTAGAGCGCCGCGTGACCAGTACCGAACTCCACCGCCAGCCCAACACCGAGCGCCGCCGCGACCACACCGATCAGAACCACCCGCGCCAACGCCAAGGGCACCGCAGAGCGCATCCTGCGGTCCCGGATCGGAACGTGGGTGCCCACGACAAACATCACCAGCGCGAAGCCGATATTCGCGAGCAACTGAAAAGTGGGGTTGGCGACATCGACCACGCCGAAGCCGGTCTTGCCGAGGACGAGCCCCGCCACCAACTCACCGATGATTACCGGAATCTGCAGGCGCGGAACTGAAGCCAGTAGCGGACCGGCGAAGCCTACCGCGGCCAGCAGCGCCAACGTGTTGAAGCTGAACCCGTGCATGTCAGCCGCGACTTCCCTGCAGCGCAAAATTCAACGAGAGGCGCCAATCAACCCAGAAGCATCAGCGGTTTCGTCGATGAGGCCGAAACGTTGGAAGGCGGCACGGATCTGGGTTCGGGCCTCTTCAGGCAGCAGGGCTTGTGGTGGCCGCGAATGCGGGTAGTCCCCGATCGGCAAGCCGAGCAGGGATGCCGCGTACTTGAAGGATCCGCCCCAGTGCGTGAAATAGTCGGGCCGGCCGGGATAGCGCGTGTACCAGCCGCGCATGTCGAGTTCGAGCTGATCGAGTCCGGACGCCTGCGCGTAGTCCATCGCCTCGAGCAATTTCCCGCTCCAGATGAGCTCCCAGTATTCGGAGATGGCCCGTTTCTTCGGCGTCTCGAACAGATACCCAGTAGTGCCGAGCTGGGCGGGACCGACTATGCCCGCTTTAAGCCAGCCCGCGCGGTAGACGGTGGTGTCGCATTCCCAGATGACGAGCTCGGGCGCGAGTTCGTGCAGCATGCGGCTCTGCGCGGGTCGGAACGAGCCCTCCTTGGTGGCACACACCGCCGGGATTGCCTCGACGATGCGGGCACTCTCCTGGGCGCTGAGCACGTATCCGGAGCTGGGCGAATTGAACATTCCCAGCGCGATGTCGGTCCGGTCGGCGATATAGCGGAAGAAGCGCAGCACACCTTCACCGCCGTGCAGCTCCATCATCGGGGTTTGGATGTAGACAATGTCGGCGCCCGACTCCTGGGCGTGTCGCGTCAACTCCAAACAATCTTTCGCCGACGTCGCCGCTGTGCACGACTGGATCACGACATCGGGATTCAGCGAGCGGGCCTCCTCGATCGCGACCTCCAGCAGGCGCTTTCGCTCGTCCATTGTGAGGGACCAGAACTCGGCGACCCCGCTGGTCAGCCAGAGCATAGGGTGGCCGAGTTCGCCGACGCAGTAGCGCACGAGTGTGCGGTAGGCGTCCCAGTCGATGTCGTCACCGTCGACGCCGGAAAACGGCGTATACAGCGAATCCCCGATTCCGCGCAGTGCGGAGTGCGCCCACGTGCGCGCTTCCTTGGCGTTGGCCATTTTTTGCCTCTTTTGAAGTCGTTTACGTCAGCTCAGGACGTCGAAGATCGCTGCTGCGGACGTGATGGGCTTGTCTGCGTTTCCCTCATCGTGCAGAAGCATCCGCACGCCAACGCGTCCGGTTCCCCCGGCATACGCGGTGCCCTCGACCCGGAACGGACCCACCTTGCCACGTGACATGAACATCACGTGCCAACTCATTACCTGGACCTTCCTGGTCCCGGCAACGTCGGCGGCAAGGTCGATCGCTGCCGTCTCGAGAACAACGTGCTGAGGTCCGATGTGCAGAGCAGCGTCCGGTGAAGCGAATTCGAGGCTGAGCGGAGGCAGCACCCAGTGACCGTCCCCACGCTTGCTCGCACCGAAGGCCTCCCATAGCGGCGGCAGATCCGGAGAGTCCTCGATCACCAGCTCGGTGCCCGAAACATCCATCTTGTCAAGGCCTTCGGGTGGGATGCCGATGATCGCGCCTTGCCCCTCGTTGAAGGCGATCACCCGGTCCGGGTTGTCTGCGTCGACGATCTTGCAACGCCCGTATCCCATGGTCCGGCCCTGATGGATATTCCCGGACCCGACGATCTCGACCCTGGTGACGTCGTAGCCGGGATCGACGATCTGCACCGAGGCGATGACGGGGTTGGGCACCGCGACCATGTCGGTCTGACACCCCTCCGGCGACGAGATCGCCAGCGGCGCAACCATGATTCCGCCGGCCTCATTGCGCATGTCGCGGCGGATGACGACGGTGTCGTCGGTCTCGCCGAGGTCCATGGACGAGTGCTTGCGACCGATGTAGCGGTAGCTGAGCAGACCGGTCCAGCGGCGGAACAGCTCGTCGCGGTAAGCCTCGGAGTCGTTGGCCAACTCGCGGATGTCTCGCAGCTGGTCGCTCATTGCGGCCCTCCTTCGGAGGCGTTGTTCCGACGTACCTGGTTGAACGGCACGCCGCGATCGGCCGCGTACTCGCGCGGAAAGTTCAAGACACGCTCGCCGATCACGTTGCGCGCCATCTCGGTCGTGCCACCCCCGATGCTGGCGGTCTGGCGTCCCAGGTAGCGCCTGCCGATGTCGAGCAAACCCGCGTCGTCCGCCACCACCGCCGCCGAACCCGCGACGACATTGGCGGCGTCGGTGTCGACATCGTGGGTCTCGGCCATGGACAGCCTGATTATCGATCCCCCGGCAGGTGGCAGGGATCCGCTGGTCACCGCATGGAAGACGTGCTCGCTGAGCTGCCCGTGCACCGTGCGGTGGACCAGTGCCCTGCCGACCATCTCCCGGACGCGTTCGCTGTCGTGCTGGTCCGTCTTGTCGACCAGCGCCAGCAGATCGACCGAAACATCTTCAGCCTCAGCGATTCCGGGGCCGCTGGTGTACTCCGATCCGTCTCCCATGGTGCGGCGCTCGTGGTAGAGCTGCCGCGACGCGACGTCCCACCCCTTGCCTGGTACTCCCACCACGGCGTCGTCACCTAGCTCGACGTCGTCAAAGAATTCTTCGCAAAACTCGGTCGAGCCATTGACCTGTGTGATCCGGTTGATCGTGATTCCGGGGTGGTGCAGAGGTACCAGGAACATCGTGAGCCCATTGTGCTTTGTTGCGTTCCAGTCGGTGCGGGCCAGGCACAAGCCATAGTCGGCGGCGAATGCCCAAGTGCTCCACGTCTTGGCGCCGTTGAGAATCCACCGCCCGTCTCGGCGATCGGCGCGGGTGATAACGCCCGCGAGGTCTGAGCCTCCACTGGGTTCCGACAGCAGCTGGACGAGCACTTCCTCGCCGCTCAGCGCCGCCCGGATGTGAGCGCGCTTCTGCTCCTCGCTGCCCATGTCAAGGATCGTTGCGCAGCAAATCGCGAAGGACGGGACGTTGAGGAGCAGCGGCGTCTCGTAGTCGGCGGCCTCTGCGTCGAACGCTTTCTTGTACTCGTAGCCGAGTCCGAGGCCGCCATACTCCCGGGGAAAGCAAATTCCGGCGAATCCCCCGTCGTACAAGACTTTTTGCAGTTCGCGGGCACGCAGCCAGGACGGCAATTCGTCGCGCTCCAATAGCGCTGCCTTTTCGCGATCAAGCCGAGGCATGTTCGCGGCCAACCAGGCCCGTGCCCGGCTCCCGAAGGCCTCGACGGACTCATCGGTCACCGGCGACCTCCCAGGCTTGTGCTGAGCGACTGTACAAAACTGCCTAGGACTTTACTGCCACCTCGGTTTCGCTGGGGCAGGTGTGCTCGTTGTGGCCGCCGATCGGCGACACACATCGTCATCGGGGGCGTTGTCGCTGGCGGGCGATCTTGCGCCGCCGCATCCTCGTCAGGCCGTCTCGCTACACGCCGCCACCTCGGCGCGCACCCCGGCGATCACCCATTCGATGAGCTTCGGGAAGTTCTTCTCGATCTTGGCCGCTTCGGCTGCGGTCTCGACCGAGTGTTTCGGTTCTCGCAGTGAGCGCACCTCGACAATAGAATGGTTGATGGTCATGTGGGCCAGGCCACGGCAGCATTCGGAGGCTAACGGCCGCGGGATACCCTCTTGCAGAGCCGCTTTGAGCAACGCCTCGACGTAATCGCTGATCGCGCTGCGGTCGTCGATGGTCATCAACTCGGTCAGAAAGGGATGGGCCCGAAGCGCGTCGTGCAGGGCCAGGCACCAGTGCAACGCCGTGGACTCCCACGTCTCGTACTCTTTGAAATCGAGTCGCAACCGGGCGAAGTGGCGGGCGACCAACGCCCTGATCAGCGCTTCTCGATTTCCGACCTGCTGGTACAGCGTCCGCGGCGAGATCTTCAGGTCGGCCGAGATGCGGCGCACGTTGAGGCCCTCGACGCCTTCGGCGTCCAAGAGTTCCAGGGCGTGGGCGAGGATGTCGTCGGCCGGGATCAACGGCTTGGCCATCGCTGCCTCCTAAGTGCGAACGTCACGGGATGGTGAGTGCGATCTTGCCGATGTGCTCGCCGGCCCGCATCACTTGAAGCGCCTCGGCCAACTTTTCCCAATCGAAGACGTGGCTGATGTGCGGCTTGATCCCGGCACTCGAAATCAATTCGCAGACCTCGCGATGGGCGCGCACGCTGCCGACGGTGATGCCGATGACGCGCAGATTGTTCAGCATCAACTCGGGGATCGGCGTCGGTGCCATCTCGAATCCGCTGAGAACGCCGATAACCGCAACGGTGCTTCCCATCCGCGCCGACCGGATCGACTGCGCCAGCGTGGCGGGCCCGCCGACCTCGACGATCAGGTCGGCGCCGCGCCCCTCGGTCAGCCGCTTTACCTCTGTCGCCCAGTCCGGAGTTGTTCGGTAGTTGATGAGATGCGTCGCGCCCAAATCCGATCCGACCTTCAGCTTGTCGTCGGACGACGACGTCAAAATTACCGTCGCGCCCAACGCACGGCCGAGTTGCACGGCGAACAGCGACACCCCGCCGGTTCCCTGGGCGACCACGACGTCGCCTTTGCCGATGTTGGCCTCCACCAGCGCGCTCCATGCCGTCACGGCGGCACAAGGAATTGTCGCGGCTTCGGTATCGCTGAGGTGGTCGGGCGTGCGGACCAGGCCTGCGGCGTCGGCGACGCGGTACTGCTGCAGCCACCCGTCGCCGCTGTCGCCGGGCAGTTCCCGTTTGGCTTGAGGAGTCGGCGGCCCGTCCAGCCACCCCGGGTGGAAAGCCCCCATGACGCGCTGTCCGACCCGCAGTCCGTCAACCTCCGGTCCGACTGCCACCACCTCACCGGCACCATCACTCATCGGCACCCGCGGCAGCGGTCCCGGGATGAGGCCCATCAGGTTGACGTTGTCGTGAAAGTTGAGGCTCGACGCGTTTACCTTGACCAACACCTGCCCGGGACCGGGCTGGTCAACCGGCCTTTCCACCGCCAGCACGGCTGCGTCGGGGCCGTTCATCAGCATTGCCTGCTGACGGTCCGGAATGCTCATGCGATACCCGCCTCCTTGCTTGGGCCGCGCGCCAAACGTTCCGCGTGGGGATATTAAAATAACAGCGATTTCGGTAGTGTCGGCTGCACACGAACACTGGAGATCGCATGTATGACATGTAGATTGTTGGCGGCA
>Ga0302320_10007968_pt1 | contig 23196 bp, 16 predicted proteins | sample Bog_T0_3_FD_202130 | JGI IMG/M metagenome (GOLD analysis project Ga0302320, IMG submission 202130) | Peat permafrost microbial communities from Stordalen Mire near Abisko, Sweden - Bog_T0_3 | ecosystem: Environmental > Terrestrial > Soil > Wetlands > Peat | place: Sweden: Abisko, Stordalen Mire... | reverse complement strand
ACAGACGGGTGGCGACAAGGCGTCCCCTCAGGAGCTAAATACTTTAGTTGTGTTTGTTTCTTGCGGCGGAACGAGGGGAAGGCCCGGGCCTGAAGGCCCGGGCCTGAAGGCCCTTTAAATCGGCGTTCATTCCGGGGGTTGAAACCCCCGGCTCCCTCCGGGTTGGGCGATCTGCATCTGCGGTACCAAGCGGTTCTGCGAAAGGCAGCAACAAAAACGCCGCTCTCTCGCGGGAGTGGCGTTTTTGTTTGATCGGTGCGTTTCTTGCGGCTGTTGCCTGCCTACGGGTTCGAAATCTCCGGAGGATTCGGCGAGGGATACATTTTGAAAGTCTTTGATTTCCGCGGGGCGCGCTTCGGCTTGGGCTCGCCCGATTCCTTGCCGGGGGTGCTGTGAAAGCGCACATCGCCCAACTCGCGCTCGCCCATCACGTGCAGGCGCAGAAAGTTGGTTGAGCCTGACTTGGTGCGGGTTCCGGCCACAATCGCGATGACTTCGCGCGGCCTCACGTAGCCATGCATCTCCAGCAGGTTCTCGGCACACTCCACCAGCGCTTCGGTGGTGTTGACCTTGGGGCAGCGGATGGGGATGGTGCCCCACAGCAGGTTCAAACGGTGAATGGTAATCTCCACCGGGCTCAGGGCAAAGATAGGCGCCGTGGGATGGTACTTGGAAAGCTGCCGCGCCGTCTGCCCTGACTCGGTAAACAGCGCAATCCCGCGCAGGTCCAGGTCGTCGGCGGCGTGAGCCGTCGCCTCGCAGATCGTCTCCGCGATTGAGAGCCCGGTGTGGCGATGGCGCGTTTCCGTATCCGTCTCTTTATCTTCCTTGATGTGCCGCTCGGCGTCGGCAACAATGCGGGCCATCATCGCCACCGTCTCCACCGGGTACTTGCCGATGGCCGACTCGCCGGAGAGCATCACCGCGTCGGTTCCGTCATACACGGCATTGGCCACGTCAGAAACCTCGGCTCGCGTCGGCCGCGGATTGTCGATCATCGACTCCAGCATCTGGGTCGCCGTGATGACCGGCTTGCGATGCTCGGCCGCGCGGCGAATAATGTGCTTCTGAATCGCGGGCACCTGCTCCGGCGGCACTTCCACGCCCAGGTCGCCGCGCGCCACCATGATTCCGTCGGCGGCCTGCAGAATCCCGTCCAGATGTTCGATCGCCTGCGGCTTTTCCAGCTTGGCAATAATCCAGGTCTCGCTGCCGAGCGCGGTCACGCGATTGCGCACAATCCGCACATCCTCCGCCGTGCGCACAAACGAAACGGCAATCGCGTCCACTCCATGCTTCAGCGCGAACTCCAGGTCATGCGCGTCTTTTTCTGTCAGCGAGGGAACCCGCACCGGTATGCCGGGAAGATTGATGCCCTTGTTCTCTCCCAGCATTCCGCCATTGACGACCTCGCAAACTACATCGTCGCCAACCACTTCATGAACCCGCAATTCGATCAGGCCGTCGGAAAGCAGAATCCTTGACCCCTGCTCCACGTTTTCGGCCAGGGTTTTGAAGGTGGTGCCAACCAGCGCCGCTGTTCCGGGCACTTCGCGGGGAGTAATGGTGAGCCGCTGCCCTGCCTTCAGCAGCACCGGATGATGATCTTTCAGCTTCGCCGTGCGGATCTTCGGTCCCTGCAAATCGCCCAGGATACACAACGGCTTGTTCTCTTCCCGCGCCACCTTGCGGATCAGGTGGATCAGCTCCAGCTTTTCCTCGTGCGTGCCATGGGAAAAATTGAGCCGAACCACGTCCACGCCGGCGCGAACCAGCTCGCGGAAAACCGGCTCCGTGTTGGATGCCGGCCCGAGGGTTGCCACGATTTTTGCGCGGCGTTGCGATGGCTCATCGACAAGATTCAGTTCAAACGGCATGGGGGGAAGCTCCCGGAAATCAGGCTTGGTTGTGGGGTTTGAAGGTGCGTGGCGCGGTCTATCTAATTGTACATCGCAGAGCATTGCCCAGAGCCATGGCAGGATGCCGCCCCTGTTCCCAAACGGGCTAACTTCATGACTCTGTTAGCGAAGAGCGCTGGGTTGGGAAATACTCGCCGCGTCAGGCGACGCGCGAAGACTCTCTCGGCTCCCATGCCCCCTTTATGCAGAATGCAACCTGAGACAGGTAAGGTCCGGTGAGAACGGTCACAGGCCTGCGCAATCCCGCTCCTGCTGTTCTGAAGTGAAAACCCGCTCCTTGCGCTGCCTGAAAAGCAAGCCGTTCAACTCCGCGCCCAGCAGCGCGCTGAACGAGCTGATGTAAAGCCATACCAGCGTCGCAATCCCGGCGCCGAACGACCCATAAAACATGGAGTAGTCGGCAATCCGCGTCACATACCAGCCAAACGCCAGCGTTGCCGGGAACCAAAGCAGCGTTGCGGCAATCGCCCCGGGAGCCACCTGGGTCCAATGCTCCTTGTGCTTGGTGCCAAAGTGATAAAGCGCGCTCAAGACGGCGATGCTTGTGGCCACAGCGATGGCCCAGCGCACCAGCCGCCAGAAAAGCAGAACCACATGGCGCAGTTCGTGCACCGCGTTCTGAATCATCCAGATCTCAATCTGGTGCCCGAAGACAACCACCATGGTGGCCAGCGAAAGCGGAACCAGCGCGATGGGCACCAGCATCAAGGCCCTGAGCCGGCGCGGCCAAAACCCCCAATCCCCCCGCGGCAGCCGGTAAGCCCGGCGAAACCCTTCCATCAGCGACAGCATCATCCCGAGTCCCGCAAAAAGACTCAAGCTGGTTGCCGAAAGAATCACCTGATGCGAATGGACCCGCCGCGACAGCACATAAGACTGCACCAGGTCCATCGTGTCCCCGGGCAGAAACTGCTCCAGCAGCGCGCGGAACTCGCCCACCAGGTTGGTTCCTGCCTGCACCTGGGCCAGCAGCGTCGTCACCACCAGCAGCGCAGGAAACAGCATCAGCATTCCCGAATAGGCTGCCGCCTTCGCCGTGTTGAGCACGTCGTGGTCCAGAGCCTGCCAGAGAGCATTGCGTAAATGAAGAAGAAACCGCTTCATGCCTGTCATTGGGAAGAGTAGTGCATTGGCAGGGTCCTGGGCGACAGGTTTTTCGCAGCAAGCGGCGGGAGGCGCCTCCCGGGAGAGCCGGTGCCTGGAATCGGGATGAAAGGGCGAAGCCGATTTGTCTTCTGTTGCCGGCCGCAGAAAATGCTTGAGATGCATGGCCAGGGGATAGGTTGAGAGCGCTCTGAGGCAGGGTGAGCGGGCATCTTTCAAAGACTTCATGAGATTCCCTTAATTTTTCCTGCGCCAGATTGGTTTCTTTTTTGCTTCACTCTCTCGCGTGCCTCCCTGGAAATTCAAGGTAGATGACAGGAGCTGAGATGGGCACCCTTGCACGGAGAGAAACCGATGATGTTCCCCGCTTCTGCACCAAGTCACCCGCGCTCTGGGCAAATGACCGTAGCCGCGGAAGGGATTGCCGCCGCGCAGTTTGCCCGCTGCGGGTTCGATGTGTCGGTTCAGTACGGAGTTGAAAAGCCGAAGTATGACCTGGTGGTGGCCAAGGGCGGGAGACTTCTGAAAGTGATTGTGAAGGGCAGCCAGGACGGGGTTTGGAACCTGATTCAGCCCTATGCGGAGCGGGGGACTGACCGGGCCCCCAGCCGGGCAGATTATCAACGGGGCATTGACTCGTGGCTGGATAACCATGGCTCGCGCACGGTGTGCTGCCTGGTTCAGCTTGAGGGCGTGGCGATCGACGAGTTGCCGCGCATTTACCTGGCAACGCCCAAGGAGATCGCGCAGCGTCTGCGCGAGACGGAACCGGGCCTGGGCGGGTTGATGCTTTTGGAGGCCGCCGAGCGGGAATCCGCCGCGCAGCAAGCTCCAGGCCGGAACACGATCCCGGCCAGCTGGAGGTTCTCGCTGAAGCGGATCGAGGAGATGGCGGTGAGCCAGGAGGCCGCGTCTTTACTCAAGTTGCCGCCCGTGATCGAAAATTCACCGGCCCGCGTCTTGTCGTTCCCTGACCAACTTGCGCACGAGAGACAACCGATGCTGGCCCTGGGCGCGGGATGAAACGCACAGGACTGTATGCGCCTGTTCTTTTTCGATAGACAGCTTCACCCGAACAGTTCCTGCCCACGATTCCGCAAATCCTGGGTTTTGAGTTTGAAGACCGGCATTCCAGTCCCCCGGGGGACAGAAAAGGAGCACTTTTTAACGCCATGTGGAAAACCACTCAAGCCGCATCCACTCCCAACTTGCTCTCCGCGGATCGCTCGGGGCGGGCGGGGTTCCCTCAGGTTCCTGAATCGAGCGCGCTGAACGCAATCGCCGGCAGCGACCGGTCGAGCATTGGCAAAATGCTCAAGTTTGTGGGCCATATTACCGCCTCGGAGCCGTTGTACATCGATGGCAACATTGAGGGCACCATCAACCTGCCCGGCCACCGCGTTACCGTGGGCCTCACCGGCCAGGTCAACGCAACCATCTCCGCGGCAGAAATCATCGTTCTGGGCACGGTCGTCGGCAACGTATCCGCTACCGACAAGGTAGAGATACGCGCCGAGGGCGCGCTCACCGGCGATATCTCCACGGCCCGCATCCGCATTGAGGAGGGGGCGTTCTTCAAAGGCACCCTCGACGTCAGCCGCCCCGCGGCCGGCCCCGAGCTGGTTGCCGGCCGCGTCGCTGACAGCTTCGAGCAACCGGTTGTTCTTCTCGCCCCGCCAGAAGCGAGAAAAAAGGCAATGCCTCATCTGCTTCAGTCGGCTTAAGGACCCTCGTCCACCGGTCTGCATCCCGGTTCGGGAAACCTCCGGCAGCATGGAATGCGCAAGCCTCTTGCGCGGCAAATGCTGCCGGCGGCATTGCGCGTTGTGTCCCCCTCAAGAATGCCCGCCGGCCCTCAAGCCGGAGAGGCCGCCAGCGGCAAATCATCATCAACCCATCATGAGATTCTTCTCACGCTGTCGTCCCGGGCGCCGGGCTGCGTTCCTTTTCCTCGTTTTGGTTGCCGCACGCTGCGCTGATGCCCAGGTTGCTCCCAGGCCCAATCCCCGGCTCGCCTCAAAAGCAGTGAACGCGCGCGTCGAAGCCCTGCTCAAGCAGATGACGCTCGACGAGAAGATCGGGCAGTTGGTGCAGGTTGCAGCCGGGCTTGCCACGGGCCGGGGCGCTTCAAATCTCCACTAATTCGCATCTTCCTCATCGAGAATTCCATTCAACTGTGCCCATCCCCGCCTCTGCCGCGTACACTGTTCCCTTAGAGGAGAACCCAGCCATGCAGACCAAGATTCTCGGCACCACCATGCCCGTGCTTGAAGTCGAGCTTGAACCCAACGAGAGCGTTTTCTCCGAGAGCGGCGAGCTCTCCTGGATGACATCCAATATCCAGATGACCACCCACACCCAGATGGGCGGCGGCGGCGGCCTCTTCGGCGTCATCAAGCGCGTGGCCGGCGGCGGCAGCCTTTTCATGACCGAGTACCGCGCCGTTCAGGCTGCCGGTTCGGTCTCCTTTGCCACCAAGGTCCCCGGTCACATCGTCCCCGTGCAGCTCGGCCAGGGAACGGATTACATGGTCCATCGCCACGGGTTTCTCTGCGCCACGCCCCAGGTCACCATCAGCGTCGGCTTTCAGCAGTCGCTGGGCGCGGGAATCTTTGGCGGCAGCGGCTTCATGCTGCAGCGCATCGGCGGCCAGGGCACGGCCTGGCTTGAGCTGTCGGGTGAGTTGATCCAGAAGAATCTCGGCCCCGGCGAGACGCTGCTTGTGCATCCCGGCCACGTGGGCGCGTTCCAGGCCTCGATGGGCTTCCAGATCACCATGGTTCCCGGCATCAAGAACATGATCTTCGGCGGCGACGGAATCTTTCTCGCGGTGCTCCAGGGGCCGGGTACGGCGTGGCTGCAAACCCTGCCCATCTCGCGCCTCGCCCACCAGATATCCGAGTACCTGCCTCACAACGATAGACAGGATCCGCGCTCGGCCGTGGGTGGCGCGCTTCTGGGCGGCATCGTGGGCTCCATCCTGGGCGGAGACAAGTAGCTCGGCGCAGGCCGTCCCCGGCCATATCCGCATGGGCAGGGTGAACAGGCCTTAAATGAGGAGTGACGCATGACCCAGTCGACCGGCTATCCGCGCACGCTGCGCAGCGACATTGTGTTTGCCTTCGCCCTGATCCTGGTCGGCTACCTGGCCTGGATGATTCGCAATGTCCTGGTCCTGCTTTACGTCAGCGCCCTGTTTGCCGTCGTGCTCAGCCCCGTTGTCGAGGCTACTTCCAGCTTCCACATCAGGGGCTGGCGGCCGTTCAAGGGATCGGCGGTCTTCATTCTCCTGCTGGCTGTCGCCGCGGCCGTGGCAACCTTCACCTTCCTCACGCTTCCCCCGGTCATTCGCGATTTGCAGGGATTCGCCCAGGAGATGCCCGCCCGCCTTCCGGCCATGATGGACAAGCTCAAGAAGCTCCCCTATGCCCAGAGCCTCGATACCGCCGATCTGAGTTCAAAGCTCCAGGATCTGCTCAGCCAGGCAGCCACTTACCTGCTGCAATCGCTCAGCGCCTGGGCGGGCGCGCTCTTCAATATCGTCATGGGCTTTATTCTCACCATCTACTTCATTCTTGAAGGCGACCACGCCTACCGCTGGTTTCTTTCCTTCTTCCCGCCGGCTCGCCGCGACCGGCTGGACAAGACGCTGCTGCGCGCCAAGCTGCGCATGGGCAAGTGGCTGCTTGGTCAGGGCAGCCTCATGCTCATTCTGGGCGTGCTCAGCACCATCGTCTATCTGTCGTTTCACGTGCGCTACGCCTATGCGCTGGGTGTGATCACCGGCGTGCTCAACGTGATTCCTGTGCTGGGGGCGGCGATCAGCATCGTGCTGGCGCTGGCGGTGGCTGCCATTGACTCCTGGACCGGCGTCCTCGGCATTGCCGTTTTTTTCGTGATTTATCTGCAAATCGAAAACACCATTCTCATCCCCCGCATCATGAGAACCCGCGTGGGGCTGCCCAGCCTCGCCATCCTGGTTGCTTTGGTGCTGGGCACGGCGCTCGAGGGCATTGTGGGGGCCATGGTCGCTGTCCCTACCGCGGTCCTTGTGTCGGTCTTGCTTGAGGAGTATCTGATAGACAAACATGCCGATTGATCTTCGCCGGATCGCGGAGGCCCTTTTGCAGCCGGTCGGCTATCTGGCCGCCTTCAACCCCGCATCCACCGCCGCCTTCATAACCCCTGAAGTCGACAAGAACCGCGTCAGGTTCCCGGTGAGCGCCTTGCCCGCGACCATGGTTGACCCAGCCGGCTGCCTGATCCCAGCCTGATGCAACTCCCCGCTTCCCTGCGCGTCAAGGATCAACGCCGTCAGTTGCCGGGCCATCTCCAGCGGAAAGCTCTCGGCCACGAAGACCAGCTTGCCGCGGGTGGTAATCACCACCGGCCCCTCGTCGGTCGAGTACACCTGCTCCACGTCCTGCGATTCCGGCGAGGCAGTTGAGAGCGCGGCCGGCCTGGGCAGTTCCACGTCCGGCACCAGCTTCAGCCCCGAGTATTTCCGCCCCAGTTCCTGGGTGTAGAGGTGGGCAAACGCCTCGGCTGAAGCTGCATTCTTCCAGGCCGAAAGATAAAACAACGCGATGGATTTGGTGCTTCCCTGTGCCTCCGCGGTCTTGGCGTCCAACCGCTGCCCGGCCCAGTAGAGCCCTCCATCCCAGGCCGAGGTCAGTTGGCTCGCCGCCCGGTCGCCGCCAAAGAGCCTGGCCAGAATATGCACGTCCAACTGCCCAATCTGCCCGATGTCATAGGCCTTGTACACCCCATCCACCAGCGGATGAATGTTCGGCAGCAGCGGCACCGCGGGCAGGTGCTTCTTCTCGTACTCCAGCGGATTGATAATCTCCCAGCTCGAGGTCGGCGGCCGGTCCAGCGTGCCGGCAAACGCCGCTTCCCGGCCCTGGTCCATCCACACATCCTGCTCAAAGCTCAACCCCTCGCGATAGGGGAACAGCAGCGACTCAGCCAGCAGCAGCGGCGCGCGCGCCAGCACCGGCGAACTCTCTGAGCCGGTCATCTGGTCCTTCACCGCGTCAATCACCTCCGGGTTCTTCACCAGGCTTTTGCCCATCGGCTTCAGAATGTAGTCCATCATCACCGCCGTCGCCTGACCCTCGGCCACGGCTTCCCGCGCGGTATCCATCTCGTCCTTGGCCAGGTGTTCGTTGTCCTCGGGGGAGCTGTGCGAGACCTCCGAGGGCGTCTGGTCGTTCCACTTCTCCAGATCCACGTGCTGGTCTTGCAGCGCGTGCGTCAACTCGTGCGCCAGCACCGGCTTCTGTTCCTCCACGTCCACCCAGTCCAGCATGTAGACCGTCTTGGTCTTGGCGTCGTAGTAAGCCTCAATCTGCTCTTTCAGCAGCGCCATCAGAAACGGCTTGAGCGCAAAATCGCGGTCAAGCAAGCCAAACTTCTTCAGCACAATCTCGCCCTGCTGCATCCGTTTGGCGCCCTCGTCCTCGTCGAACTTCTGCTTCAGATAGGTCTCTACGTCGCCGCGGCTGGTCAGTTTCCGCTTGACGTCGCTCTTCACCTGCAGTCCCGACTCGGTTGAAGAAAACTTGATGAGCTCATCCACCAGCGAGAACAGTTTCCTGCCCTGCTCCGGGGTAATCTTCCCCGCCGGCGGTTTTCCCTCGGAGACCTGTGCCTGCGCGTCGCTTCGGGGCTTGCCGGGCGGGGCCGGGGACTGCTGTGCCGACGCGCCCGCTGCCGCGCAAACACACAGCAAAACCGGCAACGCCGCAATGCGCCAGGCTCCGGAGCCCATTCCATACTGCTTGCTCATCCATTCTCCTTTGATCTCAAGAAAACCCGGCCTCCGGCCCAAAACCGGAAGCGGAGCCTGCAAGGCTGCCTCGCCCGCCAACCCCATCCTCTTTCAAGGCTATAATCAGGATGCGGTATGGTGCTGCGTTGCTGCTCTAAAATCTGCGCGCGCCCCGCGGAAATGCTCTCCCCATGATGGACACCGACCTCGTCGCACCAACCTCAGCCACTCCGCTTGCCACCCTGCTTGAATCCGCTGCCACGCCGCATCAACTGGTTGCCTGGCGCGGCGTGTTGACGCCACAGCAGTTGGACGCGCCAGCCCGCGAAATAGCGGCACTGCTCAGCTCGGCCGCCGTCCACGATCTGGGGTGGCTGCGCCGCGTTGCCGTCCATGGCCAGGACCGTTTCCGCTGGCTCAGCGGCATGGTGACCAACATGGTCAACGACCTGCCCGCGCATTCCGGCGCATGGAACCTCGTCCTCAACGCCCAGGGCCGCATCCAGGGCGACCTCCACGTCTGGCGCGATGAAGATGCGCTGGAACTGGAGATGGCCGCCGACCAGTATGAAAAGCTTATCGCCCATCTTGAGCACTTCATCATCATGGACGACGTGGAACTGGCCACTCTCGATGGGGAAACGGCCCTCGGCCTCACCGGTCCGCTGGCCGACGAGGTGCTTGGCCGTCTCAGCCTGCCCGCTTTGACTCAGCCGCTCACCAGCGCCCATGTTGAGTGGAACGGCTTCGATCTGAAGATGATTCGCGCTTACGGCGCGCTGGTTCCGCATTATGAGCTTTGGCTGCCCACGGCCGGGCTCAGCAAGCTGTGGAAGTATCTGCGCACCGCCGGGGCTCTGCCCGTCGGCTGCCAGGCGCTCAAGGCCCTGCGCATCGCCGAAGCCATTCCGGCCTACGGCATCGACATGGCCGAGCGCGACCTGCCCCAGGAGACCTCGCAGTTGCGCACCCTGCACTTCAGCAAGGGCTGCTACCTGGGCCAGGAGATCGTCGAGCGCATCCACTCGCGCGGAAATGTTCACCGCCACCTTCGCCAGCTGGAACTGACCGGCCCGTTGCCGGCTGCCGGCACTGAACTCACTCTGGACGGAGCCGCTGCCGGCAACATCACCAGCGCGGTGGAAATTCCTTTGGCCGGCGGGAATCGCATCTTTGCACTGGCGATGATCAAAGGCGCGGCCGAGCTGCGCAACCAGCCATTTGCCTACACTGTTGAAGCCGCTACGGGCACTGCAAGCCTTCTGGCAGCGCCGCCAACCCTTGAACCCGAGCAAATCTGACCGTTCGCTCCATTGATCCGGACTGGAAAATAGAAGACTATGACCGAACCGCCCAAATTTACCGTGATTGACCGCCGCAAGATGAAGGCGGAAGAAGAGCAGGAGAACCCGCAGCCCGCCGCGCCCGCCCCGCCGCCAGAACCGGCAGCCAGCCCGGCAGCAGGCCCGCGCCTCGTCGTGAGCGAGCCCGCGCCCGCCAGCGAAAAGCCGGAGCAGGCTGAGATGCCCCCCGCGCCCACCGCCCAGGAGAGCACTGAGCAGAAAACCGCCTACGACGCCTCAGCCCAGCGGCTTGAAGACCTCGTCCGCGCCCAGAATCCCGCCGCCGGCCCCCAGCCCCCGGTCAGCTTTGAACACCTTGTCCAGCAGTTTTATGTCTCGGCCATGATCCAGATGGGAGCCGGAGCCCAAGAGGGCCAGCGCCCGCGCATCGATATTCTCGGCGCCCGCCAGACCATCGACCTGCTCGGCGTGCTCGCCGACAAGACCCGCGGCAACCTCACCGATGCTGAAGACAAGATGCTGCAAACGGTGCTTTTTGAAGTGAGGATGGCCTTCATGGAACTCACCAGCATGATTACCCTGCAAAGCATGCAGCCCCCGGCCCCGCCGCCGCCGGGCAAACACTAGGAACGCGACCTGGTGAGTGTGTAATCGTGTCGATGAACCTGGGCGCCCCAGGTCCCGTCCGCCGCAGCGGAGGACCTGGGAAACCACAAATCTACGCGGTCGCGGTACCAGGTCCATCACCTCACGGGTCTGAATCAACGGGAGCATATGCAAGGGCGGCTCATATTTCTTGGCACCGGGACTTCGATGGGCGTTCCCACGCTGGGTTGCGACTGCGCGGTGTGCACCTCGCAGGACCCTCGCGACCGCCGTCTGCGCCCCTCTGTGCTGCTGCGCTGGCCCGACCCTGATTCCCGTGATCGCTTTGCTGTGATCGACACCGGCCCCGACTTCCGCGAACAGGCCCTGCGCCAGGGCCTCACCCGACTCGATGCCGTCTTTTATACCCACGCCCACGCTGACCACATCATGGGCCTCGACGATCTTCGCCCTCTCAGCTTCACCGTCTTTCGCGAGGGAGGCCCCATTCCCCTCTATGCCTCCGCCGAGACCGCTGAAGCCATCGAACGCATCTACGACTACACGTTCTCTCCGCAGGCCACTTACCCCACCCGCGCCCGCGTAAAACTGATGCCGCTCGATGGCCGCACTGCCGTCCACGGCGTCGAGTTTCTCCGCATCCCCCTGCTTCACGGCGAGATGGAAATCGCCGGCTTCCGCATCGGCCGCGCCGCTTACCTCACCGACGTCAGCGCCATCCCCGAGTCCAGCTTTGCCCTGCTTGAGGGCCTCGATCACCTGGTGCTCTCCGCCCTGCGCCACAAGCCCCATCCCAACCACGCCACGGTCGAGCAAGCAGTCGCATGGGCCCGCCGCATCGGCGCCAGGCACACCTGGCTCACCCACATCGCCCACGAACTCGGCCACGAAGAAACCAACCGTTCGCTTCCTGAAAGCATCCGGCTCGCCTGGGACGGCCTTGAGCTTCCCGTGGACCTTGGACCCCTCAACCCACCGGCGGGCGAGAATGAGTGAGGCCCCCGCCAACTTGATTCCCGTCTACCGCTCGGTTGCTCAGATCCCAGCCGGCTTTGGCCCCAGCGTGGCCTCGATTGGTAACTTTGATGGCGTCCATCGCGGCCACCGCCAGATTCTCTCCTCCGTGGTTGCCGAGGCCCGCGCCTCCGGCGCTCGCGCCGTCGCCGTCACCTTCGATCCTCACCCCGAGCAGTTTCTCCGCCCCTGCAAGGCGCCCCGGCTCATCACGCCCATGCCTGAGCGGCTCCGCCTGCTCGCCGCTACCGGAATCGATGCGGTACTCGTTTTGCCCTTTGACGCTGCGCTGGCAGGCCTCTCCGGCGAAGATTTTGTGCGCTCCATCCTCGTTGAAGGCCTGCGCGTCCGCTCCGTCCACGAGGGCGGCAACTTCCGCTTCGGCCATCGCGCCCAGGCCGGCGTCACGGAACTCGCCGCCTTCGGCGCGCAGTGTGGCTTTTCCGTCCGCGTGCATGAATCCGTCCGAGTCCACGGCCTCGAGGTCTCCAGTTCCGCCATCCGTGAGCGCGTGGCCGGCGGCGATCTCACCCGCGCCCGCTGGATGCTTGGCCGCACCTTTGCCGTCCACTCCACCCCGGCGCGCGGCCGCGGCATCGGCGCCCGCCTGCTGGTGCCCACCGTCAATCTCGCCACGTACGATGGCCTGCTCCCCGCCTTGGGCGTCTACGTCACTCGCCTTACCATAGCCGGGCGCCGCTTTCAGGCCGTCACCAACGTCGGCAACCGCCCCACCTTCGGTGAAGCCTCCTTCGCCGTCGAGTCGCACATTCTGGACTTTGAGCCCGTCGATCTCGACGACCGCACCCCGCTCGAACTCGAATTTCTCCTCCGCCTTCGCGGAGAAATCCAGTGGCCCTCCCCCGAAGCCCTGAAGGCGCAGATCCTCAAAGACGTAGCTCGCGCTCGGCGATTCTTCTGGCTCGTGGGCTAGAAGCCGCTCGTCTTTCCTCGATTCAGTTGATTTCTGCCGGCAAAGCGCGAACCAGTGTCTAGCGGCTCGGCGTCGGCAACGCAGGCTTCACAACCGCTGCGGGATTTACCGGAACCGCGGGCTTGACTGGAGCTTGCTCCGCAGGCAGCGCAGGTTTGACCGCTGCCTTCGGCGCCAGCCTGGTCGCCGGCTTGGCGCCCTCGGCCGCTAGGCCAAGACCACTCGCCGGGGCAAGAACAGGAGAGGTTTTCAGCGTGGAGGCAGGCGGCGTTCGCAACGGCGTCTGCGCAGCCGCTTTCACCGTCGCGCTCTCCGGCTCATCGCTCAAAAACTGCTCGTCGTCCTTGCCGGCAATGGCGACTTTCATCACGGCCATCCAGATGGGCAGCGCGGCCTTGGCCCCGGTCTCCTTGTCACCGAGCGCCTGGTTGCTGTCAAAGCCCACCCACACCCCGCAGGTCACCGAGGGTGAAAACCCCAGAAACCATGCGTCGGTGTAGTCGCTCGTCGTGCCCGTCTTTCCGCCCAGCGGATGCTTCAACTGCGATGCCGCGGCGCCGGTACCGAACTGCGTTACCGCGCGCAACAGGCGCATCATGGTCCGCGCGGTCTGCTGGTCAATCACCTGGTCCACCGCGGGCGCCTCTTCCCACAGCGTGATGCCGTCGGCGTTTGACACCTTGCGGATCAGCCGCGGCTTGACGCGAATGCCGTCATTGGGAAACACGGCATAGCTGGCCACCTGCTCCTCGAGAGTTATTTCAACCGCGCCCAGCGCAATGGGAAGATACGCGGGAATATTCGACGTCACCCCAAAGCGGTGAGCCATCTCGATGACCTTGTGAATGCCCACGCGCGCCGCCAGTTTCACTGCCGGAACGTTGCGCGACTCGGCAAAGGCCGCCGTCAGCGTCATCGGCCCGCGATAATCGTTCTCATAGTTGTGCGGCGTATACCCGCCAAAACTCACCGGCGCATCGACAATGATGTCCCCAGGCTTGGCCCCATCCTCAATCGCCGCTGTATACACATACGGCTTGAAGCTCGACCCCGTCTGCCGTTCCGCCTGCGTGGCGCGGTTAAACTGCGACAGCGCGTAGTCGCGCCCTCCCACCATCGCCAAAACGTCGCCGGTGGTGTTGTCAATGGCCAGCAGCGATCCTTGAACACCGGAGTCCTGCTCCAGTGTTGCCCGCCGCGTTCCGCCCAGCATCTGGTCGGTCAGCCGAATATAGACAACGTCGCCCGGCCTCACCAGCGCGCTCGCCAGCCGCTCGCCTGTCCACTGCCAATCCTGCGCCAGCACCACGATCTCTTCCTCGCCCACCCGCGCCCAAATCTCCAGCGGAAGCACGCGCGTCACCAGCGCATGAACAAAATCTCCCGGCCCAATCTTCATTCCCCAGTCGGGATGCTTGTAGCCGTCAAGTTCCGTACCATCGGCCAGCACGTTTTCCAGCTTGCCCTTCCATCCATGGCGATGCTCATAGGCCGCCAGCCCCTCGGCAACGGCGCGGTTCGCGGTCTGTTGCAGATCCAGGTCCAGCGTGGTCTCCACCTTGAGCCCGGCCTCATGCACCTCCGCGGAGCCAAACCGTTTTTCCAGATCCCGCCGCACCTCTTCCTGGAACCACGGCGCCACCGATTGCACCGGCTGGGCGGTGCGCAGACCCAGCGGAGCCTTGCGCGACTGCTCCGCCGCCAGGTGCGAAATCAACCCGTCTGACTCCATCTCCGTGAGCACCAGGTTGCGCCGGCGCAGCGCCTTGTCAGGATTCAGCAGCGGCGAATAGGCGCTCGGCCCCTTGGGCAGCCCCGCCAGCAGCGCGGCCTCTGTCAGCGTCAGGTCTTTGGCGTGCTTGCTGAAGTAGAACTCCGACGCCGCCTCAAACCCATACATCCCATGGCCCAGGTAGATCTGGTTGCCATACAGCGTGAAGATCTGCTCCTTGGTAAACGTTCGCTCAATCTGGATGGAGAGATACGCTTCCTGGATCTTCCGCGTCGCCGTCCGCTCCGGCGAGAGAAACAGGTTGCGCGCCAGTTGCATGGTCAGCGTGGACGCGCCCTGCGCGCGGCCCTTGTTGCGCAGGTCGTACCAGAGCGCGCCGGCCACGCGGAGGATATTCACTCCCCAGTGCGACTCGAAGCTCTTGTCTTCAATACTGATGACGGCCTGCCGCAGCACCGGGGCAAAGTCGTTATAGTTCACCACCTCGCGCCGCTCCAGCGCAAACGAGCCGATGAGGCGGCCCTTGTGGTCGTAGAGGTCGGTGGTGGTTGACGGGCGGTAGTGCTCCAGGTCTTGAATCTGCGGCAGATTGACTGAGTAAACCAGCGTCAAACCGGCCAGCGAACCGGTAATAGCGGCCAGCGCCAGCAGCACGGCCAACGCAAACTTTCCCGCCAGCTTGCGCCGCCGCCGCTCAGGCACGGGGCCTGCGCCGAACCGGCGGCTCCGGGTCCGGCCGCGTGGCGCAAGCGGCTGAGTAGGGGGGGCAGCCAAGCGATTCAGGCCTCACAGGCGTCGTCTCTGAAAATGAGCCCGAGAAAACGCATCAGCCTAAGGCTACCACTGTTCCGGCGTGAGCAGGGCCGGCGCCTCCATCGGACTCTGCCGTGGTCCCGGTTCCTCATCGCCTGCTGCGTCCCTGGCCCGCAATAAGAAACGCCCGCCGGCTTTTCCTGCCGGCGAGCGCCTTATCTTCAATCGCAAGCGGAACCGCTTACACCGCGACCACTTCTTTCATATCCGGCCGCGTATTCTCGTAGGTCTTGTTATAGGCCAGCAGCCTGGCATCCGGCTCAACCCCCCAGTGCTTGCAGGCCGCCAGATAGACTTCAGGCCACCAGTTGCGATGCTCCGTCAGCCCGTCGTCTACCCACTTTCTCCAGTCCACCAGCACCGTGGACCAAACCTGGTCGCCATAGGCCATCGCCTCAACCTGCGTGCCGATCTGGGGCACCAGCCACTCCCGCCCAATCCGCGCATGCAGAACTTCATCGGCCCAGTCGTAGTCCTGAATCCGAGCCGTCAGCGGGCAGGCCGTGGCCACGCCCACCTCCCACTCGTATTCCTTGCCCGTCCTGCGCGGCATCAACCCCTGCTCAATCGTGAACAGAATTGCGTGCCGCTCCTTGGCGTTGAGCATCGTGTTCAATCCGCGCGACCAGGTAAAGTTGAATGGAATCTTCGTCCAATCGACGCCGATCGACACAAAGCCAACCTCGCCCATCATCGCGTGCCGCGCCTCGTCCCAAAGCTGGCGCGTCATGTCGCGATAGTAGTCCCAGGGTTTCCCGGTCACCTCGGTCAAAATGCTCGACATCATCTCCGGCACGTCGATCTCGCGCATGCGCTTGAAGTAGAGCATGATCGTCTTGGGCAGCGCCGGAATATCCCCGTCAAACAGCATCGCCTCAGCGTTGACGCCCATGTTGTAGGAGTCGATAAACCGCTCATCCCGCTGCGGAACCGGATCGTAGCGGTAAGGCGTCGCGGAGAAATGCCGCGCGACCGTCTCGCCGCTTTTGGCCTTGGCGCCGTCGAGATCGCCGGCAGCCGCAAGCATCCGGTCCAGCGTGTCAAGCCAAGTGGCCAGCTCAGCGCGGTCCGCGTCCTTCACCAGCCGCGCCACAGCTTCGGTCCCATACTGCTGCGCTTCCTCTAACTCAAGCAGCGTGAACCGGCAAATCCGATAGCTCGGATGGTCGAACATCTTGTTGGTATCGGCCATCAGGTTCTCAAGCCCGCGAATGATGGCCGGCAGCGCTTTTTCATAGAACCCCAGCAGCAACGCCGGCGTCGAAGGCGCGCACAGAACCTCGTCGAAAAATGCGTCCAGCGCCGCGTCCGGCGCAACTTCAAGCCCATAGGGCGGCTGGCGCATCTCCTTCACCCGCTTCGCGTAGTCGCCCACATGCTCCGAGCAATAAAACGCGTGCAGACTGAACGCCATCTTCAGCTCATAAATCGGCATGGCAGGAATGTGCGCGATCAGCGCAAAGTGCAGCCGCTTCAGCCCCCAGTGGAGCCGTTTCAGCCGCTCCACCGACTCATCCACCGTCAGTCCCTTGGTGGTGGCCTCGCGCATGGTCAGCAACCCGGTCAGCGGCGGCAAACCGGCATAGCCGCGATACTCGTCAATTGACACGTCTGCCACAGGCAGAGAGTTCCCAGTCTCTTTCATCTCGACCTCTCATTTCTGTCCCAAAGTTGGCTGATAGAAATTCCGGGGATCAGCTTTTCTTATTTTTCAGAAAACTCAGCGCCTTGTCCAGGGCCTCATCGCCCTTGGCCGGCGGCGCTTCTTCTTCCTGCTCTTCGTCCACTTCAGGACCCACCGCAATGTGAGGCACCACGGCCGTGTCCTGAATCTTTTTGCCCGCCGGGCCCTGGTACTTGGCAACCGTCAGCACCAGCGCCGCGCCGTCCGGCAGTTCGATCGTCTTCTGCACTGAGCCTTCGCCAAACGTCCGTTCGCCGATCACTTCGCCGCGTTGCGAATCCAGAATCGCCGCGGCGGTCAGTTCGCCCGGGCCATACGTTCCGCGGTTCACCAGCACCGCCAGCGGCGCGTCCGTAAGCACTTTCGCCGGATCGGCCGCAAACGTCTGCAAGGGGAACTTCTGTCCCACCAGTGTCGCCAGCGTCCCCTGCTTCAGAAAAAAATTCGCCAGCCGCAATCCCTGCTGCGGGTCGTCGCCTGAGGAGTCGCGCAGGTCCAGAAGAACCTTGTGGCCCGCGCCCGCCGCCTTGATTCTGGCCGCGATCTCGTCCACCCGCTCCGCCGTCAGCACGCCCGGCTTGAGATAGAGAATGGACGCCCCCTCATACTGCTGCTCGGCCAGCGGCGCCGCCGGGGTCACCGACCGCGTCAGTGTCAGCTTGTCCGGGTCGGCCTTGCGCGGACGCACCACGGAGAGCGTCACCGTCGTCCCCGGCTTGCCCTCCAGCATCAGCCGGATCACCGCCAGCGAAAGCTCTCGCGTCGACTGCTCGCCAATCGACTCAATCACGTCCCCGTCGGTCAGGTGCTCCTTGTCCGCAGGCGATCCCGGCAGCACGTTCACAATCGTCGCGTAGCCGAACCTCTTGGACACGTTGATTCCCACCTGCGCCATGCCCGCCGGGTGTTCCTTGTAAATTTTGTACTCGGTCGCGCTGAGGTAGCTCGAATCCGAGTCCAGCGACTCCAGCAGCCCATGCAGCGCGCCGGCCGTCACGTCGTTGATGTTCGGCTCGGTCACATAGTCCGTCTGGACCTTCTTGAGCACTTCGGCATAAACCCGCATCTGCCGGTAGGCGCCATCCTGCTCGCTGCCGGCATGCACGCCGAACCACCCAAACTCGCCCACCGCGTAACCCAGGCCGAGCGCGGCAAAAATTGCCGTTGAAAGCACAAACACAAGTCGCTGGAAGAATCGTGACACACACACCACCGTGGCAGCCCTCAAGGGGAACAGGCCGCTCACTCTATAGACGGATTGTAGCGCAAGGGGTTTGAAATCTGCTCATGTATGAGTGGCAGGCAGCCAAAATCAGCCCCAGGGGAAGGGAACTGCCTCAAAAAAACCGGGGTTGGAAGGCAGGACCGAACTGCCGGCCTGGTGGTTATGAAAACGCCTATAAGGAATACAAGCAGCTCCTTACACGTCCTGCAAGACCGCCTGAATAGAGCGAAATGCGCGTAAAACCGGGCAATCACGGGTGGATAATTTCAGCGCTGCGCAAAGTTGCGGTCAGGCAACGTCCACGGCGCCGACGGCTCGAAGCAGCCCCTGCGGGTGAAGACAGGCAGGCGACTGGCAAAGCTTGCGCAGTGTGAATGGCTGAGGCTGGCAGAGACCCATCTCACGCGGCGCCTGAGCGGAAGAATGGCGCGGCGCATGGAGGCCCTGGCGCTGTTTGTGGGCAACTTCAAACTAAAGTTTGTGTGAATTGTATTGAAAGTGCTGTTTCCGGCGGATATTCTCTTTTCCTGCGGCTTCCCCGCTATTCCCTTTTATGCGGCATCCCCGCACCCATAGAAAGGATCAAGAATTGATTCCTGGGAGGATGCCAGCAGATACATCCAGAGACTTGCTCTCAATGCCGGATTCATTCCCTGAGCTTCAAATCACAGCTTCAAAATTGCCCATTCAACGCCCGCGCAACCCGCTTCCGGCTTTCCCCTGCAACCTCCATCCCATTTGCGAAAGGACATACACCGTGCCCCCTCATTGTGCTTCCCCTAAGTCGGCTCAAGTCACCGCACAAACTGCTTCCTTCACCCCGGTACGCTCGCGTCTGCTTGCCGTTCTGCCTCTTTTGGCAGCGGTGTCTCAGGCAATTTGGATGGCCTGCCCAACTCCTGTTCATGGCCAGTCAGGGCCGATTGCCAAACTCACCGGCACCGGATACGAGAGCATTGTCTACGCCGATACATTGTCGGCGCCCCACGCGACAGCGACAGACGGCAGCGGCAACATCTACTACTCCGATTGGATCACTAATACGGTGTATCGGGAGAGCCCTGGACCGAATGGATTCACGCAGATTCCGGTCGCCTCCTTTGGCAAGGACACTCCCTCGGCGATCGCGGTGGATCAGTTTAACGATGTTTTTGTCGTGGTCCTGACCGACCTGCCCAATGGCGGCTCGCTGAATGGCGTCTTGTATGAAGAAAGCTATGTGGAATACTGCGGTGGAACGGGCTGCACTCCCGGATGGACGCAGAGCGTCATTCCCACCACAGGGTTGCTTGCCCCCATGGGCCTTGCTGTCGCGATTGACAACAGAACCCTGAATGCGAACTATATCTTCATCGCCGATACGGGCAACAACCGCGTGGTTCAACTTTTTGGCCAGCTTCCCCTCGAAGGCTACGTTCAAAGCACATTGCCCTTTAGCGGCCTCAGCGCACCGGAAGGGCTTGCCGTCGACGCAAATCTGAGCCTCTACATTGCCGACACTGGTAACAGCCGCGTTCTGAAGGAGAAGTATTCACTCAACGGTCCAAGCTATAGCCAGAGCGTCATTGGCTCCGGCCTGAGCGCGCCAGGGGCAGTCGCTGTCCAGGCAGGAACCGGATCTGTCGCAATCGCGGACACCGGCAACAAGCGGATTCTCTTCGAGCAACTTTCCGGGAGCACTTACACTCAGGAAGTCATTCCCACCCCCGGGCTGGCTCCCACCCCCAACGGAGTAGCCTTCAACACCAACGGACAAGTCGTTGTAACGGAACTCAATCCGCAACAGGTTGTGGAAGAGCAATTTGGCGCATCGCCCATCGACTTTGGCCAGGTGAGCGCTGGTACCACCAGCGCTGCCGCCTCGCTCGTCTTTACATTCACACTAGGGGGCGCCCTCGGCACCCCTGGCGTTTCCACGCAGGGGGTCAGCGGATTCGATTATTACGACACAAAGACCGGCTCCTGCTTGAAGGGAGTCACTTTTGCCACCGGGGCTACCTGCACCCTCAATGTGACCTTTCAACCGAAAGTATCCGGAGCGGTATATGGTGCGGCGACACTCACCAATAGTGCGGGAGCGACGATTGCCACCGGCTACCTCCGGGGCACCGGCGAAGCTCCGCTCGCAGCGTTTCTCCCCGCCACGGTAAGTTCCGTTGGAGCCAGCCTCGGCGGGCCCTCAGGCGTTGCCGTGGATATCAAGGGCGATGTCTTTATTTCCGAGCTCAGCGCCAATAAAGTCATCGAGTTGCCGCTGGGCTCGACCACTCCGGTCAGCATTGGCAGCGGCTTTTCCGCACCCAAGGACCTGGCCGTGGATGGCGCGGGAGCCGTGTATATCCTCGATTCAGGGAATCACCAGGTGGTGAAGGAAACGCCTGATGGCGCTTCATATACCCAGAGGGTGGTGTTCAGCGAAACATCCACTACCAGCGGCAGCGTGACGACCACTGTTTCGCCGTATTCAATGACGGCGGATGGCAGCGGCAACGTATTCATGGTGGTGGATTCGGCCGCAAATTCAACCTCGACCTACGAGATTTACAGAAGCATACTGCAGACCAACGGGAGCTACTCAACCGCAGAGGCCACATTCGCGGGTGCGACTTCAGCCCATCCCCAGAAGGTGGACCCTGGAGCCATTGCGGTCGACGCCCATGGAAACCTGTTTATTGCGGGCGGCACCGGGACCAGCAGCTATGTGAGGCTTCTGAAATACCAGGGCGGCACGGAGTACAAATACACGACTGCGGCGCTCAGCCCCACGCCGTACACACCGGAGGGCATCGCCTTAGATGGCAACGGCAACCTCTACTACACCACACTGACAGGCAACAACGGCGCCCGCGAACTTGACATGGCGATCCCATCCGGAAGCGGCTACACTTCTTCGACTGTGGCGAACTCCTTGCGTGCGACAACGGATATCATGCAAATCGCCGTGGATAACCTGGGCGACGTTTATCTTGCGGAGGGCTTTGCTGCATCTATCGAAGTGCAGGAATTCAGCGTTCCCGGTACGTTGAATTTTGGAAGTGTCGATAAGCTCACGATGAGCAACCCTCTCAGCTTCACGGTTGAGAATATCGGCAATCAGGAACTGACCTTGCCTGTCTTGTCGACAACTCCCAATCCAAACCTCATCGGGCCTTTCGTGGCCAATAGCTCCGGCGCGAGCGGATGCCCGGAATCGTTTCCCGGCGGCAACCCCGGCACGATTGCAGCCGGTTCCTATTGCCTGCTGACGGTTTACTTCGAGCCGCAGGCGGCCGGCAGCGTTACAGGAGACGTGGAATTCATCGACAACAACCTGAATCACGCCAATGCGGAGCAATTGGTCCCGCTGGCCGGCAAGGGTGTCATCGACGTGCCGGTCATCACCTGGCCGACGCCTGCGCCAATCATTGTCGGCACCGCATTGAGCGCAACCCAACTGGATGCCACGGCGAGCTTCAACAGCACGCCTGTAGCGGGCAAGTTTGTCTATAGCCCCCCACTGGGAACAGTACTGACGGCGGGTTCACATGCGCTTTCGGTTACTTTTACGCCCACGGATCAGACTGACTACTCCGATGCCACCGCAACTGTGACGCTGGTTGTGACCCAGCCTCCGCAGCCGGCAATCACCTGGCCGGCGCCGGCAGCGATCCCGTACGGCACGGCGCTCAGCGCCACCCAGTTGGACGCCACAGCAACCTACAACAACACTGCGGTCGCCGGGAATTTCGTCTACACCCCCGCTCTGGGCGCGGTCTTGAATGCCGGCTCTCAGACCCTTTCCGTTACATTTACCCCGACCAACACCACCGCCTACAGCCCAGTTACCACTACGGTTACGCTGGTGGTGAATCCGGTGCCTGTGATCGTGGTGGCCGACAGCTTCAGCCGCACCTATGGAGCCGCCAATCCAACCCTGACCGCAAGCTATGTGGGATTGGTCAACGGCGACACGGCTGCCACGGCAGTCACCGGCGCGCCTACCCTCACCACAGTGGCTACCAGGCAGTTCCCGTGGGGAATTTACGATATCTCCATCGCTCAGGGAACTCTGGCCTCGACCAACTACACCTTCAGCGCATTTGTACCCGGCACTCTGTGGATCATGCAGGCGCCATTGACCATCACCGCGAACAACGTTTCCGTGCAGCAAGGCGCGTCGCTGCCCGCACTCACCTATACGCCAACCGGCTTCGTCAACGGGGAAACCGCGGCGGTATTGAGCGGAGCGCCAATTGAAACGACCACGGAAACCACCACCTCCCCTGTCGGGACCTACCCCATCAGCATCAGCCAGGGTACGCTGTCGGCCTTGAATTACACCTTCAACTTTGTGGCCGGCACTCTAACTGTTACGCAAGCCCCAACCATAAGCCCCACATTCTCGCACCCTGCGGGAACCTATCCCTCCGAGCAAAATGTCACAATCTCTGATGCAACCGTGGGAGCAACCATCTACTACACCACCAACGGCGAAATGCCGACCACTTCGTCCCTGAAGTACAGCGGAGCCATCAGCATCTCGGCTTCGAAGACGATCAAAGCGATAGCCGTTGCGCCCCGCCACAAGCCAAGCGCAGTCGCCGAGGTGCGGTACATCATCGATTAGTGGACAAGGCAGTCTGGATAGGAGTAGAAACGCGGGGGCCGGGGCGATATTCCCGGCCTCTGTTTTGTGCGCCATGCATGAATGGCGGCTTGGGGTGCAAGTCCCCTACACATCCTGATGGAGGAGAAGTGTTAGCGAAGCGGTAGGGCGTCATCGCGAGGTGGGGTCTGAAGGAAGCGTGGAGCAAAGACGCGAGCCGATGGACAAGGAACAGATATGAGGCATACGGCGGCAGACGCGCGAGCAAATGATGGCGAAGTCTATATCCATCAAAGTCGCCGGTTGTAAATCTGGCGGTTGCGTAGAGAAGGCGGTCAGTCTTGGCACAGGAGATCTGTCGCATGTTCTGAAATCGGAACTGAGGGAGGAGCGATCCTCTCTGACCGTGCGACAGAAGTCAGCAGCGGGCGCAGCAGGTCATGCAGCCGGTGCGGCTATAGATTCGGCAAATAAATACTGACACTTTTTTGTGGCGGCGTGCG
>Ga0302320_10007967_pt1 | contig 23197 bp, 19 predicted proteins | sample Bog_T0_3_FD_202130 | JGI IMG/M metagenome (GOLD analysis project Ga0302320, IMG submission 202130) | Peat permafrost microbial communities from Stordalen Mire near Abisko, Sweden - Bog_T0_3 | ecosystem: Environmental > Terrestrial > Soil > Wetlands > Peat | place: Sweden: Abisko, Stordalen Mire... | reverse complement strand
CGACGGCTTCCACCCCCGCCAGTTGCTTCGCCGTCAGGCTCTCCCAAAAAGCATCCAAGCTTTCTTGTTGGCGACCCTCCCCCACATTCGCCACCGTGGTCTGATCCTCCTGCACCTGGGCCACGATAGTCAGATAGTTCTGCCCGTGCCCCATCGCCTTTTCGTCCACGCACAGGCGCTCCATCACCTCCGGAGTTTTGCGCGCCAGCCCCCGCTTCACCGCCCGCTGCTTGATCCCGTCGGCTTCATCCCAACTCATCCGCAATATCGCACAGGCCCCACTGATCGAACATTCCAACATCACATCAATGGCCAGCCGCTCGAAGAGCCGGCTGAACCGGCTGTATTTCTCCGCCCACGGCACGGCCACCGTTTGGCAACCATGTTCCTCGCACCGCACCACCGGCACGCGCGAGACGATAATCGTCTTGAACTGGCAACTGTCCAAATGCCGCCAGCGCCGCTCTTCATAGTCGTGAATGTGCATACGCTTTTGACACTGCGGACACCCCCACAGCGTGTCGGCAAATCCCACCCGCACCTCGATCTCCTGTTCCTTGGGTTTGAGGGTCACACTCTCCACCACCCACGGTTCCACCAAGCCTAAAATTTGCTGATACAGTTGAAAATCTTTCATGGCCGGATTTTAGCCAGAGTGCCTTCCTTGGGGCAACTTTGCCGACGAACCTCTCCAACGCCTCTCCGGGCGAGCGCAGCGGAGCGGAGCGAGCACCGTCGCGAAGCGGTGGGCCCTTTGTCCACGCCAGTTCGCAGCCCTGTGGCTCGGCTTAAAAACCGCTTCCATTCTAAAAGCTCTTAAAAACTCCAATTAAAAAACACCGGAAAATTCCGGAAGAACCTATTTTTGCAACAGTGTTGATGAGCAGTTCAGTTGTTCACATGTCCTACCTCATTTCAAGTGAAATGCGTTACGATGGGGAGGTTTCGCTGGCGTCTTCCTTTTCTTCGCTGATGACGGGGGCGATGGCTTTTAGTTTGTCGGCGGATTCGAGTTCGATGAGTTTGACGCCCTGGGTGTTGCGGCCGGTTTCGCGGATGTCGGCGACACGGGTGCGCACCATCTGGCCGGCTACGGTGATGAGCATGATTTCATCGGCGTCCTTGACGGTGAGGGCGCCTACCACGTTGCCGGTCCGGTCGGTGGTTTTCATGGTGATGATGCCTTTGCCGCCACGGGATTGGAGGCGGTATTCGCCGAAATCGGTGCGCTTGCCGATGCCGTTTTCGCCGGCCACCAGGAGCGTGGCGTCGGGGACGACTACGGCCACGGCGATTACGGCGTCGGTTTTTTCGAGGGTGATGCCGCGGACGCCGCCGGCGGGACGGCCCATCGAGCGGACGTCTTCCTCGGAGAAGCGGATGCTCTGGCCTTCGCGGGTGATTAGGACGACTTCGTCATGGCCGCTGGTGAGCATGACGTCAATGAGGATGTCGCCTTCTTCGATGCCGATGGCGATGATGCCGTCGCGGCGGATGTTGGAGAATTCTTCGAGGGCGGTTTTCTTGACGGTGCCCTGGGCGGTGGCGCAGAAGATGAAGTTGGGCTGGGTCCAGGTGAGGTCTTCCTTGTTGGGGCCGGTCTTGGATTGAACGCGGATCATGGCGGCGATTTTTTCGTCGGCCTTGAGTTCGAGGAGGTTGGCAATACTGCGGCCCTTGGCGGCGCGGCCCATGTCGGGGATTTCATGGACGCGCTCGACATAGACACGACCGGTGTTGGTGAAGAACATGAGGTAGTCGTGCGTGCTCGCGGTGAAGAGGTGCTCGACAAAATCCGGGTCTTCGCCCGGCGTGTCGGAGCTTTCGCGGGTGGCCATGCCGATGACGCCCTTGCCGCCGCGGCGCTGGGCGCGATAGGAGCTGACGGCGGTGCGCTTGATGAGGCCGGTGTGGGTGATGGTGATGATGACGCCTTCGTTGGCAATGAGGTCTTCGATGGCGATCTCGCCTTCGTCAGGGACGATTTCGGTCAGGCGCGGGGTGGCGTGTTTGGCTTTGATGTCGCGCAGTTCGTCCTTGATGATGGTGAAGACGCGGGATTCCTTGGCGAGGATGTCGAGGAGGTCCTTGATGCGTTCGAGAATCTGGGCGTATTCGAGCTTGACCTTGTCCACTTCCATGCCGGTCAACTGGTAGAGGCGGAGTTCGAGGATGGCGCTGACCTGGGCTTCGCTGAAGGAGTAGCGTCCGCTGGTGAGGCGGCCTTCGTCGCGAATCAGGACGCCGAAGCGCTCGACCTGGGCGCGGGTGAAGTCGAAGGCGAGGAGTTTGATGCGGGCCTCTTCGCGGTTGGAGGACTGGCGGATGATGCGGATGAATTCATCGAGGTTGGCGAGGGCGATGAGGAAGCCGTCGAGGATTTCGGCGCGCTCCTCGGCCTTGCGGAGATCGAAGCGGGCGCGGCGGATGACGACTTCGCGGCGGTGCTCGATGTAGCAATTGATGAGTTCCTTGAGATTGAGTGTCTTGGGCTTGCCGTGGTCAATGGCAAGGGAATTGACGCTGAAACTGCTTTCGAGGGCGGTGTTTTTGTAGAGGTTGCTGATGACGACCTTGGCAATGGCGTCGCGCTTCAGCTCGATTACGACGCGGGTGTTCTCGTCGGATTCGTCGCGGACGGCGGTGATGTCAGTGATGACTTTCTCGTTGACAAGATCGGCGATGCGCTCGACGAGGACGGCGCGATTCACGTTATAGGGGATTTCGGTGACGATGATCTGCTCGCGCCCGTTTTTGAGGGGTTCGACGCCGACTTTGCCGCGGATTTTGAGGCTGCCCCTGCCGGTGGAAAAATACTCCTTGATCGGGTCCACGCCGCACACCATGCAGGCGGTGGGGAAGTCCGGCCCCTTGATGTGCTTCATCAGTTCGGCGACGGTGATTTCCGGGTTGTCAATTTGCGCGCAAATGCCGTCAATGACTTCGCCGAGGTTGTGCGGGGCCATGTTGGTGGCCATGCCGACGGCGATGCCAGTGCCGCCGTTGACGAGGAGGTTGGGAAAGGCGGCGGGGAAAACGACCGGCTCGGTCTTGGTTTCGTCGTAGTTGGGGACGAAATCCACGGTGTCGCGGTCCATGTCAAGCATGAGTGCCGCGCCGAGATGGGTCATTTTGGCTTCGGTGTAACGCATGGCGGCGGGCGGGTCGCCTTCGATGGAGCCGAAATTGCCCTGGCCGTCCACGAGGCGTTCGCGCATGGCCCACGGCTGGGCCATGTGAACGAGGGTGGGATAAATGACCGCCTCGCCGTGAGGATGATAATTGCCGCTGGTGTCGCCGCAAATTTTGGCGCACTTGCGGTGCTGGCGGTTGGGAAAAAGCGAGAGGTCGTGCATCGCGAAAAGGATGCGGCGCTGGGAGGGCTTCAGACCGTCGCGCGCGTCGGGCAGGGCGCGGGAAATGATGACCGACATCGAGTAATCGAGGAAAGAGTTCTTGATCTCGTCGGCGACGTTGATCTTCTGGACTTTCTCGTTGGCGGCGAACAGCGGGGTGATGGCGACGGGCAACTGGCCCTTGTCGGGCTGCGGTTCGGCGGGTGGGTTGGGCGGGGTGGACGGAGTGTCTGGAGTGTCTTCGGGCATGGTTTTTGGGGGTGGAAATTATTGGCTGGTTGGGCGGGCGGCGGACTGGAGGCGGGCGATGATCTGGTTGAGTTCCTTGAGGTGTTCTTCGCCGCGGCGTTCGATGTCGAGGGTTTCGTTGGGACGGAGCGCGACGACTTTGTCATCGCGCAGGATGATAAATTCGGTGTCAAACTGGCGGGCGCGGCGGATGGCGTCGAGTTGGGCGTTTTGAAAGGCGCGCAACTCCTTGTAGTCGTCCACGTCCAGAATGTCGTCGGTCCAATTGTAATCCACGATCATAACACAACTCCTGCTTGTGAGAGCGCCGCCGACCAGAGAGCGCGATCCCGAATGACGGCGCGGTTGTTTTTCATGGCGGCAACCAGACGCAATGACTGATGAGAATTATCGAACAGCTTCCACGCATCTGCGAGCGGACAGAAGTCGTTGAAGAAATTGCGAAGGGTCTTCAGGAACCGGCGGCGAACGTCTTGAGCCGGAACAGAATGGCCGCCTTCGCGGACCCGGCGCTGGATGCGTTCGATGGACTCGTCCAGTGATTGAATCCAAATGAAAACCAGCTTGATAAAATAGCCGACCTCCTTCGCTTTGAGCACCCAGGCTTTGGTGGTGCGTCCGCTCAAGGTTGTTTCCCAGGCGAAGGTCTTTCGCTCGCCGATCAAGCGCCCGACGCGGGTGAGGGCAATTCTGCCCGCCGCCGCCGCCGCCGCAACGGGATCAAAAGGCGACAAACCGCGCGCGATCAGGTCCACATTCACAAACTCCAACTCGCCGGATTCCTCCGGCAAAAAGCGGCTCGCGAAGGTGGTCTTCCCCGCGCCATTGGGGCCTGCGATGAGATAGAGAGTCGGCATTGTCAAACATCGAGGTTGCGGACGTTGAGGGCGTTGTCCTCGATGAATTGGCGGCGGGGTTCGACTTCGTCGCCCATGAGCTTGGTGAACATCTCCTCGGCTTCGACGACGTCGGTCATGTCAATGCGCAGGAGCTTGCGGTTCTCCGGGTTCATGGTGGTTTCGAACAACTCCTTGGCGTTCATTTCGCCCAGGCCCTTGAAGCGCTTGATTTGAATGCCGCGCTTGCCGGCGTCCATCACGCCGGCCAGGATTTCGGCGATGGAGAACAGCGGCTTGGTGGCGGCCCGCTCGCCTTCGCCTTCGATCAATTCAAAAAGGGGCTGTTCCTGCGCGGCGTAATGCGCCACGTTAAGTCCCTTTCTCGCCAACTGGCCCATCAAGTCCATGACCGCCTTGCTCTCGTGCAGCTCCACGTGAGTGGCGCGGCGGGTGTGGCGCGGCTTCTCCTCCTTGTCGGCCTTTTCGGCCTTCTCAAGGAGGGTTGTGTCGGTCTCGGCGCCGAAGAGCTTGAGGTCCGCGTTGTCGGCGCCGAATGCGGCGAGTTCCTCCTCGGTGTGGAAATAATGGACCGTCTCGTCGTTGCCGTCGCGGACCTTGACGAGGTGGCGGGGCAGCTCGCGCGTGACCGGATGGCGGTGCTCGATGTAATCGCCGAAATCGCCGCCGTGCCGGCGGAGGGAGCGGACGTATTTGTCGAGCGCGGAGAGCAGCTCGAGGATTTCCATGAGCTGCTTTTCCGAAAGCTGCTTGTCGTTGGTGAGGTCGTGGAGGCGGACGTCTTCGCTGCCCAACTGGATGAGTATTTTGCTGAGTTTGGCGTCGTCGTCCACGTATTCGACACGCTTTTTTCGGGTGACCTGGTAAAGAGGCGGCTGGGCGATATAGACGTAACCACGCTTAACGAGTTGGGTCATCTGCCGGTAGAAGAATGTCAATAATAAAGTGCGGATGTGCGAGCCGTCCACGTCGGCATCGGTCATGATGATGATCTTGTGGTAGCGGAGTTTTTCCAGGTCGAAGGCCCCCTCCCCTTCGCCGTCGCCGATGCCGGTGCCGATGGCGGTGATCATGGTGCGGATTTCGGTGTTTTGAAGGACCTTGTCGAGGCGGGCTTTTTCGACGTTGATAAGCTTGCCGCGGATGGGGAGGATGGCCTGGTAACGGCGGTCCCGGCCCTGCTTGGCCGAGCCGCCGGCGGAGTCGCCCTCGACGATGTAAAGCTCGGTGTTGGCGGGGTCGCGGTCGGAGCAATCGGCCAGTTTGCCGGGGAGGCCGCCGCCGGAAAGGGCGCTTTTGCGGACGGTGTCGCGGGCCTTGCGAGCGGCCTCGCGGGCGCGGGCGGCCATGAGGCTCTTGTCAATGACCTTGCGCGCCACGGAAGGGTTGGCGTCAAGAAAGGTCATCAGCCCCTCATAAACGACGGAGGAGACGATGCCTTCGATTTCCGTATTGACAAGCTTGACCTTGGTTTGGGATTCGAAGCGCGGATTGGGCAGCTTGACGCTAAGGACGCACACCAGTCCCTCACGCACGTCGTCACCGGAAATGGGCGGGTCCTTTTCCTTGAGCAAATTGTTCGTGCGCGCGTACTGGTTGATGGTGCGGGTCAAGGCCGAGCGAAAGCCGGTGAGATGTGTCCCGCCGTCGGTATTGGCAATGGAGTTGGCAAAAGTGAGTATCTGGTCGGTGTAACTGTCGTTGTATTGCAGCACGCAATCCACGATCACTTCGTCCTTTTGACGCGCCAGGACGATGGGTTTGGGATGCAGGACCTCCTTGTTGCGGCCAAGCTGGCGGACAAACTGCTCGATGCCGTCCTTGTAGAAAAAAGTCTCCTGCTTGTTCTCGACCCGCTCGTCGGAGAGCGTGATTTCGACGCCCGGATTCAGAAACGCCAGTTCGCGCAGGCGGTTGGCGAGCAGGTCGAATTTGAATTCGGTGGTGATGGTGAAAATCGTCGGGTCGGGCTTGAAGGTGATGAGGGTGCCGGTGCTCTTGGATTTACCGATGACTTCGAGCTTGCGGGTGGTGACGCCGCGCTCGAAGGCCATGTAATAGACCTGATTGTCGCGCGAAACCTCGACCTTGAACCAGTCGGAAAGGGCGTTGACGCACTTGGCGCCGACGCCGTGGAGGCCGCCGGAATATTTGTAGGCGCCCTGGCCGAATTTGCCGCCGGCATGGAGGTTGGTCAGCACCAGCTCGACGGCGGGCATCTTCCATTTCGGGTGCATGTCCACGGGGATGCCTCGGCCATCGTCGCGAATGGAGACCGAGCCGTCCACATGGATGGTCACGCCGATCTTCTTGCAAAAGCCGGCGAGATGTTCGTCAATCGAATTGTCGAGCACCTCGAAAACACAGTGATGCAACCCGCGCTCGTCGGGATCGCCGATATACATGCCGGGCCGTTTTCGGACGGCTTCCAGCCCCTCGAGTTTGTCAATTTTCGAGGCGTCGTATTTTACATTTGGATCAGAATCGGTGCTCATTTTTCCGGTAATTCCACTTCAATTTGGCCGCAAAAACCATTCCATGGGTGCGGACTTTCGCGGCCTGAAAGACACCCCCAAAAGATACGAAAAAAGCCCCCGAAAAACAACTTTTATTTGCGATTATCTTCGCGAAAAAACACAATTAGTTGTGGACACCTGGCGCGGCTTACGCTAAGGGTTGTGGAGCGTATGCGCGCAGGCATACCTTGGCTTTCCTAATGTTTCACGTCCGCGATGATACCATGAAAGACATCGCCTTCTCCGGCTGTTTTTCGCCAGGTTGACACCGGCAAAATCATGTAATACTATTTTAATACTGAGATGCCGCGCAAAGTGCGACAATTGATTGCGGACTTGGAAAAGGCCGGGTTTGTGAACCGCGGTGGCAAAGGCAGCCATCGGAACTTCATTCACCAAACTGGCGCGCGTGTCACCATCAGCGGACAACCCGGTTACGACGCGCAGCCCTATCAGGAACGGCAGGTGCGGCGGCAGATTGAGGAGAGCCAAAAATGAAAAGAAGCGAATTGAAAGGCAGGGCCGCCCTTTACACGAAAATTGTGGAATGGAGCGATGAAGACGGCTGTTTTGTCGGCAGCGCGCCGCCTTTGATCGGGCCATGCTGCCATGGCAAGAATGAGGCCAGGGTCTATGCCCAACTTTGCCAGATTGTGGAGGAATGGATCGCGCTTTTGGAAGGTGACGGCCGCGAATTGCCCGCACCCCTGGCGGCGAAACAATTCAGCGGCAAGTTTGTATTGCGCGTTGAACCGGCCTTGCACCGCCGCCTTGCCGCCAAAGCCCTCGCCGCCGGTGAAAGCCTCAACACCTACTGCGTAAAAACGCTGGCGAAGCCGTGAGCGCCAGTTGCACCTGGATGGGCAGAGTTGACAGCTACGCGTCAGTGATACATGTTTGTCTCACGATGAAAACAGCCACCGTCAGAGATTTGCGAAACCGCTTCCCCCGTGTCGCCACGTGGATTGCCGACGGCGAGACGGTGGAGATCACCAAGTCGGGAAAACTGTTTGCCCGCCTCATGCCGCCCGCCGCCGTTAAGACACCCAGACTTGTCAAGCCCGACATCTTGGCGCGCTTGAAAAAGACATGGGGCAATCGCGTTTTCTCCGCAAAAGAAGTCGCCGCCATGCGTGCGGCGGAACTTGAATGCCAAGAAGGATGATCGCTTACCCGGACACGTCTTTTCTGTGCGCGTTGTACCGGCAGCAGGACAATTCCCCGCAAGCGGCCGCGTATTTCAAAGTCCTCCCCGAAGCGTTGCATGTCTCCGGCCTGCTGCTTTACGAATTTCGTCAGAGTCTCCGCTTTCAAGTCTGGCTTCATGCTCAGGACAAAAGCAAAGGCTATCCACTGACCGATTGCAACCGCGCACTGGCCGATCTGCAAACCGACTTGGACACTGGCGCGATGGTGTTGGAGGCTCCCGACTGGCTGGAGGTTCACCGGCTGGCTGAAGGAATTTCCAAACGCCACACCATTGCAGGCGGGCATCGCAGTCTGGACATTCTCCATGTGGCCACTGCGTTGCAACTGGGGGCGCCGGAATTTCTCACATTCGACTCCAATCAGCGCAAACTTGCCGGCGCCGAAAAATTGAGAGTAAAACCGTAACGCATCTAAATTCGAGGCGTTTCCGATGCGGGCCACGAGGCGCAACCCGCCGCATCCCGATTCGGAATCGGGACATGCGCTCCCCCTCGGAATTCCTAGGCGGCGCTACCGCGCCGCCCGCCAATTCAGTTCAGAGCCGCAAATCCGCCCTGCCGATTAGCCGATCTTGACGAACGGAATGCCATTGATCTTGGCAAACAATTCCCAATCCGCCGAGGGAAGACCGTAAGCCAGGGCGTCGTGATGACTCCCAGCCGCCGCGGCCCATTGGATCGAGAACTGTTTGACGCCGTTGAGCGGCTTCAAGGTGACATGTCCAACCGGCAGATTTTTCATCGCCTTCGATGCGACGGCTTCGACGTCGGCGACAATCAGCCGGGGAGATCCGTTGCGAAATACGAATGAGGCCAGACTGGCCAGCCCTTTCTTTCCAGGGAAGACCAAGCGCGCCACGATGCCCGAATTGCCGATGTCCAGCTTGTGAACCTGAAGTGAAGGTTTCTTTCCGCCCGTAGCGTCGGCGATGGAAGGACTAACCTCGGCCATGTGAGCGGCTACGATGCAACCGCCGTCCGAGTCTCCCAGCCCGTCATATAGATAAGGCTCGGCGAGCGTTGAAACCGCCCCTTCCAAACCGTCGGACAGATAGTGGGCGATCAAACCCGCGAGCGCCACGCCGACGTCGCCTTCCGGTCCGAATCCATACCCCGCGGCCATAGTGCGTTGCGCCGCCAGGCCGGGCAGTTGCCCCATGCCGTCAAGCCGCATGAAATGACTGGTCCAGCAGGAAGCGCCATGCCGCTTGAGCAATTCCGTGACGGCAAGCTCCTGAGTCGCGGCCATTGAAACCACGGCGGACGAAGCTTCAGCAGTCGTATGCCACGCATACTGCTTGCGATACTCCTTGACCAGGGCCGCGACCGAATCCGCGCTGACTTTTTGCATGGCGCCCGAAAACGCCGAGACCGGCATGTTCATGACGTCCACGCCAAAGAGCCTGGAGAGAGTGTTGGAAGGCATTTCGGTGCCGACGACAGTATCCATCCTTCCGCCGAAATAGAGGATCTTTGTATCAATGATCTTTTGCGAAGCGCGCGCGACCCTCATCCACTGGGAAATATCCTCAAGAGTCCCGGCATCATTCCACGACCCGAAAACAGTATGATGCGGAATGCCGAACTCCACCAAGCCGTTATTCAACTCCGGATCGCCGTGAGTGGATTGGTTGGTGTTCATGAAGTCCATGTCAACCTTCTCAAGCGGCAACTGGTCCCAGAAATAGGTCCACAGATGCAGGAGCGGCTTGGTCAGATTCTGGAGCGGCACCCACATCTGGCCCGGCGAGAAGGTGTGGGCATGGATCATCACTCCCATGCAGTTGTCATCGCTGTTGACCAGGTTGACAAACCGCCTGATGCCCGGTTTGTCCGTAAGGACGCCGGCGCAGACCACTTTGTAGGGAGTGGCCTGCTTCTTGTTGAGCCTGTCCGTAATCGTTCCCATGTTGCGGGCGACAAGCTTGAGATTCTCTTCGCCGTACAACGTCTGACTTGCGCCGACGCAGAGCACGTAAGGCCCTTTCGGCAATTGATCTGACCAATTAGTCGTCATAATTCTTGTCCTGTTCTTTGATTGCGCACGAGACATGGTGTTTGTTTGTTTTTTCGGGTCCGTGGCATAATTCGCCGTGGATTTTGCGCCAATTCACGGTTTTTGCAAGCCTTTTTCCTGCCGAATTTTCAGACGGGTGCAGGACAGGAATCTTCGCATTCCTGGCAGGGCAGTGCTGCTACTCTGCCCTGAATTCTTGGGTAAGCGCAGCAGCACCACCCCACCGGGTTGGTGAATAATAAAAATGGCCGCGGGCCGCCGGCAAACCGGCAGGGCCGCGGCCCAGAGCACAGAACTGCGATTCGATTACCAGAACTTGATGTAGAACAGCACCACGCAGCCAATGACGATCAGGCTCAAGATGACGTCCATGGCGCTCCAACTGGCTTTGGTGGCGGCCTTCTCCTCCGGTGTGGCCCCATAGTAGGTGTACTTGACAGTCTTCGGATCCGGGGCCTTGGTCATGAGGCTGATGACGATCATCAGCACGGCGCACACAATGAACAGCCATTCGGCGAAATAGAGCCAGTGAATGTTCCAAAGGTCAAACATGAGACCGTTGTGCGTGTCACGGATGGCGGCGATGCCCGTGTCATATTGGGCTTGGGTGATAAGCCCATGGTAGTGATCGAGCTTGAGTTTGGATACCGCGTCCTTATCACCCCGCATGATGAGGTCAAGGGCCAGGCGTCCAAAACCGGCGACCACCCCCACGACAAACGAGCACAACGCCCCGGGAGCCGTGGCCCGTTTCCAGAACACGCCGAGGATGAACATCACCGCGATGGCGGGCGACAGATAGCCCTGCACGTTTTGCAGATACTCGTAAAGAGGCATTTTGAGATTCTTAATTACCAGCACCCAGCAGATGCCGATGAAGACAATCACCGCCGTGGCGACACGGCCGACGAATACCTCCGTCTTGCCGGAAGAGTTCGGGAACCATTCGCGGTAAAAATCCATCGTGAACAGCGTGGCGGAAGCGTTGAATTTGGACCCCAACGAGGCCATGAGCGCGACGATCATGCCGCAGGCCACCATGCCTCGGATGCCGTGCGGCAGGATTTGGGCGACGAGCGAGGTGTAGGCGGCGTCACCATTGGTGGAGAAATTCGCGTCTGGGGTCTGGGTCAGTGCAAAGGCGATCATGCCTGGCACCAGAAAGATGAACACTGGCGTCAGCTTGAAGAAGCCGGCGAGGATAGTTCCGCGCCTGGATTCCTGCTGATTCTTGCCGGCGAGCACGCGCTGGACAATATACTGGTCGGTACACCAATACCAAAAGCCAATCATCGCCGAGCCGGGCAGAATCGCCAGCCAAGGCCAGTCCGGATCAGCGTTGGAACGCACAAGGTGAACACCTTCACCGTGCCAGGTAGCATCTGCGACCGCTTTGAGGGTTGCATGCCAGCCGGCAATCAGGCTGCCATTGCCCAGCTTGTGAAGTCCCATATACAGGATGAAGACGGAGCCTAAGATGAGCACCGGTGACTGAAGCACGGCGGTGTACATGATCACGCGCATTCCGCCGAAGACCGTGTAAAGGCCGGTGGTCAAAGCCAGCCCCAAGGCGATGGCCCAGAAAACGTCCATGTGAATTCCCAAACTCGGAATGTCAATTGATTTTACGTTCAACAGCGTGCGGATGACGACGTCGCCGGCGTAAATGGTGGCGGCAATTTTCGTCAGCACCAGGCTGGCCATGGTGATCAAGCTCAGGACATTCCGTGAGCCGCGGCTGAAGCGCAGTTCCAGGAACTCCGGCATCGTGAAGATCTTCATCCGGTCGTAGAGGGGCACAAACGCCCAGCCCAGGATCAGAATCCAGTAGGCGTGCATTTCCCAGTGGGCCATCGCCATGCCGGTCGCAAACCCGGCGCCAGCCAGACCGACCAGGTGCTCGGAGCCGATGTTGGAGGAGAAGATCGAGGACCCGATCTGCAGCCAGTTGGCGTCGCGGCCGGACAGAAAGTAGTCCTTGCCGGTCTCGTTCTTCTTGCGCATGGAAAACAAGATGGTCGCGATCATGCCCAAGGCGAACAGGAGGATCACGAACCAGTCGAGGGTGTTAAACACAGTTCCGGTGGCGGCGACCGGCGCGGTCGGCGCGGCCGGTTCAACCGCCGCGAGGAGAGGAGTCAGTAAGTTCATATATTGGGAAGCCTGTTTGTTGGAGGTTTGGCAATGGTGGTTTACTGGACGGAGAAGCGGTAGATGATGGTGTTCTTATAGGTTTCCCCCGGCCTTAATACCGTGGAAGGGAAATTCGGCTTGTTCGGGGAATCGGGGTAATGCTGCGGTTCCAGGGTGAATCCGTCGTGTTTTTGATACATCCAGCCGCCCTTGCCCTTGATCGTGCCGTCCAGGAAATTGCCGGTGTAAAACTGAACCGCCGGCTCGGTGGAAAGCACATCCAAGACGCGGCCACTGTCAGGATCGGTCACGTGCGCCTGGAGGGTGAGTTCTCCGGGTTTTTTATCAAACACCCAGTTGTGGTCGTACCCGGGACCAAGCTTAAGCTGCGCATCGTCGGCATTGATGCGCGCGCCGATAGCCGTCGGTTTTTGGAAATCAAACGGCGTTCCGGCCACGGACTGCAAGTTACCCAGCGGGATCAGTCCGGCGTCAACCGGGGTGATGTTCGCTGCGGGAATGGTCACGATATCTTTAAGGATGTCGCCCTTGCCCGACAAATTGAAGTAGGAATGGTCGGTGAGGTTCACGACAGTGTCCTTGTCGGTGGTGGCGGTAAAGTCAATCCGCACCTCGTTGTTATCCGTAAGCGTATATATGGCCTTGACTTGAAGAGTGCCGGGGTAACCTTCTTCCCCGTCCTTGCTGGTGTAGGTGAGAGCCAATTGAGGGCCGCCCGCGCTGTTTTCTTTGAACTCCGCGACTGTCCAAACAACCTTGTCGAAGCCCTTGACGCCGCCGTGCAGGCTGTTCCCGTTGTTGTTGGGCGCCAAATGATACGTTTGGCCGTCGAGGGTGAACTGGGCCTTGCCAATCCTGTTGCCGTACCGCCCAATGAGCGCGCCGAAATAGGTGGTGATCTTTTCGTAATCTCCCAGGCTGTTGCAACCGAGAACCACGTCCCCATAAGTGCCGCGCTTGTCCGGCATCGTGAGGGAAACGAGGGTGCCGCCGTAAGTGATGATCCGGGCCTCGGCTCCTTTGGAATTGCGCAGCGTGTAAATATCCACCGCCTTGCCATCCGGAGTGGTTCCGTAGGGCGCTTTGGTAGCGTTTGAGGAGGAGGCCGCGCCTCCCGTCGAGCAGCCGGCGACAAAAGCCAGACAGGCGGCGGCGCCGCATACACCTGTCCATTGCATTATTTTATTCATGTTGCGTTTTTTAGTTTGACTTGAACTGATTGGTTTCCAACGGATGTGTTTTCAGACGGGTTTAAGCACCGCAGGTTTCAGGTTATTTCTGCCCGTAATAAGCGCCGGGGCCGTGCTTGCGAAAGAAATGTTTTGCCAGCAGAACCGGCGGCATCGGCCTGACTTTGGGGTTGACGCGCATCGTCTCCGAGGCCAGCCGGGCCACGAACTCCAGCACCGCGGCGTTCTCCACCGCATGGCGGGCGCTCCTGCCCCAAGTGAACGGACCGTGGGCAGCCACGAGCACGGCGGGATAGTCCGCCGGGTCCAGATGGTCGAATGTCTCAATGATGACATGGCCGGTGTTCGCCTCGTAGTCTGACTTGATTTCCGAGGCTGTCAAGAGCCGAGTACAGGGAACGCCGCCGCGCCAGTAGTCGGCATGGGTGGTTCCCAAAGGAGGTATGCTCTTGCGCGCCTGCGCCCAGGCCGTTGCAAAAAGACTGTGCGTATGCACCACTCCCCCGATGTTGGGGAACGCGCGATAAAGCTCCAAGTGCGTCGGCGTGTCGGAACTGGGCTTGAGCCTGCCCTCCACGACCTGGCCCGTCTTCAGCGACACGACGGTCATCTGGTCCGGCGTCATGCCTTCGTAAGGCGCGCCGGACGGTTTAATCACCAGGTTGCCGCTCGCGCGGTCAACCCCGCTGACATTGCCCCAAGTCTGGATGACCAACCCCTCCTTGACCAGGTCCAGGTTCGCCTGGCACACTTGTTGCTTCAGTTCTTCGAGCATGGGCGCAATTCTCCTTCAAAGTCGCAAAAGTCGAACTAATTGGACGGCTGTTATGATGGCAATACCAAAGGGCTTCTTCAAAACAAGCAGGTCCCGGTCTTGGCTGACCAAGAACTTGGCGCGAGCCGCGACGGCCGTGGCAACAAACAGGTTGTCATCGGAATCGCGGCTGAGTTTCCCGCTTAACGGCGACGGTTCGACATGCATGGATTTTGCGGCGATCCATGCCAGCGCATCTGATGGCTGGCTGTCCGGGAACAACTGTTCCCGAACCAGCGCCGTGATAGCGGCATATTCCTCCATCATAGATAAATTGATCACTGTTTGGAACCGGCGTTTGGCCAGGCCCGTCAATGCCCGCCGCGCCGTGCTTCGAGGCCAAAAGACCGCTTCGACGACGACATTTGTGTCGAAGACAACGGTCATGCCCTCCGATTGCCCAAGCGGCGGCGGCGAATTAAGTTGTGAATGAGCGCACGATCTTTCGCCGCCGGCTCGCCTCTGCCTCCAAACGAGTCAACCCCGGCAAAGGCGGCCCGCATTGCCTCCATCGCCCTGACCTCCTGCTCGTTCCGTAGCAAACGCAACGCCTGACGCACTACTTCCCCGGCATCGTCAAATTCGCCTGACTTCACTTGGCTGCTGACGAAATCTTCCAAAGCCGATGGTAAAAGTACATTCATCTTTTTCAGGTTGCCGGGAATCCGGTTCTTGTCAACACCCATTGTCATTTCCTGGCCGCCGAGCGGATCGCGATCAGTTGTTTCATCACGCCATGCAAGTTGCCGCTCCAAGTCGTCGTGCCGAAGGCGTCGTGCAGGGCTTTGTAAAGCGGATAAAGCTGGCGATAGACCGCGTGCGCCGCGGGCGCGGGTTTATAGACCTTCGGCTTCAATCCGGTCATGGCCTTTTCCGCCGCCGCGAAATTCGGATGCGCCTTGCCAACCACCGACGCCGCAATGGCCGCGCCCAGCGCGCATGTCTGCGCCGAACGGGAGATTTTCATCGGCCGCCCCGTCACATCCGCGTAAATCTGCATCACCAGCGGACTCTTTTCGGCAATCCCGCCGCAATTGACGATCTGTTCCACCTTCACCCCGTATTCTTCAAAACGGTTGATAATCGTCAGCGCTCCGAATGCCGTCGCCTCGATCAGCGCGCGATAGATTTCCGCCGGCGTTGTGTAGAGCGTCTGGCCAACAAGCACCCCGGTCAGGAGTTGATCCACCAGAATCGTGCGGTTGCCGTTGTTCCAGTCCAGCGCCAGCAGGCCCGATTCCCCCGGCGCGATCTTCGCGGCCTTGGCGGAAAGCGTCTCGTGCGAGCCGTCCTTCTTGCCGCCGGGTTGGATATAATTGACAAACCAGTTGAAAATATCGCCCACCGCCGACTGTCCCGCTTCCAGCCCGTAGCAGCCGGGCGTCACGCTGCCCTTGACAATCCCGCACAGGCCCGGAATCGCGCCCAGTTTCGCCGTCCCCGGCGCAATCGTGATGTCGCAGGTGCTCGTGCCGATGATCTTCACCAGCGTCCCCGGCGCGACGCCGGAGCCGATGGCGCCCAAGTGCGCGTCGAAAGCCCCCACCGCCACGGGAATTCCCGCTGTCAAGCCTGTTTTCGCCGCCCACGCCGCCGTCAGTCCTCCCACCGAGCGATCCACCGATTCCACCCGGTTGCAAAGCCGTCCGCGCAACGCCGCCAGTTTCGGGTCCAGTTTGCCCAGAAACTCCGCGTCGGGATAGCCGCCCCATTCCGGGTTGTACATCGCCTTGTGGCCTGCCGCGCAGATCCCCGCGACGCGCTGGTCCGGCGCCGCGGTGCCCGTCAATTCCGACGGCACGAAATCCGCCAACTCCACCCAGGAATGTGCGGCGTCGAAGACCTCCGGGTTCGCGCGCAAACAATGCAGAATCTTGCTGAAAAACCACTCGCTGGAATAAACGCCGCCGCAGAGCGCCAGATATTGCGGACGTATCTTCGCCGCCAGCGCGGTAATCTCCGCCGCTTCCGCCGTCCCGGTGTGGTCCTTCCACAACCAGGCCATCGCCGCCGGATTCTTCGCAAAACGCTTGTCGCAAACCAGCGGCCGTCCGTTCGCGTCCACCGGCAGCGGTGTGCTCCCGGTAGTATCCACGCCAATGCCGATGACCTGTTCGGGCTTGAATCCCCGCGTGGTCTTCTTGGCCGCTGCCAGCGCCTCTTTGATCGTGATCTCCGCGCCCCGGACGTAATCCTCCGGATGCTGCCGCGCCATGTTCGGGTCGCGTCCCAGCACCACCCCTTGCGTCCCGTGCGGATAGCCCCACACCGCCGCGCCAACCTCCTGGCCGTTGGCCGTGTTGACAATCAGCGCCCGCACCGTGTTGGTTCCGTAATCCAGTCCAATGGCATATTTTGCACTCATAATTATAATAATGATTAATAGATCAGGGTTTTAACATTCTATGACAGTTTTGACAACTTGATCGCGGTAGGCCGCGTTCAGCGCGAACGCCTCATCCGCGCGGCTCAATGGAAAACGATGGCTCACCAATCCATGAAAGCTAATTCGTCCGTGCTCCACAAGCCGGATCGCGCGCGGGTAAGTGTGTTTCATCCGCCGGCAAAACTTCACCGTCAGCCCCTTGCGCCGCGCCATCGAGGCTTTCATCGTCATGCGGTCGCGCGACGCCGGCGGGATGCCCACCAGCACGACACGTCCGCCCGGGCCTGCCATTTCGGCGGCCTGCTGCACCGATTCCTCGCCCCACGCCGCCTCGATCACCACATCCACGCCGCGCGCCCCGGTTTCCTTCTCAATGCGCGCCACGGGATCTTCCCGGTCGCAATGGATGGCCCTCGCGCCGTATCGCCGGGCCACTTTCAGCCGCCACGGAAATTTATCCGTCACAAAAATCGGGTCCGCGCCGGACAGCCGGGCCACTTGCAGAATAAACAGGCCGATGGAACCCGCGCCCAAAATCGCCACACTGCGCGCCGCGCGCAACTTCGCCAAGTCCACCGCATGAAGCGCGACCCCCAGCGGCTCCAGCAATGCCGCCTCCGTGTCGCCGATGCTTTCCGGCACCGGAAAACAGCATCGCGCCGGAATCACCATCCATTGGCTCAAACTGCCATCGTGCGGATGGTTGCTGCAAAAACGAACATTCCGGCACAGATTCGGATGCCCCTGTTCGCACAAATCACAATGATGGCACGGCTGCGCCGGGTCCACCGCCACCCGCGTCCCCGCCTTCAACTCCCGCCCGTTGCCATCCACCGCCTCAGATCCGGTCTCGACCACCACCCCGGCAAACTCATGTCCCAGAACCAGCGGCGAACTCACCGCCGTATCCCCAATCATCGCATCCTGGTAAGAATGAAGATCGCTCCCGCAAATCCCCGTCACCTTCACGCGCAACAGCGCCTCGCCGGGTCCCGGCGCGCCGGGGCGCGGCACCCTTTCAACGCGCAAGTCCGCCGGCCCGTGCAGCCGCGCCGCCAGCATCGTTGCCTCCTTCGCCGCCCCGCGATTTAATTGGGCTTTGCTCATGTTGCTTGACATCTCACGACAGTCCGGCAACCGCCGGCCGTCGTGACTTGGCGCGCATTTAATTGCGAACCGTCCGCCATGTCAAGGCATTCATTCCGCCCAAAAACCTCCCGCGAATCCCCAATCGTTAGCGACACCTGAGCAGGGCGCAGGACGGAATTCCGGCCACGCAAGCCGCTATTCCATTTCGATTGACAACCGTCACCCAATAACTATAAACTGTCGCCCATGAAAGCCGCAATTTCCTGCCTTATCGGCTTGGCGCTTTTGGCTGCGCCCGTGGATCAAGCCCAATTCACCTGCGCGACCAATACCAACGGCGCCATCACCCTCACCAACTACACCGGTCCCGGCGGGAATGTGGCCATCTCCAACACCGTCACCGACATCGGCGACTATTCGTTCTACCATCGCATCAACCTGACCGCCGTCACGATCCCCAGCAGCGTCACGAACATTGGAAGCAACGCGTTCGCTCAGTGCCCAAGCCTGACCAATGTAGCGATTGGCAACGGCGTCACCAGCATAGCGCCCTACACCTTCTCAGGCTGCCGCAGCCTGACCAGCGTCACAATCCCATCGAGCGTCACCAGCATCGGGCGATCCGCATTCGACAACTGTGGCCTGATCAACATCACGATCCCCAACAGCGTCACCAGTATTGGGAACGGTGCGTTCTTAATGTGTACCAACCTAACCACAGTCACGATCCCCCCAGCGTCACCGAAATCCGGCTGCTGCGGAGGGGTCAACCCATAGTTTGGTTCGTTTTTACTTGCATTTGGTGGAAGGCGACTGTAGGTTTGTGGGCGTGCCGCGCAAAATGAGAGTGGAATATGCTGGCGCCATTTACCGCGGAGGGGTCAACCCATAGTTTGGTTCGTTTTTACTTGCATTTGGTGGAAGGCGCCTGTAGGTTTGTGGGCGTGCCGCGCAAATTGAGAGTGGAATATGCTGGCGCCATTTACCATGTGATGAGCCGTGGGGACCGGCGCGAGAGCATTTTTCTGGATGATGTGGACCGGCAGGATTTTCTCAAGACGCTGGCGCAAGCGTGCCAGAAGACCGGGTTCCAAGTGCATGCCTATTGCCTGATGAGCAACCATTTCCATCTGGTGGTGGAAACCCCCAATGCCAACCTGGTGGCGGGGATGGCCTGGCTGTTGAGCACCTATACCATTCGCTTGAATCACCGGCACCGGCTGTTTGGGCATGTGTTTGCCGGGCGTTACAAGGCGCTGATTGTGGATGGGAGCGGGAGCGGTTACTTGAGAACGGTTTGCGACTATGTGCATTTGAATCCTGTCCGGGCCGGACTGATCGAACCGGGAGACCGGCTGTTGGCCTATCCGTGGAGCAGCCTGATGTGGTATGTGGCGGCGCGGGAGCATCGGCCGGACTGGATGTGTGTGGAGCGGCTGTTGGGAGAGCATGGGATCACGAAGGACTCAGCCGCAGGGCGGCGGGAATTCGATCGGCGGATGGAGGCCTGCCGGGAGCAAAAACCCGATGAAGAGGCATTGGGGCCTTTGCGGCGGGGTTGGTGTCTGGGCAGCGAGACGTTCCGGCAGCAGATGCTGGAGCGAATGGAGGACCGGATGGGAGATCACCACTCCGGAGAAGTGCGACGGGAGGGGGCGGAAAGGAAAGCGGAACGAATAATAGTGGAAGAATTGCGCCGTTTGGGGTGGAAAGAGTCCGATTTGGTCGGGCGTCGCAAGAGCGACCCTGGGAAGCTGGCAATGGCAACCAGACTGAGAAAAGAAACCACGCTGCCGCTCAAGTGGATTGCCGGGCGAGTCAGGCTGGGCACGTCCAAGAGTGCGAACAGCAAGCTGCATCATTGGATGCGAGCCAACGAGGACGCAGGCATGATACCGCATCGCGCGGCAAGAAAGGACTGAAACAAATGACAAAACGCACCAAACTATGGGTTGACCCCTTTTCTATACCACACCTTACTGCTGTCGAGGAACTTCGGAGGAACATTACACGATTAATGTCTGCAGTATTCCGATGCCGAATTGCGGGAATTACGGAGCAAGCCAACGCATGTGCCTGATTGGTGAAAGTGTATAGTTGACGCAATATCTAGCGATACAAATGCAATTATGCACTTTATTCCCGAAGTAATCAGTCGTAGGTGCGTCAAAGTTGCACTATTCATTGTTTTGAATATTCTCATTGTGGTCTTGTTGATAAGATCAAGGCATCATGCGGAGCTGTCTCAACGAAATCCGAGGATAGATACCATCCTTGGGACTCTAAGTAAAGAGACCCTCGATCAGTCGATACATCAACTTTACGGATCCGACCTGCAGTATTTGTATCCCGGATACGATACTGAGTCGCATGGGGATCAGACTGATTTGGAGGTGATGCTGAGCAATCGGCGTTCCGTCAAAGTGCTTCAGGAAATTGAAAAGCTCCCCCCCAATCACCGTCCGCTGAAGTGTAGGGAGCTGTTTGATCAGGCACTCGAGGCTCACACGAACGCATGGAACATGATCTTGAAAAGCGAAGATGATCCTTCCGCCTCGACAAACCAACAGTCCCTCTACGCAACCAAGGAGGCGCTATGTGTAGCCATGTTCATCACTGCCGATATTGGTGAAGCGGACTTGCTTTCGACTGAATTTCGTCGACTGGATGAAGTCCGACGCGAATTTGAGCCACGCGTCACTGCCAACAAGTTATCACATCCCCACGACGGCGCTTGGTTGCTGAACGAGTGTATTGTTCCGGACAACAGGTTTCAAGTTAACGCACTTCGGTTGGCTGCAACCCGTGTCGGCGAAAACGGGGACTTGCTGAAGAGGTGCGATGAGGAATGCGCTCGCGTAAAGATGAAGAAAAAGGAGATGCCCATTGTGCCGTGGTTTTCTCGCGTGGCCCTGTTTGATTGTTTGCCAGAGGGGCCATTGGACACCAATCATGTGGTTTTTAATTTAACTTCTTACGATTGGAAGAGTCCTATGGATATTTTTGTGAACAAAGCTGGCGAAGATGAAGTTATCAACCATTTACGAGCTATTCTGTTTCACTGAGGTGAACGGCCATTACATCAAGATGGGCTAATAATGGAGTGATCGTTCGGGGGAGTTATGCTTGGAGTCTGCTTCTTGGAATTTGATATAGGGTGCCATCGGTGTCCGCAGAGAATGAAATTGTGTCCAAGTTCGGACCGTAAAGACATATCGAAACTGAGCATTGCTGCGCCAGTTACAGCACACGCTGGGAAGCCCAGATCGTAAATTCTTGACAATTCCTTAGTTAGCCTGCTTCTTCATTAAGAAATGATGCGCCAATTCCTAGTTAGCGCTTTCAAAGGAGGTTTTGTAGCGTTTGTTTTTGTCGCTATCGGATTGCAAGATGGAATATCGCGACAGGCGCCTGCCTTAGTTCGATCCGTTTCAGCGGAAATTGTGGCCATATTTAGTGATCCAGAAAGTCAATGGACGGTGTTTCTGTATCTGGGAGCTTACTGCGCAGCTTTCCTTTATTACCATTCACATGGAATTCAATATTTTTGGCGATTTGCAAACCCACACATATGGTTAGTCAATGGCCTGATCATTTCCGCGGTGCTGTACTTCATTGAGTATGTACCATCGGTCGATGTAAGAAGCCACGAGGTTGCGTAAAGGTGGACAGAGGTTCCGTAAAATGGTCCGCCTCATCCCAACCTGTTTCAAGCCGGAATACTGCGACCGGATCGACGCAGTGACCGGGAAAATGGCGGTGAATCAGCGTTGCAATACCCATTTATCGCAATCCCTGACCAGCCCTGGATCAGCTTGGCCCCAATCCACCGCCCAAAATCAGCATATATATGGGCGGTGGAATGGGGCCAAGCTGATCCAAGGGCGACTTAGTTCTGGTTGTGCAAGGCAGATCGGTGGCGGTGCAGGATCACCAGGCTGATCCGGGTGCCGGCCAGGCGGGATAGACTCTCGATCATCTCGGCAAATTAGGGGTCAGGCCTTAGATTGGTGCATTTGTTATCCAACATCTCCGGCCTTTCTTCTGTCCAAAACAAATCCGTGTAATCAGGGTAATCCGTGGTTGGACCGGCAGTCCCCGGGCCAAGTGCATTTCCCAGTCAACGTTCACTCAGCCACCAAGACTGGGCAATTCTTGCCTAGTTCCTGTCCAGCCTCGCTCAAACCCCAAGTGTAGCGGCATGTAGCAGTTGTGTAACGGGTCGAACAGCCCCGTTTCTCGTAGGTAATGTAACGGTGTAACGGGTGTGCCGCCGGTTTCCCCCCGGCGCAAGCAAATGTAGCGGTGTAGCGGGTGTAACGCCGGTTTTTCCCCGCTGGCAAGCTCGCGTCGAAGTGGCAGCGGCGTGCGGAGGGTTGCGATTGGACATCGGTGGGTGCCAGCGTCAGTCGTCACTATTGATACTCTTCCCGGTTCGAGGCAATCCCCCTTCGTCGAGACTGGGCCGTTTGATTCCCCTTTTCAGATTAGGGGTCAGGCCATAGATTGGTGCATTTGTTATCCAACATCTCCGGCCTTTCTTCTGTCCAAAACAAATCCGTGTAATCAGGGTAATCCGTGGTTGGACCGGCAGTCCCCGGGCCAAGTGCATTTCCCAGTCAACGTTCACTCAGCCGCCAAGACTGGGCAATTCTTGCCTAATTCCTGTCCAGCCTCGCTCAAACCCCAAGTGTAGCGGCATGTAGCAGTTGTGTAACGGGTCGAACAGCCCCGTTTCTCATAGGTAATGTAACGGTGTAACGGGTGTGCCGCCGGTTTCCCCCCGGCGCAAGCAAATGTGGCGGTGTAGCGGGTGTAACGCCGGTTTTTCCCCGCTGGCAAGCTCGCGTCGAAGTGGCAGCGGCGTACGGAGGGTTGCGATTGGACATCGGTGGGTGCCAGCGTCAGTCGTCACTCTTGATACTCTTCCCGGTTCGAGGCAATCCCCCTTCGTCGAGACTGAGCCGTTTGATTTCCCTTTTCAAGAGCTATCCACCTTCGCCGGGCCTACGGTGGACAGGCTGCCCTCACACGGCCCAGACTCGCCGAAGCCCCTGTAGTCAACCTGGTCGTGAAGCCGCCGGTTTCCAGCTTGCCTGTCCGCCGTAGCTTCCGAGCGAAGGGGGACGCCCTGTGGCCGTGTGCAAACACCCCTTCGCAACAAGGAATCCGCCGCCCTCACCACCATGGGAATCCGTGGTTCAATTCCTTTTGAAAAAAAGGGTCAGAGATGACAAATGGTATTTTCCTGGTGAAAGGCAGTTGTGATCGGCAGACTATGTGCTTGGACGATGTTTCAACGCGAAGCGGTTCTGAGGAGGGTGAGAGGGCAGGAAAAATGACCCGGATTGACGCCTGGCG
>Ga0302320_10007966_pt1 | contig 23197 bp, 19 predicted proteins | sample Bog_T0_3_FD_202130 | JGI IMG/M metagenome (GOLD analysis project Ga0302320, IMG submission 202130) | Peat permafrost microbial communities from Stordalen Mire near Abisko, Sweden - Bog_T0_3 | ecosystem: Environmental > Terrestrial > Soil > Wetlands > Peat | place: Sweden: Abisko, Stordalen Mire... | reverse complement strand
GACGCGACGCCGACACTGATCGTCGCCTTGATCTGGAGCTGCTCCCACGGGATCGAGAGCCGTTCGACCGCCCTCCGCACTCTCTCGCCGAAGTGCGTCACGGCCGGGTGCAGGATGCCACGCACGAGGATCACGAACTCCTCGCCCCCGTAGCGCGCCAGTACGTCCTCCGTGCGAATCGTCCGCTGCACCTGCGCGGCCACGACCCGGAGCACGACGTCGCCCGCCAGGTGCCCGTGCGTGTCGTTCACCTTCTTGAAGTGATCGAGGTCGAAGAGCACGAGGCTGAGCGGTGTCTTGTGCCGGTGCGCGTAAGCCACTTCGGCCGCGAGCCGCTCGACGAGGTACTTTCGATTGTAGACCTTGGTGAGCGCGTCCTTCGTCGACGCTTCGTAGAGCTGGTGCGCGAGCTGCTCCTCGGCTTCGTCGAGGATCGCGAAGCGAACGACGACGTTCGGGCCGATCTGGACGCGGTCGCCGGCGCGCAGCTCCGCTCGCTCGACGCGGCGCCCACCGACGAACGTGCCGTTCGTGGAGCCCAGGTCCTCGACGTAGAACTTCCCGTCCATCGCTCTCACGATCCGCGAGTGCGCGCGCGAGATGCCCACGTCCTCGACGCGCACCTTCACCTCGCGCCCGCGGCCGATCGTCGTCTCGTCCGTGTCGATCGTGAACACCTGCCCCGCGTTGATGCCCGTGAGGATGGTGAGCAGCGCGCGATCACGCTGGACGATGGCGGGAGACGCCAGCATGGCCGTCTCGGTGGGGCGCGTGACGCTCGTCTCGGAGTCCACCCACTCGGGGTCGATCATGCTGGGCCGCGACGCGCGCGCGTTCGTCGGAGGGTGCGAGGACGCGACCGGATCCTCCGCAGGGGCGGGCGGGATCTCGCTGACCTTCACTTCGGCGACGACGGGGAACTTCACGGTTGAGCGGCGTTCTTCGGCCATGATTGTCTCACAATCACTCGCAGAAGCTCGGCGCGCCGTACGGCGGCAGCGCATCGATCTGCGACTGCGTGACCTTGCCGGCGCGGATGATCGAGCTGTAGACGTCGGCGCTCGCGCGCTTCGTGCGCACGGCCGTCGTGGGGTCGACCGAGTGGAGCCCGAAGTGTGGGCAGTAGCCGTTGGCCCACTCGAAGTTGTCGAGGAGCGACCAGTGGAAGTAGCCGAGCACGTTGTCGCCGCGCAGGTTCGCGGCCCCGAGCTCGAGCAGGTGCTCGGCGATGAAGCGGCCCCGCATGACGTCGTTCACGTCCGCGACGCCGTTCTCGGTGACCACGATGGGGAGGCCGTAGCCCGCCGCTTCGTCGAGTACCGTGCCGAATCCCTCCGGATAGATGTCCCAGTTGAAGTCGCTCTTCGGCCGCAGCGTAGGCAGGTCCGAGAGGAAGAGCGACGCGCTGATCGGCGCGGGGAGCACGAGGCCGTGATCCCCGCTCACCTGCGTGTCCGTGTAGTAGTTGACGCCGATGTAGTCGAGCCGCCCCTTGAGCGACGGGTCGCCGGTCACATCGTTAGGCCCGGTGAGCGTGCCGTCGAAGTCGTAGTCGAGATCGCCGCGGGTAACGGCGTTCAGGAACCAGTCGTTGGCGACGTACTTCACGTGCGCCGTCGCCGCGACGTCGGACGAGTCGGTCGGGTCGTAGGGGTGGAACGTGCGCAGCGCCGCGGCGACCGAGATGCGCGAAGCCTGGCCGTCTCCATCGGCGTCGACGGTATCAGCAGCCTTGATCGCGTCGTAACAAGCCGCGTGCGCGTATACGAAAGCTCGATACACGCTGAGCCCGCGATCGATGCCCAGCACGACGCCGGGAGGGAAGCTCCCTTGCAGGTAGCCGCCGAGCACGACGCTGAGCGGCTCGTTGATCGTGACCCACCAGTCGACGTCCTTGCCCCAGCGCGCGGCCGCGAACGTGCAGAACTTGGTGAACTCGGTCGTCGTCGTCGCGTTCTCCCACCCTTGCGGCGAACCGGATTGGGAGACGTCGTCCTCCCAGTTGCCGAGCGCGAAGTGATTCAGCGTCACCAGCGGAGTGATGTGCGCGGCGCGGAGCTGGGCGATCAGCGAGTCGTACGCGGCGACGCCCGTGGCGTCGGGGAGGTTGGAATCGAGCTGAAACTGCGAGGGGAACACGCGCGCCATCTCGATCGAGAACCGGTAGGAGTTGTGTCCTTCGGCCGTCATGAGCGCGATGTCGCCAGGGATGTGATTCAGCGCGTCGTCGCCGCCGATGTCGGGCGTGCCGCCGTCCTTGATCTTGCCGGGCAGAGCGGCCCACGCCGCCCAGTCGGTGTTCGAGTCCCCCTTCTCGACCTGGAACGCCGCGGTCGAGGTGCCCCACATGAATGTGGAGGGGAACGTGACCTCGCTCGGGAGGACCGGCGCGCCGTCCACGTCGGCGTCCATCGTCGCATCCGCCGTCGCATCTACGGGCCCCACGCTCGCATCATCCGCGCTTGCCGCGTCGCCGTTCGACGAGCAGCCGAGCGGCGACGCGAGCAGCAGAAGCCAGGCGGGGTTGCGCCAGTCGAACATCGCTAACCGCAATGGTACCACTCGCGGCCGCTCGCAAGCGCCCGGTTCAGTCGTCCTTGCAGATGCGATTTCGCCCGTCGATCTTTGCTCGGTAGAGGCGCGCATCGGCCGCCGCGATGAGGTCGTTGCCCCCGGCCTCCGGGCCCAGCTCAGCCAGTGAAGCGACGCCGATGCTCGTCGTGACCGAGAGCGTCGCGCCGTCCGCGGCTGCGGCGATCTCGAGTCGTTCGACCGTGGTGCGAACGCGCTCGGCGAGCTTCGCAGCATCGTCCCGAGACGTGGAGCGGACGAGGATCACGAACTCCTCGCCGCCGTAGCGCGCCAACACGTCCTCGATGCGGATCAGCCGCGCCAGGTGCGACGCGACGACGCGGAGCACCATGTCGCCCGCGAGGTGACCGTGCGCGTCATTGACGTGCTTGAAGCGATCGAGATCCAGCATCAGGATCGACAGCTGCGTCTTGTGCCGCCGCGCATGCGCGATCTCGGCGACCAGGCGCTCGGCCAGGTACTTTCGGTTGAACGCACGGGTGAGCGCGTCGCGCGTCGAAGACTCGTAGAGGCGCCGCTGAAGCTCCTCCTCCGCGTCGTCGGTCAGAGCGAAGCGCAGCATGAGGTTCGGGCCGATCTGAACGCGATCGCCGTTCTGCAGATCGACGCGCCCCTCGACCTTGCGCCCTCCGACGAACGTGCCGTTGGTGGAGCCGAGATCCTCCAGCAGGTAGCGCCCGTCCGGGCGACGCACGATACGCGTGTGGAGGCGGCTGATCGCGGGGTCTTCGAGCCACAGGTCGGCTTCGGTACCGCGGCCGATGATGTGATCGATGCCGTCGAGGGCGAACACCTGCCCCGCGTTGAGCCCGGTGAGAACCGTGAGCGTTGCGCGATCGGAGGTGACGTGGGTGGGGACCGAGATCGTCTTCTCGGTGGAGCGGGTGAGGCTCGTGTCCTCCCCCAGCCACCCTTCTTCGACGGTCGTTCCCGGTACACGCAGCGTCGTGGGCGGCGGCTCCGAGCCGGGATCGTGCGACTTGATCGAGATCCGCGGCGCGTGCTCCACGCTCGCCCCGATGTCGATCGGGACCGTCACGTGCCCGGATTCGTCGATCGGCGCCGCGGCCACTTCGGCCGTACGCAGCAGATCGTCCTCCTCCTTCTTGCCGCCCATCCGGTAGTTGAGCGTACCACTTCCTTCTCGCTAGAGGCCGCCCGCCGCAAATGCGCTAAGACGCGGCCATGGGACTTCTCGACGGCAAGGTAGCCATCATCACCGGGGCGGCAGCGGGAATCGGGCGGGCACACGCGCTGCTCTTCGCCAGCGAAGGGGCCAAGGTCCTCGTCAACGATCTGGGCGGCGCGCGCGACGGCTCGGGGGCCAACGCGCTCGCAGCGAACGCGGTCGTCGAGGAGATCCGGGCGGCCGGCGGGACGGCCTCTGCGAATGGGGACAACGTCGCCACGGTCGACGGGGCGAACGCGATCGTGAAGAGCGCCGTCGATGCCTTCGGGCGCGTCGATGTGCTGGTGAACAACGCCGGCATCCTGCGCGACAAGAGCTTCCTCAAGATGGACGAGCCGATGTGGGACGCCGTCATCGCGGTCCACCTGAAGGGGACATTCCTCGTGTCGCAGGCGTTCACGCGCCAGGTGGTCCAGCAGAAGGAGCCGGCGCGCATCGTGAACACGACGAGCGTGAGCGGCATGCTGGGCAACTTCGGCCAGGCGAACTACGCCGCCGCGAAGGCGGGCATCTACGGCCTCACCCGCACGATGTCGATCGAGCTGCAGAAGCACCGCATCACCGTGAACGCCCTCGCGCCGATCGCGAAGACACGCATGACCGAGGACCTCCCGATGTTCCAGGGGGTCGATTCGATGACACCGGATCACATCGCCCCCGCCGCGCTCTTCCTCGCGAGCGACCTGTGCGGCGATCGTACAGGCCACGTGCTCGCCGTCGCGGGCGCGCGGCTTTACGCCTTCAAGGTCGTGGAGACCGCCGGGCGGTTCAAGGACAGCGACCGCGGCGTGTGGTCGCCGAAGGAGATCGCGGAGAACTGGGACGCGATCGTGAAGTGAGCGAGCGAGCGCGTCACTTCTCGAACTTCAGCGACGCCGAGTTGATGCAGTAGCGGAGCCCCGTGGGCGCCGGTCCGTCGTCGAAGACGTGGCCGAGGTGCGCCCCGCAGGCGTGACACATGACTTCGACGCGCCGCATGCCATGAGTGTGATCGGCGGCTTCCTCCACGACGGCCGCGTTCGCCGGCGCGGTGAAGCTCGGCCAACCGCAGCCGCTGTCGAACTTCGATTCGCTCGTGAAGAGGGGCTCGTTGCAGCAGATGCAGCGGTAGGTCCCCTTTTCGTGGTTGTCCCAGTACGCGCCGGTGAATGCGCGCTCGGTCCCTTTGCGTCTCGCGACCTCGTACTGCTCGGGCGTGAGCTGCGCTTTCCACTCGGCGTCGGTCTTGGTCACCTTGGGCATTGGGGCCACTGTAGTCACGGTTTGTCGGCGTGCATGCTGCTTTGCGTCGTCCGTTCCGCGCTCGTTCGCCTGAAGCGCGGGTGTACGCTCGACAGTCGAATGCTCCGCGAGTTCCTCTCCAAGGCTGCCGGATACGTCAGGAAGAACCCCGATGAGGTCGTGAGGGCGGCCGTGAACGCGGCGACGCTCCGCTTCGGCGTACCGCTCGCGGCGCTCCGCTTTCTCGCGGACCAGGCGACGGGGCGCAAGGCGCCGCGTGACATCGAGATCGCGGCCTCTCCTCCCGCCCTGCGTATCGCCGCGACGGTCGACGCGATGGGAACCTGGGTACGCGCGTCGGCCGCGATCCGCATCGATGAGGTGAGCCTCACCAGCGATTCGATCCGCGTCGGCATCCGTCTCACAGACGTGAAGCTCGCGCTCGTCGGTGAAAGCGACGCGCCGATCGCTACGCTCATCAAGTCGGGCGCGCTCGACCTCTCGAAGCCGGGCAACCTGATCCGTCACATCCCGAAGCGGCCGGCGGCCATCGTCGAGGCGGGGGGCGATCGCGTCGTGCTCGACCTGTTCAAGATTCCGAAGATCGCCACCAACGGACGCGTGCGAAAGCTCCTCAGCGTCATCACGCCCGTGCTCGGCATCCGCGCCATCGAGACCGAGCACGATCACCTCTACGTCGCTCTCCGCGCCAGCCCCGGCGGGCTCTCCCGCTCGATCGAAGCCATCCGCGAGGGGTGAGTCGGGGCCATGCGCCTCCACGTGGTCGACGGCACGTACGAGCTCTTTCGTGCGCACTACTCGAAGCGCCCGTCGCACACGGATGCGGAGGGGCGCGACGCGAAGGCCACCGTAGGGGTGGTCTCGTCGTTGTTCGCGCTGCTCGACGATCCCGACGAGCGCACGACGCACGTGGCCGTCGCCTTCGACAACCCGATCCGCTCGTTCCGGAACGATCTGTTCGCCGGCTACAAGACCGAGGATGGGATGGATCCCGATCTGCGGGCGCAGTTCGACGGCGTCGAGGCCGCCGTGCGCGCGATGGGCGTCGTCGTCTGGTCGATGGATCGGTGGGAGGCGGATGATGCGCTCGCGACGGCGGCGACGCGATGGGGGGACGAGGTCGAGCAGGTGCGTGTCATGACGCCCGACAAGGATCTGGGGCAGTGCATCCGCGGGACGCGCGTCGTGCAGGTCGACCGGATGCGGAAGAAGGTGATCGACGAGGATGCGCTGCTCGCCGCCCGCGGAGTCGCGCCGGCCAGCATCCCCGACTACCTGGCGCTCGTGGGGGACACGGCCGACGGGATCCCAGGCCTCGCCGGGTTCGGCGAGAAGACGGCGTCGACGCTGCTCCATGCGTACGGCCACCTGGAGGCGATCCCGCGGAGCGCCGCCGATTGGACGGTGAGCGTGCGTGGCGCGAGCGTGCTCGGCGAGACGCTCGCCGCGCAAATGGACGATGCTCGCCTCTACCGAACGCTGGCGACGCTCGTGCGCGACGTACCGCTCGCCGAGACGCTCTCCGACCTGGAATGGCGAGGCGTCCGACGCGACGCGTTCGAACTTTGGTGCGACCAGGCTCGCGCGTCGGAGTCGCTGCGCGCACGCGGCACGGCGATGAGGAGCCGTACGGCGTAGAGCGACCACGTGCGCGAGCGCGCGATCGCCTGGATACGCGCCGGGATCGAAATAGTTCTACGACCCACCGAAAGGACTTCGCGCGCGTCTCAGAGGGGAACCCCAGGAGGTCCCGTGAGAAAGTCAGCGCTCGTCCTCGTCGTCACTCCCTTGCTCGTCGCCGCCTGCACCGCGAGACCGAGCGCGACGCCCGCGCCTGAGGCGCGCGCCGCCCGCGAGGAGATGACGCTCCCCGCGAGCCCTCCCCCGCCGGAGACGACGACGGCCGAGCCGGAAGCCGCCAAGGCCGCGGCCGACTCCGACCGCGTTGCCGCGAAGGACCTCCCCGCGGCGACGGCGGCACCGTCGGCGTTCCCCGCGGCGCCTCCGGCCCCCGTGATGCGGACGCACGCGGATGGCGCAGGTGGTGGGGCGTTCATGGACGCGCTCGAGGGCGCAGGAGCGGGCGGCGGCGGAGCCCGGGGCCTCGCGTCGGGGGCCGCCGCCGCGCCGCGCGGTGACTACATGGCCTACGCGCAGGCCGCGTCGTCGATCGCCGCCGGCGAGTGGGACGACAACGCGAACTACCACGAGTTCCAGAAGTGGCTCGCGACGGAGGCGCGCGTCCCATACCGCCACGTGGACGTCAGCCGTCGCCGGTTCCTCGTGGTGCGCGACGAGGCCGGCAAGGCGGTCCCGGGGTGCCGCGTCGAGGTCACGGGCGACCAGGGGAAGCACGTGTCCTTCCTCACGGGACCGAGCGGCCGCGCGCTCTTCTTTCCGCGCGCCGAGGGGTTCGGCGATGGGGCCGCGAGCGCGACCGCGACGTGCGCCGGAGGGAGCGTCACGCGCGACGTCGCGCTCGACGACAGCGACGGCGTCGTGGACCTGCGACTCCCGGTCACGCGGAGCCTCCCGTCGGTGCGCACGATCGACGTCGCGTTCATCCTCGACACGACCGGGTCGATGTCCGAAGAGATCGCGAGCGTGAAGGCGACGATCGCGAAGGTCGCCGCGGGGCTCGGGCAGAAGGACGTCGAGGTGCGCATTGGCCTCGTCGAGTACAAGGACCGCTCCGATTCGTACGTCACGCGGGTCTACCCGTTCACCGGCGACGTGAAGGGGTTCGCCGGCCAGGTCGCGGGGCTCAGCGCGGCCGGCGGAGGCGACACGCCCGAGTCGGTGAACGAGGGGATCCACGTCGCGCTCACGGGCCTCGACTGGCAGAGCGCATCGGTCGGCAGGTTCGCGTTCCTCATCGGCGACGCACCGCCACACCTCGATTACCAACAGGACTTCAGCTACGCGGCCGACATGAAGAACGCGGCGCACCGCGGGATCCAGATCTTCACGATCGCCGCGAGCGGCATGGATGGTCTGGGGCAGGTCGTGTGGCGCCAGATCGCGCAGTACACGAACGCGGCGAACATGTTCGTCCTCCGCGGCGGCGCGGGGCCGCAGTCGGTCGGCGGCGGCGACCCGAAGTCGAGCTGCGGAGGGACGCACACGAACTACTCGAGCGGGAACCTCGACGCGCTCATCCTCGGCAAGATCGGCGGCGAGCTGCAGGCGTTGAACGCCGACCCGATGCGGATCGCGGGGCTGCACGAGGACGAGAACGTCAAGCCGTGCGATCAGCGCGTCGTCATGAAGTAGCTCGTCGCGGGCTCGCCTTCAGGCCGGTTTGGCGCGCTCGTGCTGGACCGGCCAAGGCACGTCGACCCCGAGGGCGCGCGCCGCGTGGAGCGCCCAGTTGGGATCGCGCATCAGCTCGCGCGCGAGTAGCACCGCGTCCGCGCTCCCGGAGGCGACGATGTCGTCGGCTTGCTTGGGTTCGGTGATGAGGCCGACGGCACCGGTGGCAACGCCCGCCTCCTGGCGTACGGCCTTCGCGAAAGGGACCTGGTATCCCGGCCCGAGCGGGATCTTCGCGCCGAGCACGTTCCCGCCCGACGAGCAGTCGACCAGGTCGACGCCGCGCTCGCGAAGGCCCTGCGCGAGACGGATGCTCTGCGGCAGATCCCACCCCCCCTCGACCCAGTCGGTCGACGAGATGCGCACGAAGAGCGGGAGCTCCGCGGGCCACACTTCGCGGACGGCAGACGCGACGTCGAGCGTGAGCTTCGCGCGGCGCTCGAAGTCGCCCCCCCACGCGTCGTCACGTTGGTTCGAGAGCGGCGACAGGAACTGATGCAGCAAGTAGCCGTGCGCTGCGTGAATCTCGATGACCTCGAAGCCCACGGCGCGTGCCCGCTTCGCAGCGGCGACGAAGTCGTGGACGACCGCCGCGATGCCGCTCGCGTCGAGCGCCACGGGCTCGGGGTATGTCGGCGAGAATGCGACCGCGCTGGGAGCGACCGGCGTCCAACCGCCGTCGCTCAGCGCGACCTTCCCCCCGCCATTCCACGGGGCCGCAGTGCTCGCCTTGCGGCCGGCGTGCGCCAGCTGGACTCCGGGGACGGCCCCCTGCGACTTGAGGAACGCCACGATCGGCCGGAGCGCGTCGGCGTGCGCGTCGGACCAGAGTCCAAGGTCGTTCGGAGTGATTCGCCCGACGGCGGCGACCGCGGTCGCCTCGGTGAACACGAGAGCCGCGCCCCCGACCGCGTAGCGTCCGAGGTTCACCAGGTGCCACGAGAGCGCGAGGCCGTCGGCGCCGCACGAGTACTGGCACATGGGAGAGACGAAGACGCGGTTCTTGAGGCGAATGCTGCGGAGCGTGAGCGGGTCGAAGAGCTGACTCATGGCGAGCGTGTCCTCCGGAGAGCGCCGGACGTACCACGAGGGGAGTCGCGAGCGCGGTTCTCCTACGATGCCCGCGCGACCCTCCCGTTTCGCCCACGCGGAATGTCGCGCAACGTGCACCGGGGTGTCCGAGTACGGAGTTCGGAGAGCATGGCTCGTGCCGACGTGCGCGGCCGGAGGGGATGATTACGTTCGAACGCCTGCCGATGACGGACTCCACTCGTTTCCCGATCAAGTTCGACGCTGGGTACGCGCTCCTCTCGAGCACCCTGCTCATCCCCCCTTCCGACTCGTACATCGAGATCACGGCGGGGCGCGTGGCGGTGCGAATGAGCTGGGCTTTTCGCGCGAAGTTCGACGTCTCGAACGTCACCGGAGCCTCTCCGCTCGGCCGGCGAATCCGGCTCACGCGCGGCGTTCACGGACTGGGCGGCCGCTGGCTCGTGAACGGCTCGGGCGACGGCATCCTCGTCGTCGACCTCGAGCCGAAGCAGCGCGGGTACGTGATGGGGGTCCCGGTGAGCCTGCGGCAGCTTCAGGTGAGCGTGGACGATCCGCGCACGGTGGCGGCGGCGCTCGGCGCCTGAGCGGCACGGTTCGCACGGCAATCCGGGGTCGCGTGACCGCACGCGACCTCGCGTAGCCGCACGCGACCTCGCGTAGCCGCACGCGACCTCGCGTAGCCGCACGCGACCTCGCGTAGCCGCACGCGACCTCGCGTAGCCGCACGCGACCTCGCGTAGCCGCACGCGACCTCGCGTAGACCGCACGCGACGTCGCGTAGACCGCACGCGACCTCGCGTAGCCGCACGCGACCTCCCCTTCGCTGCACGCGACCGCGCGTAGACCGCACGCGACCTCCCCTTCGCTGCACGCGACGTCGCGTAGACCGCGCGCGACCTCCCCTTCGCCCTACGCGACCTCGCGTATGCGCACGCGACGTCCGTACCGCTCGCGCGTGCCCCCGCCTAGCATCACCAGGTTTCCTTGAACGGCCGCGCCTCGACCTCGAACGACCACGCCGAGGGATCCTGCGTGGTCAGGTGAAACGCCGTGGCAGCGACGGCGTCGGGCGAAATGAAGAAATCGTCCGATTTGTCCTTCATGAAGGCGCGCGAGCGCGGAAGGTCGACGACGCCGTCGACGATGATGAGGGAGACGTGGATCTTCTGGGGCCACAGATGACGCGCCATCGACTCGGCGAGGCTCTTCTGCGCCGCCTTCGCGGGCGCGAACGCCGCCGTGCGCGCGACTCCACGGCGTGACGACGTCGCCCCGATGACCACGATGTTGCCGCCCCCGTGCGTCTTCATCTGCGGGATGACCTTCTTCGCGGTGACGAGCAGGCCGAGCGCGTTCACGCGGAACGCCCCCTCGAGGGCCGACGGTTCGATCTCTTCGACCGTCCCCCACGTGCCCGAGCCGGCGTTGTAGACGAGCGTGTGGACGGGCCCCAGGTCGCGCTCGATCGCTTCGAACGCGGTCGCCACCGACACGGCGTCGGAGACGTCGCATGCGTACGCGCGCGCATCGTCGAGACTCGCGGCGAGAGGCTCCGTGGTCGCGGTCGTCCGCGCGAGGAGCGCCACGGCGAAGCCCTCCTGCGCGAAGCGACGCCCAAGCGCCGCGCCGTTCCCGGGGCCCACGCCGACCACGACGCACACCTTCTTCTTCGTCATGCGGCGGATTCTACGCGCGGTTCGTGCCCGCGGGCTCCTGCCCCACGTTGAGGTCGCGCTGGCGCCCTCGGAGAGGGCATGATGCACCTCGCTCGTCGATGCGCCCCGCACGTCTCACGCTCGCGCAGTTCTTCTTCGCCGCGACCGCGCTCGCGGCCGTCGTCATGGGGGTGCTGCTCTTCGCGTTCCTGACGGCGTCACGCCGTTCGATCCTCGAGAGCTCCGAGCACCTGCGCGCGGCCGCGGCGCGCCGCATCGAAGAGCGCGTTGCCGCGTCGCTGAGTCAGGCGACCGACGTGCTCGAAGCGATCGAGCGCGACGCGAACCACGGCGCGATGAGCACTGACGACCCGACGCTCGTCGAGGCGCGCCTCTTCTCGGCCGTCCAGAACGCGCCGCACATCGCCGACGTGACGTTCACGCGCGGCCGGCGGCTCGGCTTCGACGCCGACGGCACCGCCCAGCTGGCCCCCGAAGCGCGCTGGCAAGTCTCGGTCTTCCGGGCGAGCGCGCGACCGAACACCCCGATCCTCACGCGCGTCGTCACGACGGAAGACCATCGCTTCGTCGCACGCCGCCGCGAGCGCGCGGTCGACGCCCCGCTCCTCGCTGCCCCGTTCATCCCGGAAGGGGCCGCCGACGATCCGACGGTGCACCTCACGTTCTCCACCCCTGCGTCGGAGAGCGGATACCGACACCTGCACTCGAGTGACCTCCACTACTCGGAGCTCGACGCAGCCCTGCCGAGCATGGAGCGGCGGGTCGTGCTCTCCGTGCAGAAGTCCATCGACGACGCCGCCGGCACCTTCGTCGGCGTGCTCAAGGTGGAGCTCCTGCACGCCACCATCGACTACGAGCTGTCGCGCTTGAAGGTCGACGAGAGCGATCCGGCCGACACCCACCGCGTCTTCCTGTGCGATGCGCACGGCTGGCTGGTGAGCCGCGTATCGCCCAACGACGTGCTCGAGCTGCGCGGGGACGACCTGCGGTTCGCCCCGACGCATGCGCCGCCGATGATCACCGCCGCGCTCGGGTTCCCAGGACTGGCAGGCGTGAACGACGACCATCCGGACGCGAACGGCACCGTGACGGTCGCCGGCCAACCGTTCCTCGTCACGTTCCACATGGTCGCGGGGAGCCAAGGTTGGGTCATCGGCATCGTGGTCCCGGCCGAGCGCTATACGCGCGACCTCACTCTCCTCCGCGACCGGTTCCTGCTCGCGTTTGCGGTCATCACCGTGCTCGTCCTCGCGGTGGGCGGACTGGTGCTCGGCCGCGTGGGGCGCGCGTTCTCGCGGATCTCGACGATCACGACCCGCATGCGCGGCTTCGACTTCGCGCCGGCGAACGGCACCGCGCCGTTCCGCGACGTGGGCGAGGTCATGGACGGTCTCGAACGCGCGAAGACGGCGATGCGCGCGCTCGGCAAGTACGTCCCGGTGGACCTCGTACGCGATCTCTACACCGCCAACCGCGAGCCGACGCTCGGCGGCGAGCTGCGCGACATGTCCATTCTGTTCACGGACATCCGCGGCTTCACCACCGTCGCCGAAGGGCTCGCTCCGGAGGTGCTCGCGCCCGCGCTCGGCCGTTACCTGGAGGCGATGATCGCCAGCGTTCACTCCACGGGCGGCACGATCGACAAGCTGATCGGCGACGGCGTCATGGCGTTCTGGAACGCACCCGCGCGTCACCCCGATCACGCGAAGAGGGCGTGCGAGTCGATCCTCACGTGCCTCGAAGCGACCGAGAAGCTCTTCGCCTCCGAGGCGTGGGCGGGACTGCCACCGTTCTTCACGCGCTACGGGCTCCATACGGACACGGTCCTGGTCGGACACTTCGGCGCGCCCGACCGTCTCAGCTACACGCTGATGGGTGACGGAGTGAACCTCGCCTCGCGTCTCGAAGCGCTCGGTAAGCAGTACGGCGTCGCCACGCTGGTGAGCGAGGCGGTCGTGGAGCGCGTGAAGGGGGACTTCGTCTTCCGGCAAGTCGACCTGGTCGCCGTGAAGGGGAAGACGCAGGGAGTCCGGGTCTACGAGCTGCTCGGCCGCGCGGGGCTCGACGGGCCGAAGCTGGCCCTGGCGCGTACGTACGAGCGCGCGCTCGAAGCATACTTCGCACGCGACTTCGCCCGGGCGCGCGAGCTGATTGCGGCGCAGCTCGAGGATGGGCCGAGCGCGACGCTGGACGCGCGCTGCGTGCACTTTCAAGAGAGCCCTCCCCCGCCTGGCTGGACCGGGGTCTTCGTCGCGACGGAGAAGTAGGGCTCCGCTCGCGCATTTCTCGAGCGCACGGAACAACGGCGGCACGCCGCGCGTCCACCGGTCGTGCCGATCGAGAGTGTGAGCCCTAGTCGAGTTTTGCGCGGCGTCGTCACGGGGTGCGCGTTCGGCTACGCCGGCCTCTGCCTGCTAGGCCACCTCGGCTACCGAGCCCTCCTCTATCCCGCACCGGAGGCCGACGACGTGGCGCCACCAGCAGGGGCGCGCCTCGTCGAGCTCCGCGCGTCGGACGGCGTCGCGGTGCACGCGATGGAGTTCGCGAACGCCGCGGCGGCGCGCACGGTCGTCTACTTCCACGGGAACGGCGAGGTCATCGGCGACGACGTCTGGATGGCGCAGCGGCTCGTCGCCCAGGGGTTCGCGGTCTCCCTCGTCGAATACCGCGGGTACGGGCGATCGCGCGGGACCACGCCGAACGAGGACGGACTGTACGCGGACGCGAGCGCGGTCCTCGACGATCTCGCCGCGCGCGGGACCGGCGCCGACCGCGTCGTCCTGTGGGGCGCGTCGCTCGGGAGCGGAGTCGCCGCCGAGATGGCGCGTCGCGGGCGCGGTGCGGCGCTCGTCCTCGTCACTCCGTACACGTCAATCAGCGACATGGCGGCGCTGAGGGCGCCGCTGCTCCCCGCGCGGTGGCTCGTGGACGACCGATTCGACACGCTCGCCAAGGCGGCGTCGCTCCACGTGCCTACGGTGGTCGTGCACGGAACCGACGACGAAGTCATTCCGTTCGCAATGGGCGAGCGAGTGGCCGCAGCGATCCCCGGGAGCCGCTTCGAGCGCGTGAAGGGGGGGCATCACGCCGACTGTTTCCTCACGGATGACTCGCTGCTTGCCCGGGTGGCGAAGGTCGCGAGGTAGACTCCGTCGCGCATGCCCCGCCGCGATCCGAACGCGCTCTTCGCTCCGAAGAAAGAACCGAAGAAGCCCCCCTTCGACTTCGTCCTCGACGAGCTGTCTGCCCAGGAGCCGTGGACGCGCCCGATGTTCGGGTGCCACGCGGTCTACGTCGAGGACAAGATCGTCCTCATCCTGCGCGACAAGGGGCGCCCAGCCTGCGATGACGGCGTGTGGGTCGCCACGACGGAAGCGCATCACGCTTCGCTTCGGCGCGAGCTCCCGAGTCTGCGGTCGATCACGGTGCTCGCGAGCGGGGGGGTCACCGGGTGGCAGATTCTGCCGGTCGAGGCCGACGACTTCGAGGAGAGCGTGCTGCGCGTGTGCGCGCTCGTGCGCGCCGGGGACGTGCGCATCGGGAAGATGCCCAAGCCACGACGGAAGAGCGCGAAGACGAGCGCGAAGCCCGCGAAGACGAGCGCGAAGCCCGCGAAGACGAGCGCGAAGCCCGCGAAGCGGCGTCGGTCGTCGTAGAGGAACCAGGAATGCTTGACCGCCCCTCGAGTTCCCGCCACTCATGGCGCATGCTCGATCGCAGGACGTTCCTCCAGGCGGCCGCGGCCGTGCTCGGGACCCGCCGCGCGCTCGCGGACGCGGCGCCGACGCTCCTGCAGAACGTCGGTTCGCCCCAGGACCTCGCCACCCCACTTTCGTGGTTCGACCGTCTCCTCACACCGACCGACGTCTTCTTCGTGCGCAGTCACTTCGGGCCGCCGGCGCTCGACGCCACGCGCAAGCTCGCGGTCGAAGGGCTCGTGAAGACGCAGCTTGCGTTCGCCCCCGACGAGCTTCGTTCTAGGTTCCCGGTGGTGACGCAGACGGCGGTGCTGCAATGCGCAGGCAACGGCCGCGCGTTCCAGACTCCGCGCGTGCCGGGCGTGCAGTGGGGACACGGAGCGATGGGCCAAGCCACGTTCACGGGCGTACGCCTCCGCGATGTCCTCGCGGCCGCAGGTCCTTCGAGCGACGCCGCCTACGTGCGCATCGCGGGGGCCGACGCACCGCTGAAGCCGACGGCCCCCGCGTTCGTACGGAGCATCCCGCTCGCGCGGGCCATGGCACCTTCGACGCTCATCGCGTGGGCGATGAACGGCGAGCCGCTCACGCTCGCCCATGGTGCGCCGCTGCGTCTCATCGTGCCGGGATGGGCCGGAGACCACTGGATCAAGTGGCTGACGCACGTAGGCCTCCAGAAGGAGGAGGCCGACGGCTTCTACATGCAGACCGCCTACAAGTACCCGATCCATCCCGTGGAGCCCGGCGCGAGCGTGAAGCCGGAAGAGATGCGGTCGCTCACGACCTTCCCCGTCAAGTCCGTGATTGCCCGACCGACCGACGGGAGCAAAGGGGCGGCCGGCATGCAGGAGGTCGCGGGGTGCGCGTTCTCCGGGGATGCGCCGCTCGCGAAGGTGGAGGTCTCGACCGATGGGGGCGCGACGTGGCGCGCGGCGGCGCTCGAAGGAGAGGCGGGCGTCGGCCGCTGGCAGGTGTGGAAGCACCGCTTCGTGGCTGGGCCGGGGCGTGCAACGGCCGTCGTGCGCGCGACCGACGCGAAGGGGAACACGCAACCGGAAAAGGGCGCGTGGAATCCGAGCGGGTACTTCTTCAACGCCTGGCATGCCGTGGCCTGGGAGGTCGCGTGACGAGCGCGCGCGGCACGTGGGCCGCGTTGCTCGCAATCGTGCTCGCCGGGGCTTCGGCATGCACGAAGCCTGCGCTTCCGTCGCCGGTCCCCGACGCCAGCACACGGAGCGCTTCGGTCGTCCACGCGAACGAGGACGGGAGGCCGATCGTCAAGGGCGCGTGCCTGTCGTGCCACGCGGAGGAGATGCTCGCGCAGCAGCGCCTCCCGAAGGAGAAGTGGGCGGCGACCGTGAAGAAGATGAGCGGATGGGGCGCGAACCTCGACCCGTCGGATACCGACGCATTGGTCGCCTACCTCGCCGCAACCTACGGCCCCGACGCGGGCCCCTGGGAGCCGGCGACGATCTCCGCCGCCGATGCGACCGAGGCACTCGAAGCACAGGACGACGGCGCATACGCGGGCGGTGACGCCGCGACGGGGGCGAAGCTCTTCATCGAGCGATGCGCTCCGTGCCACGGCGCCAATGCGCGCGGGGCGATCGGCGTGAACCTCGTCGATCGCCCGCTGCTCTACCGCGCGGACTACGTCGCTACGACCGTGCGCACCGGGCGTGGCAAGATGCTGCCGCTCGCGAGCACGACGGACCGGGACATCGCCGACATCCTCGCGCACCTCCGGACGCTGCGCGTTCCGTAGGTCGCACGCGCGACGTAGCCCGCCGGATCGGCGTCGGTCGTCCAGCCCGAAGAGGTCAGCGCAGAAGCGCTGGGGCTGCTCCGCATCCTTTCGCCTGGAGCTCCCAGTGACGGTTCTCCTGCGCGGGAGGACGCCGCTGCCCTTATGGATGAGTTATCGTCCGCCCCCTCAGTAGCCCGCAAGGCTGAGTTCGAAAGAAGGCAACCATGAGATTCATGAACCACGTTCGTGTTCTTTCACTCACCGCGGCGTGCGTGCTCGTCGGCACGACCGCGAGCATCGCGACCGCAGAAGGACCTGGCGACAACAACACCGAGAGCAGTCTGGTGCAGACCGCACCGCCGGCGACGGGACCAATCGTCGTGAGCTGGACCTTCAAGAAGGGCTCGGGGAACGCCAACCTCACGATCAACCCCGACGGCACCTATCTGTTCTCGGGTCAGTACTCCGGCAAGAGGACGAACAAGGACTTCGACATCGCGCTGGCGCTGAAGGCCAGCACGGGCGGCATCATGCTGTTCCACTACGTTGGAGACTCGACCAACGGCGTGCAGTGGAGCAAGCAAGGCCAGAGCTCGATCCTCAAGGACGACTTCAGCATGTTCGCCAGCAAGGTCAGCTGGACCGCCGAGTATCACTTCAGCGAGACGGCCGAGGGGAAGAAGCTGGCCTACGAGGCTCGCGAGAAGAAGCGCGAAGAAGTTCGCAAGGCCGAGGAAGAGGCGCGGAAGCGCCACGACGAGAAGGTCGCAGCGGAGAAGAGGGCCGAGCGCCAGAAGCTGGAGCGCGAGGAGCTCGCTCAGGAGCAGCAGGCGGCGCAGCAGCACCAGAACGGAGGCTCGAACGTCTTCTCGACCGTCGGCGACGTGCTCAATGGGATCACCGGCAACGTCGGCAACGTTGTCGGAGGCGCGGTCAACACCGTCACCAACGTCGTTGGGGGAGCGGTCAACGCCGTCGGGAGCGCGATCTCGAGCGTCCTCAGCATCTTCTGATTGGCCGGGCGTGAGCGACGCGGTCGATCGCGCCGCTCGACGGCCGCCCACCGGCGGCTCGAGATCGGCGGGAGGCTGGGTGCCCTTGGGCCCAGCCTTCCGTCGTTTGGAGCCCGCGGCGTTGGCTACTTCCGCGGACCGCCCAGGTTCTGCAGGAAGAACGCGAGCAGGTCGGCCCGCTGATCGATCTGGCTCGACCTCGTCGTCCCACCGCCGTGGCCCGACGTCGTCTCCACGCGAAGTAGAACGGGCGCGTCCCCCGCCTGCGCCGCCTGCAACGCGGCGGCGAACTTGTACGAGTGAAGCGGCGCGACCCTCACGTCGTGATCGGCCGTGACGACGAGCGTCGCCGGATAGTGCGTCCCTGGATGCGCGTTGTGGACCGGCGAGTACGCGTAGAGCGCCTTGAACTCCTCCGCGTTCTCGGGCGTCCCGTAGTCCCCCTCCCACCCGGCGCCCTGGCCGAAGAGCGGGAAGCGAAGCATGTCGAGCACACCGGAGAGAGGTGCAGCCGCGGCGAAGAGGTCCGGCCTCTGCGTGAGAACGGCGCCGATGAGGAGCCCGCCGTTCGAGCCGCCGAGGATCCCGAGCTTCTCTTTCGACGTGTACTTGTTCGCGACGAGCCACTCGCCCGCAGCGATGAAGTCGTCGAAGACCACCTGCTTGTGCGTCTTGGTCCCGGCCTGGTGCCAGGCCTCGCCGTACTCGCCGCCGCCGCGGAGATTCGCCTGCGCCAGCACTCCCCCCTGCTCCAGCCAGGCGATGTACGTCGTGCTGAACGACGGCGTCATCGAAATCCCGAAACCTCCGTACCCGGTGAGCAGCACCGGGTTGGCGCCGTCGAGCGGCACCCCCTTCTTGGCCGTGAGGAAGAGCGGGATCTTCGTGCCGTCCTTGCTCGGGTAGAAGTCCTGCTTGGTCTCGAAGGCCGTGGCATCGAACGGAATGGCCGGCTTCTTCCACAGCGTACTCGTGCCGGTCTTCACGTCGTAGCGGTAGACCGAGCCGGGCGTGAGGAAGCTCGTGAACGAGTAATAGATCTCCTTGTCGTCGGGGAGGCCCGAGAAGCCGTGCACCGTGCCGATCCCGGGGAGCGACACGTCGCGGATCTTCTTCCCCTTGAGGTCGTACGCCGCCACGGCGCTCTGCGCGTCCTGCAGGGTCGTCACGAACAGCTGATGCCCGGCGAGGGTCGCCGCTTCGATCGCGTTCGTCCCGCCCGGGACGATCTCCTTCCACGCGCTCCGCGCGGGCGAGCGCGTGTCGATGGCGAGGATCCGCTTGTTGGGCGCGTCGAGCGACGTCTCGACGTAGAAGACGGGGCCGTCGTTCCCGAGCAGCTCGTACTCCGCCTCGAAGACATCGACGAGCGCGACGGGCTTCGCCGAAGGCTTCGTGAGGTCGATGTAGACGAGCTGCTCCTGCCGACGATCGCCGACCTCGCCGTCGCCGATCGTGATGGCGAGGTAGTGCCCGTCCGGCGTGACCCACGGGTCGAACTGCCACGTCGGGTGATCCGGTCTCTCGTAGACGACGACGTCCTTCTCCGCCGGGGTCCCCAGCGCGTGGAAGTACACCTTGCAGTCGTGGTCGGTCTCCGAGAGCTCCTTGCCTGCCGCGGGAGCCGGGAAGCGGCTGTAGTAGATCCCTTTGCCGTCGCGCGTGAAGCTTGGCGAGTAGTACTTCACGTACGGGAGCACGTCCGGAGCATCGCCGCCCGCATCGGCGGGCGCAGCGCCGGCATGCGACGGCGCCACGTTGCGGACGTGCCACTTCTGCCAGTCACCACCGCCATCGGAGAGTCCGTAGGCGATCCGCGTCCCATCTCGCGTCGTCGTGAACCCTGCGAACGCCAGGCTCCCGTTCGCCGAGAGGGCGTTGGGGTCGAGAAGAACGGTCGCAGTGCCGTCGAGTCGATCCGACGTGAAGAGGACCGACTGGTCCTGCTTCCCCGAATTGTGGACCCAGAAGTAGTGCGAGCCTCGATGACGGAGAGCGCCGTACGACTCCGCGCTCGTGAGCTCTGCGAGGCGCGCGCGGAATGCGTCACGCCCGGGGAGCTTGGCAACGTACGAATCGGTGAGCTGGTTCTCGGCCGTGACCCAGTCGCGCGTCTCCTTCGCGTCGAGGGCCTCGAGCCAGCGGTAGGGGTCGGGCACCTTCACGCCGTGGTGTTCTTCGACGACGTCTCCGGGCCGAGCCGGCGGGTACGTCCACGCGGGCGCGGGCGCCGCAACGGGGGTCGAGGCCACGGGCGCCGGCGGGGGCGGAAGAGGAGCCGGCGGGGGGGGCGGGGTCGAAGCGCACCCCGCGGAACCGGCGAGAACCGCGATGAGGAGACGGCGAAAGCGCATGGGAGCGACGCTAGACAAGGCCGGGGGGCGCGTCCACGGTCGAAACCTGGTCGCGCGGCAACGTTAGACACGGCGATTGCCGACATAGCCGGCCCACGTTCCCCATGTCGTCGCTCGCGAGAATCGTGACGGTCTGAGCCGGTGACTCGCACGCTCAGAGCCGGGTCGACACCTCGACCGGTGCCAGCCTTCGTGCGTGCGCGCGCCCGGATCCGTGCCCAGAGTTAACGCACACGTCGTCTCCAGGAGGTGCGTCATGGAAGCGAGCGAGATCGACATCACGACGGACGGGGACACGGTGTCTTCGATCGGGCCCAAGCTGCGCATCTTCATCGGAGTCATGAGCGCGCTCGCGCTGCTCCCGGTTGCGGGCATGGTGTTCGTGTTCGCGATCATTCCTGCGATGCCCTTCGTCCTGGCGATGGCGCTCGTGATCGAGCCGCGCCACTGGTTCGAAGCCATCGACGAGGAGGTGGAAGTCCTCTGGAGTCATCGTCACCACGTGCACGCGCACGCGTGACGCCGCCGAGCTCCGGATCTCCTCGGCTCGAATCCTGAACAGAGAAGGCGACTCGACGGTTAACCTGACCGCGATGCGCCCCGCTGATGCCGCGCGCTTGCTCGCCGGGGGCGCGCTCGTCTTCGTTGCGTGCCACGCGACACCGGAGCTCCCCGGGCCGGCGCGCACGTCCTCGCTACCTTCAGAGCGCCCCCGCGCGCTCGACGGACTCGCAGGCGACGCGAGCGCCCCGAGCGTGCCCGTCCCTCCGGATGCCGCCGCGCCCCCCTCCCCGGTCGCCTCCCTCGCGCCGGCGCCGCAGGACGAGCTTCTCGGTTCGCTCCGTGCGGGACACGGTTCGTACGCGTCGGTCCGCGCTGAGCCGCCGCCCCCTCAGACGCGCGCGGCCGTCTTCTTCGGCACGAAGCTCATGGCGCGCTCGGTCATCGCCGTGATCGTGAGCGACGGGTTCACGCCCGGGTTGGCCGACACTGCGGAACCATCGGCCACGTACAGCCCCTCGTAGCCGAAGACGCGGTGACGCGTGTCGATGACGCCCGTCGCGCGGTTCTCACCGATGCAGGCGCCGCCGAGGATGTGCGCCGTCGTCGGCGTCCCCATCAGCGTCTCGGTCATGAGGGTCATGGCCACGCCGTTGAGCTTCTTCTCGAAGCGCTGCGCGAGATCGGTCGCCTCGGGCATGAACGACGTCGGCGCCTTCGACGGATCGTCGAGCTTGGAGACCAGCCCTTTGGTGAAGCCGGTGAAGGCGCTCCGCCCGAGGCGCAGGGACAACGTCGACTCGAGCGTCCGCATGTAGAGCAGGACCTGGCTGCTGCGGGCGAAATCCTTGACCGTGAACGCGCGCGCCCAGAGCACCGGTTGCTTCACGAACCCGCGAAGGGCTCCCCACATGCGCGCGAGCGCGGTCGGTCCCGGCGAGTGCGGGAGCATCATCGTGCGGAAGAAACCGGACCCTTTCGAGTAGCGCACCGGTTCGATGTGGCTGTGCTCGTCGGTGTGAAGAATGGATGTGATCGCGATCCCCTCCGAGAGATCGTCGTCACCGTCGGGCGCGATGACCCCGATGAGCGCTTCGTTGTTGGTGCGCACGAGATCGCCGACGCGGTCGGACAGCTTGGGGAGGCCCGCGGGATCCTCCTTCATCTTGAGGAGCAGCGGCACCGTCCCCATCACGCCGCCGGCGAAGATCACCTGGTCGGCCGTGAAGGTCTCCCCTTTCGCGCCGCCGAAGGACGGCTTGGTCTCGACGGCGTAGCCGCGATCTCCCTTTGGACGCACGGCAGTGACCTCCGTCTCGGCGACCACCTCGGCGCCCAGTCGCTCGGCCAGCCACAGGTAGTTGTAGTCGAGCGTGTTCTTGGCGCCGAAGCGGCACCCGGTCATGCACCCGCCGCAGAAGGTGCAGCCGGTTCGGTCGGGCCCACGGCCTCCGAAGTAGGGGTCCTTGACCGTCTCCCCTGGCGTGCCGAAATAGACGCCCACGTCAGTAGGGTGAAAGTGCTCCTCGCGTCCCATGTCCTTGGCGATCTCGCGCAGGATCTCGTCGCTCCGCATGAGGCGCGGGTTCTCCGCGGACCCCAGCATCTTGCGCGCCGTCGCGTAGTGCGGCTCGAGCTCTCTCCGCCAGTCGGCGAGGTGCGCCCACGACTTCGACTGGAAGAAGCCGAGCTTGGGCATCGGCAGCGTGTTCGCGTACGTGAGCGAACCACCGCCGACCCCCACTCCGTGCAGGATGGTCACGTGCTCGAAGAAGGACATCTGGAAGAAGCCACGGAGGCCCGCGGCAGGCATCCACATCCAGCGTCGCAAGTCCCAGTTGGTGACCGGGAAGTCGTCCGGAGCGAACCTTCGCCCCTTCTCGATGACGAGGACGCGGTAGCCCTTCTCGGAGAGACGCAGCGCGCTGACGCTACCGCCGAAACCCGAGCCGATGACGATCCAGTCGTAATGGAGGTCGCTCACGAGGGACGAGCGTAGCGCACAGACTGGCGCGTCGCGTCATCATCCCGTCAGCCGGCGCCGAGCATCTTCGGCGGCGGCGGTGAGCCGCAGCTGAACGCCTGGACGGCGCGATCCATCAGCCCCATGGCCACGCCACGCCCCTGCATCCTCGTCCGCTCGCGCACGACGCTCCCCACGCGCCGCATCCACGCGAGCTCCTCCTCGCTCATCGGGCCGCGCGCCACGGCGGCCAGCGCTTCCGTGAGCTCGGTCTCGTCACGGGGGCCGGCGAGGCAGACATCGACGTGCGGGTTGGTGAGCGCGAAGCGGTAGCAGTCCGACGCACGCGGCTTGGGTTCGCTCGTCGGGAGGTACGCCGGATCGAGGAGCGTGCCCCAGCGCGTCGCGGTGAAGGCGAGAACCCCGACCCGACGCCGCGCGAGGATCGGGAACACTTCGCGCTCGGCGCCGGGGTGCGCCGCGTTGTAGCGGAGCATGATCGAGTCGAAGGCGGGCTCGGCTGTCGCCTGCTCGAAGTAAGGGCGGTGGTGGCTCGAGATCATCAGGTGGCGGACCTTGCCCGTCTCGCGCAAGCGCAGCGCCGCTTCGATGATCCGCGGCGGGGGCGCGCCGTTCCACCAGGCGAGGCCGAGGACGTCGACGTAGTCGGTACGCAGCGTGCGGAGGGCGCGCTCGACGCTGAAGCGCATGAGCGACGCCGCGCGCGTGTACGTCTGGATGGCGATGACGCTCTGGTCCCGGTGGCGCGCGGCGACGTTTCGCAGGCCGGCGCCGAAGTCGCTTCGGCGGCGTGAGCCCCACAAGAAGAAGCGCACCCCCTGGTCGAACGCGCGTTC
>Ga0302320_10007961_pt1 | contig 23205 bp, 23 predicted proteins | sample Bog_T0_3_FD_202130 | JGI IMG/M metagenome (GOLD analysis project Ga0302320, IMG submission 202130) | Peat permafrost microbial communities from Stordalen Mire near Abisko, Sweden - Bog_T0_3 | ecosystem: Environmental > Terrestrial > Soil > Wetlands > Peat | place: Sweden: Abisko, Stordalen Mire... | reverse complement strand
GCGCTGTTAGCCGATATCGACGGCAAGATGCGCCAAGCGTCGCAATCGCCAGGCGCCAAGGATCTGGCGGCGGCGTTTTGACCATGCATATGCGCGCACTCATCCTGATTGCATTACTGGCCTCGCCCGCCGCCGCGCAGGATATCCGCGGCATGGAAGTCTGCGGCGCCGAGAAATTGATGGAGCGCCGTACCGGCTGTCTGCAAGCCAATGTCGAATATCTTCAGCAGGAATTGATCAAGCTCAAACGCGAGACCAACGACAAGCTCGCCGCCGCCGGCCGTGACGCCGCCGCGGCGCGCGCCGAAATCGCCTCGCTTAAAGCTGCGCTTACAAAGCTTGACGCCGAATTGGCGCTGATGCGCGGCAAAAAATAGAACAAGAAATAGGCTTTGCCTCCGCCCTCAAGAGTGGCGCCGGCGGTGAGCCGCGCGGGCGCCAAGCTGGCGGCCGATGTCGCGTTTCATTCTTACCAGATTGCCGCGCGTGAAATGCGCCATGGCCAGAATGGCGCCGATCAGCAAAAATAGTATCGACAGTTTGATGTCCATGATCGCCTCCTGGATCACCAGTGATAATTGATGCCGACCCGCGCCAGATCGTTCTTCACGGGCACGGCCAGCGTGGGCGTTGCCGACGCCGCGCCCATGAAGGTCGCGGTGCCGAGGTCCATGTGGAGATATTCGACCTTGGCGCTCCAGTTACGGTTGATGCCGTATTCCAGGCCGGCGCCGGCGGCCCAGCCAAGTTTGGTGTCGGTACTGGTGCCGGTCGGCTGCACAGCCTGGACGTTGCCATAGGCGGCGCCGCCGGTGATGTAAGGCAGCCAGCGATCGAAGGCATAGCCGACACGCGCGCGCGTGGTGCCGAGCCAGCTTTGCTGGGTCTGGCACGAACCGCCGCCATCGTTGGCGCAAACGGTACCCACGCCAGCCGTGCTGCCCTTGATGTTCATCCAGTCGCCATCGGTTTCGATGCCGAGAACGAGCGGGCCGGTCTGCCAATTGTAGCCGAGTTGTCCGCCGATCAATCCGCCATTGGTATTGAAGCGTCCCGAATCCGTGCCCGCCGCCGGATCGCTCCAGCTGGTGCGGCCGCGGGCATAGCCGCCGTTGAGGCCAAGATAGAATCCGGTCCAGTCATAGCTCTGCGCGGCCGGTGGCGCCTTGTAGTAGGCCGGCGCACGCGCCGGCATGTCGGAAGCGTGCGCGGCGATGGCGCCCGGCAGGCTCAAGCCAAGCGCAAGACTTGATGCAAGTCCTAATGAAAGACAGAGCGAGCGTTTCATCGGGAACTCCTCGACAATGAAAACCAATCACCCCGCATTAGGTAATCACCGGTGTGTTGATTTTGTGAAGTTAAACTTCATCCATGGGTACGCGCCGTTTATTTGCGCGCGCCCCCTCGTGAAAATTTGCCAATAATCCGACAAGCATTTGCCGCATTTGAAAACACGCGCTGTTCCACTCTGCGCCGTGCCCATTCACTAACGCTCCGCACGCAAAAAAGTTACGCAGCCCAAAACGAAAACGGCGCCCGTTGCGGGCGCCGTTTTTTAATTCCGGAATTTAAATTTTAAGCGTGCGCGCCGTTGGTGGCGAAACGCATGGCGGCGATGCGATCGAGCTCGGCCTGCTCGCGCGCATTGGCTTCCGCCTTTTCGCGCTGCTGGTCGCGCTCATCGAGCATCTCGACTTTCTTGAGCTCCTCGAAAGCCTCGCCGAGCGCGGCCTTGGCGTCGTCCATCTGAACTTTGAGTTCGTCGGCCGAGCGCTTGAGGTTTTCGCGCCGACCGATCGCCGCCTTGGCGTAAGTCGGATAGGCGAAATGGGCGGGATCGTGGATGCCGGCGCGGTCCTGCTCAAGCTTGATCTCGCGGTCGAGTTCGGACGCGATCCGGTCGAACTCGGCGATCATGGCCTCGATCTGAGCAACCTTGCGCCGCTTCTCGTCGACCTGAAATTTCTTCAGGCGGATGAGGGTTTCACGTGACTTCATCGACTAAATACTCCCCCGAAGCCCCGAATTCGCACGCGCGGAAGCCAATACCATGGTCCCGCCGGCGTCCCGGACGTCTAACCACCCGACTGTGGGCCAATATCGTTAGTTTTCGGTTTCCAAATAGGCGCGAGATTCGCCTAATCAGGGCTCAATCGGCACCTGGCCGGCCAGGATCTGCTCCAGCCGCGCATAGCCCTCCGCCATACTAGTTGCTTCTTCCTTAAGCTGCGACAGGAAGCCCTCCAGCGGCTTATGCAGCGCAATCGCCTCGTCCACCTCGGTGCTGGAACCGGCCCGGTAGGCGCCGAGCCGGATCAGTTCCTCCATGTCCGAATAGGTCGCCATGACCTGGCGCGCCCGGTTGATGACCGGGAGAAAAGCCGGGTCGGCGGCTCGGGGCATGGTGCGCGATATCGACTTGAGGATGTTGATGGCCGGGTAGCGGCCGCGCTCGGCGATAGCGCGCTCCATGACGATGTGGCCGTCGAGAATGCCGCGCACGGCGTCGGCCACTGGCTCATTATGGTCGTCGCCATCCACCAGCACGCTAAAAATGCCGGTGATGGTGCCGGCTTGGGTGCCGGGCCCGGCGCGCTCCAGCAGGCGCGGCAGTTCGGTGAACACGGTCGGCGTATAGCCCTTGGCGGTCGGCGGCTCGCCCGCCGACAGACCGATCTCACGCTGCGCCATGGCAAAACGCGTCACCGAATCCATCAACACCAGCACGTCCTTGGCCTGGTCGCGGAAATATTCGGCGATCGCCATGGTGAGGTAAGCCGCCTGGCGGCGCATCAGCGCCGGTTCATCGGAAGTGGAAACCACCACGACCGAACGGGCGAGGCCGGCCGGCCCCAAATCGTCTTGCAAGAATTCCTGCACTTCGCGGCCGCGCTCGCCGACAAGCCCGATCACCGAAACATCGGCCGCCACGTTGCGCGCCAGCATCGACAACAGCACCGACTTGCCGACGCCGGAGCCGGAGAAGATGCCCATGCGCTGGCCGCGGCATACCGTGAGAAACGTATTGAGCGCCCGCACGCCGAGATCAAGCGGCTCGCCGACCCGCATGCGGGCATGCGCGGGCGGCGGCGAATTGCGGAAGGTATAAGGCGCCGGCCCGGCCGGTAGCGGGCCGCGGCCGTCGATCGGCACGCCCATGGCGTTGATGACGCGCCCTAACCAGCGCTCGGACGGGCGCACCGCGCCGGCGCTGCCGGCAACCACGGCGCGGCAGCCGCGCCGCACGCCGTCGAGCGCCGCGAACGGCATGGCCAGCGCATGGGCGCCAGCAAAACCGACCACCTCGCAGGGAATAGGCAGTGCGATACCGGAGCCTTGCGCGGTCTCGATATTGAGCCTGGCGCCGACCGACATGGCGTGGATCGGTCCCGCCACTTCGACCATCAGCCCGCGCACGCCGGCGACGCGGCCGTAGATCTCGACGCCTTCGATATCGACGATTTGTTCCGCGAGTGCTTTCATGATTTGGCTTTCATCGTTGTCTTTCCCCTCCCCCCGCGAGCGTTTGCGAGTGGCGGGGAGGGGTCAGGGGTGGGGGGAATGAAAGCGCGGCGCAAACAGCAACACCCCCCACCCCGGATCGCATCGCAAGCGATGCGATCCGACCCTCCCCGCCGCTTCGCGGGGGGAGGGAAACAGAGAAAAGTCGTAAACCTGGCCTTAGGCTTACCGCCCGAAGCCCGGCATTAACCGGTTCTTTACCCGCATCGTTAATCATTGGGTCATCGTCCAAGGGACTACGGCAAACGAATCGCTCGGCCAGGACGAACAAGGGCGATTCACTGGAGTCGGTTATGCCCGGCTCTTCAACTGGGGCATGAAGCGGTCCGTGGCCAAAAAACCACTCTCCGGCAACATCTTACGGCGATTCGGCATAGCCGCGCCAGGGAATGCTTGCATGGGCGAATCAGGTTTTGTTAACCATGTCCGCATAGTGTCGAATCGGTTTGTCCCACCGCGTTTTTTCACACTCGCCGCCTTTGCGGCGCTGACCTTAAGCCCGGCTGCGGCGAGATAGGGGACTGGCATGCGCGTTCTACTGATCGAAGACGACAGCGCGACCGCTCAATCGATCGAATTGATGCTCAAATCCGAGAGTTTCAATGTCTACACCACCGATTTGGGTGAGGAAGGCGTCGATCTCGGCAAGCTCTACGATTACGACATCATCCTCCTGGACCTGAACCTGCCCGATATGTCGGGTTTCGAGGTTCTGCGCTCCTTGCGGGTTTCCAAGGTCAAAACCCCCATCCTGATCCTTTCCGGCCTGGCCGGCATCGAGGACAAGGTGAAGGGCTTAGGCTTCGGCGCCGACGACTACATGACCAAGCCTTTCCATAAGGACGAGCTGATCGCGCGCATTCACGCGATCGTGCGCCGCTCCAAGGGCCATGCCCAGTCGGTCATCAATACCGGCGACCTGGTGGTCAACCTCGACACCAAGACGGTGGAAGTCGGCGGCCAGCGCGTGCACCTGACCGGCAAAGAATACCAGATGCTCGAGCTGCTCTCGCTACGCAAGGGCACGACGCTGACCAAGGAGATGTTCTTGAACCATCTCTATGGCGGCATGGACGAGCCCGAGCTCAAGATCATCGACGTCTTCATCTGCAAGCTGCGCAAGAAGCTCGCCAACGCCTCGTCCGGCAAGAACTACATCGAGACGGTGTGGGGCCGCGGCTATGTGCTGCGCGAGCCGAGCGAAGTGGAAGAAAGAATTCCGGCGTAAAGGGCCCTGTCATTCCGGGGCGCGCGTAGCGCGAACCCGGAATCCAGAGCGACAAGGCACCGACAGTTTCTCAAAGGGCGTGGATCACTCCGCGCCCTTTTCATTTTCAGCGTAGCCTGCGCGTGACTGAGCGGGCCTTCACGGCCCATCCCCCAACTTCACCCCGGTCGAGAGACCGGGGTTTTTTGAAAGTGCGAGGCGCGAGACGCAAAAATGTCGCCACATATTCTCCTATGATACACGCGACCGCTCATCCCGAAGCAACGCCATTGATCGTACGCGCGTATCGTAAAGTTTCCGGCCGCACGGAACTCGGAGCTGACGCGGGCCAAGAAGATTTTGAGAATCTTTGGAAGAAAATCGAAAGTGACGAAAACTAAGCCTTCACGATTGAAAATCGTACTTCATCACCTCACCTGCTGCTCAAAATACTTCCGCAAAATCGCATTGATCCTCGTCTGATAGCCTTTGCCCTGCGCACGGAACCAGCCGAGCATGTCGGCGTCTAACCGCAGTGTAATGTGCGCCTTGCGGCGCGGCATCGGCAATTCGGCGGTCGCCCAGTCGATCTCCTCCATGGCGTCGTCCGGGTCGCTGCCGTCCGGCAGCGGCTTCGCCGCCGCCGCCTTCCAGTCGGACTTGGACTCGCCGCGCCTTTTCATGGCGCGCATTTCAGTCGCTGTGTAACTGACGATATGTCCTGATTTCTTTTTCATGCGCTCGCCTCATTGTAATCAAGCGGACTTTCCCTCCGCGCCAGCACCACACCAGCGTGAAGTGGACGCCTTATATGATCGCAGTCGTCTTCCATCGCTCCTCGCCGCCGCGTGGCGTTGCTTGATGGCTTACGGATCGGCCATCGAAGAACCGATACGCGGCGATTAAATCGAGCCCGCGTTCCGCGATGAGCTGGGCCCGTTTGCGCTCGTCCCATTCGAACTCCATACATCATCTTACAATATGTGCATACAAATTGCACATACAATATGGCTGAAAATAATCTCCCTGGCGTCTTGACTTTAATCCTTTTCTAGGTCTATATTCCACCCATCCCGCCTCTTCTACCGAGGGGCGTTTGATCAGCACTCCAGATGCTGAGGCGGGGAGCGGTGGCCGGTTGGGGGCGTTGGAGATGCGACGCAGAATTCCCCGCCGGCGGTCCAAGCCGCGTTCGGTCCGGCGTGCTGCCGCACGCTAGGGCCCCCCTGACGGCCCGTTAGGCCGATCTGCATGCTTGTCAGCGCATGCGGCCGAGTGGCCGGGGCCTGCCGGTGGAGCGTCGTGGCGTCTGTAACGGGCGCAGCGGACGAACGGGTCACCCACCGAGACCAACGCGGAGCAAACCTAGAAACACCGCGCGCGGGACGCCGGGAAACCAGCGGACTTGCGGCTATTCGGACTTCGGTAAGCCTCGATACCGCGAGGCGTCGAGGTCCGTGGGTCCGTTGTGGACCCCGGCGTTCCGCGCGCCCTCGGCTTTCGGGGGCGGACTGGGAATGCAAGTTGGGAATACGGCCTGCCCGGGGCCGCCAAAAACACGGGCGATGACGCTTGCCTGCATGCCAGCGTCGCTGGCGATCTTATCGGCCCGGTTCCCAGCGCACATAGACAACCTTCCGGCCAATTTTTTGATTATAGGCAACCGCGTCCTGCATCATGGCCAAGATGGAATTCTCGGTATCGGCCCGCGGACATTGCACTTCATCGTGGCTCAGCCGCGCCTGGATCAAGGCTTGCTCGAACGAGCTGTCGGCGCTGCCGACGCCGGCATTGGTGGCGAAGGCGCCGGAGAAATATATTTTGTGTTCTTCATTCGATGGCGCGAGGCAATATTGCCATTCGGCTGCCGCGGCGGTTCGACAGAGCGACAAGGCCATGGCGAGTGTCAAGACGGCTTTCTTGAACATCATTCGAATCTCGCTCGGATTTATCGCCGAACACGTTTCTCGGCAGCGCCCCGCATCAGGCTAATATGCCGCCGAAGCCGAATGATTCGTCTAAAAATGCCGTAAAAACATGCGCTGCAAGGCGTGGCTTTAATTCAGGCCGTACAGGAAAGATCGACACCCAATGGCTGACGTCTGCACGCAAGGCATCGATACCGGGTTTGCCGCGCTGGGCTATGCCAAGGTCGCGGTGCTGGGCGTCGTGCAAGGCATCACCGAACTACTGCCGATCTCCTCGACGGCGCATATGCGTTTGGTGCCGGCGCTGCTGGGATGGCAGGATCCCGGTTCTGCCTTTTCGGCCGCGATGCAGTTGGCGGCCTTGGCCGCGGTCGTGAGTTATTTTTGGACCGACGTGCGCGATCTGGCTGTAAATTCCGTCAAAGCCGTTGCCGGCGGACAATTCCAAGACCGGTATTTGCGCTTTAGCGCATGGATCGTTTTGGCGACGATTCCCATCGGCGTCGCCGGGCTTTTGCTCGCCAAACTCTTGAACACCTGCACGTCGCCGCTTCGCAGTATCAGCGTGATCGGCTGGGCCTGTGTGGCGATGGCAGTTCTTCTGGGGATTGCAGAACTTAGCGCGCGTCACAGGCGTACGATCGACAAGGCTACGTTTGTCGATGCCATGCTGGTGGGCCTGGCGCAGGTTGGAGCGCTCATTCCCGGTGTATCGCGTTCGGGCTCGACCTTAACGGCGGCGCTGGCGCTCGGTTTCAAGCGCGATGAGGCGGCGCGTCTATCGTTTCTACTGGGGTTGCCGGCGATCGCCTTGGCCGGCTTGAAGGAGATGTGGGAGCTTCACAAAATTCATCTCGACAGTCACGGCTGGTCGATCTTGATTTTGGGGCTCTTTGTGGCGTCGATTTCCGCGTTTTTCGCCATTTGGGGGCTGATGCGGTTCTTGCAGAATTTCTCGACCTGGCCGTTCGTGGTCTATCGCTTCGCGCTTGGCGTTATCGTCCTCGTCGGCGCTGCGATGGGATGGCTGGTCTGAGGCGAGTATTGACGCAGGGCGCTCGGCGCAAAACGCCGCTCAGCCGATGCCTGTCATCGCCGCGGCCAAAAACAGCAGAATAAATACGCCGCCGGCGATCTCAAAAATCAGCATTATCAATCCTTAAATCGCCTGACGCCGTGACAAGACGCCCGCAAGAGATGCGGGCCTGCGCAGTATCAAGCCGGGCGCGCGCGCTTTGTTCCCTCGTTCCATTCAGAGCGGCAGCTTACCGGCGGGTAGCGCGCACATAGTTCCCGATCACGGAACCTTCGGCCGGGCAGCGGGTTGATCTGCGGTCCAGCCTCGGGCGGTTGGAATTCCCGAACGATATGGAGCGACCATGCAAACCAAGTTTCTTGGTTCGATCATTCTTCTCGCCGCACTGGCAGTTCCGTTGACGGCGCAGGCGCAAGGCACCGTGCGTGGCGCTCAAGAAGGCGCGCGCCAGGGCGAACGCGACGCCGGTCCGCTTGGCGCGGTCGTCGGCGGCACGCTTGGCGCGGTGGCCGGCACGGTCGGCGGTATTCTCGGCGTCGACGATCGCCCGCGCTTTCGCACCTACGTCGTGAATGAACGGCTGCCGTCTTACGCCTACAGCGACCCATTCATCGTCGGCGCCGTACTGCCGGAAACCGGCGTGACCTATTACGACATTCCCGGCGAATACCACATTCAGGGCTATCGCTATGCCTACGTGAACGACCACGCCGTGCTGGTCGATCCGCAGACGCGCGTCATCGTTCAGATCATCGATTAATTCGTCCAAAAATAAATCCAAACCGATGGAGAGAGCTATGTTGAAGATCATTGCGGTTGTTGCCGTTTCCGCCTTGACGCTGGCGGCCACGTTCACGCCGAAGCCTGCCGAAGCCCGTGGTGGCGAGATCGCCGCCGGCGTCATCGGCGGCCTGGCGGTCGGAGCTATTGTCGGCTCGCAAATGAATCGCGATGACGGTTATTATCGCACTGGCTATCGTGAATGCCGTATCGAGCGGCGCGATTGGGAAGACCGCTACGGCCGTCTGCATGTGCGCAACGTGCGCGTCTGCGATTGATCGTTTGGATGAGCGCCTAAGCCGGCGCGGTAAAAACTACGCCTTCGCCGCGAATTTCAGCACATTGCTGTCGGCGGCGCGGGCAGCTTTCTGCGGGTTGCGCAAATAAAGCCCCCGTTTGTCGCTCAGCGGCTTGAACGCGTCGGTCAGACCCACCACGGTCTCGGCGGCGCCGAGCGCCAGGAAGCCGTCGTCCGGCATCTGGCGCGCCAGCCGATTGAGCACGGCGATCTTGGTCTCCTGGTCGAAATAGATCAGCACGTTGCGACAGAACACCATGTCGAAACTGCCTAATGTCGAGAAATCCTTGAGCAGATTGAGCGGGCGGAACTGCACCATGGCGCGGATTTCCGGCGCAATCTGCCAGGTCTCGCCGACCTGGCTGAAGAATTTCACCAGCAATTGGATTGGCAAGCCGCGCTGCACTTCGAACTGGCTGTAGAGGCCCGCCTTGGCGCGTTCCAGCACGTCGCCGGAAATATCGGTGCCGAGAATCTCGATGCGATAGCCGGCGAGCTTGGCGCCCAGGCCTTTGATCGTCATGGCCAGCGAATAAGGTTCCTGGCCGGTAGAGGCGGCGGTGCACCAGATGCGAATGCGCTTTTCGCGCGCGCGCGCCTCGATCAGCGCCGGCAAAACAGTGTCGCGGAAATGGTCGAACGGCAGTTTGTCGCGGAAAAAGAAAGTCTCGTTGGTGGTCATGGCCTCGACCACTTCGGCGGTGAGCGGCGCGGTGGTCGCTGCTTTGAGCCGGCCGATGAGTTCGGTGAGCGTGGTGAGGCCGTGACGGCGCGCGACCGGTAGAAGCCGGCTTTCGGCGAGATACTGCTTCTCAGCCGACAGCACGAGGCCGGAGCGGGCGCGCAATAATTGGCGCAGATAATCGAAATCCTGCGGGGTCACGGTTTTTCTCCCGCGAACAGGCGCTTGAGTTGGGGGGCGATCTCGCCCAGCGGCAATACGGCCGAACATAATCCGCCATTCGCGACCTGCCCGGGCATGCCCCAGACCACGCTGGAGGCTTCATCCTGCGCTATCACGCTGCCGCCGGCGGCAACAATCTCCTGCGCGCCGCGCAAGCCGTCGGCACCCATTCCGGTGAGTACTAGCGCCAGGACCTTGGGCCCCCAAACCGCGGCGGCGGAAGAAAACATCGGATCGACCGACGGTTTGCAGAAATTGACCGGCGGTCCGTCGTCGATTGCGACTACGGCGATGCCGTCGCGGCGCCCGACCTTCAAATGCTTGCCGCCGGGCGCCAGATAAATCGTGCCGGCATTGATGTCCTCGCCGTCCACCGCTTCGCGTACCGGGCGCTTGGCAAGGCCGGCCAGATGCTCGGCCAGGATCGCGGTAAAAGTCGGCGGCATGTGCTGGGTGATTAGGACCGGCGCGCGTTCCAAAACGCCGGCGATCTGCGCCACAATCGTGTTGAGCGCCTGCGGGCCTCCGGTCGAGGCGCCGATCACCAGCACGCAAGGTGGCGTCGCAGGCATAGCCCGCAGCACGATCGGCGGATTATGCGATTCAAGAACAGCCAGCCGCGGTTTAGCCTCAGCCTTGGCCTGAGGCGCTGCCGCCCGCGTGCTGACAAACCGCATGCGCTTGGAGCGCAGACCGAGCTGGCGAATTTTCTCGATCAGGTCGCGGCGGAAAGTAACCGCGCCGGTGACTTCGCTGGCGGCCGCGGGCTTTGGGATATAGTCGGCGGCGCCGAGCGAGAGCGCCTTCAGGCTGATCTCGGCGTTACGGCGCGTGAGCGTCGAAGCCATGATCACGACGAGGCCGGGTTTCTTTGCCAGGAGCAGCGGCAGGGCGGCGATGCCGTCGAGTTCCGGCATATCAATATCGAGGACGACAACGTCCGGATCGGCACGCTCGACCTGGGTGACGGCTTCGCGGCCGGTGCGCAGCGAAGCGACCAATTCCAGGTCCGGCTCGGCCTCTACCCAGCGCCCGAACAGGCCACGCACGACCAGGGCATCGTCCACGATCATGACACGAATGCGCCGCCCAATGGCGGCGGTGGTCGGCGGCGGTGAGACGGCAAGGTTCATCGGACTTTTCCGGACGGGATGATCGAAACGCTAGGCCGCGGCGAGGCGGCGGTCAGATCAGCCCGACTTCCTGGAACTTGGCTTCGACGATTTCCTTGTCGAACGGCTTCATGATGTATTCGTTGGCGCCGGCATGCAGCGCCCGCGCGATATGCGCGACATCGTTCTCGGTGGTGCAGAACACCACTTTGGGGCCGTCGCCGCCGGGCAGCCGGCGCAACATGCGCAGGAATTCGTAGCCGTCCATCTTCGGCATGTTCCAATCGAGCAGAATAGCTTCGGGCAGCGCGCGCTTGCAGGCATCGAGCGCCTGCTCGCCGTCCTCGGCTTCCTCGATCTTGAAGTCGAGCCCTTCGAGAATTCGCCGTGCCACTTTTCGAATGACACTGGAGTCGTCAACGACCAAACAGGTTTTCATCTTATAGCCTCGTTAGGTTTGTTTGCGGGTTCTGTCCCGCAAATCATCCAAATTCCAATCACGCCGCGATCGCCTTGACACCGATGTCGAGAATGCGGTCGACATCGACCCCCATCAGCAACTGACCTTCCAGCCGGTATATTCCGGTCGATACGCGCGCCAGGCGCGGATCGAGATTGATCGGGTTGGGTTCGCGCGCATTGTCGTCGAGCTTGAGCACTTCGCCGACGCTATCGACCAGCAGCCCGTAGGATTCGCCGCGCGACTCGACGCCGATCGCCATTAGCGGGGCGGCGCCGTCGCGCGAGCCCAGCCCAAGCCGGCCCCCCATGTCGATCAGCGTCACGATGCGCCCGCGCAAATTGAGCACGCCGGCGATTTCCGGCGGCGCCAGCGGAACCTGCGTCAGCCGTTCCGGTATGAAGACATCCTGCACGCGCAGGATCGGCAGGCCGAAGAGCTGCCCGCCGATCATGGCGGTGACATACTCCTTCAGGCTTTGGCCGGTGTTTTCAGTGCTCATGAATTGCCCTTCACGCCGCGCGACCGACGTCGGTCTGCTCCTTGAGCGCCGCGATCAGCCCTTGCCGGTCGAATTTGGCGACATAATCGTGGAAGCCGACCCGGCGGCCGCGTTCGACCGCTTCGGCCGATACCAGCGAAGACAGCGCAATAATCGGCAGTTCGGCAATGCGCCCATCGGCGCGCACGGCCTCGGCAAATTCAAAGCCGTCCATGTCGGGCATTTCGATATCGGTGATCGCGACGTCGAAGGCGCGCCCGTCATTGAGGATCGCCAACGCCTCTTGCGCGGAACCGGTCACGGTGACTTCGTAGCCAGCGGCTTGCAATACCGGCGTGAGCATGTTCCGGAAGAATGGGGAATCGTCGATCAGCAGAACCGAGCGGGTCCGGCGTTGCGCCGGCTGTTCCTTGCTTCGGAACCAGTCCTCGAAAGCCAGTGGCAGGAAGTGGCCGACATCGATGATCTCGGTGGCTTGGCCTTTGATGATGGCCGAGCCAAGCACGCCGGCATTTTCGCTGGCGACTTGAATATCGAGCCGGTCCTCGACGATATCGACGATCTCATCGACCACCAGCGCCATCGAGCGGCTGCCGTCCGAGAACACCAATAGCGGCTGGGCGCCTTCGCCCTTCACAATGACTGCTTTATCCATGCTGATGAGCGGCATCAGTTGACCGCGGTACTGCAACATATGGCGGTCGTTCGAGAGTTCGATCTTGCGGACATCGATCTCTTCGAGCCGCGTAATCAAGGAAAGCGGCACGGCCTTGAGTTGGCTGGAGCCGGCGCGGAACACAAGCAGTGACGTGGATTGTTCGGTGGTCGCGGCAGGATGAACCGTTTCGGCGGCGGCCATTTGCGAGGTGATGGTGCTGCCGAGCGCCTGCGAGGCGCCATTGGGATCGATGATCATGATCACCGAACCGTCGCCCAGGATGGTGTTGCCGGAGAACATCGCGATGTGGCGCAATTTGCTCGACATCGGCTTCACAACGATTTCCTCGGTATGAAACACGGCATCGACGACGATGCCGAAGGTCTGGCTGCCGACCTGGGTGACAACAATAAAGCCGCTTTCCACGTCGCCGGTGGACTGGCCGCCAAGCAGATCGCTCAAACGCGCCAGCGGCAGTAATTTGTCGCGCAGGCGCAGCACGGTGGTGTCCTTAATACGCTCGATGCGGTGCTCGCTACCGCTGCGCGCGCGCACCAATTCGACCACAGAAAGCTGGGGAATGGCGTAACGGTTGCCGCCGGCTTCAACGATCAGCGCCGCGATAATCGCCAGCGTCAGCGGGATTTTGATGGTGAAGCTCAGGCCTACGCCGGCAATCGACTTGACGTCGATCGTGCCGCCGATCTGGTCGATATTATTGCGCACCACGTCCATGCCGACACCGCGGCCGGACACGCTGGTGATTTTGGCGGCGGTCGAAAAGCCGGGCGCAAAAATGAACTTGTGAATTTGCGCTTCCGACAGCTTTTCGATCTCGGCGTCGGAGACTAGCCCTTGCGAAACCGCCTTCGCCTTAATTCGGGCGGTGTCGAGACCGCGGCCGTCATCGGCAATTTGAATAATGACGTAGCCGCCTTCGTGATAGGCCGAGAGGCGGATGCTGCCATGGGAGGGCTTGCCGGCGGCGGCGCGTTCTTGCGGCGTTTCCAACCCGTGGTCGGCGGAATTGCGCACCATATGGGTAAGCGGGTCTTTGATCAGGTCAAGCACCTGGCGATCGAGTTCGGTCTCGGCGCCCTGCATTTCCAGGTCAATCTGTTTGCCAAGCTCGTTGGAGAGATCGCGCACGATGCGCGGAAATTTTTGCCAGGCATTGCCGATCGGCTGCATACGCGTCTTCATGACGCCTTCCTGCAGTTCGGCGGTGACATTGGACAGGCGTTGCAGCGGCGTCTTGAATTCAGAGTCGTCGTGGCAGCGCACGATCTCGAGCAGTTGATTGCGCGTGAGCACCAGCTCGGACACCATGGTCATGAGATGTTCGAGTGTATCGACGGCCACGCGGATCGACTGGCCGGCGCCTTTGCCGCTGTCGTCGTCTTTGGTGGGGCTATCGGCCGGCGCGGGTTTGGCGGGTTTTGGGGTGGGCGGATCGACCGGCGTTTCCCGGAAGGCGCGTTCAAGTTCGTCGAGCGAATTCTCGCCCGGCCGCAAGGGGCGCTCTAGCACCTGCGGCGTGAGCGTACCGATGGCGTGCTGTGGCCCACTACTCTCGACCATGCGCTCGAGTTGCGCGATCAGATCGTTATCGGCACCCTCCGGCTCGCCCTCGCCGCGCTCGAGCGACTCCAGGATTTCCTTGATGCGGTCGATGGTCGCGAGTACCAGCGTAACGGCGTCGTGGGTCGCGGGCCAGCCATCGCGAAACTTACCCATCAGCGTCTCGGCGGCATGCGCGAGCGCCTCGAGCCGCGGCAGACTTAGAAAGCCGCAGGTGCCCTTGATGGTGTGGACGAGCCGAAAGATATTATCGAGAATCTTGGCATTGTTGGGGTCCTGCTCGAAACGCACGAGTTCGACGTCGACGACGTCGAGACTTTCGTTGGTCTCGGTCACGAATTCGCGCAGCAGGTCGTCCATGGAAAACGCCTTCGTCGACAGGCTTTGGCCCGTCTTCCGCTTCCCGTCGGAAGCGAGGTCAGTGTGTCGTCGAAGGGTTTAATATTGGTTTCGTAGAGAGGTACGATCGCGCGGCGTTAATCTCTCGTTAACCGCCGGAAATGCCGCTACTGCGCAGCGACCACGACTACCGCGCCGTCCATGACCATGCTGGTCTTGAGGCCGCAAGCCTTGGCCAGCAGTCCGGCGTAGAACGGCTGGATGCGGTGGGCATCGAGACCCTCGGCGACGGCCTCGGCGGCCAGCAGCGGCGGCACCGTGGCCAGAATTTTGGCATTGGTGCCGGCGGCGCTGACCTTGAAGCCCATGGCTTCGCCGGAGCCGATGGGGTCAACCGTAAGCTGGCCGCCGCGCGGGATGGTCTGGCCGGCGATCAGCAGCATATTGAGCAGAAGCTTGACCTTGTTCTTTGCCAGCAGTTCCCGCGGCAAGTTCCAGGCAAGCTTGGTCTTGTCGTCCTCCAAAAAACCGCGGGCCGTGGTCTGGGCATCGCCAAGATCGATCTGGGCGCCGGCGGAACCGGCCGCGCCGTACGCGATACGGCAAAATTGGAGTTTGGCGGAGGCGGTGTTGGCACTCTTTCGGATTAGGTCGAGCGCGAAATTCTTGGTTTCTTCGTCTTTAGCCTCTTCAAGGACCTCCAGCCCGTTGACGATGGCGCCGACCGGGCTGATCAGATCGTGGCAGACGCGCGAGCACAGCAAAGCGGCTAGATCGAGCGCTTCAATGGGTGATCCGGACATGGACGGGGCTCCGCTGGGCGTGCAGGCTGCAATAACACTGGCGAATCGCCGCCAGGTTCGGCATCGCTGCGTGATACACCGCACCCGCGCCACCGCCAAGGACAGCGAAAAGTACAGCGAAAAATACAGCGGAAATGACCGGGATGGCCAGAGGAACACCGCAAGCCGTGACCAGCGGACCGGAAATTACACCGCAAGACGCGCAAGACTGTCTGGATGGGCTGACCGAGATCGTCGCCCTCGCAGCGGCGGCCACCTTGGCGACCTCGTTTTCAACCGTTGCGTTGCGAATCAAGACCGACCTCACGCCGGTCACGGCCGCCGACGAATTGTCGGAATCCATCATTCTGGAGGGCCTCTCAAAGCTGCTGCCCGGCGTTCCGGTAGTCGCGGAGGAAAGTGTCGGGCGTATGCGGCCGACCAATCTCGAGCCGACCTTCATCGTGGTCGATCCGCTCGACGGGACCCGGGAATTTCTGGCCGGCCGCGACGAATTCACGGTCAATGTCGCCATTGTGACCCGTGGCGTTCCGATCGCCGGGATCATCGCGGCGCCGGCGCGGGGACTGCTTTGGCGCGGTATCGTCGGCGGCAATACTGATGCATTGGCCGAACGGCTGCATCTACGACTCGGTGCCGGCCAATCCGGCCACCTTGCCAAGGCCTATGGCCGCGGCCCGATACACACAAGGCCGGCGCCGGGACGCCTCACGGTGGCTACCTCACGCAGCCATCTTGACGAGGCGACGGAGGACTTCCTGGCGCGGTTGCCATTGGCCAAGCGCTATCTTTGCGGCTCGTCGGTGAAGTTCTGCTACCTCGCGCAAGGCGAGGCCGACGTTTACCCGCGGCTTTCGCCGACGCGCGAATGGGATGTGGCGGCCGGTTCCGCCATTCTGGTCGCGGCCGGCGGTGCGGTCATGAGCCCGCAGCGCGGACAACTGCCTTTCGGGCGCATGGCGGAGAAATTCCTGGTGCCCGGCTTCATCGCCCTGGGCGACCCGGCTTTAGCGGCGTCGATGCCGCAATAACGCGGATTTCAGTGCGTAATGGTGCGCGCGACTTCAGGCCATTTGCGCTCGGCCGCGTCAATGATGCGGCCAGGATCGGCCATGAAGGCTGCGCGCGCCGTGTCGCTATAGAAAAGATAGAGCCGTTTTCCGACCACTGCCCAGAACAAGGGGTGACCGGGCACCGAAGTGCCGCGGGCAATCGCCACCGGATCATAGCCGCCAAATTGCGGCCTATAGACCTCTGGGTGCGCGGCAAAGGCAGCGCGGTTACCTTCGTTGACAAAACGCCAGACCACGCCGCCAAAGCTCAATTCCATGTCCGGGCGGCCGATTTTGGGGCTGGCGTCTGTGAAGTAGGCCACCGGGTCGAAACCGCTAATGGCAAGACCGGTATCGGGATTGACCACATTTGTTTCGTCTCCGGCAGCTTTCGCTGCCTGGAGCGGGGAAACGGCGCCGCCTAGCGCAAACTGGGCGAGCCCGATCAGTAGGCCGAGAGCCAGTCGCGACTTCCCTGGTTGCCGTCCTGGCGTCATAGTCCTCAACGACATTTGAGCGATTCGGGGGCGCGCCTATTCGCGCCACATTACCGCCGTCAGCGTGAGCAACCAATTAAGCGGCTATGGGGCCTTTTCATCCAATGGAGCATTCGATGCGCGCCATCCTGCATTTTGCGGCCCTGACGCTGTGCCTGCTGGCCTTCGGTGCCGATGCCGCCCGTGCCCAAGACCGGGGCCGGCCCGACACTTTTTCGCCCGGCGAGATCGTCCAAGAAGGCCACCGCTTTTTTGGCACCGTATCGCGCGGCCTCGCCCAGGTGGTGGAGAAAGCCGTCAACCGCTGGGGCCAGCCCAACGGCTATATCCTCGGCCAGGAAGGCAGCGGCGCCTTTGTGGTGGGGCTGCGCTACGGCGACGGCAAGCTCTACACCAAAAATGCCGGTGACCGGCGCGTGTTCTGGGAAGGGCCGTCCATCGGTTTCGATACTGGCGGCGAAGGCGCCCGCACCATGATGCTGGTGTATAAATTGCCCGCGACCGAGGCAATTTATCAGCGCTTTGCCGGCATCGACGGATCGGCTTATTTCATCGGCGGCTTCGGCATGACGGCGCTGACTGCCAACAATATTGTCGTGGTTCCGATCCGCTCAGGCGTCGGCTTTAGGCTCGGCGCCAATGTCGGCTATCTAAAATTTACGCCGAACGCGACCTGGAACCCGTTCTGACCGCAGCTTTCCGGCCGCCTGCTTCCTTAATGCGAAGCGTTCCAATGCTTAAACTCGGGACGGCCTCCCGGGTTTAGGTTAATCTTGGGATACGCTGGAGGTGACCACCCCCCTGTGCCATGGTTTGTGAGGGTTACCGCGGGTTTTGGTGCGTTTGGAGGCGTGGTTCATGATTGAGCCGATCATGTATTTCGGCATTGGGTTTCTCGTCGCAGCCCTGGTCGGGCTCGTCATCGTACCCCTCGTCCATGGCCGCGCTGTCCGGCTCACCATGCGCCGTTTGGAGGCCGCGACCCCGCTGTCGATGGCGGAAATCCAGGCCGACAAGGATCAATTGCGCGCCGAATTCGCCATGTCGACGCGCCGCCTCGAAGTCAGCGTCGAAAATCTGCGCACCAAGAGCACCAGCCAGCTTGCCGAGCTTGGCAAGAAGGCGGACGCCATCAACCGGCTCAAGATCGAGCTCGGCGAAAAGACTGCCACCATTTTCGCGCTCGAAGCCCGCGACAAGGCGTTGCGGGATCAATTGCGCACCACCGAAGAAGAGTTTTCGGTCAAGAGCACCATCGTATTGGATGCCCAGCGCGCGCTGTCGGACAAAGAAGGCGAACTCGCCAAGCTGATGGGCGAACTGGATGAGCGTTCCAGCATCGCCGACTCCCAGAAGATCGATATCGTCGCGCTCAAAACCCAGGTCGATGCGCTCAAGGAACGGCTCGACGGCGCGGGCGATGAACTCAAGGCAGTCGAAGACCGCCGCGACGCCGAACGCGTCGAACTCAAGCGCGCGACCCAGGAACTCGCCGAAGAGCGTGGCAAGGTAGACAATCTCGGCCGCCGCGTCTCCGAGCTTGAACAGGCGCTGGTTGCCCAGACGACCGAAGCGGAAATTCTTGGCCGCCGCGCCCATGATCTGGAAATCCGGCTCGGCGAGCAGTCGCGGCTGCTCACCGAAAGCGAATTCGAACTCAAGCAATTGCGCGGCGAAATCGGCAATGCGCGCAAAACCGAAAGCGATCTACGTGCCGCGATTGCCGAAATCGATGGCCGCACCAGTTCGGCGACCGCAAAACTAAAAACCGAGAATACCCATTTGCTTGCCGAACTTGACCGCACCAAAGACGAACGTGACCGCCTGGCCAGCGATCTTGGCAGCCTCAAGCGCGAGACCGAAGAAAGCTGGGCCTCCGAGCGGGTCGAAAACGCTTTGCTGCGCGAGCGCATCAACGACGTCGCCGCCGAAGTGGCGCGGCTGGCCTCGGCGCTGGAAGGCCCCGACTCGCCGATCGACGCCATTCTGGCAGCCGAAACCGCGCGCGACCGCAGCGGCGCCGGCATCGTCGTCGCTCAAAGCGGCGCCGACCTCGGCGAGACGCCGTCGGCGACCGGAAACCTCGCCGACCGCATCCGCGCGCTGCAAACCCATGCCTCGCGCGTTCCGCCGGGCGACGAACCGAAAAGCCGCAACTAGAAACGCGCGGCTTGACACTTCTTATACGCACTCCTTATATCGCCCGGCCGTAACAGGCCGGGCGCTTAGCTCAGCGGGAGAGCGTTCCCTTCACACGGGAGAGGTCATAGGTTCGATCCCTATAGCGCCCACCACGTATTGCCCGCGAACTGTGGGTTGATCTCCAGTTCTTTCGCTCGATCGTTTGGATTGATTGTCTCGATGTCCGACCGCTGTGGAAGACCGGCGCTGAACGCTCTTGCGTAATCGAGCGCCCTCTTTAATTCGAAATGACAATATGCTCGGGCGGCAAACCCGCCTGATGGCGCTCATACATTGCCGTGTAAGCTGCTTCAATATGCTTTGTGAAAAGCTTGGTATCGAACAATGGCGTAGTGAGCCGATTATTAGCAAGTTTATTCTTGATAGCGGCTAATTTCCCAGGATGCGTCGCAAGATCAATCGCTAGTGCTTCGTAGGCTTCCAATGTTGTTGTGACTAGCTCGGGTAGACCAATCGCATTCAACAAACTTGCAGCGACCCTGCCTGCAAATGTCTCGCCAATACAGGTCAACACAGGCAACCCCGCCCAAAGAGCATCACTTGCGGTCGTATGCGCGTTATAGGGCAGAGTATCAAGAAACAAGTCCGCTAACTGATACCTTGCCAAGTGATCTGCATCTGACGGCAAGCGCTTGGCGAACACTATTCGATCAGGACTTACCCCCGCGATGAGAGCTTCCTGCTTTAAATTACTTGCAGCAGTAGCATTATTCTCCGACAGCCACAAAACACTATGACCGACGATCTTCAATAAACTTATCCATATCCGAAACACATGTGGATTATATTTGTAGGCATTATTGAAGCAGCAGAAAACAAACGCATTGTTGGGCAATCCGAATTCATGACGCTCGAATGACCTATCCGCAATTATGCGGCTTTTATTGTCATGCGGCAGATAACTATGCGGGAGGTAAACGACCTTCTCCATATAATTATTCTGATGCGACGTTGGAATAAGAATTGGATCAGCGATTAGATAATCATAATATTTGGCTCCCATCGTCCCAGGATAGCCAAGATAATTAACTTGTATTGGCGCAGGGCGGAGCGCAAAAATTTCGGGTCGAGAATTTTGCGTAAAGCCGTTCAAGTCAATTAATATATCAAACTCCGTGTCTCTTATTTTCGTTGCTATGTCATCGGGGCTAAAATCATTTACTTCAACAAATTTATCAAATGAACTTTCTAATCGCCGACGCATTCCGGAATTGTCGTTCGGTCCGATTGAGATTGCTGTAATCTCAAACTGCGATCTGTTGTGACATTCGAAAACGCCAGCGATGAGATACGGTACTGCATGTTGACGAAAATCGGCGGATAGATAGGCAATTCGAATTCGGTCGTGATTGTATCGCTCGCCATTGAATAACGGTTTGCCATATTGCAAACGTTTTTCCGCGACCCACAACTTGGCGCATTTCAGCTGGTCTTCAGCTGATGAAGTAATGGCGAGAAGTGCGAATGGTGATGTATTTGCATTTCCATGCCTAATTTTTGAAACTAAATGTTGGCACTCGGCATCAAAATCGCTCCAATTGCAAAGCATCATTTTAGCATGAAGCCGAGCGCCCTCCGCGCCGACCATATCAGGCTTGATCGCAAACGCCCTGTCGTAGGCCGCAAAGGCTTCGTCATAGCGTCTAAGCTCAAACAACACATTTCCGCGACCAAGCCATGCGTCTTCTAGATTAGGCTTGATTGCCAGCGCCTTGTCGTAAGCCGTAACGGCTTCGACATAGCGTTTTGATTCGCCGGCTATGTTACCTTTATTAAGATAGGCTTCGGCGTAATGTGGATTAATAGCCAGGACTTTTTCAATACTTAATAGCGCCTCATCATATTGTTTCATTTTCGCAAAGGCAGAACCTCGCTCATTGAGCGCGGCAATATGATTCGGCTGAATCAAAAGAAGCCTGTCAAATTGTGTAATCGACTCCTGGAATTTAAGCAGTTTGAATAACGAAATTGCGCTTAAATAAAGTAGCGAGATATTTGAATTGTCGTGACGAAAACCTTGCTGACAGATTTTAAGAGCGGATTCGTAGTCTCCTGTCTGAAATAATGTTGTGGCATAATTCTCTATGAAATTAATATTTGGCGGTTGCGCCGACAATGAGCGCTCCATGAAAAGTTTGGCTTTCTCGGTATTTCCAACGCTTGCTTCAATGACTCCAAGAAAATGGAGAGCGTCGAAATTATTCGGATTCTTTTTTATAAGCTTGCGGTAAAGGTTAGCAGCCTCGTTAAGATCGCCTTTTTGGTGTAATACAAATGCTGCTTGCAATTTTTTCTGATCGTCAGCCTTTGACATAGGATTCTAACTTTCGATCTCTATCAAAAGCCGCGCGCACCAACCCGACCGAATCTCCCAGCGCGCACGGGACGTATCGCAATAAAGCGCTGTGGTTTCGGACTTTTTCTTTGGTCGCGAATTTCCGCCTGCTTGCCGCGCGAGCGGGCTCATTCACAAGGCCATGCCCCCGTCCACCAGATGGGCCTGTCCGGTGATATAGCTTGCCTCGTCCGACGCCAGGAAAAGCGCCAACGCAGCCACTTCCGCCGCGGTTCCGAGCCGCCCGATCGGCTGACGGCCGACGAAATCGCTCCGCACCGCCTTGAGCGACTTGCCCGTGCTTTTGGCCACGGCCGCGATCCGGTCATCGAGCGATGGCGACTCGATGGTGCCGGGGCAGATCGCATTAACGCGAAGGCCCTTGCGGATGAAGTCGGCGGCGGCCGCCTTGGTGAGCCCGATGACCGCGGCTTTGGTCGCACCGTAAGCATAGCGGTTGGGTACGCCGCGGATCGAAGACACCGCCGACGCAATATTGACTACCGAGCCGCCGCCATTCTTGAGCATAGCCGGAACGAAGGCGCGCAACATGCGGTGCATCGACTTCACGTTGAGATCGAATGAAAAGTCCCAATCCTGCTCCGAGCAGTCGAGCAGGCTGCCTTGATGAACATAGCCGGCGCAATTGGCCAGAATATCGGGAGCGCCGAATTGCTTGATCACTTCTTTTGCAAGCGCCTCGACCTTTGCGGTCGAACGCACATCGAGAGCAAAGACCCTCGCCTTTTTGAGGCTTTTAAGCTTGGCCGCGTCGAGATCGGTTGCGATCACCGTGGCGCCTTGCGCGATAAACGCCTCCGCGATCGCACGGCCGATACCTTGTCCGGCCGCCGTCACCAGCGCAACTTTGCCTTTTAATCGTCCACTCACGACATGACCTCATTGATTGAATTAGTGGTTGTCTCTGGGCACGAACTTCTGCGCGACACGTTGGTATTTCACCGCCGGTTTTAGCACCATGCCATCGGCGAGCTGATCGACCATCGAGCGCTGGATTTCCTGCCATGGAGTCTGGCTCTCGGCATAAGAAAAGCCACCGCGCTTTTTCAGAGTCGCGTAGCGGCGCGCCAGCTCAGCCTTGGAAATTAGAATATTGGCGGTGCCCTTGCTGAGATCGACCCGGATGCGGTCGCCGGTTCGCAGAATGGCGAGCCCGCCGCCCGCCGCCGCTTCCGGCGACGCATTGAGAATTGACGGCGAGCCGGACGTGCCGGATTGCCGCCCGTCACCGATGCATGGCAGAGCGTTGACGCCCTGTTTGATCAAAACCGCCGGCGGTTGCATGTTCACGACCTCGGCCGAGCCGGGATAGCCGATCGGCCCGACGCCGCGCACGAACAGGATAGTGTTGGCATCGATCTTCAACGACGGATCGTCGATGCGGTGGTGGTAGTCCTCCGGCCCCTCGAATACGACGGCGCGGCCTTCAAACGCGTTCGGGTCCTTAGGATTGGACAAATAGCGCTTTCGAAACTCCTCCGAGATGACGCTTGTTTTCATGATGGCGCTGTCGAATAGATTGCCCTTGAGCACTTTAAAGCCCGCCTGTTTTTTCATCGGCTTGGCGTAAGCGCGGATTACATCGGCATCCTGGACTTCGGCCTTGCGGACGTTCTCGCCCATGGTCTTGCCGTTTATCGTGAGCGCGTCGGCATGGCCCTTGCCGGCCTTGAACAATTGCCGCATCACCGCCGGCAATCCGCCGGCACGGTAATATTCTTCGCCGAGATATTTTCCCGCCGGCTGCATGTCGACCAAAAGCGGAATATCGTAGCCGGTTTTTTCCCAATCCTCGATCGCCAGCTTAACGCCAATATGGCGCGCGATGGCATTAATGTGGATCGGCGCATTGGTAGAGCCGCCAATGGCCGAACAGGCAACGATGCTGTTTTCGAAAGCTTTGCGGGTCAGAATATCCGACGGCTTGAGATCTTCGCGCACGATCTCTACGGCGCGCAGGCCGGTTTC
>Ga0302320_10007960_pt1 | contig 23207 bp, 22 predicted proteins | sample Bog_T0_3_FD_202130 | JGI IMG/M metagenome (GOLD analysis project Ga0302320, IMG submission 202130) | Peat permafrost microbial communities from Stordalen Mire near Abisko, Sweden - Bog_T0_3 | ecosystem: Environmental > Terrestrial > Soil > Wetlands > Peat | place: Sweden: Abisko, Stordalen Mire... | reverse complement strand
TCTGCTGGACATGAAAAGCGAAGGCGTAGAGGTGAAGCCGCTGCGCGAGCTCACGGGTAACGCACTGTTCAACACCGTCTACATCGACGACGTGTTCGTGCCCGACGAATGCGTGCTCGGTGAAGTGGACCGGGGCTGGGAGGTCAGCCGCAATACTCTGACTGCGGAGCGAGTATCGCTGGGCAGCACCGACGCGAACTTCCTGGCCACCCTTCCCCAATTCGTCGAGTTTGTTCGGGACGGGCAGTTCGACCAGGTCGCGAGACACCGGGCCGGACAGTTGATCGCCGAAGGTCATGCCGCCAAGGTCCTGAACCTGCGTTCCACGCTGCTGACCCTGGCCGGCGGCGACGCGATGCCCTCGGCAGCGATCTCCAAGTTGTTGTCCATGCGCACCGGCCAGGGTTACGCGGAATTCGCGGTGTCCTCGTTCGGCACCGACGCCGCACTGGGTGACACCGCCGAGTTGGCGGGCAAGTGGGGCGAGTACCTGCTGGCCAGCCGCGCCACCACCATCTACGGTGGCACGTCCGAGGTGCAGCTCAACATCATCGCCGAACGGCTGCTGGGCCTGCCCCGCGACCCGTAAGGCTCCAGACAGAGCCATGCCGGCCCGACGGTTGTCGGACCGGCATGGATTCCCCCCCTTCGCGGGGGGCCAACCACGATTACGGCAGGCGAGGTTGGCCGCTCCCCACGTCTTATTGGCTCACCACCAGGAACGGAAGAAGCGGCCGTGGTTAAAGATGCCGCCACCGGGGCCCCATCCACCACGACCGAAACCGCCGCCGCCCCAGCCGCCGCGACCCCAACCGCCGCCGCCGTGCCCCCAGCCACCGCGGCCAAAGCCACCGTGCCCGAAGCCACCGCGGCCAAGGCCACCGTGCCCGAAGCCACCGCCACCGCCATGGCCCCATCGGGTCGGCGAGATGGCGGGAGCCTGCGGGATGTCAGAGACGCCGCTGGGTCCGGCTTGGGGTCCGGCAAAAGCAAAGCTGGTGGCGGGAGCGGCTGCGGGGGCGGCGTCCGCCTCGGGGATGGCGCCGAACAGCATCGCTCCGGCGAGCGCGCCGGCACCCATTGCACCCGCGGCCGTGCCACGGATCGAACGCATTGAGATGAACATCGGGTGGCTCCTTCCAAAGGCTCTGTACCGATGCATTGGACGCTACTCATAATTCCATTGGCAAACAATGGAAACGACATTAAATAATGCTGTGAATCACGTGCAAATCAGCTTAATGTCGCCGATTCAATGGCGTCTCATCCAGAACGGTTATTGCCAATTTGCGTTTATCCGTATTCACGACATTCAAAACTTCCGCGAATACTGAGGTCAGTAATGTCGCATCCAGCGGAAACGTGCAGTTGAAGCGGCATCTACTGATGTACTGAGATCCGCATCTCCGAACTTCCGCAATTCAGTACTTGCGTCTTCAATCAATAGATCATAGAAAGCTACAGTGCGTCCTCAGACCGTTACTTCAGCTAGCCGATAAGTTTGACGATCGGTGACGCATTTCCCCCGCTTCCGACTTGACAGTATTACGTAGGGCAAATTTATTAATTGCCCTGTCAGAGCCGCTGACGAAACGCGGGCCCCAGCGCCGTGACCTACGCCGCACTGGCAACCGCGCCCGGACGGCGCCACCAGGCGATTGGACATCCCACTTGTATACTGAAGTACTGACTTACTGATTGGGTCCCGGGGAGGCCCAAATCTTTCGCCAGATTTTTTCAGGGGATGGAGAGTCGCCGCATGGGGATGAACCCAGGCCGCATCGAGCCCGGCGCCGGATCGTTCCGCGCACCCCTGTCGGCCGGGGCGCGGTCCGGGGATACCGATCCCACCGAGCGCCTCAACACCAACCGACCCATGCCTCCCCAGCTGCCCGCCCAACACGCGCTCGGCCAACCGGCGATCGACCATCGAACACGCGATCAGCCTGCACGTGCGCAGCGAACGCGGCGAACCGTCGACCTCCCCGCCCCCACTCACCGGGCCCTGGACATCTGGCAACGAGACGCCGCCGACCGCCTGGGCGTCGCCCGGGTGACCGGACAAGAAGTCCTCAGCGCGCTCATCGACCAGCTGCTGATCGATCCCAAGCTCACCGCCCAGATCACCCGGGCGATCCAGGCCCGACGCTGAGGACCTCGCGCGAGCAGACGCAGAATCGCCCCAAACGGGCCGTTTTGGGGCGATTCTGCGTCTGCTCGCGGTGTGGGCGTTAGTCGATTTCCATCTCTCGCAGCTCGCGCTTGAGGATCTTGCCGGTCGGGTTGCGCGGCAGCTCTTCGAGGAAGATCACTTCCCGCGGCACCTTGTAGCGCGCCAGGTGGTCGCGGACGTAGACCTTGATGGCGTCCTCATCGACGCTGGCGTCTTGCTTTTTGACCACGAAGGCACGCAGCCGGTGACCCCAGTCCTTATCCTCGACACCGATCGCAGTGGCCTCGACCACCCCGGGGTGCCCGCTGATCAGATCCTCGACCTCGGCAGGAAACACGTTCTCACCGCCGGAGACGATCATCTCGTCGTCGCGCCCGCTGACATACAGCAGGCCATGTTCGTCGAAGTAGCCGACATCACCCGAGGACATCAGGCCGTCGATGATCTGCTTGTGCCCGCCACCGGTGTAGCCCTCGAACGGAAAGGCGTTTCCGACGAAGATCCGCCCGACCTCGCCCTGGCGCACCTCGTTGCCGTTGTCGTCGAGGAGTTTGACCTTCACGCCCCTGACGACCGGACCGACCGTCGCCGCATTGAGCTCCAGGTCCTTGGGTCGGGCGATCGTGGCGAACGCGATCTCGGTCGAGCCGTACATGTTGTAGATGACGGGACCGATGTCATTGAGCGCCCGGGTGGCCAGCTCGGCGCCCAACTGCGATCCGGAGATGAACACGATCTGCAGGCTGGACAGATCCGGCTTGGTCTCCATCTTCTCGAGCGCATCGAGGACCCGGGACAGCATCACCGGCACCACCACCATGGCCGTCACCTTGTGCTTTGCGATGTCTTCCAGCACCAGCGGCGGCTTGAACTTGCGGCGTAGCACCAGCGTCGACCCCAGGAACATCGCGATGGTGGCATGCAGATAACCCAGTGCGTGGAACATCGGCGCCGGCAGCGACGTCACCTCGCCGGCCTTGAACGGAACGAGCGACAAAATGCCGCCGACCGGTGCCAGCGTCGGTGGGGTACTGCGGTTGGCCCCCTTCGGGGTTCCGGTCGTCCCGCTGGTCAGGATGATGATCGACGCGTGCTTGCTCGATTTCGGGGCGGGGGCCTTGCTGCTACGCGCGATCAGCTCCGCCAGCGTCTCGTCGGTGCTGCCCGACGGCTTGTCCGAGTCGGGGTTGACGCCGAGCGCCCGCAGCTTGCCCAGCGAGGGCTCGGCCTTGCTGACGGCCTGGGTGTATTCGTCGTCGTAGATGATGACCTTGGCGCCCTCACGCTCGGACACCTCTTTGATCTGCGGGCCGGAGAATTCGCTATTCAGCAGGATGATTCGGGCCCCCACTCGGGCGGCGCCGTAGTTGGCGATGAGGAACCACCGGTGGTTACGGGCCAGAATCGCGACACCGTCGCCGCCCCGGACGCCTTTTTCAATCAGGCCGTTGGCCACCGCGTGGACGGCCTCGTCGAGCTCCTGGTAGCTGAGTTCGCCCTCTTCGTCGATGAGCGCCGCGCGGTTGGGGGTGCGCCTGGCGTTGAGCGCCGGCAGCATTCCGAACTCGCCCCATTTTCGGAGGTCGGCGACGAGCGCGGCGTAGTTCTGCGGCGGCTCCAGCCGGAAAGCACCCGCCTCGATGATTTTCCGCAGGTAGTGCAGTTCCGACGAGCCACGTTCGAGGTACTGCTGAATTTTCGACAGCACCTGCCCGGGCAGGTCAATCGGGTTAGGCATGCCCTCACCATATGTGACGCAGGTCGCAAAGCGGGCGAGAAAAATTGCCGGAATTACCATGATGACCATGACCGGCCCGAAGTCACTGGAAGTGGCGGGCCGCCAAGTCATCATCACCCATCCGGACAAAGTGGTCTTCCCCGCGGCGAACAGCGCGGGCCCGTATACCAAGTTGCACCTGGTGCGCTATTACCTATCGGTCGCCGACGGGGCGCTGCGCGGGGTGGCCGGACGGCCGATGATTCTGAAGCGTTTCGTCAAGGGCGTCTCCGCCGAGGCGGTATTCCAGAAACGTGCGCCCGCCAACAGGCCCGACTGGGTGGACGTCGCCGAACTGCGCTACGCATCGGGCACGTCAGCCGCCGAGGCCGTGATACACGACGCCGCCGGGTTGGCGTGGGTGATCAACCTGGGGTGCGTCGACCTCAACCCGCATGCGGTGCTCGCCGGCGATCTCGATCACCCCGACGAGCTGCGGGTCGACCTGGACCCGATGCCGGGCGTCGGGTGGCAGCGGATCGTCGAGGTCGCGCTGGTGGCCCGCGAGGTGTTGGAGGACTTCGGGCTCACCGCGTGGCCGAAGACATCCGGATCGCGGGGCTTTCACGTCTACGCCCGGATCGCCCCGCGGTGGGAGTTCGCCCAGGTTCGGCTGGCTGCCCAGACCGTTGCGCGTGAGGTCGAGCGCCGGGCGCCCGATCTGGCAACCAGCCGGTGGTGGAAGGAGGAACGCGAAGGGGTGTTCGTCGACTTCAACCAGAACGCCAAAGACCGCACGGTCGCATCGGCCTACTCGGTGCGGGCCACCCCGGACGCCCGGGTGTCCACGCCGCTGCGCTGGGACGAGGTCGCCGACTGCAAGCCCGAGGCGTTCACTATCGCGACCGTTCCCGGCCGGTTCGACGAAATGGGTGACCCTTGGGCGGGGATGGACGACACCGTCGGCGAGCTCGACCGGCTGCTGATGCTCGCCGAGGAATTGGGGCCCCCGGAGCGCGCGCCGAGAGGCGCCAAAACCACCGCAAAGGGCGCCGATGGCAGGCGTCAGTCCTCGAAGCCGCTCATCGAGATCGCCCGCACCAAGACCAAGGACGAGGCGATGGCTGCGCTGGACACCTGGCGCGACCGCTACCCCGCCGTGGCCGGACAGCTACAACCGGCCGACGTCCTGCTCGACGGCATGCGCGGGCCGAGTTCGATCTGGTACCGGATCCGGGTCAACCTGGAGCACGTGCCGGCCGATCAGCGGCCGTCACAGGAGGAACTGATCGCCGACTACAGCCCTTGGAAAGGGCACAAGCAACGGGACAAAAGGCCCTAAGCCACGGCGCGCGATACTCTCTCGCGATGGGACAGCGATGGAATCGACGGAGATTCTTGCAGCTGGCCGGGGCCGCGGGGCTGCTCGGCTCCGGGGTTGGCGGGGCCGCCGAGTTGATTTCGGGTTACTCGCCATCCAAACCGCCTGGCACCCCAGGCGGCGAGTCAGTGACAATCACCCATCTGTTCGGTCAGACCGTCATCAAAGAGCCACCCAAGCGTGTGGTCAGTGCCGGCTACACCGAGCAAGACGACTTGCTCGCGTTGGGCGTGGTTCCCATCGGGGTGACCAACTGGTTTGGTGACCAGCCGTTTGCGGTGTGGCCGTGGGCCCAGCAGAAGCTAGGCCCCGCCCAACCGACGGTGTTGAACCTGGACAACGGCATTCCGGTTGATCAGATAGCCGGCCTGAAGCCGGATCTGATCGTGGCCATCAACGCCGGTGTGGACGCTGACACCTATGAGAAGTTGTCGGCAATCGCCCCGACCGTCCCGCAGTCGGGCGGCGACGCGTTCTTCGAGCCGTGGAAGGACCAGGCGACCGCGATCGGTCAAGCGGTCTTTCAGGCCGATCAAATGAAGTCGCTGATCGACGTGGTCGACAAGCAGTTCGCCGCTGTCGCGCAGAAGAATCCGCAATGGAAGAACAAGAAGGCCTTACTGATGCAGGGCACCTTGTGGCAGGGCACGATCGTCGCGACCGTGGCGGGCTGGCGGACCGACTTCCTGACCGAGATGGGCTTGGTCATTGCCGACAGCGTCAACCCCTTCGCCACGGATCACCGCGCCGTCATCCCGCGCGACCACATCAAAGCGGTGCTCGATTCCGCCGACGTGGTGATCTGGACCACCGAAAGTCCGAACGATCAGAAGGCGCTGCTGGCCGACCCCGACGTGGCGGCCGCGCAGGCGACCGCGCAGAACCACCACATCTTCACCTCCAAGGACCTGGCCGGCGCGATCGCTTTTTCATCGCCGCTGAGCTACCCGTTGGTCGCCGATCAACTGCCGCCGCAAATCAGCAAGATCCTAGGCTAGATGCCGCCTGTTTGAGCGTTCCCTAAGGCACCTCTGGCAGTGCTCGAAAATCCCCCGCCAGCCCTCGCTCGCGGCCCGACTCCAGGGCTACCGTCGAGTAATGAGCGTGACGGACGTGTCGAACGACTTGCCGACAGAGCTGATCGGCAACTCGATTCTGGACTACGGCGACCACGCGCTGATAGTGCAATGCGGCAGCACCGCTGAGGTATTGGCGTGGGCGGCTGCGTTGGGCGGCGCGGCATTGCCTGGTGTGGTCGATATCGTTCCGGGCGCCCGAACCGTGCTGGTGAAGCTGGACAGCCCCCGCTACCAGGGGGCCACCCGTGAACGCCTCCGCAAGTTACGGGTCACCGCCGACTCGATCCCGGCCGCTCCGGACGGCCGCCGCGCCGACGTGGTGATCGACGTGGTCTACGACGGTCCCGACCTTGCCGAGGTCGCCAGCCGTACCGGGCTGACCACGTCGCAGGTGATCGACGCGCATTGCGGCACCCTTTGGCGGGTCGGATTCAGCGGCTTCGCACCAGGTTTCGCCTACCTGGTCGACGGCGATCCGCGGCTGCGGGTGCCGCGCCGGTCCGAGCCGCGAACCTCCGTGCCGGCCGGCTCGGTTGCCATCGCGGGGGAATTCAGCGCGGTCTATCCGCGTCGGTCGCCCGGGGGTTGGCAGCTGATCGGCCACACCGACACGATTCTGTGGGACATCGAGCGACCCACTCCGGCACTGCTGACGCAGGGCATGTGGGTTCAGTTCCGGGCGACGTAAAGAGGCCCGCCATGACCACCCTGGAAATTTTGCGGACCGGACCGCTCGCCGTCGTCGAGGACCTCGGTCGGGCCGGGCTGGCCCACCTTGGCGTCGGGCGGTCCGGAGCCGCCGACCGCCGCGCGCACACGCTGGCCAACCGGCTGGTCGCCAATCCGGACGATCGGGCCACCGTCGAAGTAACCTTCGGTGGTTTCGCGGCCCGGGTCCGCGGCGGCGACGTCGATATCGCGGTCACGGGCGCCGACAGCAACCCGACCGTAGACGGAATCATGTTCGGTACCAACAGTATTCATCACGTCCGAGACGGCCAGGTGATCTCCCTGGGCACCCCGAGTGCAGGGCTGCGGACGTATCTTGCGGTGCGCGGCGGCATCTGCGTCGCGCCGGTGCTGGGTTCGCGCAGCTATGACGTGATGTCGGCGATCGGCCCGTCGCCGCTGCGGGCCGGAGACCGGCTGCCGATCGGTGAGCACACCGCCGACTATCCCGAACTCGACCAGGCCCCGGTGGCCGCCCTCACCGGCACGGCGGTCGAGTTGCTGGCGGTGCCGGGGCCGCGCGACGACTGGTTGGTCGATCCCGATGCCCTGGTACACACCGATTGGGTGGCGTCCGACCACAGCGACCGAGTGGGAATGCGGCTGGTCGGCCACCCGCTGCAATACCGCTACCCGGACCGGCAGCTGCCCAGTGAGGGCGCCACCCGCGGCGCGATCCAAGTGCCGCCCAACGGTTTACCGGTGATCCTGGGTCCCGATCACCCGATAACGGGCGGTTACCCGGTAGCCGGCGTCGTGATCGACGAGGACATCGACAAACTCGCCCAGGTGCGGCCCGGCCAGCATGTGCGATTGCACTGGGCACGGCCCCGAGCTCCGCGTTCTCAAAGCGCGGACCAGTCGACAAGCTGGTAAAACAAGCACTGTGCACACCCTGGTACACACGGCCCGTCTGGTCCACACCGCCGATCTCGACAGCGAGGCCCGGCAGCGCGTCTGCCAGATGGTTACCGAGGCGTTCGGCGGCGGCTTCACCGAGACCGACTGGGAGCACACGCTGGGTGGAATGCACGCGCTGATCTGCCACCACGGCGCGATCATCGCGCACGCCGCGGTGGTGCAGCGGCGGTTGGTCTACCGGGGGAACGCGCTGCGCTGCGGCTACGTCGAAGGTGTCGCGGTACGGGAGGACTGGCGCGGCCAGGGGCTGGTGCATGCACTGCTGGACGCCGTCGAGCAGGTTATGCGCGGCGCCTACCAGCTGGGCGCCCTCAGTTCCTCGGTCCGGGCCCGCGGGCTCTACTCGTCGCGCGGCTGGCTGCCGTGGCGAGGGCCGACGTCCGTGCTTGCCCCCAGCGGACCGACCCGAACCCCCGACGACGACGGAACAGTGTTCGTGCTGCCGGTCGGGATCAGCTTGGACACCAGCGCGGACCTGATATGCGATTGGCGCGCGGGCGACGTCTGGTAATCCCACTCGAATGACCGGCCGAACGTCGCGTTGTTGGCCTGAAATCGCCTGAATTCAAAAACAAGTCGACGCTCGGCGGCTCCGTTCGCTGCTGGCGAACGGCCCGGCGGAACTTTAGCGTGGTGCGCTCATGTTTGTGGAGATAGCCGGCCGGCAAGGCGCCGGCCTTGAGCACACAGAAGGAGAGAAGCACATGAGTAATCTCGCATTGTGGTCGCGACCGGCCTGGGACACCGACCGGTGGCTGCGCGACTTTTTCGGCCCCGCCGCGACGGCAGACTGGTACAAGCCGGTAAATAGTGATTTCAGGCCGGCCGCGGAGGTCGTCAAGGATGGCGACGACGCGGTAGTACGCCTGGAGCTGCCCGGCGTCGACGTCGAGAAGGATGTCAATGTCGAGGTAGACAAGGGCCGCCTGGTGATCCACGGCGAGCACCGTGACGAGCACGCCGAGGAGCAGAACGGCCGCACGTTGCGGGAGATCCGTTACGGATCGTTCCGCCGTTCATTCCAGCTGCCGGCGCACGTCACCGGCGAGGCCATCGCCGCCTCGTACGACGCGGGCGTGCTGACCGTCCGGGTCACCGGTGCCTACGCCGGAACTCAGGCGCAGCGCATCGCCATCACCAAGTAGTTTCCGGCTGAACGGGCCGAACGTCGAGTCGTCGGGCGGAGATTCGCGAAAATCGCCCAACGACTCGACGTTGGTGGCTCAGGCGAAAGCCTGATCGGCCTCGACTCCGATCACGCGCAACAGGTTCACGACTTTGCGGTCCAGGCTCTCGCCCACCGTGGTGACGTCCGCGATACCAAGGCTGCCGAACGCGGCGCTGGGCTGGTCCATCGAGAACACCGCGTTGCCGTCGGCGTCGGCGTAGATCAGGACCCGCAGCGGTGCGTACAGCAGTGCCCGCGGGTCGCTGCGAAACATCGTCTCGGCGATCGCGTGGTTGCCCAGCAGGTATTCCACCGCCGCGGTTGTGTGGCCGGCGAGGCCCAGTAGCGGCAATGCGTCGATTGTGGCGTACACCATCAGATCGTTCGGCGCGTTAATCGCCGCTGCCGCAAGGACTTCGTCCCAGCTCCCACCGCGACCGACGATCTCGCGCACGGTCGCGGGGTCGAACGGCGGCGCGGCCTCCTCGAAAGCCGCTTTGAATTCGCCGAACTCCACGCCGGTGGATACATCGACACGGTTCATCGTGTGCGGCACGACCAGGTATTTGGCTGACTTGACGCTACTTGTCATGGCATTCCTCAGAATTCCAATAGTTCGGTGAACGAACTTCCTAATCGCAAGTATACGGTTCGGTGAACGAACCGACAAGGTGTAGCATCGCGGATGTGGCCCTGCCCCGCGAATATCCCTCCGAGAGCTGTCCCATCGCGCGCGCGCTGGAGATCGTCGGCGAACGGTGGACCTTGCTGATCGTGCGCGACGCCTTTTATGGGGCAAGGCGTTTCAGCGACTTCCATGGCCACCTCGGCATCCCGAAAGCTGTGCTGGCCGATCGGCTGGCGTTCCTCGTTGCGGAAGGCGTGCTGACAAAGGAAGCGAGCGAGTACCAGCTGACCGATAAGGGCAATCAACTGTGGCCGCTCATCTGGTCGATGTTCACTTGGGGGAGCGAGAATCTAGTGGATAAGCCGACTCGAACCTATCGACACGCGGAATGCGGGGGCCTGATCGGACACGATCGCGTCTGCCAGCGGTGCGAGGACGTCCCCGCAGTCAGGGACCTCGTTGTCCACCCACCGCGCCGTCCACACGATCCGGGTCGCGACGATCCGGTCAGCCGCGCGCTCCGGCGGCCGCACCGGATGCTGGAACCGATCTAAGTCAGGCCCACCGGGCCAGTATCTCCGTCGCCCGACCCGCCAGAGCGGACTGCAGGTAGGGGCCGAAGCTGATCCGGCCGACGCCCAGCGGGCCAAACGACGCCGGGTCGTCCTGATCGGGCAACGCAATCGCGTTGACCGGCAGCGGCAACTCAGCGGTCAAGCGCCGCAATGTCTCCGGTGCGTGGCGGCCCACTGGATAGAGGACATCAGCACCGGCCGCGGCCGCCTCGGTCAGTCGCGCCACGGCCAGCCCGACGCGATCTGACTGGTCACCTTCGCCCCGCAGGAAGACATCGGTACGGGCGTTGACCACGACATGCACCCCGGCGGCATCGGCGGCCGTCCGCAGCGCACCCACCAGTTCTGCGTGTTCACCGGACGACCGCAACCGGTTGCCCTCGGAGTGCACGGTGTCCTCGATGTTGAGGCCGACGGCGCCCACGCTCAGCAAGCCCTCGATCAGCCGGGCGGCCGGCAGCCCATAGCCCGATTCGACGTCGACCGACACCGGGATACCCCCTATTTCCGAGACCGCGGCGGTGATTTGCGCGACCCGGGTCAGCACGTCCTCGAACGACATGCCCTCGCCGTCCGGTTTTCCGATCGAATCGGCCAGCGGATGGCTACCCACGGTGAGTGCGACAAATCCGGCGCCCGTGGCGAGGCGCGCCGACCAGGCGTCCCACACGGTCGGCAGGATTACCGGGTTGCCCGGCTGATGCAGCTTCAGCAGTGCCGTGGCCCGCCCGGCCACGGTGGATCGACCCGACTCAGCTGGCATAGCGGGATAGTATCGGGAAGTATTGTGATCCGTAACACCATCTGCCCAAGGAGATCCCGTGTCAACCGCTCCTGAACTCGCCGAACTGCACGACCTCATCGGCGGCCTGCGGCGGTGCGCGAACTCACTGAAGGCGCGGTACGGCGACAGCCCGGCAATGCGCCGCATCGTCATCGACGCCGAGCGGATCCTGAGCGACGTCGAATTACTCGACACCGATGTTTCCGAATTAGACTTTGCCCGCGCTACGGTGCAGCAATCGGGCGAGAAGATCGCCATTCCCGATACCCAATACGACAGCGAATTCTGGCGCGATGTCGATGATGAGGGTGTCGGGGGTCACAACAGGTCCTGACAAGGTCCCGCTAATTAAGCCCCCCAACGAATGGGGGGGCTTTCTCTGTGTACCCTTCGACCATCAGCCCGTTCGAAGAGGAACAAACTAGATGAGCGCACCAGCGACGAACCGTCCTGCGTCCGGTGTCTTTTCACCGACGCGCGCCCGCATCCAGCAACGGACGCTACGCACCGACCGGTGGTGGTTGTCGCCGCTGAGGATCGACCTGGGCTTCGCCGCATTCGTCATCTACGCGACGGCGCGCGCGTTCCAGCAGGACAATTACTTCGTCGCGAAGTATCACTACCTGACGCCGTTCTACTCACCGTGCGTCAGCCAGGGGTGCGTAAAAGAGGCCAGCGACTTCTGGCCGCAGATTCTGCCGGACGTGTGGTGGCTGCCGTACGCGGCGCTGACGCTGCCGTTCCTGCTGCTGTTCCGGCTGACCTGTTACTACTACCGCGGCGCCTACTACCGCACGGTGTGGCAGTCGCCCTCCGCCTGCGCGGTGGCCGAGCCCCGCGCCCACTACACCGGCGAGACCAAGTTCCCGCTGATCATCCAGAACACCCACCGGTATTTCTTCTACATCGCCGGCATCATCTCGGTGATCAACAGCTACGACGCGATCGTCGCATTCCATTCCGAGGACGGACCGGGTGGATTCGGCTTCGGCCTGGGCAACGTGATCCTGGTCGGCAACGTCATCATGCTCTGGGTCTACACGCTGTCCTGCCATTCGTGCCGGCACGTGACCGGCGGGCGGCTCAAGCACTTCTCCAAACACCCTGTGCGGTACTGGATCTGGACCCAGGTCAGCAGGCTGAACACCCGGCACAAGCTGTACGCGTGGATCACACTGGGCACCCTGATGCTCACCGATTTCTACGTCGCGCTGGTGGCCAGCGGCGCCATCACCGACCTGAGATTTGTTGGCTGATAAGCCCTTTCACGGAAATTAGAAAGTTGAGTGAGGTTCCATGACTGAGGTCGAGCGGCACTCCTACGACGTAGTGGTGATCGGTGCCGGCGGCGCGGGGTTGCGTGCGGTCATCGAGGCGCGCGAACGCGGCCTCAAGGTCGCGGTGGTGTCCAAGTCGCTGTTCGGCAAGGCCCACACGGTGATGGCCGAGGGTGGCTGCGCGGCCTCGATGGGGAATACCAACCCGAAGGACAACTGGCAGACCCACTTCGGCGACACGATGCGCGGTGGGAAGTTCCTGAACAACTGGCGGATGGCCGAACTGCACGCCAAAGAGGCGCCCGACCGGGTCTGGGAGCTGGAGACCTATGGTGCGCTGTTCGACCGCCTCCCGGACGGCAAGATCAGCCAGCGCAACTTCGGCGGACACACCTATCCCCGGCTGGCGCACGTCGGCGACCGCACCGGCCTGGAGCTGATCCGCACCATGCAGCAGAAGATCGTCTCGCTGCAGCAGGAGGATTTCGCCGAAGTCGGCGACTACGAGGCGCGCATCAAGGTGTTCGCCGAATGTGCGATCACCGAACTGCTCAAAGACGGTGACGCGATCGCCGGAGCCTTCGGTTACTGGCGCGAAAGCGGCCGGTTCGTGTTGTTCGAGGCCCCCGCGGTGGTGCTGGCCACCGGCGGGATCGGCAAGTCGTTCAAGGTGACGTCGAATTCCTGGGAATACACCGGCGATGGGCACGCGTTGGCGCTGCGCGCCGGGGCGACGCTCATCAACATGGAGTTCATCCAATTCCACCCGACCGGCATGGTGTGGCCGCCCAGCGTCAAAGGGATTCTGGTCACCGAGGGTGTCCGCGGCGACGGCGGGGTATTAAAGAACTCGGACAACAAGCGGTTCATGTTCGATTACATTCCGCCGGTGTTCAAGGGCCAGTACGCCGAGACGGAGCAAGAGGCCGACCAGTGGCTCAAGGACAACGATTCGGCCCGTCGTACCCCGGACCTGCTGCCGCGCGATGAGGTGGCGCGCGCCATCAACTCGGAAGTCAAAGCCGGCCGCGGCACTCCGCACGGCGGGGTCTACCTCGACATCGCGTCGCGGCTGACACCGGAGGAGATCAAGCGACGGCTGCCGTCGATGTACCACCAGTTCATGGAGCTGGCCGAGGTCGACATCACCAAGCAGCCGATGGAAGTCGGACCCACCTGCCACTACGTCATGGGTGGTGTCGAGGTCGACCCCGACACCGGCGCCGCGAGAGTGGCCGGCCTGTTCGCCGCCGGCGAGTGCTCCGGCGGTATGCACGGTTCCAACCGACTGGGCGGCAACTCGCTGTCGGACCTGCTGGTCTTCGGCCGGCGCGCCGGCCTCGGCGCCGCCGACTACGTGCGGGCGCTGAGCAGCCGGCCGGCGGTCGCCGAAGGCGACCTCGACGCGGCGGCGAAGAGGGCGCTGGACCCCTTCAAAGGACCGACGAACGGCACCGCGGCGGAGAACCCCTACACGCTGCATTCGGAACTGCAGCAGTCGATGAACGATCTGGTGGGGATCATCCGCAAGGCGGACGAAATCACCGAGGCCTTGAGCCGGCTAGACAAACTTCGCGAGCGGTTCAAGAACATCAAGGTCGAAGGGCATCGCCAGTACAACCCGGGCTGGAACCTGGCCATCGACATGCGCAACATGCTGCTGGTCAGTGAATGTGTGGCCAAGGCGGCGCTCACGAGGACCGAGAGCCGCGGCGGGCACACCCGCGACGATCACCCCGGCATGGACTCGTCGTGGCGCAAGGTGTTGCTGGTCTGTCGCGCTTCCGATAGCGGCGACGTGATTCCCGACGTCACCGTTACCCGCGAAGACCAGGTGCCGGTGCGGGAGGATCTGCTCGAGCTCTTCCAGATTTCCGAGCTGGACAAGTACTTCACCGCTGAAGAGCTGGCCGACCACCCAGGACGGAGAAGCGAATGACCTACAACGCGAGCATGCGGGTATGGCGCGGCAACGACGCCGACGGCGCACTGCAGGACTTCACGGTTGAGGTCAACGAGGGCGAGGTGGTGCTCGACATCATCCATCGCCTGCAGGCAACCCAGACCCCGGACCTCGCGGTGCGGTGGAACTGCAAGGCGGGCAAGTGCGGGTCATGCTCGGCCGAGATCAACGGCAAACCCCGGCTGCTCTGCATGACCCGGATGTCCACGTTCGCCGAGGATGAGGTCGTCACCGTCACACCGCTGCGGACTTTCCCGGTGATCCGCGACCTCGTCACCGACGTCTCGTTCAATTACGAGAAGGCGCGCCAGATACCATCTTTCACCCCGCCCAAGGATCTGCAGCCCGGCGAATACCGGATGGCCCAGGAAGACGTGCAGCGCTCGCAGGAGTTCCGCAAGTGCATCGAATGCTTCCTGTGCCAGAACGTCTGTCACGTGGTCCGCGACCACGAGGAGAACAAGAAGTCGTTCGCGGGACCGCGTTTCCTGATGCGCATCGCCGAGCTGGAAATGCATCCGCTGGACACCCGGGACCGGCGCAACGACGCCCAGGAAGAACACGGCCTGGGCTTCTGCAACATCACCAAGTGCTGCACCGAGGTGTGCCCGGAGCACATCAAGATCACCGACAACGCGCTGATCCCGATGAAGGAACGCGTCGCCGACCGCAAGTACGACCCGGTCGTGTGGCTGGGTAACAAACTGTTCCGCCGCTAGCGGCGGAACGAGCCGCGAAACGGTAACTACCGACGACTTCTCTCGAGAAATGCGTCGCGAGTTGCCGTCTCGCGGCCGGGAGATCAGACGCCGAGGCGGCGGAACGCGCTGCGGTGGAAAACGATTGGCGCCACCTCGGCATCCACTGTCACCTCGGTGACCCGCAAGACCACGATGACGTGGTCCCCGGCCGGGATCAGCTGCTCGATCGCGCTCTCCAGCCACAGCGCGGTGCCCTTGATGAAGACCGCACCGCTGTCGTTGGACACCGTCTCCAGCCCGGCGAACCGGTCCCCGGTCTTGGCGGCCAACGTCCGCGCCGCGTCGTCGTGAGACTCGCCGAGCACGCTGATTCCCAGCATCGGCAGGTCCTTGAGCTTGGGCCACGTCGTCGAGGTGTTCTGCACGCAGAACGACACCAGCGGGGGATCCAGCGAGACGGGGACAAAGGTGCTGGCCGCCAGGCCATGCCGGATTCCGGCAACCTCGGCGGCGATCGCCACCACCCCGGACGGGAAGTGGCTGAATGCCTCACGCAGCGAGGTCGGTGTCAGCTTGTTCGATGAGTTCACCGGACTTCATAGCCCCTTGAAACCTTGGACGGATGGCGCGGAATTCTCGTCGCCAACCCTACCTTCCGAGTACCCATGCGCGGCGACTACATCCGGGTGCGCGCGCAACCTGCTCTTCCAGGCGTTACGACCGTAGACCGAGAAGATCCGGTCCGACGGATCCTGCGCCGGCGTCCAGCCGCTGTCGACGCGTGCCGCGAGTTTGTCGGGCAACGACAGCACCGGTATCTGCGCGTCCAGCCGAGGATTGAAGAAGTACGGCACCGAAATCCGCTCGGAGGACGGAGCGCCCAGGTTTACCCGGTGTTCGGTAGCCCGTAGGTAGCCGCGCGTCGCGACTTCGAGCAGCTCACCGATGTTGACAATGAACGCCCCGTCCAGCGGCGGAACGTCGACCCAGCCCTCTTCCGGATCGGGACCTCGCCCTCGACGCACCTGCAGGCCCCGGCTGCCCGGCTCGGCCAGCAGCAGCGTGAGGACACCGGAGTCGCGATGCGCACCCACGCCCTGGGTACTGGCCGCGCGGGCGGGATACCGCACCACCTTGATCAGCGTGGCGGGCGTCTCGGCAAACGCCGCGTCGAACACCTCGGGTGGGCTGCCCAGCGCGGCCGCCCAATGCCTGAGCAGGGTGCGGGCCACCCTCGACAACGCGGCGTCCCACTCGTCGATGATCCGGCGCAACTGCGGCAGCGCGGCCGGCCACTGGTTGGGGCCCTGCAGCCAGAGATAGTCCGGCTTGCCGGGTCCGCCGATCGAAGGGCGTTCCGGCCCGATATCGATCTGTTCGCGCCAATCCACCTCGCCACGGGTCAGCTCACCACCCAGCCGGGTGTAACCGCGGAAATGCGGGCTGCGCACCATTGCGATGGCGTCTTTGTCGGCTTGCGGTAGCTCGAACAGCCGCCGCGCCACCTCGAGCACCCTGTGGACCAGCTCGTCGGGCACGTCATGGCCGGTCAGATAGAAGAAGCCCACCTCGTGGGCCGCCGACCGCAGTGCCGCCCGAAGGTGGCCGGGGTCTGCTCGCAGATCCACCACGGGCAAGGCCGCGACGCTTCCCTCAATCGTCATAGATCCATCATCCCCGCAGGTGACAGCTGCCGTCAGCGTTGCGGACCGGGCCGTCCCAACCGGTTGGTTAATTAGACAATGAAATTTAAGTCACATCGACTTGCATGAGGTCACAGATGGATATATTTTTAACGGTGTTACTGGTGGGTAACTTAGCGTAAGTACCCAACCACGCGTGGCATTCTCAATGAGGAGGACCGTAGTGAGCCACTACAAGAGCAACGTCCGTGACCAGATATTCAACCTCTTCGAGGTGCTGGGCGTCGACAAAGCGTTAGGCCAAGGCGAATACAGCGACCTGGACGCCGACACCGTCCACGAAATGCTGACCGAGATGAGCCGTTTGGCCGAAGGGCCGATCGCGGCTTCGTTCGTCGAGGGCGACCGCAACCCGCCGGTTTTCGACCCGAAGACGCACTCCGTGACACTGCCGGAGGCGTTCAAGAAGTCGGTGCGCGCGTATCACGAAGCTGGTTGGGACAGGGCCGGAGTCGACGAGACCCTCGGCGGCATGCCGATGCCCAAGGCACTGGTGTGGGCGCTGCAGGAGCACATTCTGGGCGCAAACCCCGCGGTGTGGATGTACGGCGGCGGCGTGGGCTTCGCCAACATCGTCTACCACCTCGGCACCGAAGAGCAGAAAAGGTGGGCTGTGCTGGCCGCCGACGGTGGCTGGGGCGCGACGATGGTGCTCACCGAGCCTGACGCCGGCTCGGACGTCGGCGCCGGCCGGACCAAAGCGATCAAACAGGACGACGGTTCGTGGCACATCGACGGGGTCAAGCGGTTCATCACCTCCGCCGACTCCGGCGACCTGTACGACAACATCATCCACCTGGTGCTGGCCCGCCCGGAGGGCGCCGGTCCCGGCACCAAGGGCCTGTCACTTTTCTTCGTGCCCAAGTTCCTGTTCGACTTCGAGACCGGCGAGATCGGCGAGCGTAACGGCGCGTTCGTCACCAACGTCGAGCACAAGATGGGTTTGAAGGTCTCGGCGACCTGCGAGCTCTCGCTCGGCCAGCACGGCGTACCCGCCAAGGGCTGGCTGGTCGGCGAGGTGCACAACGGCATCGCGCAGATGTTCGAGGTAATCGAGAGCGCCCGAATGATGGTCGGCACCAAGGCGATCGCCACCCTGTCGACCGGTTACCTGAACGCGCTGGAATACGCCAAGTCCCGCGTTCAGGGCGCCGACCTGACACAGATGACCGACAAGACAGCACCGCGGGTGACCATCACCCATCACCCCGACGTGCGCCGGTCCCTGATGACCCAGAAGGCCTACGCCGAGGGCCTGCGTGCGATGTACCTGTACACCACGACGTTCCAGGACGCAGCCGTCGCCAAGGCGGTGCACGACATGGACGCCGAGCTGGCCGTCAAGGTCAACGACCTGATGCTGCCGGTGGTGAAGGGCGTCGGCTCCGAGCAGGCCTACGCGAAGCTCACCGAGAGCCTGCAGACGTTCGGCGGGTCCGGCTTCCTGCAGGACTACCCGATCGAGCAGTACATCCGGGACGCCAAGATCGACTCGCTCTACGAAGGCACCACTGCCATCCAGGCGCAGGACTTCTTCTTCCGCAAGATCGTCCGCGACAAGGGTGAAGCGCTGGCCTACGTGTCGGGCCAGGTCCAGGAATTCGTCGACGCCAAGACCGGCAACGGCCGACTCAAGACCGAACGCGCCCTGCTGGCGACGGCGCTGGCCGACGTACAGGCGATGGCGGCAACGCTGACCGGCTACCTGATGGCGGCGCAAGAGGACGAGACCAGCCTCTACAAGGTGGGCCTTGGCTCGGTGCGCTTCCTGATGAGCGTCGGTGACCTGATCATCGGCTGGCTGTTGCAGCGTCAGGCGGCGGTGGCCGTGGAGGCACTCGACGCCGGCGCCACTGGTGCCGAGCGATCCTTCTACGAAGGCAAAGTCGCGGTGGCCTCGTTCTTCGCGAAGAACTTCCTGCCGCACCTGAGCGCCACCCGCGAGGTGATCGAGACACTGGACAACGACATCATGGAGCTCGACGAAGCCGCCTTCTAGCAGTCGACGACGATGCGGCTGCGGAGCAGCCGAGCAGGAGTCGACTAATCAGCCACAGCGAACCTGAGTCTTATGTTCCCGAATGTGGGCCGTTTTGCGTGCCCCACGAAAAGGACCGCCGCTGGATCCCCTCTATCCAGCGGCGGCCCATTTCGTACGCCGGTCTTAACCCACTGACCGGCGTTCGATTCGCGGAAGCCCGCATCGCCATCACGGTCGGGTCAGACCACAACTTGGGGCTACCCAGTCGTAGAGATACCCATCAGTGCGGGGTTACTAATCACCCTGTGACGGATCTCATTTTGCAACCGTCAGACCTCAAGAATCGCGGCCACACCCTGGCCACCTGCGGCGCAGATCGAAATCAGTGCCCGGACGGGCCCGCCACCCGGGCGCTCCGCCTTCTGCTGCGCCAGCTGCTTGGCCGCCTGGGCGAGAATGCGCCCCCCTGTGGCCGCGAAGGGGTGGCCCGCGGCCAATGACGAACCGTTGACGTTCAGCTTGGATCGATCGATCGACCCTAGGGCGGCGTCCAGGCCCAGCCGCTCCTTGCAATACTCCTCGGATTCCCAGGCCTGCAGGTGCGCCAGCACCACCGAGGCGAACGCCTCGTGGATTTCGTAGAAATCGAAATCTTGCAGGCTCAGCCCGTTCCGGGCCAGCAGCCGAGGTACCGCGTAGGTCGGCGCCATCAGCAGCCCGTCACGTCCGTTGACGTAGTCGACCGCTGCCGTCTCGGCGTCCACCAAATAGGCCAGCGGCGCCAGTGCATGTTCGGCCGCCCACTGCTCGGTAGCCAGCAACGCCACCGAGGCGCCGTCAGTCAGCGGAGTCGAGTTGCCCGCCGTCATGGTCGCGTCCCCGGCCTTGACTCCGAAAACCGGACGCAGCGTGGCCAGCTTCTCAACGCTCGAGTCGGGACGCAGATTATCGTCGCGATACAGGCCCAAGAACGGCGTGATCAGGTCGTCGAAGAAGCCTCGATCGTAGGCGGCGGCCATGTTGCGGTGGCTGGCCGCGGCCAGTTCGTCCTGGTCGACGCGTTTGATCCCCATATGTTTGGCGGTGATGGCGGCATGATCCCCCATCGACAGCCCGGTGCGCGGCTCACTGTTGGCCGGAATCTCGATCCCCAGAGTGGCGGGCAACGTGCCCACCAGCTTCAGGCGTTGCGCATTGGACTTGGACCGGCGCAACTTCAGCAGGGTCCGGCGCAGGTTGTCACCCAGGCCGATCGGCGCGTCGGAGGTGGTGTCCACCCCGCCGGCCGCCGCCACGTCGTAACGGCCGGCGGCAATGCCATCTGCCGCGGCGATCGCCGCCTGCAGACCGGTACCGCAAGCCTGCTGCAGGTCGAAGGCCGGCGTGTAGGAGGACAGCTCGGATCCCAGCACACATTCCCGCATCAGATTGAAATCGCGGCTGTGCTTGAGCACAGCTCCCCCAGCCACCACGCCGAGCTGTTCACCGGCCAGCCCGAAACGGTCCACCAGGCCACCGAGGGCCGCCGTGAACATGTCCTGATTCGACGCCTCAGCGTAGGCGCCGTCAGATCTCGCGAACGGGATGCGATTGCCGCCGAGTACGGCCACTCTTGGTTTGGAGGGTTGCCTGGACGTTTGTTTGGACGGTTGGGCCATTTTTTCTCCGTGGATCTGCGGCTTTTGGGCCATACTACCCACTGTTCTTACTCTGAAGTAAGTTCGTTCTCGATACGGTTGCCCTATACAGAACTCTTGAAACGGAAGGCAGCTCAGTGGCTCCCAAAGGCTCGTCCGATCTGTTCTCGCAGGTGGTCAACTCCGGCCCCGGATCGTTTGTGGCAAAACAACTCGGTGTTCCGCAGCCGGAGACGCTTCGCCGCTACCGGCCCGGTGAACCACCACTGACCGGATCGCTGCTGATCGGAGGGGATGGCAGGGTCGTCGAGCCGCTGCGGGCGGCGCTGGACAAGGACTACGACCTGGTGGGCAACAATCTGGGCGGCCGGTGGGCCGACCAATTTGGCGGGCTGGTTTTCGACGCCACCGGCATCACCACGCCGGCCGGCCTCAAGGGCTTGCACGACTTCTTCACGCCCGTGCTGCGCAACCTGGGCCACAGCTCGCGCGTCGTGGTGATCGGCACCACGCCCGACGCGGCCGCCAGCACCGACGAGCGGATCGCGCAGCGCGCGCTGGAGGGCTTCACCCGCTCGCTCGGCAAGGAAGTGCGCCACGGTGCCACCGTGGCGCTGGTGTACCTGTCGCCGGACGCCAAACCGGCCGCCACGGGCCTGGAATCCACCCTGCGGTTCATCCTGTCGGCCAAGTCGGCGTACGTCGACGGCCAGGTCTTCTACGTCGGGGCGGCCGACTCCACACCACCCGCCGACTGGGATCGGCCGCTGGACGGCAAGGTCGCGATCGTCACCGGCGCCGCCCGCGGCATCGGCGCAACCATCGCCGAGGTGTTCGCCCGCGACGGCGCCCGCGTGGTCGCCATTGACATAGCATCCGCTGCCAAAGAAAATGACGCACTGGCGCAGACGGCCAGCCGGGTCGGAGGCACCGCGCTTGGGCTCGACGTCACCGCCAATGATGCTGTCGAGAAGATCACCGAGCACCTGCGCGACCACTACGCCGGGCACGCCGACATCCTGGTCAACAATGCCGGTATCACCCGGGACAAGTTGTTGGCCAACATGGACGATGCCCGCTGGGACGCCGTCCTGGCCGTCAATCTACTTGCCCCGCAACGGCTTACCGAAGGACTGATCGGCAACGGCAGCATCGGCGAAGGGGGCCGGGTCATCGGATTGTCTTCGATGGCCGGCATTGCCGGCAACCGCGGGCAGACGAACTACGCCACCACCAAAGCCGGGATGATCGGGCTGACCCAGGCGCTGGCAGCGGGACTTTCCGAGAAGGGCGTCACAATCAATGCTGTGGCACCGGGATTCATCGAAACCCAGATGACCGCGGCGATCCCGCTGGCCACCCGGGAGGTGGGCCGCCGATTGAACTCGCTGCTACAGGGCGGGCAGCCGGTCGACGTCGCCGAGACCATCGCCTACTTCGCCAGTCCGGCATCAAACTCAGTGACCGGCAACGTTATTCGGGTCTGCGGCCAGGCCATGCTGGGAGCATGATGAACCAACCAAGCGGACTGAGAAATATGCTGCGCGCGGCCGCCGGCGCATTGCCGCTGGTTTCCCGTTCCGACCAGCTGCCCAACCGCACCGTGACGGTCGAGGAATTGGCCATCGACCAGACGAACGTGGCCGAGTACGCGGCGGTCACCGGCCTGCGCTACGGCAACAACGTGCCACTCACCTACCCGTTCGCGCTGACCTTTCCCGCGCTGATGTCATTGGTGACGGGGTTCGACTTCCCCTTTGCCGCAATGGGATCGGTACACACCGAAAACCGCATCACGCAATATCGGCCAATCGCGGTCACCGACACGGTCGGCGTGCAGGTGCATGCCGAGAACTTGCGCGAGCATCGGAAGGGCCTGCTGGTCGATCTGGTGACAGACGTCAGCGTCGGCAACGACGTCGCGTGGCATCAGGTCACGACGTTCCTACACCAGCAGCGCACCAGCTTGTCCGATGAACCCAAACCACCGCCACAGAAGCAGGCCAAGCTTCCCCCGCCGAGCGCCGTGCTCAGGATCACGCCGGGCCGGATCCGCCGCTATGCCGGAGTCGGCGGTGATCACAACCCGATCCACACCAACCCGATCGCCGCGAAGCTGTTCGGGTTCCCGACCGTCATTGCGCACGGGATGTTCAGCGCAGCAGCGGTATTGGCGAACATCGAAGCTCGGCTTCCGGATGCGGTGCAGTATTCGGTGCGGTTCGGCAAGCCGGTGCTGCTGCCCGCCACCGCGGGGCTGTACATCGAGGAACGTCGCGGTGCGGAGGGCTGGGATCTGGCGTTGCGCAATATCGCCAAGGGGTACCCGCACCTGACAGGCACCGCCGAAGGCATCTAGCCCGCGTGCGTCGGGCCGCGACCCAGCACGAGCACTTTCAGTCCGTGCGCACCGACGGCGGTTAACAGGAATACGCCGAGCAGCCAGATCGGCGGGCGGGCGAGTTCCCAGACGAAGATCGCCGCCCAGATCGGCGAGCCCTGAGTGACCGCGAGCACCCCGGCAGCTCCGCACAACGAGACCGCCGGCACGTGCAGATGCGTTCCGAAAGCGGCGTTGATTGCCAAGATCAGTACCGCTCCCGCCGCCGCGCCAGTGGCCAGCGACGGCGTCAGCATTCCGCCGGCCCCGCCGGCGCGCAGGAACAGAGCGGTCAGCAGCGGTTTCAACACCAGGATCGCCGCCGCCGCCGACAGCGTCATCCCGCTGGCGAGGCTGACGGTCAGGACGCTTTTTCCATTGCCGGGCAGCTCGGGCCACCAATACGAGCA
>Ga0302320_10007956_pt1 | contig 23213 bp, 18 predicted proteins | sample Bog_T0_3_FD_202130 | JGI IMG/M metagenome (GOLD analysis project Ga0302320, IMG submission 202130) | Peat permafrost microbial communities from Stordalen Mire near Abisko, Sweden - Bog_T0_3 | ecosystem: Environmental > Terrestrial > Soil > Wetlands > Peat | place: Sweden: Abisko, Stordalen Mire... | reverse complement strand
AAGATCCATTATGCCCATCGCCAATCCCAAGAGAAGGCGAAACTTCGCATCTGACTGAGTTGCGGCGAGCGTCTGCACGAAATCCGTGTAACCGTAGTCGCGCAGCGCCTTCAAGCGCTTCTCTAAGTCCGCGAGCGAACGGTTCATGTTCGCGGCCATCGGCGCCGCGGCTGCCCGATCCTGCTTCAGAAACGCGATGGAGGCCTCGGTCGCCAATTGCTGATAGTGGACTAGGTCCGAGCGCAGTTGATCGATCTCAGGCCGGTGCGCCGGATATAGCAATGCAATGTCGCGAAATGCGTCCTGTGACTGGGTGCCGAGCGCCGTCGCGTTGCCGATCGTATCTAAGTCACCCGTTATCACGACCTGAATGTAGAACTCCTGAATCTTGTCGAGCCGCACGATGTTCGCATCGAGTTTCTGCAACAAGGGAAAGTACCTCATCTTGATGTCGGATAGCTGTGCGCGCCCTTGTATTTCCTTGTGTACGCTATAGATGGTGAACGCCATGAACATCACGATGGCCGCCCCGGCGGACAAGTAAATCTTGGTCATCAGTCCGCGCTTCTTGCGTGACCGCAGCGCGCTCGCGCGCCCATCCTCGACCAATGGCGCGCTATGGGTCATGATTCAATTGCCACATCGCGTCAGAATTTCTTCAGCAATAATACGTCCGGGGGCGGCGCAGAGGTCACGTAGCCGATGGCGCCCGGCGTCTTTTGCACGTAGGCGATGACCTCGCTGTCGTTTTCCTTGACTGTCGGCGGAGTCAGCCCGTCGCGAAAGCATTTCATGGTCCACAATGAGTCATAGCGATCGACATTGAGTCCGAGCACTTTGCTGAGGAACTCTTGCTGCGCGGAGCGGTTGTCCAACGAGCGGATCTTTTTCGAGCCGAAGAGTTCCATATCACCCGTATAGATGAGCCTGATGTCGTCGACACGGACGGCGAGTGCTGAATTGGCGATCACGTAGATGTCTGCATGCGCCAAGGACGGCGGCGAGATCAGCAGGGCGGCGGTAGCCGCCAACACACATCGCAATGTTTTGCCTGGTAGGTTCATAGAGTGACGTCCCATCAGAATCGAACCGCGACTTGGAAATGAAGCTCGTGGTATGCCTGACCGCCGTTTCGGGTGGCGTCGGTATGATCTCCATCAAGCTTGAGCGCAGTCTGAGGCGTCAAATCGTAGCGGACACCGATCAGATCGCGTGTGTACGACTTTCCGCCCTGTAGGTATTGAAAGTAGCCATCGGTCTGCGACAGCGAGTCGCGTTCGACGCGCGCCAAAGGAGTGATGCGGCCGTAAAAAGTGTAATCGGCTTCGGCGTACCAAGCGGTGCTGGAGTGACGCGGTCCCGCTTCGTCGTGGGCGCGATTGTCGAAGCCGTAGTATTCGGACATCAGTTCCCAATCGCCCGGGGTCCAATGGAAAAATCCGCCGGTCACCTGCACGTCCGTCCGCGCGGTGACCACACCGTGTACGAAGTTATCGACTTGTTCTTGGAACGCATGAACGCCTATCCAAAGGCTGTCGAGCACCCCGTCGCGAAATTCGTAACCGAAACGTCCGCCAATCGCCGTATGGGAATCCGAATTGCCCTCGTTTTGCATGTCGAGCGCGCCGTCGAGAATGCGCTGTCCATTGCCGAAGTATACGTCGTAAGTGATCCGCCCGGGACCGATACTGTCGCGGCCGCTGGCCCACATGCCATCCATGTGCGCCGGCAGAATGCCGCCATGATCCTCGAATGCCACGAACTGCGGCCGCTGCACCGTCGGCTGCAGCTGCGCGCCGTGATGGTAGGCCGTGTTCCAGTAGCCGTAGGGCGTATGAAATCGTCCTATCCAGATGGTGAGATCGTTGCTCACTACATAGCCGAGCTGCAGGCGCTCGATGTCGATACTGGGCTGGCCGTTATATGCTCCGGGCGGATACCAGTCATCGAACTCGACCACATCCTCCATGAGTGCGCGGATATGATCGGTGAGGGTTGGCGCGATGTAAAGATCCAGGCTACCGAGCCTGAAGCCGGAATTGCCGGACGGCGAATTCTGTTCGGTCGTTGAGGTGTAGTAGGTATCGGCAAAGCCATGCAGGGTCAAGCCCTCGATGTCCGCCTTGGCCGGGGTTTGTATCAAGAAGCTGCCGAACAGGAATGCGGCGACGGCGCGACGAGCCCTGAAGGTCTGATCGAGGAACATACGAATGCTCATTGGTTGCGGCCTTGCACGCCTGCGGAGGCGTCGTTCGCCGCCGTCTCGGTGAAGAAATCATCATTCCGAGTGGCCCAAGTCAGTATCTTTGCAATTCCGCCGTCGGGTCCGATCAGCAGGATCTTGAAGTCATGCACGAGATGCTCGTCGTAACGCCAGTAGGGGAATTCCAAGGCGGCGGCGAACTGCCGAGTATTTGCGACACTGCCCGTCAGGAAGTGCCAGTTGGCGCGATCGAGATGATGATGGCGCCGGTAGATCGACCAAGTCACGGGACCATCGACATTGGGATCATAGCTGATCACTACGACCTCGATGGGTGAGCCGACCCGGTCAGCGCTCTTCTGCAGTTCCTCCAGTTGATGAAGGGTGAAACTGCAGACTTGGCGACACGTCGAGTATGCCATCGTTACGAGCAAGGTCTTGCCGTGCCATCGGGAAAGCTGGGTGGTCGCGCCTTGTTCGTCGGTCCAATCGAAAGTCATAGCGGCAGGCAGCTCTTCGCGTGCTTGCGCGGCCGCGTACGCAACGCGCGGGTACGCTGACGCCCAACACCCCAGCGACAACAAGCTGAGCATGCACAGCCCTCTGTATGCCGTCCTTCGCAACACGGCGGCTCCCCCGGCTGCCATCAGGCCGCGCACTTCGCTTCGGTGGCGTGGAGTATTCACGTTGTTAGAGGAACGACGCCGCGCTCAACTCATCCCTGGCTACTCTCTCGATCAGACGCGCGGTATTCAAGACTTGACTCCCTGTGATGCATTCGCGGATACGCGCCGAGGCTGTGCGGGCTACTCGAAGTTGAGTTCTCTCGTGTACCGCCATTCCCTGTCTGGCGTGAGACTCCATCGGCCGATCCGCAGGGAACTGAAGGCGTTCACGGGAAAAGGCCCACGGAGTGGCCGTTGTGGCCGCCGCATACAGTTATAGGTATGCCGGCCTAGTGCTGCGTGTGATCCTTCGTACTTGTAGCCGATGCCGGAGCACGCCGTCGCTTACGCCGCTTCCGGCGTAACGTCGAGGCCCTCGATACGGCCATCGACGGGCAGCCGGATAAAAAACGTCGTGCCCACGCCGGATTCGGTCTCGAATCGCAGCGAGCCGCCGTGCTTCTTGGCCACGACGCTGTGCGCGATGGCAAGCCCCTGGCCCGTGCCTTGGCCCACCTCTTTCGTGGTAAAGAACGGGTCGAAGATCTTATCGCGTACGCCCTCGGGAATGCCGGTGCCGGTATCGCCGATCGAGATCTCGACCTCGTCTCCGTCGAGCCGCGTGCGCACCGTGAGCGTGCCCCGCTGACCGGTGTCCTTGACCATATCCGATATGGCGTAAGCGGCGTTGAGCAATAGATTGAGCACGACCTGATTGATCTCACCGAGATAACATAGAACCGGCGGCAGCTCGCCGAATTCGGTGCGCAGATCGGCCACATACTTATACTCACTGCACGCCACGAGGAGCGTGCTCTCAATGGCCCGATTCAAGTCGGTCGAAGTTTTGTGCGCGTGGTCGGGGTGCGCCAATTCTTTCATCGACCGCACGATGGTGCTGATGCGCCCGAGCCCCTCGCTTGCGCTGTCGATCGCCCGCGGCGCCTCCTCCAAGATATAGTCGAGGTCGGCGGCCATCTCCACCGCTGTGGCGGCCTGAGCCGCGGCGGCGACATCCGCTCCCGATTGCACCGCATGCTGCAAGCTGCGATACGCCTGAACTACGCCGCCAATGGCCGTCAGCGAGGTACGCACAAATTGCACGTTGTCAGAGACAAACTGGACCGGAGTATTGATTTCGTGCGCCACGCCGGCCGCCAGGCGGCCGACAGACTCCAACTTCTGGGCCATGAGCAGATCCGCCTCGGCCCTCTTGCGCTCCGCCATCTCGCATACGAGCGCTTGATTGGCGATAGCCAGTTGTCGAGCACCCTTGAGCCGAAGCAATTGCTCGCGCAAGTAGCGGGCGTTTTCAAGTTCGATCGTCGTCCAGGCTCGACTCAGTCCACGCACCGTTTCACCCCAAGCCGCGAAAGAGGCGCGCGGATGCAAGCGATTCAGCGCATCGACGCTCACCGCCTCATGGGGGTTGCCGGCCCAAACCACGTTCTCCAGCAATTCCCGGCGCAAGAACAGAAGGTAGTCTCCGGTCGATTCGCCGAGATCCACGTATAGCGCGCCGCTGGCGCGACTCGAGTTCAGCGCCGCTGATAATTCCGTTCCGCCGAGGGACTGAGAACTCGCAATGCCGCGTGTCGCCAGCGAGCGCAACTGGGATAGGGTGGGGAGCATGGAGTCGCATTGCGCAGTCACGCCGTTGTAGGCGACTACCCCGTCTACTCTCGATAGCAGGCCGTCCGCGTCGACGAGATCGAGGATTCTGGAGCTCTGTAAGTGGACGCCGAGAGAGTCCTTGCTCCCCTCGATCTCTGTCAAGTATCGCTCCAGCGCATCCCGGGACTCGACGCGCTTCTGCAAAGTGGCATTGTCGATGCGCAGTTTCACTTGCGAAGCGCAAGTTTGCGCGATGAGTACCGCAATGGATCGGGTTGAACGGTCCACCGGGTGCGGGCGGCGATGATGACATGCAATCATCCCCCACAGCTCGCCCTCGACGATGATTGAAACGGTCATGGAAGACTTCACGTCCATGTTGCGTAGATATTCCAGATGTATCGGAGAGGCGCTGCGAAGCAAGGAATGAGTAAGGTCCAGCGAATTCCCCGTTACGGAACCGACCTCCGGAATGATTGGCACGGTTTCGGCGTCCACATCCTCGATCGTACGCAACGCATTGACGACAAACAGCTGTCGCGCCTGAGGGGGAATATCAGTCGCCGGAAAGCGCAGGCCCTGATAACTGACGGCCGACGAACCGCGGGCCTCCGCGATTACCTCGCCATTCCAACGATCGTCGAATCGATAGATCATGACGCGCTCGAAACCGCTCAATCTCTTTATTTCGTCGGCGGCCACTTGCGCGAGTTCTGCGATGTCCCTCGCCGACTCTAGATGCAATAGGGGAAGCCGAACGTGTGTATCGATGTCATAGGCCATTTTCGCGCGGTTCGCGGGCGCCAGCTCAAATTCGACTATGAGCATGCCGCCTCGTCGATGAATGACGCATGGCAGCTCGCACGGGCCGGCCCGCATCGCAACCAGAACCAGAATCACGGTAAACGCGTCATTGCCTTTTATTGAGGATTGCAGCGCTGCGAATTGATCCGTTCCAATCACTGTCTGGAACGATTGTCCAAGGAGCTCGTCCATGCGTAATCCGAGCAGATCGGAAATATTCGCACTGGCGTGGCGCACGACGAAATCGGGCTCGGACATTGCGAACAGCATGCCGTGCGATTGGATCCGGCCGATCGCGTGGATTTGCTCCTGTGCACACCGATCGTGATCGGGGTGTGAAGAGGCCCCGCCTAGCGGGTGCGAAAGCATGGTCACTCGATCGGACCCGCTCGTGGCATAAAACCCCCACATTGTTCCCGTCAACTGACAACAGCGTGTGGAGCATCCTCGCTATGGCGGCAAACCGCAATCAATCTAAAGCAGCAATGAAGCCTTCCGTCAATTGCGTGCGCCACGCCGCGACGCAGCATAGTCTTCGTGTTGCGGTGGTGCACCGCACCCAATCAAGACGCTACGCGTCCGCAATGTCCCGCAGCGTGGAACACGCTCTGCCGGCCTGCTTGGCAGAATACAACGCCTTATCCGCGGCCTCGACCAGATCACCGGCGCGCAGGCCATGCGCCGGAGACGCCCAGCATGCACTGGCATCGTCGAAGCATCCGATACCAACGCTGACGGTCACGTGGTGGGTGGTTTGCGAATTCTCGTGAACAATGTCAAGGGCTTGGACTGCGTCGAGCACGTGTTGGGCCATGTGTTGCGCGCCGCGGCGCGGAGTCTGTGGCAGCAGAATCATGAATTCTTCGCCGCCGTAACGCGCCAGGAGGTCCGCCGGCCTTCTGCATGCACTTTGAAGTGCTTGCGTCACTTGCCATAGGCAGGTGTCGCCCTGCGGGTGCCCGTACAAGTCGTTGTACATTTTGAAGTGATCCACGTCGATCATCAACAGCGATACCGGCTCACCGGAGCGTTGAGCGCGCAGCCATTCGTTCTGAAGCGACACATCGAATTGACGTCGGTTAGCGATGCCCGTCAGGCCGTCCGTGGTGGCAGTGCGGCGCAGCTCATCGGCCATCTGCTTCACTCGCAACTGGGTTCGGACGCGAGCCAGCACTCGAGAGGATCTCAAGGGTTTGGCGATGAAGTCAGCCGCACCCATGTCCAGGGCCGAAACCTCGAAGCCGGCCTCGTTGTGGCTAGTGATGAATATGACGGGTACATCGGCCAAGGAGGACTCGATCTTCAATGTCCTCAACAACTCGAATCCGCTCATACCGGGCATCTCGGCGTCGAGCAGGATCAGGTCTGGCGCCGCGGCAAGGGCCAACCGCAGTGCATCGCTGCCGTTAGTGGCAAAGCGTAATGCGCCGACGTTCGCAAGAATGCGCCCCATCAACTGGATAGCCCCGAGATCGTCGTCTACGAGCAGGATGCTGACGTCTCTTTCCTGTTTCCCAGAGCCTAGTGATTCAATCGCCCGTCGGACTGCGTTGGTTGCCATAAACGCTCATTCAATCTGAATAGCCAGTCCGCTACTGCGCCGGTCGTCCCACAATGAGACGGAGGTCCCTCGTATTCGATGTATTCGTGTCAGTATGACCTTTCGCCTAGAAGCGGACGCGTCGCCGGCAACCATCTCTGTGGCACCCCGGTTCACCGATTGTCCAAAGGTATCCGTGCCAATGAAGACCGTGTTACTGGTTGATGACGACAACGTCTTCTTGCTCACCATAGGGGTGCGGCTCAAGAGTATGGGATATACGGTGCATGCCGCGAAAGATGCCGTAAACGCCGTTTCCGCCGTTCGCAAGAACAATCCGGACGTCATCGTTCTCGACGTGTCATTGCCCGCGGGCGACGGATTCATGGTGGCCGAGCGCATTCAGAACCTGATTTCAACCGCAGCGACTCCCATCATTTTCGTCACAGCGAGTGAAAAGCCAGGCCTGCGAGAACGCGCGATGAAACTAGGAGCAGTGGAGTTTCTCACCAAGCCCTTCGATGCCACCACGTTGGCGGACGCCATCGAGTCGGCTCTATCACCCGGAGATCACTGGCGGCCGCAGGCCAACACCGCGTAACCACCAGAACCGGGGATGAGACGCGGGATTTCAAACTCGGCAGCGGAGTGTTCGAATTACTTATGCAAACGCGAGAGAAATTCAGCATTCTTCTGGTCGATGACGACTCCATGACAGTTCGTATCCTGAGTCGCATTCTGAGCGGCTTCGCACCTCTTCGCTTCGCCACCTCCGGTCGGGCAGCACTCAAGCTGGCACGTGAATCGGTACCGGATCTGATGCTTCTGGATGTGGACATGCCGGAGTGGAGCGGCTTTGAAGTATGCAAGGCGTTCAAGAGCGACTCGGCGCTCGCCGAGGTGCCGATCATTTTTATCACCAGCCACGAGAGCGCGCAATTGGAAGCCAAAGGTCTGGAACTCGGTGCGGCCGACTTTATCAGCAAGCCGCCCCATGCTCCTCTGGTGATGGCTCGCGTGCGTACCTACCAGCGATTGAAAATGCTGTCTGACACGATGCGGGGCGCCGTCAGGATGGATTTCCTCACCGGTGCCGTCACGCGGCGGGAGCTTGAGAAGACCTTGACTCACGAGTGGCTGCGCGCCGAGCGCTCCACTGCGCCGCTGGCGTTGCTGCTGGCGGACATCCAAGGCTTCGCCGCTTACAACGCCGAATTTGGCGAGGACAGAGGAGATGTTTGCCTGAAAGCCGTCGCAGACCGTCTGCGTTCGGCGGCACACCGGCCCATGGATGTGCTGGGTCGTTTTGCGGGCGGTCAATTCGCACTACTGCTACCGGATACGGACGGGCCCGGCGCGAATGCTGTTGCGCTGCGCGCAATCGCCGCGGTGAATGACCTGGACATGGTGCAGTCAGCAGTGGCGAACCGTGCTCGCATGGCCGTAGCCGTGGGCGGCGGATGCCGAGTATTCTCGGGGGCGATCGCCTGTAAGGATGCCGCCAGAGCTGTTCCCAGCGATTTGATCGCGGCTGCGGAGGGGGCACTCAAGAATGCCAGATCCTCGGGCAACCATCAGGTTCGTATCATCGACGCCGATGGGTGCAGCGATAGCACACCGGTATCCGCGGCGCGATGAATTCCGCCCTCATACCGGAGAAGGTTATGGATGTCCGCAACAAGGACGTACTTCTGGAAGCCGAGGCTCTGCAGAGAGCTATTTTCAATAGCGCCAATTTCTCCAGCATTGCCACCGATGCCAGGGGCGTGATTCAGATATTCAACGTGGGCGCCGAACGGATGCTCGGCTACACGGCGGCGGAGGTATTGAACAAGATTACTCCGGCGGACATTTCCGATCCGGGCGAGATCATCGCGCGTGCACAGGCGCTCAGCGCCGAACTAGATACGCAGATCGCTCCCGGGTTTGAAGCGTTGGTATTCAAGGCGTCCCGGGGCATCGAGGACATCTACGAACTGACCTATATCCGCAAGGACGGCAGCCGGCTTCCCGCGGTCGTGTCGGTCACCGCGCTGCGCGCCTCCGAAGGCGCCATCATCGGCTATCTCTTGATTGGTACCGACAATACGGCGCGCAAACGTGCGGAAGCCGCGTTGCTCGAGGCCGGCGCATTGCAGAGTGCGATATTCAACAGCGCGAATTTTTCCAGCATTGCGACCGATGCCAAGGGCGTGATTCAGATTTTCAACGTCGGTGCCGAACGGATGCTCGGATACGCGGCGGCGGAGGTGTTGAACAAGATTACTCCGGCGGACATTTCCGATCCGGGCGAGATCATCGCGCGTGCACAGGCGCTCAGCGCCGAATTGGATACGAAGATCGCGCCAGGATTCGAGGCGCTGGTTTTCAAGGCCTCCCGGGGTATAGAGGACATCTACGAACTGACCTATATCCGCAAGGATGGCAGCCGCTTTCCGGCGGTCGTCTCGGTCACCGCTCTGCGTGATGCGGAAGGCGCAATCATCGGCTATCTTCTCATCGGTACCGATAACACGGCGCGCAAGCGGATCGAGGCGGAGCAGATGCACTTGGCGCAACGCCTGCGAGACCACCAGTTCTACACCCGGTCTCTGTTCGAATCGAACATTGACGCACTGATGACCATCGATGCGCCGGGCATTATTACCGACGTAAACAAGCAAATGGAGGCGTTGACGGGGTGTACGCGAGACGAGATGATCGGTGCGCCGTTCAAGTCCTTCTTTACGGACCCCGGGCGTGCCGAAGCGGGCATCGCGCTGGCGTTGAGCAAGCGAAAGGTGACCGATTACGAGCTGACTGCGCGTGATCGCGATGGCAAGGAGACAGTCGTCTCTTATAACGCGACGACTTTCTACGATCGAGACCGTAAGCTACAAGGCGTATTCGCTGCGGTGCGAGAGATTACCGAGCGTAAGCAATACGAACGATCGTTGCGTGAAGCCACCCATAGGGCGGAGCAGGCAAGCAGCGCAAAGAGCGAGTTCCTTGCGAACATGAGCCATGAAATTCGCACTCCCTTGAACGCAGTCATTGGCCTGGGATATTTGCTCGAACACACGACCTTGAACGAAGATCAGCGTCAACTTCTGTCCAAGATCCAATTCGGCGGCCGAGCTCTTCTGGGGGTCATCAATAACGTACTGGATCTGTCGAAGATCGAAGCGGGGGAGATGTCGCTGGAGGACGAGCCCTTCGACCTGCCTGAACTGGTCCGCGACCTAGGACAATTGCTGGCCCCCCAGGCTACGGCCAAAGGAATCGAATTGATCGTTCGGTGTGCGGCTCCCATGCCGCGCACCGTCAAGGGTGATGCATCCCGTCTGCGCCAGATCCTGACAAATTTGCTGGGCAATTCGATCAAATTCACCGAATCCGGGCATGTAGAGCTCAGTGTAGCTTGCATAGAACAAGGGTCGCATCGCATTCGCATTCGATGCACGGTCGAAGACACCGGCGTCGGCATCGAGCCGGCGGCTCTCGAGCGTTTGTTCACTCCCTTTACCCAGGCCGATGCGTCCACCACGCGCCGATTCGGCGGCACGGGGCTTGGACTGTCCATTGCGCGCCGATTTGTCGAGCTCATGGGGGGTGAAATTGGCGTTTCAAGCACGGTCGCGGTGGGCAGCACCTTCTGGGTCGAGGTGCCTTTGCGAGCTGCCGACGAGGTGGATGTAACGCAAAGTGCGCGCGGCTTACGAATTCTCGTCGTTGACGCAAGCGAGGACACCCCGGAGCGGCTGCTCGGTATGACGCGTGCCTTGGGCTGGAGTCCCCGAGTTGTCGATACAGGCGAACAATTGCTCTCGTTTATGAGCAGCAGTCCAGCGGAGGCGTGGCCGGACGTATTGATCGTGGAGCTGCATCTGCATGACATGGATGCGCACCAATTGATTGCACGGCTCGAGCGGGAATGCATGCAGGGCGAGCTACCGCCTGTCATCATAGTGGCCGATCTGGCTCAGTCGTACGTAGAGCATGCGCCGCTGATGCGGGCCATCGACGTGATGTTGGTGCGGCCGCTGACCAGTTCGGCGCTGTTCAACGCAGTGAATGCCGCTGTGTCGAAACGTCCGGCCAGTGTTGACCTGGTACTTCAATCCACGCATTTTGATGAATTGCACGCGCAATGGCTTGCTGCGGTGCGTGTGCTGGTGGTCGATGACAGCGACATCAATCTGGAGGTCGCGCAGCGCATTCTCGAAAAGCAGGGCGCCAGCGTCACTACGTGTTCGGACGGCCAATTGGCTCTGGAGTATGTGCGTCTCCACCATCAGAGCTTAGACGTGGTGCTCATGGATGTACAAATGCCCATTCTGGACGGCAACGAATGTACGCGGCGCATCCGAGGGGAATTGCTCCTCGCGAAATTGCCCATTGTAGCGCTAACGGCGGGAGCGCTGGTTGGGGAGCGGCAGCGCGCGCTCGAGGCCGGTATGAACGATTTCATCAGCAAGCCCTTCGATCCCCAGGCACTCATCCGCAAGGTGAGGCGGCTCGTGGAGCACGCTCGAGGCGAGCCCATAGCGATGGTCCTTCTCGAGAGGGAGCTGCCCCACCCGCGTACCGGAGGCCTGGCCATGTCTTCGGTGGATACCGGCGTGGTTCAGCAGATGTTCGGAGACGACTTGAAGATGTTTAAAACACTGCTGTCTCGCATGCTGCGCGAGTTCGCGGAACTCGCGCTGCCAAACTCGTCCTCTATCGATGACCGGAACGCCAGATGCGCGCTCAAGGCGCGCGTTCACAAGCTCAAAGGCAGCGCGGGAATGGTAGGGGCGAACAGAGTCATGAGGCTCGCGGGCGCCGCAGAGGCCGCTCTTGGGGAAGACCGGCCGGACGATTTCGTGGAGGACATACTAAGGCAACTGGCGTTCGCTCTGACTACATTGCGCGACGAGGCGGATCTGTTGCCGCAAGAGCCGGAGTCCAGTGCCGATGCTCCCACGGTCTGTCGGCCACTCGTTGGCGGCGCGGACGTCGAAGAGTTATGCGCGCTGCTTGAATGCCAGAATCTCGCGGCCATCGATAGATTTTACTTGCTGGCTCCGTCGTTAACGGGTGTGGTGGGTAGGGTGCGTTTTGTTAGACTTCGCGACGCGATTGACAGTCTAGACTTTCAGCTCGGTGCTGAGTTGCTGCGTGAGCACCAGAAAGGGTCCGCAGCAGCCAGCGGCTAAATTGTGGTTCGGGTCCGATCAGGCGGGGATCCCCAGAGGCGGCGTTCTGAGCGCCACCGTAACTGTGACGTGCCCTGCATTCCCAAACAATGCCGGCGTTCGCATTACCAAAACTCTCGATGAGTCCGATTTTGCCTGACAACGGCTCCGATTCTTTGTCGATAGGCTCCGGCCCTTATCTTCTATTTCCGGGACAAGGGGTGCGCGATGGGAAATCCGTTTGCAATCGAGGGTAGGCATAGGCGCGCGCGCCGCGAGCGACTCCACGCGGACAGTCGCTCATGAGCGATGATTTTGACGACACGACTCAGATTCTCAAGTTGGACTTGCCGGCGCCAACGACGGTGCTCATCGTGGACGATGACGAATTGGTCCGTGCGAGGTTGGCACAGTTGGTGAGCGCCGCCGGCTATTGCGTGGAAACGGCGTCTAACGGCGCGGCCGCCCTCCGCTTGTTGCAAACCTCCGCAGCATCGGTGGTAGTCACTGATCTAAATATGCCAAATGCCCATCATGGACGGTTACGAGGCGACGCGGCGCATTCGCGCCGACCCGGGTTTGCGGGATTTGCCCATCATCGCTCTGACCGCGGACGCACTCTCGAGCGAACGGCAGCGCGCGACGGCGGCGGGCATGGATGACTTCATCACCAAACCCTTCGCGTGTTCGACATGTACGCAGATGACAATATAAAGAGTCCCCCATGATCGATGCTTCCCGTCGTTTCTCGACCGCAGATTGGATTGTCGCGGGCACCGCGCTGTTCATCATCTGCAATGCCATATCCGTTTGCATTGGATGGTGGGCGCGCATACCGATACTGGTGCAACTGCCTCCTGACGCGCCGACTCATTTCAATACCGCATTTATTTTCATATTATTGGGAGTGGGAGAGTTGAGCTTGTTGCTCCGGCGCCGGGGCCTCGTGATGGCCATGGCGGTCGTCGTGGCTTGTTTTGCGAGCGCCGAATTGCTCGAATACGCGCTGGGCGAGAACCTGGGTGTCGACACGCTGTTGTCGACACCGTTCGTTGGCCTCGATGCCCCATACCCCGGACGAATGTCGGGCAATACGATTGCGTGCTTTCTTCTCGTATGTACCGCGCAAGTCCTCATGTCCAAGCAGGACCGCGAAGCCGGTGCCGCAACCACCGCCGCTGTCGTATTGAAAACACTCGCGGGCGGAATCGCCTTCCTCGCGATGCTCGGTTACGTGGTAGGCCTCAAGAGCGCCTATGGGTGGACTGAGGCCGTGGGAATGTCGATGCGCTCGTGTGCGGGATTTCTGCTTATTTTCATTGCCAAAATCGCCGCATTTTGGCAACGCGATATTGTGGAGAAGCCCAGCCTGCCGAGCTGGTTCCTGCCTTTTCTGGCAATTTCCGTGGTCTGTATATCCGTAGGTCTAATCTGGATATTCGCCAGCCCACTTGCCCGACCATTCATGCTCGATCCCCTTTACGCGGGGGTCGCTCATCGAAGATCCATGGCAATCCTATTGAGCGTCGGCTCGCTCATTGGCCTTGGAACGATAAGCGTACTGGTTGCAGTGCACAAAGGAGTGATGGCGCGAGGTAGCGAGAAGAAGCTCTCGTCGGTGCTGGAATACATGTCCGAAGGCGTGATGCTCATAGATGCCAACGGAACCGCGTTCTACCAGAATGCCGTGTCCTTGCGCATTCACGGGCTCGAACCGAACGGCACGGAGTCCATCAAACACCAAGGCTTGCCGACCCGCTGGAAAGGCTGGGATGAGCGCGGTTGTCCGCTCAACCTCGATGATTGGCCGATTTCCCGAGTTACCCGTGGGGAGCGCGTCCGAAACCAGGTGATACGGGCGCGCCGATGCGACACAAATCACGAGTTCTTCGCCAATTACAACGGCTCTCCAATCTACGACGACAATGGAAAGATCGCTCTCAGTTTTATTACCATACAGGACATCACCGAGCGCAGGCAGGCGGAGAGGGATCTGCGGGAAAGCGAACAGCGTTTTCGCAGCTTGGCCAACTCCATCCCGCAACTCGCGTGGATGGCTCGTGCTGATGGATTCGTCCTCTGGTACAACCAGCGCTGGCACGATTACACCGGCACGACGCCGGAACAGATGCAAGGCGGGGGATGGCAGAGCGTGCATGACCCCGCCGTACTCCCGATCGTACTGAGCACGTGGCGCGACGCGATCGCACTCGTGCAGCCGTTCGAGATGGAATTTCCATTGCGCGGGGCAAACGGCGCGTTCCGCAACTTTCTCACTCGCGGCCAGCCGATCAAAGACTCGGAGGGCCGTTTGGTGCAGTGGTTTGGCACGTGCACCGACGTCGATCACTTGAAGCGGGTCGAGCAGTCGCTGCGGGTGACACAAGCGCGGCTGGAGTCGACGCTCGAAGCCAGTTCGGTCGGGACATGGACCTGGGAACTCGCCAGCGACCGCTTGCTTGCCGACGAATTCACAGCTCGTATGTTCTCACTTGAAGCGGCCGCGGCGGCGGAAGGGTTGCCCGTGGCGACCTATCTGCAAGTAGTACATGAGGAAGACCGCACGTGCGTCGCCTCGGCTCTCGAACGCGCAATCCAGCTCTGCGGCGCCTACGATATCGAATATCGGGTACGGAAATCCGATGGATCATCTCGGTGGCTGCAAGCGAGGGGGCGGGTCGAGTCGGACGGCGCGGGCCACGCCTCGTATTTTCACGGAGCGGTGATTGACATTACGGATCGGAAGCTCACGGAGTTGTCGTTGCGCGACAAGAATCTGCAGTTGGAGAGGTCCAATAGCGACCTAGAGGATTTTGCTTACATTGCCTCACACGATTTGAAAACACCGCTCAGCGGAATCAAAAGTGCCGCTTTATGGCTCGAAGAAGACTTGCACGATCTTTCGGACGAGTCGCGAAAGTTACTTGGACTCATGCGCAGCCGGATCAACCGCATGGAAAGGCTGCTCGATGACTTGCTCACCTTTTCGAGAGTGGGGCGCACAGAGACGCCAGCCTGTGAAACCAGGTTGGCGGATATCTGCGCCAGTATCATTGAGGTCTTGAATCCACCGGCGCACATTCAGGTCCGTATCGAGGGCGAACTGCCGACGATTGATACGGCGAGTGCGCCGCTCGAACAGGTCTTAAGAAACCTCATTAACAACGCCATCAAGCACCACGATAAAAAGAACGGCGAGGTGGTACTCCGTGGAAAACGCGTGGGAGACTTCGTGGAATTCGTCGTCCGCGATGACGGTCCGGGGATACTGCCCCAATTTCACGATAAGATCTTTGAACTGTTCCAGACGTTAAAACGACGCGACGAAGAGGAAAGCACCGGAATGGGGCTCGCCATCGTGAAGAAATTGGTCGAGCGGCAGAACTGCCGTATTACGGTTCACTCTCAAGGAGACGGCACCGGGACTGAGTTCCGTTTTCGATGGCCGGCATCTCCCTCGACAATTTATGCCAAGGAGCCGACCAATGCTTGAACCGGGATCCGCCCATCTGCTGCACGTGGAAGACGACGATCTATGCATCATGGGATTGGTACGCGCATTCAAAAGCGCCAACGTCGTAAACCCTATCAGTTTCGCCCACGACGGAATCGACGCATTGGAAATATTGCGGGGAACAAACGGTCGCGCGCGATTGCCGCGTCCACACGTGATTCTCCTCGACCTCAACATGCCACGCATGGGAGGGATTGAGTTTCTAAAAGAGCTGAGAAAGGACGAGGATCTCAAGAAAAGCATTGTGTTCATCATGACCACATCCGGTTCCGAGAAAGACAAGGTTAACGCTTATAATCTCGGGGTAGCGGGCTACATCCTCAAAAGCAATCCGGCTAATGCGTTCCTGGAAGCAACGGCACTGCTGGATATTTATTGGCGGGTGGTCGAATTTCCAGCCGGGTGACGGCGCGCAGCTTGTGGTCCGACTGACCAGGCTACTCGACGCCCTGCACGACGACGAATTGGCCATCGGAAATCGGCACTCGAATCTTCTTCGCCTGCTGATATTCCGGTGAATCGTAGAAGCCTCGGGCCGCCTCCATCGTGGGAAATTCAATAATGACCACGCGACGCGGTTGCGCGTCACCTTCCAAGATGTCGGTTGCGCCTCCGCGAGCGAGGATTCGCCCGCCGTGGTTCGCGATGATTCCCGACGAGAGGGCGGAATACTGCTTGTAGATTTCCGTATCTTTGATTTGTACTTGAACGATGAGATAAGCGGCCATGGCATGAATTCCTATTCGTTACTATCCGCAGCTACCTTAACAAAAATCTCAATTCCGGGACTTCCGTATTTGCTACGATTGACCCATGCACCAATCCCGCGGCTTAATGCCGCTCAGAACTCTTTGGACCGGTGGTCAGGGTAAAGCGTTGCCACTAGCAGCGAGATTGACACGTCTCTACGGAAGTTTTCGCCTGCCCCAAGCCGAATCGCGTCCATACATCTTTAGCAATTTTGTGACGACTCTGGATGGGGTGGTGTCGTTGCGCACGCGAGGGCACGCGGCCGGTGGGGACATTAGTGGTTTCAATGCCCAGGATCGAATGGTGATGGGTCTGTTGCGTGCCGTAGCCGACGTGGTCATCGTGGGATCGGGAACGCTGGCCGCCGATAGTCACCAAGTCTGGACGCCGGAGGCCATTTTTCCGCAACTTGCGCCGGAATATGCTCATCTGAGGAAGGCTCTCGGCAAGCAGGGACCACCGATCAATGTCATCGCCAGCGGTAGCGGATCCCTCAATCTGCGACTTCCGGTATTTTCATCCGGATTAGTGCGAGTGATCATCATCACGACGATCGCGGGTGCAAAGCGATTGGCCAAGCAGCGTATTCCCGATTCCGTTGAAATTCGCGCGATCCGTCGGGGCGGGTCGGAGATTCCGGCCAGCGCGATTTGCAGCGCGGTTTGCACTATCAGCGGGGTCAAACGAGTACTGGTGGAGGGAGGCCCGCGACTACTGGCCGATTTCTTCAAGCAGCGGTTGGTGTCGGAGCAGTTCTTGACGCTGGCGCCGCAGATTGCGGGACGCATGGTGGGTGATGGCAGGCCGGGCTTGGTCATGGGCAAGGTGTTTGCGCCGCGCAATCTCTTGTGGGGGAAGTTAATTGACGTGCGACAGGGCGCGAGTCATCTGTTCCTACGTTATTCCTTTGCTTGACATGCGAGGCCATGAATCGAGTATCGACTTCACCGCAGCCACCACCCGTTCCACGTCGCAGGCGCTCATAGAGGGAAAGAGCGGCAAAGTGACTATCTGCCGGCAGATGCGCTCTGCCACCGGGAACATGCCTTGCTTGAAGCCGCGCCTGCGGTACAGAGTGAACAAGTGGATGGCCGCATAGTGAAAGCCCAGGCCGATGTTGAGATCCAGCATGCGCTGCATGAATGCCGCACGATTGATACGATCCGGCAGGACCAGATGAAACATGTGCCAATTGCTTTGATCAAAATCGGCGACCGGTAGTTCCGCTGCGTATTGGCCCTCGAATTCTGCGCCGAAACACTCGAAGTAGTGCTGCGCCAGCGCCAGTCGCCGAGCGTTGAACGTCGCGAGATGACGCATCTGCGCCAGGCCGATGGCGGCCGCAATCTCCGTCATGTTGAATTTGCCGCCGAGCACGTCGACGTCGATACTGTCGAGCCCGCTACGGGACACGCCCTGGAGACGATATCGTTCCGCCAACGCAGCCTCGTCGGCGGTATTGACTACGAGGCATCCTCCTTCGCCCGTCATGATGTTCTTGTTGACTTGAAAGCTGAAGGAAACAAGATCGCCGAAAGCGCCAATGCGCTTTCCTCTCCAGCTAGAGCCTATGGCCTGGGCCGCGTCTTCGACAATTCGCAGGGAATGCTTTGCCGCCAGCGCGTACAGGCGATCCATGTCACAGGGCAGGCCGCACATATGCACTGGAATGATCGCCCGCGTGCGAGAATTTATGGCCGCGGCAACCTGGCCTGGGTCGATATTGTGAGTGCGCGGGTCGATGTCGGCGAACACCGGGGTCGCGCCGACCTGAATGATGACATTGGCCGTGGCGACCCATGAATTCGGGGTCGTAATCACTTCGTCCCCAGGACCGATACCCGCGATACGCAGGGCGATCTCCATTGTGCAGGTGCCGGAATTGAACGTCCGCACCGGACGAGCGGAAAAGTACTCTGACAATGCCAATTCGAAACTCTTTACCTTCGGTCCATTGCTGGTCAACCAGCCCGAACGCAGTACTTCGCTGACGCCCTCAATCGTCGCTTCGTCGATGGATGGACGTGTAAAGGGAAGAAAGGGAAGCGCGATGGATGAAGTCATTGGGAATCTCGGAGGATGTTCCTGCGAATTATCTTCGTCGATGAACGTTGGCGCAACCGAGCGCGATCGCCGATTGCTGCGTCAATCATCAGTTCCGCGGCCGTGGGCAACGCGCTCATCACGGAACTACCGGGTCTGTAGGTCTGGCTGGCCGCGTACGCGCCTTCGATCAGCAAAGCCAAAGATTTCGCCAGCGATGGCGCGTCGCGAGCTCCTGCGGCATTCGCCAATTCTGTCAAGCACTGCAGCAGGCGTGCCTTGTTGTCGGCGACCATGCGGCGCGTCACATGCGATCGATCGGGGTACTCAACCGCCACGTTGACAAACGGGCAGCCGCGATAGTTGGGCGCGGAGGCCCTCTGCTCGAGATCTACGAAGATCTGACGCAGCTGGTGTCTTGGGGCACCCGGATGTTTGTCGATGCTCGTATTGAAATAGCCCCAGAACGTTTGGTCCGTGCGCAACAGGTATTGCCGCAGAAGATCTTCCTTCGATTCGAATTGCCGATACAGGCTCATTTTGTTGACGCCTGCGCGTTTCACCACGGCATCGATCCCGACGTTGCGAGTACCCTCGAGATAGAACAGGTCCTCGGCTGCATCCAGAATCTGCGCGTGCGCAACCGTGCCCGCGGTGAACGAGCGAGCTCCTTGCTTCCGACGGACAGGCATGGTGACGCTCGTTTGCAAAAGAAGTTGACATTGTGACCGAGCGGTAACTAATATTCAAGATAGTTGTTACCGGGCTGTAACACAGCGTAAAGCAGCGCCCACAAGTCGAGTCGCCAATGCATCCCATCGCCAGCTGGACCAAACATCGCTTTCATTACGCGTGGATGGTGGTTGCCGTGACCTTCCTCATCATGCTGGTGACCGCGGGCATTCGTGCGACGCCCAGCGTCATGATAGTACCCTTGGAACGGGGTTTCGGCTGGTCCCGCACCACCGTATCGATAGCCCTGGCCATCAATCTGGCGCTGTTTGGCCTCACGGGGCCGTTTGCGGCTGCCGCCATGCAACGTTTCGGCATGCGCCGAACGGTACTCGCGGCTCTGACGGTCCTTGCGATCGGCGTGGCGTTGTCCAGCAGAATGCATGCGGCCTGGGAGATGGTGTTGATCTGGGGTGTGCTGGTCGGCAGTGCGACTGGAGCCACCTCGACAACTCTGGGGGCGGTGGTCGTGAATCGGTGGTTCTCGCAGCATCGCGGACTGGCGATGGGAATACTCACGGCGAGTTCTGCTACGGGACAGCTGGCGTTTCTGCCTCTCATGGCCTGGGTCGCGGAACAACGCGGCTGGCAGACGCTCGTGGTGTTGGTGGCTGCCGCCGCCACAATCGTGCTGCCGATCGCTGCGCTCCTACTGCCGGAAAAGCCAGCAGCGATCGGATTGCGGCGCCTCGGTGAGGCCGCTGACGCGGCGGCCGATGCCCCCCCGAGTAAAGAGAATGCCATCGTCATCGCATTCGCGGCCTTGAAAAAGGCGTCGACATCCGGCGACTTCTGGCTATTGTTCTTTACCTTCTTCATTTGCGGCGCAAGCACCAATGGATACATCGGCACGCACTTTATTGCGATGTGCGGCGATTATGGGCTGTCGGAGGTTCGTGGCGCCGGCATGCTCGCCATGATGGGCGTGTGTGATTTGCTCGGCACCACGGCGTCGGGGTGGTTGTCCGATCGCTTCAACAATCGTGTCCTGCTGTTTTGGTACTACGGCCTGCGTGGACTTGCGTTGATATTTCTCCCGTTCGCGTTCGGCTACCAGTATTTTGGCCTGCCTCTGTTCGGTCTGTTCTATGGTCTCGATTGGATTGCCACGGTGCCGCCCACCGTGCGTCTCACCACGGACGTGTTCGGCAGCAGAGACGCTCCGGTGGTATTCGGTTGGGTGGTTGCGGGCCATCAATTGGGAGCCGCCTTCGCCGCCTTGGGAGCAGGTGTGCTGCGCAGCACTCTTGGAACCTATACGGTGGCGACCATGATTTCCGGTGGTCTGTGCGTGATCGGCGCCTTCCTGGTGCTGCGTATCAATCGACCAACCAATGCGCCCGCGGTCGCCGCCGCATGAGCGTCAATAGGAGCGGTCCCAATGTGCAAAGCGGATCCCGCGCCGGCTAACAACGCTGTCCGACACCCATGTCCATAACAATGCTTCTTACGCCGTCAACACGACGCGCAGCGAGTTCAGCATTCTGTTTGGTCGCCGGGTCGTTGGCGGGGCCGGCAAGTTTGACGACGCCATGATGTACCTCCACACCGATTGAGCCGCTCGGGACGTTGTCGTCGTGGTCGAGTTGCGCAACAACTTCCTGCTGAATCTGGATATCGTTCTTCATTGCACTCTCCGTTCCGTTCTGGTGGTATCAGTTTGCGGCACGGAGGCCCGTTCCGGGAGGAGCGAGTCGCGCGGGCCAATGTAGGACAAGAGCGCGACTAGTACGTGGTTTGGGAGCAATGCAGCGTAATCGACCTTACCTCGGCCTCGCGCCTGCCGTTACCGTTATGTTCGGAGAACATGGGTACGCGGAGAGTCGACGGGCATGCGGTGTGCCAATGCGAAATCAATCGCTGCGCAAACCGCTACCACCTGCGCGGCATTGCATTGCCCAGGCGTTGCCCGAGGGCTGTCGGGATAGACCTCGGTGGTCGTCTTATACGGAGCATCAGTGATGCCTGCACAGAGGCCCAGCCTCTTAAGCGGGTAGTTGATGACGCCCGGTGCGACCATCGGCGATCCGATGATCTCGCCGCGGCAGTCCGCCGGCGCAATGTGCGTGATCTTGGCTACCGCAGCGATCAACGCCTGCTGAAACTCCGGTTGCGGTCGCTCGCTATCGTCGACCAGGTAGAAGCCGTCGGGAATTTCGCCCGGCTCATACGCCACGCCGTCGCGAGCGGCCAGCGCCGGGCGAAACTCGGATTCGTCGGTATCGGTGGTCTCATGCAAATCGACATGCACCAGAACCTCATCGCGGAACGGCACGAGCAGGCGCATGAGGGCCGCCGATTCTTGCGCCGGGCTGTCGTCGCGAAACGAGCGATTAGGGTCAACCGCGTGCATATTCCAGCGGTGAATCATTTCGTAAGCCCAGGGACTGACGCACGGCGCGACCAGCAGGTTGACCCGGCCTTCATAGACTGCCGCATGCTTGTCGACAAACTGCAATGCACCGCGCACGCCGCTGGTTTCGTAGCCATGTACGCCCCCGGTCACAAACGCACACGGAAGCGTGCTGCGCCAGCCACGGCTTTTGATCGCAAACAGCGGGTATTTGTCAGGGTGATAATCAAGGCGGCCGTACTGCACCACCTCGTACCGCGAACCCAGGGTATCGATCTCACGCAATACGTCTGCTTCATAACTGCGCTTGACGGCTTGTCGCGAAAGCCAAGCGGCCACTTGCGTTTCGCCCCAGGGAAGTCCGGGTGTGCCGATCGGATAGGGCGCATGGGTCGGCATCACGTCGCAATCTCCGCTGGCGTAAATTGGTCGTGAACACTGTAGCGGATGTGTACGGCGCCTGGAAGTCAATGTGAGGTAGAGTAGGCATATCAAACAATAGGGTTCAGAACATGGATAGGCGCAATTTTCTCCTGGCAACCACGGTTGCGGCACTGGTAGCCCCCGAAATGTCGGCGGGCGGCAATGCTTCCGTCGCCGTCGAAGAATTGTCCTTGACGGATATCGCTGCCGCCTTCGCCATCGGACATCTAACGTCGCAACGGCTGACCCAAATCTACCTGCAACGCATCAGTGCGCTCGATCGTCGCGGGCCGAGCCTGCGTGCGGTACTCGAAACCAATCCGCACGCGCTCGACATCGCCGCTGAGCTCGACCGCGAACTCCAAACGCATGGACCGCGCGGACCGCTGCATGGCGTGCCGATATTGATCAAGGACAACGTTGAAACGGCGGATCACATGATGACGACCGCCGGCTCTCTGGCGCTCGAGGGCTGGTATGCGCCTAAAGACGCGCCGCTGGTGGCGCGTTTGCGTGCGGCGGGCGCGGTGATTCTCGGCAAGACCAACCTAAGCGAGTGGGCCAATTTTCGGTCGACTCATGCTTGCAGTGGATGGAGCGGGCGGGGAGGCCAGACCCGCAATCCCTATGTACTCGATCGCACGCCTTCCGGGTCGAGTTCCGGATCGGCGGTGGCAGTGGCGGCGAACCTATGTGCCGTTGCCGTCGGCACCGAGACAGACGGTTCGATCGTGGGTCCCGCATCGGCCAACGGCATCGTCGGCCTGAAGCCGACGGTGGGACTCGTGAGCCGCAGCGGTATCGTTCCGATCGCACACAGTCAGGACACGGCCGGCCCGCTTGCCAGGAACGTGCACGATGCTGCCGTTCTATTCGGCCTGATGGCGGGTCCGGACGCAGCCGATCCGGCGAGTGCCGCCGTGGGAGAAAGATTCGAAAGCGACTATGTCCGCTTTCTCGACCCGGACGGTTTGCGCGGTGCGCGGCTCGGTATCGCGCGCCGCTTCTTCGCCGACAGCGCGCCTCTCGATCGCTTCTTGGATAACTGCATTGCGACGCTCAAAGGTGCGGGTGCCATCATCAGCGATCCGGCCGATCTGCCCGTGCATGGCGCGGCCGCGGCGGCCGAACAAGAAGTCTTGCTGTACGAATTCAAAGCCGACCTGAACACCTATCTCGCTCGTCTGCCGAGCGAGTTTCCGGTTCGATCGCTCGCGGACTTGATACGTTTCAATGCCGCGCACGCCACTCAAGAAATGCCGCTATTCGACCAAGAGCTACTGCAGAAGGCCCAGGAAAAAGGCGGCCTGGATGAGGCCGCTTACCGAGATGCACGCGAAACCTGCCTGACGGCGATGCGCCGCGGCGGCATCGACGCGGTACTGTGCGAACACGGCCTGGACGCCATCGTGA
>Ga0302320_10007952_pt1 | contig 23219 bp, 16 predicted proteins | sample Bog_T0_3_FD_202130 | JGI IMG/M metagenome (GOLD analysis project Ga0302320, IMG submission 202130) | Peat permafrost microbial communities from Stordalen Mire near Abisko, Sweden - Bog_T0_3 | ecosystem: Environmental > Terrestrial > Soil > Wetlands > Peat | place: Sweden: Abisko, Stordalen Mire... | reverse complement strand
TCGCCCACCGTGAGCATACGAACGCCTTTACCCATGAGACAATCCCCTGCTATAAGAGTATCGCCTTTCGTTCGCCTGAACAAGCTAAATAATCATCTTACAGAATTGCGCGGTCACGGTACTAGTCGCTTTTGCCTGAGTTCTTGTTATCGACAAAGGATGGCAGTTCCAAGGCCACCAGCGCAAAGCGCGTTCTGTTGTGCTCAGCGTCCTCAAAACCGACAATATGCTGGTGGCGTCTGGATCCGGCTTTCAACTGCAGACTATCTCGCGACGTGTGGTAATCGCCCGGATCGACCTGTACCTTCGCATTCTTGTCGTCCTGACAGCCAAGCCCTTCCGAAGTAACTGCGGGAGTTCCCACTGCGGTAGCTCCCTGGCAGACAATCACATCGCCGTAGCGTCCCAATGCCTTCTTGTAGAACGCTTCGACCTGATCCTTGGAATCATTTGTTTCGTAGGAAACGGCTTTGACGCGCAACTGCCACTCGCCAAACCCCATGTGCACGTCCGCGGATTTGTGATCGCCCTGGCCTTTGACCACTGCGGCGCCGGGGTAGACCGGCAAACCGAGGTCGGAGGCGGTGGTCTGGTCGGTGTTCACATGCAGGCCACCAAACGGGGTGTCGACCTGGACGTTCTTGTCCTGGCCGTTGGAATCCTTGTCGACCTGGACGCGGCACCCGGCCAGACAGACTGACAGGCCGGCCAGCACGGCCAGACTGATGTTCAAGCTCGTTGCTTTCGAGATCATGGCTTTCGCCCTCATTCCTTTCCATACGGCTCCAGGGAGGCGCTGGTTCCAGAAATCGCCGCAGTCCCAACCTACGCCGCATTCTCTGGAGGAAAGAAATCCGTATTTTGATCCGGCGTCTCGATCGTTCGAGGTCTCCCACCCGGTTCCGCAAAGAACGCGGAAAAGGATGGGGCACGGGGTACCCAGGACCACTAGTGGGACTGGTGGCCGTCTTCTTTGGTGGTTGCGCCAATCAGGGTACCGAGGGCAAAGAGGATGACGATCAGGGAAACGACAAAGAAGGGGGAAGTGATGTCCATTGAGCGATCTCCTGCGGGTAGAGTAGCAGAATCCGGAATTCTTTGCGGGATGGGCGACTGGGTGGAGAATCCTCGCAATGCGGCCCTCGAACTGGAGGAAGGAAGATCCAGGACCCGGGGTGCAGCGGGGAGGATCTCCAGCACTCCGCACATTCGAAAGACCTGTTCCCATCGCAGGGAGTAACCTTTCCATGCGTTCGAAAGAGGAGGAATTTGTGCGCGTACCCTTGTGTCACTTTGTAGTCGCCGCAGTCGCAATGGGTCTCTGTGTTGGATTGGCAGCACAGACCGGCCCTGTCACCGTCCCTTCGCCGGATGAAAATGTCACCAACCCGATCGCCGACCCGCAAGCCGTGGTCACCCTCGACCATGCGCGCTTCACGGTTCTCACACCGCAACTGATCCGCATGGAGTGGGCAGCGGACAACAAGTTCGAAGACCACGCCTCGTTTGTGTTTTTGAACCGCAGGATGCCCGTGCCGAGCTTTGAGAAGACGATTGCCGGTCATTTACATAAACTCACCCTCAAGACCAGCGCCGTGGTGCTGACCTATACCCCCGGCGTCGATGGACGCTTCACGGCGCAGAACCTGAGCATTGCGCTGACGGTCGATGGCAAGCCGGTGGTGTGGCATCCCGGCGATGTGGACTCGCAGAATCTGCTGGGCACCACCCGTACTCTGGACGGCGCCAAGGGAGACCAGACCCGGGAGCCCATCGAACAGGGCCTTCTGTCGCGGGCGGGTTGGGCAGTGGTCGATGACTCGAAACGCCCCCTCTTCGACTCCTCGGATTTCAGCTTCAAGGAGGGCGAGAAGAGCCCCTGGCCCTGGGCCATGGAACGCCCTGCCGGCGACCGTCAGGATCTGTATTTCTTCGGCTATGGACATGACTATCGCAAGGTGCTGGGAGATTATGTCCGCGTCGCGGGACGCATTCCGCTGCCTCCGCGCTTTGCCTTCGGGGCCTGGTGGTCGCGCTACTGGGATTACACCGATCAGGAGATCGATGAGATCGTCCAAGGGTTCCATGAAAACGATGTGCCGCTGGACGTTTTCGTGATCGATATGGGCTGGCACATCAGCCGCGAGCAGCTTCAGTCTCGGGGGCTGGAAGACAAGTCCGACCCAACTCATACCCTCGGCCACGGGCTTGGCTGGACCGGGTATAGCTGGAACAAGACGCTTTTCCCCGATCCCGGTCAGTTCCTCGCCAAGCTTCATGCGGAAGGTTTGAAGACGAGTCTCAACCTGCATCCGGCATCAGGCGTGCAGCCATGGGAAGACGCCTATCCGGCGATGGCCACGGCCATGGGCATCGATCCTGCGACCAAACAGTACGTGCCTTTCGACATCACCGACAAGAAATATGCCACCAACTATATGAACCTGCTGCACCACCCGCTGGAAAAGCAGGGGATCGATTTCTGGTGGCTCGACTGGCAGCAGGAGCAGTTCACAAAGATGCCGGGCGTGATGCCGACCTGGTGGCTCAACTACGTGCATTTTACCGACCAGCAACGAGAGGGGAATCGTCCGCTGCTCTTCCATCGCTGGGGCGGGTTGGGCAACCACCGCTACCAGATCGGCTTCAGCGGCGACACGGTTTCGGTGTGGGATTCGCTGGCCTTTCAGCCGTGGTTTACGGCCACGGCGGCCAACGTGGGCTATGCCTACTGGAGCCACGACATCGGCGGCCACATGCCGGGGGCAGTGGAACCGGAGTTGTTTACGCGGTGGGTGCAGTTTGGGGCATTCAGCCCGATTCTGCGCACGCACACCACCAAGAATCCGGAGACGGAGCGGCGCATCTGGGCGTATCCCGAGCCATACTCGTCGATTCTGCGGTCCACTTTCCAGACGCGCTACGCCCTTCAGCCTTACATCTACACCGAGGCACGGCGCACCTACGACGCGGGCGTAGCTTTCTTCCGGCCGCTCTACTATGACTGGCCGGCGGAAGATGCAGCCTACACCCACAAGGGCGAGTACATCTTTGGCGATGCGATGATTGCCGCTCCAGTGACCGCTCCCGCAGACAAGGCAACGGGACTGACCTCGGAAATGGTGTGGATCCCGGCGGGCGAGTGGATCGAAATGCCCACCGGGAAGCACCTGTCCGGCCCGGCAGAGGTGGAACGCAGTTTCAGCATCGAGCAAACACCGGTGTACGTGAAGACCGGGGCGATTGTGCCCATGCAGCCGCCCATGCGCTATACCGGCGAGAAGCCAGTTGACCCGCTGATCTTGAATGTGTGGCCGCTGGCGGCGGGCGCGACGTCGAGCTACTCGGTCTATGAGGATTCGGGTGTAGCGGTCGAGTACCAGAAAGGCGTGTTCACTCGGACTCCGGTCAAGGCTACGCAATCGGGCGACACACTGACGGTGGAGATTGCGCCGGTCGAGGGTAGTTATCCGGGCATGTTGGCACAGCGCCGTTATGAACTGCGGCTGCCTGCCGACTGGCCTCCGGTGGAAGTCAAGGTGAACGGCGTCGCGGTTCCGCGTGCGGGGCCGACGGGCAAGGACGGCTGGTCGTTCGAAGGCAATACGCTGACGACGATCATTCCCGTGCCTAGCACCGACGTCACGGCCAGGGTCACGGTGGAAGTGCGCCGTGCGGATGGGCTGACGGCACGGCGCACGGAACTCGACGGCTTCGCAGGGGCCATGACCCGGCTGCGGGGTGTCTACGATGCCTTGCAGCGCACTTCGCCGGTTGCAGGACCGCCGGAGATCCTCATTGAGGCTTGGCAGACCGGCGATCGCTTGGGCTATCACCCGGAACGCGCGGTGGAAGAGATGGCGCATTTCCGCGAACTGCTGCCCAAGGTCCAGGCAAGCATTACATCGACCGCCGGCGGCTTCGATCAGCGCATGGATGCGTTCATCGAGCGGATGAATCACGAAAGTTGGCGTCCTGTTGGCATCGACCTCAACGTGGAAAAGCAACGCCGTGCGGACGCCATGAGCAAAGCTCAAAAAATGGTTCTGGACGCGGGAAAGTAAGCCGCCTTCTAGAAAGAGCAGCGAGCGCCGGAGCGAAGAGCTTTGGCGCACGCTGCATTTTGGAAAGCTTCGCTATAGACTTCTCGCAATTCATGAGAGGATCGAATGATCATGTCCGACGCAACGGCCAACCTGACAGAGACAATCGACGCAGGCGGATTTCGTATCGAGATCAGACCAGATGAATTGACGGTGACGCCAGCGCAGCGTGGTAAGGAGCAACTGGCACATTCATTTCTGAAAGTGGCTTTCATTGTCCCTTCCCTCGCATACTACGCGCTCTGGCTCCTATTCCTCCTTCTACCAGCAGATATCTGCGGCGCCGCTGCGAAGATTCTCGTCTCCGTAGCGTTCGCAGTGATCCTTTTTCTGTTTGCATGCTCCGTGCGGCGCGACCATCTGCACTGCACGCGCGAAAGTTTGGAAGTGATCCGGTCTCAAGATGGACGGGAAGGAAGGACCAAAGTCTTTGCCAAAGACGACATTCGCAGGATTCGCTTTGGGGATGTGGCGCCCACCTTCTGGGGACTACCTTCCAGCGGCCTCATCTTCTCGACGAACGGTAGAAAGGCAAAAGCCTTGGAAGATCTGAGCTGTGTTGAGGCCCAATGTATCTTGAAAGAACTGGAGCGGCTTGGCTACGACGTGGAAAAAGATGTTGGCATGCCGATGATGATTCAAATGGAACTGGAACGACGCAATGCCTCGTTGCCGAAATGAATCCTGCCTGCTCGCCCTTGCGTCGGGGTGCGAGATGCAGGTTCTTCGACTTCGCTGCGCTCCGCTCAGAATGACAGACAAAAAGGAACCATCAGAACGGTAGCGGGTAGGCGATGGGGCTGAGTTTTTCGCGCACCGGTTGGTGAGCAGCGAGGCTCTGCCTATGCGCTTGCAGGACCGCCTTCCACTCGGTCTGTTCCGACGACAGTGGCAAGGCCAGCGCACGATCCTCACCAGCCAAGGCCTGTTCAAAGTCGCCTGCTTCGGCGTAGGCCACGGACAAGGTATCCAGCGCCAAGGGATCGCTCTCGCCGCTCAACTGCAGGGCTTTGCGCGCCAGTTGCACGGCCTCGGAGCCATTGCGCAGCGAAGCATCCGGGCAGGTAGCCAGCAAGGTCGACGTCATCTGGAGCAAGCGCACGCGCTCCGGCTCACCATCGAGAGCAAGACGCAGATGTTGCAGCGCCTCCGGATATCTGCCTTGCACATAGTAGGCGTAGCCCAGACTGCCTTGCCCTTTGTAGTAGCGTGGCCGCAGACGAACGGCATGTTGCCAGTCGTCGATCGCTTCCGGCAACTGGTCCTCGCGAGCCAGAACAGAGGCCAGATTCACGTAAGCCTCGAAGAAATCGGCATCCTGCGCGATCGCTTTCTGGAAGTACGGAATCGACGCCCGCAATCTTCCCGCCGCGCCCAAGAGAACGCCCATCCCGTTGTTGGCGCGGGGATCGTCGGGATCGATGCGCAGAGCTTCTTTCCAGTCCGCCAACGCGGTAGCACCGTCGCCCTTGCCTTGTGCCTGCACCGCTTCATCGATGAGCTGATAGATATGCGAGGCGGAGGAATCGATCTCCTCGATACCGTCGAGCGCGGTGTTGACGAACTCGGGAATGTTCACGGCGCGATTGGAGGCGGTGGAGTTGTCGACGTAGATGGGCGGAGAGTCATTGCCGTTGCTGTCGATGTGGGTCAGGAACATCTGCGTGTAGGGCGAACGGCTCTTGGAGGAAAAGACCAGCCAGTGACCGTTGGGCGAGAAGCTGTGCCAGGAGTTCATCAGCGCGGTATTGCAGCGCATCCGGCGCGCTACGCCGCCTGTGACGGGCACGATGTAGAGTTGGCTATCCGGACGCATCAACTGCGCGTTGCGCGCCTGCACAAAGACCAGCCAGCGGCCATCGGGAGAGATCTTGGGAAAGCTGTTGCTCATGCCATTCTGCGATGCGCCGCGAATAGGCTCCGCCACGCCGCCCTTGCCGTTGTTGAAGGGAATGCGGTAGAGGTCGTACTGAATCTGCACTTCGTTGGGATCGTTGGCATGTGTGGCTGCGGGCAGATTGGCGGGATGGGCTTCGCGGGCTTCGGCGCGGGAGAAGACGATGTACTTGCCGTCCGGGCTCCATACGCCGTCGGTCTGCACATAACGAGGATCGTCCGCGCCGGGCAGTGGCTGGCGAATGCCGGTCTTGCGGTCGTACCAGGCCAGGATGCCGCGAGTTGGAAAGAAGACTTGCAGGAAGCGATAGTCCTGGAAGTTGGTCACGTAATACGAACTTTGAATGTCCTGATCGTGCCCGGCTATGGTGGTGAGCACCGCTTGCCCGTCCGGCGAGACCTGCGACATGAAGCCGACTCGCGAGGTCCCGATCTTCTCGTCCGCGTTCCAGTGAATGAGGTCCTCGGTGCGAATCTCCATATGCGGACGAACCGGCACCAGCGCGTAGAGGCCCTTGTCGTTTTCCGGACCATCCACGTCCAAGCCCATGGTCTTGCCGTCGGTGGAGAAGGAGTGGCAATTGGCGCAGGTATGCAGGTCGTGCATGAGGAGCTTGCTCTGCGGTTGAGCAATGTCGCGAAGCCGCCAGTTGATCAGGTACAACTGCGAGGGCGCCAGCGGCTGCACTACGTTCTTCGCGCCGGCCGATGGCATCAGCGGCACATCGCGATAGAAGATGGGCGCGGCCACCGGATCGGTGGAGGTGGAGAAGACCACGCGTCCCTGCGAAACCACCTTGCCCGCGCTGTCCAGTCCAGCAATCGTGACCGTGGCCGCGTGGCCGCTGGAGTGCTGCTTGATGCGCGTCCACTGCTCGACTTCCGGCGTCCAGGTATGCGCGGCGGCCTGCTCGTCGGTCAGAGCGGGCGGTCGGTTCGAGTTCGACACACAACGCGGATCGACGGGGCCGATCTTCAGCGCGGGGCCGGAAGAGTTCAGGTGCAAGGCAGCACTGCGATCCGCAAAGAACACGTCCAGACGCCACGCAACGGCCTCCGCGCTGGCGTCGCGCCAAAGAAAGGTGGGTGGTGTGATTTCCGGCGGGAAGATGGAGCCGTTCTGGGGGTAATCGACGGTGACGGCCGCAGGGGAGAGATGTACCGAGGCCGTGGACTGGGCGGTGGCCGAGCACACCAGCGACAACCCACAACATCCACAGAAGAACAAACGAAAGACAGAGTGTCGGGACATCGATATTTCACCTGCGCGGGTGCGATATCAAGCAACGTGCAGCCTTGAACCGGGGTCGAATCCACTTTCACGCAGCGATCAGGTTCTTTCCCGGTTCTTGTTTAGACGCGAGAAGGAAGCGCGAGGTTGAAGATTTTAGAGAATGAAAACGTTTGCCGCTGCCCCCCGCACCGATTTACCATGCCAGATTATGAAGAACTTGTCTCGTTTCCTGCCTTGTATTCTGCTGCTCGCTGCGCCTTTGCTCTTCTCGCAAACTTCAGCCGCACCCAATGACCCGCTGGCTCCCACACGCGACAGCAAATCGGCGGTGCAAATCGACAAGGAGTGGCAGCAGTCCGTCTCCAAATACGATGCCGAGCGCAACCGGCTGCTCGCGGCAGAAGACAAGCAGGAGAATGACGGCCCCTATCGCGCCGACTGGGCCACCTTCAACAATTACTCGCAGCCGCAGTGGTACAAGGACGCCAAGTTTGGCATTTTCATCCACTGGGGAGTCTATGCCGTGCCCGGCGCCGAGAACGAGTGGTATCCGCGCAACATCTACCAAGTGAAGGAAGGCGCGTACAAGGACTTCCAGGCGCGCTTTGCCGCCAAGGATCCGGAGCCCAAAGGCAGCAAGGGCTACAAGGACCTGATCCCGATGTTCCGCGCCGAGAAGTTCGACGCTACCGCCTGGGCGGCGCTCTTCAAGGAAGCCGGCGCGCAGTATGTGATCCCTGTCGCCGAACATCACGACGGCTTCTCGATGTATGACTCGGGTCTCTCCGACTGGACCGAGGTCAAGATGGGGCCGAAGCGCGACACGCTGGCTGAACTCTCTACGGCCATTCGCGCCGCCGGGCTGCATTTTGGTCTCAGCTCTCACCGCGCCGAGCACAACTGGTTTTACGACGGTGGCCGCACCCTGCGCTCCGACGTGAACGACCCCCGATACGCCTCGCTGTATGGACCGGCGCACGAGTGGATTTCCTCGCCGGTGCAGAAGATGCAGGACGACTGGACCTATCTGAGCCCGGCCTTCGCGGCCGACTGGCTGGCTCGAGCCACGGAACTTGTGGAGAAGTACAAACCCGAGGTGGTTTACTTCGACTGGTGGGCTGGCGCCCCGGGATACCGGCAGAACATGACCAAGTTCGCGGCGTTCTATTACAACTTCGCCGTCGCCCATGGATATACCGGGGTCGTCGACATCAAGGACAACGATCTGAGCTGGAAGGCCGGGGCGCGCGACTTTGAACGCGGCGCACAGGATAAGATCATGCCCGAGCACTGGCAGACCGACACGTCCATCAGCAACGCCAGCTGGGGTTATATCGAGCACGACACTTTCAAGACTCCGGAGTTCCTGGTCCACGAACTGGTGGATATCGTCAGCAAAAACGGCAACCTGCTTCTCAATTTTGGACCCCGCGCCGACGGCACCATTCCGGACGAGGTGCAGATGACCCTGCGCGAGATGGGCGGGTGGCTGAGGGTCAACGGAGAAGCGATCTACGCGACGACCCCATGGGTCACCTTCGGCGAAGGCCCCACGCAGGTGAAGGCGGGCACCTTCTCCGACGCCGACACCAAGCCGTATCGGTCGGACGACTTTCGCTTCACCACCAAGGGCAGCACGGTCTATGCCATCGGCATGGCTTGCCCCACGGACGGCAAGGCGACGATCCACTCGCTGGGATGGGCGCATGAAGGCAAAACGCTGCCGATTGGAACGGTGGAGTTGCTGGGATCGGCCAGCAAGGTGACCTGGATGCAGAGGGCGGATGCGTTGGATGTTACCCTGCCTGCCGGGGCGGCCTGCAAATACGCCTACACGCTGAAGCTGTCGCCGGCCAAGTAGGGGCTCCTGTACTTTCAGCGCAGAATGCGTTCTGTTGTCCCAGGTTCCGAAGACGGGGTCTGGGACAGTTCTTGTTCCGGCCCTCAACCAGCGTGGTCGGCCTCCCACCCATTCCGCAGAAAAACGCGGAATGGATGGGGCACCGAACAGGGCAATCGCATTTGAACCATTGAAGGGTACGGGCTTCAGCCCGTACATTGCAGCAATGCCGAAAAATGGGCTTCAGCCCCCGAGGGATACGGTTGAAGAAGGCAGACTTGTGCGAGTTCAGTCCCTCAGGGGCTAAAGCCTCGCCGATTTTGGTTGCATATGTACGGGCTAAAGCCCGTACCCTTCCCACCTTTTCGCTTTTTTCAAAGAATGATCCAAATGCGATCGCCCTGGGGCACCGAAGTCTGTATTCGCGGGCCGGATCAAGAGGGCGCACGCTTTACCCCTTAGGCCCTGTAACCTAACAGCATGGCTTTCGTAGAGGTCAATGCGGTAGGCAAGAGCTATCCCCGGCGTAGCGGTTTGCGCACGGAGCAAAAGGCCGTCGTCGAGAACGTGTCCTTCCATCTCGACGAAGGGGAGACGCTCGGCCTGGTCGGAGAATCGGGCTCGGGCAAGACGACCGTGGCGCGCATGATTCTGGGACTTGTCAAACCGACGCGCGGTTCAATCTTCGTGAACGGCATCGATGTGGCCCGCGCCAGCAGCACCGAATTGCGCGACCTTCGCCGCCAGATGCAACCGGTATTTCAGGATCCGTTTGCCGCGCTCAATCCGCGCATGCAAGTGCTGGAGATTGTCACCGAGCCTTGGATCATTCACTCTACTGCCGGGGTTGACCTCTTCAAAGCGGCAGATGCGCCTGCGACGAGCCGGGGCGGCAGGGATTTGCGCGCCCCGGCCATTGAATTGCTGCGGCAGGTTGGGCTGGACGAATCCGCATTGGGGCGGTATCCGCATGAGTTCAGCGGCGGCCAGCGGCAGCGCATCAACATCGCGCGGGCGCTGGCGCTGCGGCCGAAGCTGCTGATTCTGGACGAACCGGTGAGCGCGCTGGACGTGAGCGTCGGTGCGCAGGTGATCAATCTGCTGCGGCAGTTGCAGCGCGAGTATGGGCTGACCTATCTTTTCATCTCCCACTCGATGCCCCTGGTGCGCTACCTCTGCACCCGGATCGCGGTGATGGAAGGAGGGCGATTGGTGGAGATCGGCGAGTCCGAGCAGCTTTGCGCTCACCCCCAGGAGGCTTACACGCGCCGGTTGATAGCGGCCACACCGGAGTTGCCGCCTGCTTCGCCGGCGACGGACGCTTCTTCTTTGCAGGGCATGCACAGGGATTCTTTCTAGTACTTCAGTTGTGCTTGCTTCGGATTGTTTGAATCCGGGCGTGAACATGCGGCGGAAAAAGGCCGTATTTCGCCAAAAATCCTGAAATGCATCCCTCGGTGGCTAAAGCCAACGCTGATTTGATTGACCTTACCGGCACGGCTAAAGCCATGCCCTTTCAAAACTAATGGCAAAATAAAGGCGCGGCTAAACAGGCTGCGGAAAAAGGCTGTATTTCGCCAAAAATCCTGAAATACGTCCCTCGGTGGCTAAAGCCAACGCTGATTTTATTGACCTTATCGGCACGGCTAAAGCCATGCCCCTTCAAAACTAATGGCAAAATGGAGTTTTCCGCGGCCTGTAAAGGCCTCGATGTTTGGGCCTGTTTTCAGGGAGTTAAAACCCCCTGCTCCCTCCGTCGCGGCTTTCGCAGCTGTAATACGAGGGTTCGATGGGGTTCGCGGATTCCTTTTGGAAGAATGGGGACTACAGAGAATCTATTCAAAGATTGCGATTCGGGAATTGAGCTGGTCTCCAGAGCGACTGTACCGGCGGCATCCTCGTCGACATAAACGCCGTGCGGGTCGGGTGACCCGCACGACAGCCGGCCAGGAGGCCAGCGCTATAAACGTCGACCGCGGCCTTACTTGGACTCCGGCTGCGCCGGTGCTGGAGCTGTGGAAGGCGGCGGAGGAGCGGTCACGGTGGCAGGCTTCGCCGGAGCGATCGCGGACGCGGGAGTACCGGGCGAGGGAGGAACCCCGGGAGCAGTCGCGGAGGGGGCTGTCGCGGGTGCTCCCGGCGTGGGGGGATGGTTGCCCATCGGCATGGAATGGCCTGGAGGCATACCTCCCATTCCAGGGCGAGCCGGGGGAGTGGGCAAATCGGTCACGCTCACCAGCGTGACGTCGAAGATGAGATCGGACTTCGCCGGAATTCCGGGATGATCTTTATCGTGGTCGGGCACCGCCTGGTTTCCATAGGCCAGTTGCCAAGGGATGAACAGGCGGCGACTGCCGTTGACTTTCATGCCGGCAAAGCCCTGATCGAAACCCGGGATCAGCCTTCTCTGTCCCTGGGGGAAGACGATGGGCTGGGGATCACCCATCTTGGGGTTGCCATCGTCGCCCATGACCGGCTTGCCGTCCTTGTCGCGCAGCGGCTGGCGATGGTCTTCGGAGGAGTCGAATTTGACTCCATCGGCCGCGCGGTAGCCGGTATAGGTGACCGTGTACAACTTGCCCGGCTCGGCTTCGGGGCCGGTGCCAACTTTGATCTCCTGGTAGGTGAGGGCAAAGGCGGTCTTCTTGAGCGTTCTGACGGGGGGAACACCCGGCGCAGGCACGCCGGGTGGGAGCAACTTCTTTGTCCCGGCGGCGGGCGTAGCCGCGGACTTGGATGCTGTGGCTGAAGATGCTGACTTGGCGACCGGCTTTGCTGCCGTGGCGGAAGGTGTCGACGTTGTTTGGGCGCTTGCGGCAACCGTAGCTGCTGCCATACACAAAATCAGAAATCTCTTGTTCATTGCGATTTAAGCTCCAGCTTGCTTCTTGACGGGAGTTTATCACCCCCTGCGGTGGGGCAAAGGCCCTGGCGCAATACATGCGAAAAAGAAAACGCTGAAAAAGGGAAAATCCGTTCGAATTCTTGGCCTCGGGCCGAGCCTCCAAGGACAAGAATCAGGGCTAAAAGAATGCCTCTTTGATTCTTCAGGCTCCCCTCGCCAGAAGCCCCGCCAACAAGGCAGTGCGCGGCGCAAGGTGCTCCAGCAGAATCGACTCATGGGCCGCATGGGCGCCATCGCCCACCGCGCCCATACCATCCAACGTCGCGATTCCCAAGGCAGAGGTCAGGTTGCCGTCCGAAGCACCGCCGACGGCCGATTCCTCGAGGACAATCCCCAGTTCAGAGGCCAACTCTTGCGCCCGGCGAAAGAGCTTTACCGTTCCGCGCGTGCGCTCCATGGGCGGGCGGTTGAGGCCGCCGGTTACGGTCAGCGAGCAGCGTTTATCCGCTGCTTTCAGCCGGTCGAATTTGCGCTCCAGGCGCGGCCCATCGGACTTCTTCGCGATGCGCAGGTCCACCTCGGCCCAGGCTTCGGCGGGAATGACGTTGGTCTTGGTCCCGCCTCCCGCCACGCCCACGTTTACCGTGACGCCGCGCGCAAGGTCCGTCCAGCCGCTCACTGTCTCGATGATGCGGGCCAGCTCACGGATGGCGCTGGCTCCCTTTTCAAAATCCAGACCGGAGTGCGCCGCTATGCCCTGAACGTCGATCCGCCAGGTTCCCGTGCCCTTGCGAGCGGTTTTATAGGCCAATCCATGTGCCGGTTCAAGAACGTAGACGGCGGAGCACTCCGCCGCCAGCCTTTCCGTGATGGGCCTGGAGACCGGGCTGCCAATCTCTTCATCCGGGTTGAGGAGCAAAATGATCTCGTGCTGCAGGAGGTTGGCCTCGGTCAGCATTTCGAGGGCGGTGAGGGCCATCGCGACACCCGCCTTCATGTCCAGCGTTCCCGGCCCCCAGAGGCGGCCATCCCTCACCCGGCAGGGCATGGATTTCAACGTCCCGATAGGCCAGACGGTGTCCAGGTGGCCGAGCAGGAGCGTCCGTTGCGGGGCAGCGGTCGAAGCCAGACCGGCCTTAGACTTGCGCGGTCTCGGGCCGAAACGCGCCTCCAGAACGTCCCCGTAGAGCCGCTGGCGATGGAGCTTGACCCGGCCTCCCAAAGCCTTGGTGTATGCGGCTGCGATCGAGACGCAGGCATCCACCGCGCCTTTGTCGTCAGAAGGAGACTCCGCGCACACCAATTCGCGGATCAATTCCAACAGCGCAGCCTCTTTGCGGCGCGCACCGGCCAGCAAGGCACGCATGGGGAGGTCGATTTCAGGGTTCATGGGATTTCTTTCCGCCGCGCATGGGGTCCGGCACGGATTTTCTTTGATTCTATGGCGTCTCTACCCGCTTTTCCCGCCCTGAAGGAAGAATTCGAGGTTCGATTCGCTGCCAGCCAAGGGGTTTGGGACGCACTTTGGCGAGGGTCTTAAACCTGTTGAAAATCGGCATTTAGGTGGAAAACCCGGCCTTTGTTGTCGCAACCGGGGCATAGTGTGGCGAAAATGCCACAGGACGGGGGTCTCGGAGGGGCTCTAATCTAACCACTGCATACAATATTGCGCGTCAGGAGATCAATAAGTTGGCTAGACTTGCGCATCTGGAACAAACTATTGCAGAGCCACTCGAGTTTTCCGGGGTAGGACTACATTCGGGCGCGCCGGTCACCATGCGCCTGCTGCCTGCGCCGGCCGGTTCTGGGATTGTCTTTCGCCGCACCGATCTGGACAACTTCGAAATCACCGCGGACGGCCGCAACGTGGCCAAGGTGAGCTATGCCACCAGCTTGATGCGCCAGGGCGTCCTGATCTCGACGACGGAGCATTTGCTCTCCGCGTTGATTGGCATGGGTATCGATAACGTCATCGCCGAATTGGACAATCTGGAACTTCCCATCCTCGACGGCAGCGCTCTGCCTTATGTACAGGCCTTTCTGAATGCCGGTATTCGCACCCAGCGGCGGCGGCGCGAGACGATCCGTGTGCTGCGCCCGGTGGAAGTGCGCGAAGGAAAGAAGTTCATCGGCGTCTACCCTGGTTCCGGCTACAGCATTCAATATTCGATTGACTTCCCTGCCCCGATCGGCCACCAGCGGGCGTATGTGGATCTGGCTGCGGATACCTACGGTGCGTCCATCGCGGGGGCCCGAACGTTCGGGTACAAGGCGGATGAGAAGAAACTGCGGGACATGGGCCTGATCCGCGGGGCAGGACCGGAGAGCGCTATTATTTTGACCCCCAAGGGCCCGGAGAATGGCCCGCTGCGCTTTGCTGACGAATATGTACGGCACAAGATCCTCGACCTGATTGGCGATCTGGCACTGGCGGGCAAGCGCATTGAAGGACACGTTGTAGCAGAACGCGCCGGTCATGCCATGCATACCGCATTGGTTACACGGCTGCTGAAAGACAGATCGGCCTGGGAACTGGCGCATGTTCCGGTGGGCGCGCAGGAAGAAGAGCCCAAGAGACGGATTTCGGGTGTTCTGGCCACTCCGGCGCTGGTGGGCGCGTAGGCACCAACAACTGCTGTGACAACCTGATCGGCGCGAACTTGCGGCTTCGGCCTGAGGGGCCTGCTTGTCCTTGATCCGACAGTAAAATTATTGAAATGAGCGTGAACCGCGAGCAGGAGACGCATTTTGCCGCACGGGCATGCCTACCATAAGGTGAGCACGAAATTCCGGGAAATGCAGGTCCTTCGACTCGCTTCGCTCGCTCAGGATGACAACTTTGTTTGTTGAAGGAATGCTTGCCCCAGAAGCAACTGCTGCTTTTAGGTTTATCGTAAGTGGACCAAGTGTACCAATTGTGATGTCTCGAAAGTTCGCATCAAAACAAAACTGTCATCCTGAGCGGAGTTTGCCGCGTTTTTTGCGGCAAGCGGAGTCGAAGGACCTGCAGTTGTTCTTCAATGAACTTCAGATTCACCGCACCAGGTCTCTAAAGCGAGACTTGGGCCGCCCATCAACTCCGCACCGAATGCAGATTTTACACGCCGGTTCCCAATGAGGAGAGACCGGTGGCACCCTCATCTGGGGTTGAAGAAGTCACGGGGATTGGGGCCACCCGCCATTATTTGTCGGGCACTAAAGACGCTACCCCGCCGACGATAAGAAGTACCCCTACCAATATAAAGATCGCTTTTCCAAGCCATTTGGGAATTGGCGTGTCCGAGATCGAGCCTCCTGTAATATCAGCCGAAAAAAATTCCTTCCCCACGAGAGCAATCGCTATTGCGACTCAGCCTCCGACGATGATCCAAGTTGCCAAGCTACCCCTCCCTCCCATCAGCACAAGCCACAACCCAAACTAAGCTGTCAAAATTGTCGTGCGGGTGGCACACCCATAAATCCAATCTCCATTCTTCCACCGTCGAGGGTGCCCCATCCTTCGCCTTTTTCTGGCGAAGGGTGGGAAGCCTCCGCTCTCCTTCGGCGAATCAATGAGCGAACATCATTACACGAACAGAATGCACATCGGTGTCGGAGCCGCGAAGCTTTTCCCCTCTGCTGCAAGAACCCCCGTCTGCGGATTCCGCGCAAAGACACTTAAAAGGCTTGAGTCCTGATTTGCCACCAGCATCCAGCGCTCGGCGGGATCGAGCGTGAAGTTGCGTGGAGTCTTGCCTCCGCAGTTGGAGCGGCCGATGGGCGTCAACGCCCCGGTTTTGACGTCGGCGCTGAAGCTGTAGAGAAAGTCGTTGTCGCGGTTGGCGAAATAGACAAACCGGCCGTCGCGCGAGACCACCGTGTCGCAGGCGCGCGTTTCGCCCTTGTATCCCTCGGGCAGCAAGGGGATGCGCGTCACCAGGGTCAAACTGCCATCTGCGCGATTCCACTCCAGCACGTCCACAATCGAGACCAGTTCATTAACGGAGTAAGCGGTGTGACCGTTGGGATGAAAGTGCAAGGTGCGCGGTCCCGCGCCTGCCTGGGCTTTGTAGGAGCCTGCCGGTGTCAGCATTGCGGTGTCGGCGTTCAGGCTATAGATGTGAATGCAGTCGCCGCCGAGATCGTTGATATAGGCAAAACGATTATCGGGCGAGAAGGAGGCGAAGTGGGCGTGCGCACTCTTCTGCCGCGCGTTCGGACCTGTGCCGGTGTAGTGCTCCGTCCAGACAGCGGGACTGAGCTTGCCTGCGGTGACCAGAAAACTGGCTGCGCTGCCGCCCATGTAGTCCGCCGAAAGCAGGACGCGACCGCTGCGGTCGAGGGCGCAATGGCAGGTTCCGGGGCCAGCTGAATTCTGCGCAGAGAGCGGGATCAGTCCTCCGTGCTCCACGCGAAAGCTGCTCACCTCACCTGTCGGCTTGCCGTTGAAGGAGTCCGCCTCGGTGGCTGCGAAAACGAATTTGTGGTCGGACGAAAAGGCGATCCAGGTGGCATTGGGCAGCGGCGCAGACTCACCCACGGCGGTCAGTTCGCCGGTCGCGGAATTCCAGTCGTAGGAGAGAATGCCCTGGGCGGTTCCCGAGCCGACAAAGACGCGTTGGGGGCCGGAGGCAGACGCTGCGGCGAGTCGGGATGCTGCGGAAGTGGCAATGGTGGCAGCAGTGGCAGAGAGAAGAAAATCGCGACGCGAAGGTTTTTTCATGGCGGCTATGATTGTCGCCGATGTCACCATAGCCGCGCCAGCAGTTGCGGAATGGCCGATGAGCACGGGGCGCGCACGAAAGGCAGACGGGGGATGTGCGGTCCTGCAAATCGAATCCAGGGCATTTTCGATCGAACTGCTTACGGTCAAGATTGAGATTTGTGGCCTCCCACCCTTGCATCAAAAATCGATGCAAGGGTGGGCCACGGAATTCTTCACGCTCAAAATGAAAACGCCCGGTGCTTTGACCGACTCGATTTGTGCTTTCCCTGGTCTCAAAGGCGAGACCAGGGGCGCCCATTCTGTACGGGCGATGCTTCGAGATCCCGTGGTCTCGGCTCTGGCCTTCTGACCCGGCGCATCGGCTTATACTGGGAACCACAGAATCAGGGAGCCTTCCTTGTCGCACTTCACGAGCTTTGTCCGCATTCCGGCATTGGCCATTCGACAGCATCTGCGCCCGCTTCCCAGGCTGGGCGTGCTGGAAGAAGACCGGCTCCGGATGCGCGTGCTGCCCAACGATATCGACATCAATCTTCACCTGAACAACGCCCGTTATCTTTCCGAGATGGACTATGCCCGCACGCATCTGCTGGCACGTACCGGCTTGCTGGAACACATTGTCCGCTCACGCTGGCAGCCGCTGGTGGGCGCGGTCTGGGTCACTTATCGCCGCTCGCTTCCGCTGTTTGCTGCTTTCGAGATTCGCTCCCGGCTGGTCTGCTGGGATGATCGCTGGTTCTATCTCGAACAGACATTCACCGGCCGTGAGGGGTTGGTTGCCGTGGGGTGGGTAAAGGGAGTTCTCCGCGATGCCAAGGGCAACGTGGATCCGCAGTTGGTGATCAATCGAGTTGCCCCCGGTCTGGTGAGTCCGCCCATGCCCGAATCGTTCGCCACATGGAACGAACTCACCAAAGAGAAGCTCGCTGCGAGTTAAGGCACCTGCGGTGCGGCCAATGCCTTCGGGTGGTCCGCGTCGGGAAAAAGGCGCGGAAAATGGCATCCGGAGCGGATTGAAGAAAAAAATGCTCGCTGCCGGAGTGCTCGCGGTTCCGGCAGCGAGGACGCAAGTTAGCGCGTCATCGTGAAGACGACATTGACCGTGGTCTCCACTTCGACCGGATCACCATTCAGCAAATAGGGACGGTAGATCCAAGTCTTGACCGCGTCCAGTGCGGCCTGCTGCAACATTGCCGGTCCGCTCACCACGCGCAGGTTCACGATCGCGCCTGCCTTGCTGATGGTGGCGGCCAGTGCCACTGTGCCTTCGATGTGCATGGCCTTCCCCAAGGGCGGATAGGTCGGAATAGTCTTCTGGATCAGCAAGCCGGCCACCACCATGGAAGAAACGCGCACCGGGCCACTGGGAGGCGCTGCAACAACGCGGGGTTGCGGGAACCCGTGAGACCCGAGTCCTCCAGGTACACCGACTTCCGCGATCGAGATGATGCTTGAAACTGGCAACGAAGGTTCCGGCCCAGCGGGAATGAAAGGCTCTCTTGGAAAGGAACGCGGAGCTAGAAAGCGCACGTCCACCGCCTGGGTCGTGGCCTTGATGGCGCGGACTGGTTGAGGTTCTGGCGGCTTCTGCTCCATCGGCGGCAAAGGAACGGCCATCAGGAACGGCATCGTCTGGCGGCCGAGCGCCTCGGGATAAATCAGCGGAACCAGCACCAGCGCCAACAGGATCGATCCGTTGAAGCTGAAAGCGGCGATCATCCAAGCACGACTGTGGGTGTGAATTCTTCCCGTGGATTCAAACGTGGAGTCTTCAAACATGGCCTGCCTCCCTACGCTCATTTCAGCCGCTCCATCGGGGTCTCGGAAGGCTTTCGGAGCGCAGGAAGTCCTGCCCGCTCCCAGCGCGAACTACGCGCCAGGAGCGGAGATCAGGGCACTGCGCTCGCGCGGCGATGCTTTGTCGCCGGGCTTTTCGGCCTTCTCTTGATCCCCATTGAAACCACTGTGCATTGATAGACACCGGCAATCGGAAAACTGTTCCCGGAGGCCACTTTGGCGGCGTCTCGGGGACAGCGTTGCTGACCGGCAGCCTGCGTCAGGAAGGCGTTGCACAGGGCAATCGCATGAGCGTCGGGCAATTTTCTTGAGAGAAAAAATCGCAAGCACGGAGCGAGCTGGGGCCTTCAGGCCCCTGATTGAGGGTCCAAAATAAAACAGGCTTTAGCCGCGGACCAATTCGCCGGGCCTAAAGGCCAAAATCTTGCGTTCCCTCTTTCGTGGGGCTGAAGCCCCACGCTCCCTCCTTCCTTCATGCGATTGCCCAGCGGCATTCCACCAACTCCATGCAAGTCACCTGATCCGTGCGATACACTCCAAACGATCAGGGATGAATCCTGAGTCGATCACGACGGAGTTACCATGAAACTGAAGTGCTTGTTCTTCCTTGTTGTAGCCGCAATCGCAAGTGGGTATGCCGGAGCTCAGGCTCCTGGTTCGACGCCAAGCTCAACCGTCCTTTCCGCTCCCAATCCCGAGGCCACGCTGGCCTATATTCACGCCGCTTGGGATACCCTGACCCGCTCGACCACCGACTGCCATTCGCTCACCGACATCAAAGTCAGCACCCACCCCGTTCTCTACCTGCCCGCCGAAATGGCGATCCCCGCCGAGGTCGCGGCGGTGGAACAGAAGTGCCACGTCAACCTCGCGCATCTTCCGCGGCGTATCCAGCAAATCGCCGACGTGCGCCCTGAAGAGTTATCCGCCCCTGGGTTGCTCTACTTGCCCAACCCTTATGTGGTACCGGGGGGGCGATTCAATGAAATGTATGGCTGGGATAGTTACTTCATCGTACTTGGACTGGAAGCGGATCATCGCGAGGCACTGGCCAAGGGGATGGTGGATAACTTCCTTTTTGAAATCGAGCACTATGGAGCCGTGCTCAACGCCAATCGCACTTACTATCTGACTCGTTCACAGCCGCCTTTTCTGACGGCAATGATTCGCGCAGTCTATGAGAATCCGGCCAGTTTTCCGGCAACCCCGGCGGGTAAGATCGAAGCCACCAAGTGGCTGGAACATGCCTACATGATGGCCCAAAAAGATTACTCGACCTGGATTCGACCTGAGCACAAAGCGGGAACGACAGGACTGGCACGCTACTTCGACTACGGAACCGGTCCGGTGCCGGAGATGGCCGACGACAGCGCCTACTATTCCGATGTTATCCGCTGGCTTGTGGCCCATTCCAACGCGGGCGGAGAGGGCTTTCTCGTCAAAGGATCGGAGCATCCCGATGCGGCCGAGGCAGCGCGGCTCAAGGTCTCCAGTTGCGACATCCAAAGCAGCGTTGTCTGCGCCCGCGCCTGGGCGCAGGGTTATCGCCTCTCTCGCGATTTCTATGTCGGCGACCGGGCCATGCGCGAGTCGGGCTTCGATCCCAGCAACCGCTTCGGGCCTTTCTCGGGCGCAACCCATCACTTTGCTCCGGTGTGCCTCAACAGTCTTTTGTATCGCTATGAACGCGACCTGGAACACATCGCCCATCTGCTGGCGCAACCCAATGAAGCGCATCGCTGGCAGCTCAAGGCCAAGGCGCGCAGCATCAACATGCAGCGTTACCTGTGGCGGCCCAAGGATGGAGTCTTTGCGGATTTCGATTTCACCCACGCGCGCTCGTCCAACTATGCCTATATCAGTTCGCTCTATCCGCTGTGGGCAGGCGTCGCCACGCGCGAGCAGGCTGCGCAGATGGTCGCCAAACTCAACCTCTTCGAGCGTCCCGGAGGCTTGTCGATGAGCAACACCCAGACCGGCCTGCAGTGGGACGAACCATTCGGCTGGGCGCCGACTACGTGGATCTCCGTGGCCGGACTGGATGCCTTTGGATTTCGCGTAGAAGCCAAGCGCATCGCCGCCGCTTTCGACGCCACGGTAGACGCGGGGTTCGCCAAAGACGGCACGATTCGCGAGAAGTACAACGTGGTTTCAAGCAGCGCCAATGTTCAAGTGAGCACGGGATACAAGACGAATGTGATCGGCTTTGGATGGACCAACAGCGCCTATCTGAAGTTCAAGCAAGTGCTGCAGGAACCGGACGGTCTTCTAAAAACGTCGAAGGCGATGGAGTAACTTGCGCAGGTAGTGTTACCACGCGAATCGCCAGGGCGTTCGGCCTGATGATTCCCTGCAAATGTGGTTCTTTCCTTCGGCCTAATACCATGGCCGTGCAGATTTGTGGTTTCCCAGGTCTCAAAAGCGAGACCTGGGGCACCCAGTTTCGTGGGGAGAATGACAAACTTCATGGGCAGAATGACAAAATCGTTCGCTCTCCACACTACTCACTTTCCCAAATGCTTGACGAAGAAATTCGCCATTTTGTGGTTGGCTTCAATCGACTCAGGCAGCTTGGGGTCATACCAGAAGGCATGCGGCAACGCGTCAAAGACCACCAACTGCGCATCTACGCCTGCATTCAGAAACGCACGATGCAGATTCACGGTTCCGCTGAGGAGTAGATCGCGCCCGCTGGTGATGAACAGCGTCGGAGGCAGGCCATGAAGATCGGCGTGCATGGGCGACGCCACTGGATCGCTGGGGTCTGTTCCCTTCAGGTACTCGGAGTCGCGCGGGCCGGGTGCGGGCGGGTCCAGATGCCCGGAGAATCCGCGCAGACCGTAGAGCGCAATCGAATCCCCGGAGTTGGCAAAGTCGCCGAAGCCGCTGAAGATGCCTAACGCAGCCGGCAAAGGCAAGCCCAGTTGCTTGATGCGGACAGCCACTTCTCCGGTCAGGATGGCGCCTGCCGATGTGCCATAAATGACGATGTGCTGCGGCTGATAGGTTTTCAGCAACTCTTTATAGACGGCGATCGAATCGTCCACAGCTGCCGGAAAAGGATGCTCGGGGGCCAGCCGGTAGAGCACGGCAACCACCTTGATCTTGGTATATCCGGCCAATGGAATCGACTCGGTATAGGAGCCTGAGTCGGAGTTGAAGCCTCCGCCATGGAGGTTGAGGAGCACTTTGTCGCGGTTGGCGTCCGGCATTCCGTCGGGCGTAACGATGCGCACCGGGACTCCGGCGATCTGGTCGTTCACCAATTGGTTTGGGCAGATCTTGCTCCAGGCGGCAGCGGCGGTAATCGCCCACGCGTCGGTACCGGCCCGGCGCTCGGCGAGAGACTGCGGCGGGCCCTGGTCCGGCTCCGCCCGACTCAGCATCTTCTGGGCTTCGGGGCTAATGGTGTTGGGGATGGGAACTACACGCGTCACGTGCGCCGTGCCCTGGCCATCGATATAGCTTGTGTCGCTCATGGGCGCTTCCGCGGCGGTGGTAGGGTGCAGAACAACGCCAGATTGCTGTGCAACCAGCGCTGCACTGCCAACAAAAAAGGATAGAACGGAGAAGCGGAAAAAGGAGCTCATAGAGAGGGACTCTTCTTGCCCGAGATATTTGACGCCAAATCGAAAGCGTCTCCTCATGCACTCAAACGGTAATCCATCGCCCATTGTGGCGGCAACCAGCAAAGGCGAGGGCATTCCGTCCTTCGGCAGGCCAGGGAGCGCAGACGCACCCCCTGGCCTGCCAGTCCGTTCGCAAGGAAAATCATGCTGGAAGCACAAGCAAGTCCGCGTCCAGCAGCTTCTCCGTCAGCCTGTCCAGGGCCATTGGGAACTTGTAGGAGATGGCGCGAACACTCATCCCCAGCAAGCTGGCGGCCTCCGCCTGGGTGTATTCCTGGAGCACGATCCGGGTCAGCATCTCCCGATCGAGCGAATTCAGTTGTTGGATGCACCCCTCCATGTCGAGAACGAAGATGACCGCGTCCTCGAAGGTTCGTACCGGGCGGCTTGAGCACCACCCCCTGCAAACCGGGTCGGACAGAATGGATGGCGCCCGTCCCACCTGCATCGACGCATAGAGGTAACGGCGCAGCATCTTTTCCGTGTGTTTACGATAGAAGCCCAGACTTGCCAGAGGCTCTTCCGCCGCAGCTTTCGCGGCCGCCCTGGATGCCGGATGGGGAATCGGAATCGGCTTGCAATTCAGGTTTCCCGCGACAATTCTTCTGACCTGATGAAATCCGGTGGTCGAATTGGCGTCGCTCCAACGTACCGCCGACGCACAGGCGGCGCTCAAAACTCACCTCCCAGTTCTTCTGCCACGGCCCAGATTGTGCCCAGGGCCTTTCGGACTGGCCGCCCCCGGCGCTTGCGGCTCTGCGGGGTGGGGAAATCCCTGAGCTTTATTTCACATCGCCCGCAGTACACACTTCCGAGTGTTTGGGTGCGATACCAAAGACTGCCACACCCCTCACAAACCTTCAGATGCACGCGAAATTCCATGATGCTTTCTCCATGGTGCCGTAGGATCCCGCCGATTTGGTGGAGCTTGCCCTTCCGCGGGACGTTGAGAGCCAGAGGCGTCGTTTCAGGTTTCTCTCGACCTGATGGAAGATCGCCGACTCTTCTGGCTGGGCCTAAATCATATGGATTGTGCGCAAATCGGCTCAACAACCACCACCTTAAAGGTGGTGGGTTGACGTTGCGACTGAAAGTCGCCTGTTTGCGGCTGAAGCCGCTTGAAAGCTTTCCGGCTGAGAGCCGTCTTAAGGCTCGCTCGGCGCTGTGATC
>Ga0302320_10007951_pt1 | contig 23221 bp, 7 predicted proteins | sample Bog_T0_3_FD_202130 | JGI IMG/M metagenome (GOLD analysis project Ga0302320, IMG submission 202130) | Peat permafrost microbial communities from Stordalen Mire near Abisko, Sweden - Bog_T0_3 | ecosystem: Environmental > Terrestrial > Soil > Wetlands > Peat | place: Sweden: Abisko, Stordalen Mire... | reverse complement strand
ACTAATGCCATTGCCTGTTATCCCACTCAAGCCTCTCAAATCAGTTCAGCAGCCTGCTCTCGAACCGGCGCTGCACGGGACGGCATTAAAACATGTCGTCGAATCACAGCAATTCACTGTTCCCCTGCTCATGGAACTATTCGAGCGGTCGCGCGGGATGGAGCGCGTGGTGGCGCGCGGAGGCTCGCTCGACTACCAGAACCGCATCATGGCCACGCTGTTTTACGCACCTTCCACGCGCACTCGATTCTGCTTCGAGGCCGCGATGCAACGTCTGGGCGGCAGAGTTTTGTCGACGGAACACGCGGGCGCGTTCTCTTCGGAGATCGAAGGCGAGCAGGTGGAGGACTCCATCCGGATTCTCGGCGGCTATTCCGACGTAATTGTCATCCGCTATCCCGAAGAGGATGGTGCGCGACGGGCCGCGGAGGTCTCAACCGTGCCCGTGATCAATGCCGGAGATGGCAACGGGGGTCAGCATCCCACGCAAGCTCTGCTCGATCTTTACACCATTTACCGGCAGCGTCCGCTGAATGGCCTGAGCGTGGCCATTATCGGCGAGTTGGACAAGGGGCGCACGGCCCGTTCTCTGGCGTATTTGCTGGCCAAGTTTGAACGGGTGAAGATGTTCTTTGTCAGCCCGCCGCAACTCCAGATGAAGCAGGACATACTGGATTATCTCGACGAGCATAACGTCCGCTACGAACTGGAGTCAGATATTGATCGCGTGATTGGCGAAGTGGATGTGGTCTACCAGACGCGAATCCGGCCCGAGCGAGTGCGGGACGCGGATGGCTTGGGAACTGGCGGCATCAAGCGCTATGCCATCGATTCGACAGTCGTGCAACGCATGAAGCCGGACGCGCTGATCCTTCATCCCTTGCCCCGCACGGTCGAGTTAGACAAGTCCGTCGATGCCGATCCTAGAGCTATGTACTTCCGGCAGGCTAGGAATGGGCTGTATGTAAGGATGGCACTGTTAACCATGCTGTTGGAGTAGGAGCAGTCAATGGGCGATGTTTCCCAGCAGGAGACAGGTAGCGGAAAAGAAATCGAGCTAGTGGTGAAAAGGATCTTATGACAACGCAATTCATAGAGCAGCCCCTACGCACCCAGGACTTCGTCGAACTCGAAACCCAGTACGGAGCTCACAACTATCATCCGCTCGACGTGGTGATCGAGCGCGCGGAAGGCGTCTGGGTGTATGACGTCGAGGGCAAACGTTACCTCGATTGCCTGGCGGCATATTCCGCGGTGAATCAAGGACACTGTCACCCCAAAATCCTGCAGACTCTGAACGAGCAGGCGCGGAAAGTCACGCTTACTTCTCGCGCATTTCGCAACGAACAACTTCCACTGCTCTACAAAGAGCTCCATGATTTGACCGGATTCGACATGGTGCTCCCCATGAACTCGGGCGCGGAGGCGGTCGAAACGGCCATCAAGACGGCGCGCAAGTGGGGCTACAAGGTTAAGGGTATTCCCCAGGACAAGGCCGAGATCATCGTCTGCGCCAATAATTTTCATGGCCGCACCGTCACCATCGTGAGCTTCTCTACCGACGAACAATATCGCGACGGCTTTGGCCCGTTCACGCCTGGCTTCAAAGTCATCCCGTTCGGCGACGCTCGCGCCCTCCGCGAAGCCATCACGCCCAACACCTGCGCCTTTCTGGTGGAACCCATTCAGGGCGAGGCCGGAATCGTCATTCCTCGCGAGGGATTTCTGCGGGAAGCGGCGGAAATCTGCCGCCAGAATCGTGTGCTGCTGATGGCGGATGAAATTCAGTCTGGCCTGGGACGAACCGGCAAACTTTTTGCCTACATGCACGAGGGAATCACGCCCGATGTGTTGATTGTGGGCAAGGCGCTTGCTGGAGGCTTCTATCCGGTCTCGGCCGTGTTGGCGTCGCGCGAGATTCTTGGCGTGTACCAACCCGGCGACCACGGCAGCACCTTTGGCGGCAATCCCCTGGCCTGCGCCATCGCACGGACTGCACTGCGTGTTCTCATCGAGGAGAAGATGGTGGAACGTTCCGCCGAGTTAGGCGCGTATTTCCTGACCCTGCTGCAAACCCTGCGCAGATCCGACCTTAAAGAGGTTCGTGGCAAAGGCCTGTGGATCGGCATCGAACTCCACAGCCCGGCACGCCCCTACTGCGAGGCGCTCAAGCAAGAAGGAATCCTGTGCAAAGAAACGCATGACCGGGTGATCCGCATTGCGCCACCGCTCATCATCAGCCGTCAGGAGATTGACTGGGCCTTTGAGCGAATTGCGAAGGTGATTCAGAAGCATTAAACGATCGAATAGAGATGGCCTGGTCATGCCCCGGGGACCAGGCCGATGGAGAGTTTCATGCCGGGTTCGTCCGCCATTGAGGATGGTTTCCAGAAGTTAGCTCCGGAGCAATTGCGCTCCGCCTTTGCCGCTTTCCTGCCCAAAGACGCAACGCCCGCTGAACAGACCCTTGCCATTGAAACCGGACTACGAAGCCCGGCCGGCGCGGCTTTGCGGGACACGATGGCGAAGTGGATCGTCGACGAGATTGTTCCGGTGGAAAGGCTGGTTCCGAAAGCTTATGCGGAGTGGCGTCCACCGGTTCGGGACGCCATGATGTTCGTGGTGGCGCGGCTCTCGCCCGCGCGCCTCGCCCCCAAGCTCCTCGAACAACTCGATCTTCCGGTGAAAACTTCGGCTGAAGTGCGCCTATTGCGGCTGATCGCAAAAGTCCCCGGCCTGCAGAAACTGGGACAAGTCATCGCCCGCAACCGGAACCTCCGCCCGGCACTGCGGAATGCGCTCGCCCGGCTGGAAAATGGAATTCGCGATGTCCGGCCGGAGGAAGTAGTCGCGATCATTCGAGAAGAATTGGGAACACGGGTCGAGAAATACGCCGTTCGTATCGCACCGGCCATACTCTCGGAGGCTAGTGTTAGCGCGGTGGTGCGCTTCACCTGGCGCGATCCAGTCAGCGGAAAGCGGGAACGCGGTGTCTTCAAAGTTCTGAAGCCTCACATCCCCGAGTACTTTGCCGAGGACATGGAATATCTGCATGGACTGGCTCAATACTTCGGGGACCGTCACCACCATTACGGATTTCGAGCGAACCTGCTGCCTGATACTTTCAAGAAAGTCCGGCGGCTGCTGCGGCACGAAGTGAACTTTGTCCGGGAGCAGAAGACATTACTTGAGGCATGCAGTCTGTATCGGACGATGAAGGGAGTTCGAGTGCCACGGCTGATTCAGCCGCTGTGTACATCCAGAATTACAGCGCTCACCGAGGAGCGCGGGATCAAGGTTACGAACGCGGCGGCTCGCCTGCCAGCCTCGCGCCGCAGGAAAGTTGCCGAGCAACTCATCGAAGCCTTGGTCGCGGTCCCTCTGTTGGCAGCGCAGAACGATGCGATTTTTCACGGCGATCCCCATGCCGGCAACCTGCTCTACGACAACCGCACGGGAGAACTGACGATTATCGACTGGGCGCTGCGGGAACGCTTGAGCCGCGAGCAGCGCCGGCATCTCGCACTGTTATTTCTAATGGTGAGTTTGCGCGACCCGGTGGGCACCTGCAACGAAGTGTTGGCTCTCACTCAGCAGCCCGTCAGAGGCAATTCACCGAGAGGGCAAATGATTTCGGAGTCGGTGAAGCGTTTTCTCGACGAACTGCCGGTGGTGCGTCTGCCCAGCGGCGCTGATGCAATGTTGCTCCTGGAGCGCCTTGCCATGAATGGCGTCAAGTTCCCTGGACCGCTGATTATGCTCTCCAAGGTGATGTTCACGCTGGATGGAATCCTGGGAGACGTGGGAGGATCCGGCAGTATGGGCTTCACCATCGCGCATCACGTGGCTCAGCATTGGATCAAGAATCGTAAAGAGTTCCGTTCGCCGCTAATGAACAGAGATTGGATCACTCTACAGTGCAGTGCCCTGCTTTATACCAGCCGTTTGTGGCTGCAAGGTGAGCAAGCGCTCTTGAACCGCTTGCTGCCCGCCGGTTCGCCAGTTCATGTCGCGCCAGCATGAGGAGGTTTTCAAGCGGCATCGTTCCAGACTTTATCGTTCCAAGCTTCATCGTTCCAATCTGTATCTTCTACCGGGAGGATAAAACTCATCGCTCGTTCGGCCAGTGCGGTAATGGTGAGGCTGGGATTGACGCCGAGGTTGGCCGCCACTACTGACCCATCACAGATATACATGTTCTTGTAGTTGAAGACGCGGTGGTGAGAATCCACCACGCCGTGGTTGGGGGAATCCGCGATCACGCAACCTCCGATACAGTGTGCCGTGCCAGGAACATTGAAGAGTATTTCCGGCAGCATGCTCATGGGAAAACCGCCGGTAAGTTGCGCCAGTATCTTCGCAAAATCGTTGGCTTTCGGTATATAGGTAGGCACCTTCTCTCCCCGGCTGACCAGAAACTTTCGGAACGGCCAGAACCAGGGGCGTTGCCAACGCATCTCGATTTCTCCATCCAGCGCCTGCATGCACAAGAGAATCACGAACTCCTGCGCCCATCCCCACGGTTGCAGCACCCGCACGGTCTTGAATGGGTGGCGGAGCAAAGAGGCCAGAACGTTCTTCAACCAGAGCGCAATCCGCCGCGGACCGGGGCGCCCATCGGTGAGGATAGTAGTGAGAAATCCCATAGTGTCGGAGCCTTTTGGATAGCGGACCGCCTCAATGTGGGTGTGTTCGTCAATGTAAACGCCGGAACCAATCGCGATGCCTTGCGACACGTCCTCGGAATAACCTGGTGTACGTGCTCCGATCAGCGATTCAGAATTGGTGCGCACATGCTGGCCCAGCTGACTGCTGATGGCCGGCAATGAGCCTTTTTCTTTGAGCTGAAAGAGCAGTTCCATCGTGCCCAGCGAAGATGCGGAGAAGACCACGCCACGGCAAGTGAAGCGGCAACGCTGCCGGTGAATCCACCTGGTCGAGTTAATGGTCGAGACTTCGTATCCGGCGATGCCATCGCTTGCGCCAGCCAGCGGTCGGACGTTCACCACGCGTGTTTCAGGAAAGAGCCGCGCCCCATGTTTCTCGGCCAGATATAGATACGTTAGGTCCAGAGTGTTTTTCGCGCCATACCGGCAACCCATCATGCATCCGCCGCAGCCAATGCAGGTGGTGCGCGCCGGACCTTCTCCGCCAAAGAATGGATCGGGGAAGGTCTGATTGCCCTGCTCTCCTTCCTCAGGCTCGAAGATGCCAACTCTTGTGCAATAGAAAGTATGCCCAGAGCCCGCAGCTTCCGCGGCCTTCTTCAAGAGATGGTCGGCCGGGCCGAGGATTCTGTTTTCCGTCACACCTAACATTCGCGAGGCGGTTTCGTAGTGCCGCGGCATTTCCGCCTTCCAATCGGCTAATCCCTTCCAAGACCCCGCTTCCCACACCTTGTCAGGCGGCGAAAGCAAGGTGCTGGCGTAGGTGATGGATCCGCCACCCACTGCGCAGCCATGAAAGATGGTGGCGTGCTTGAAGAACTGCATATTGAAGAAGCCGCGCAGACCAAGGCTGGGGCGCCATAACCAGCGATGGATCGACCAACTGGAGTGCGGGAGATTGTCCGGCGTCCAGCGCCGGCCCATTTCCATAACCGCGACGCGATAGCCCTTCTCCACCAGTCGATGAGCGGAAACACTGCCGCCAAAGCCGGAACCGATGACGATGAAGTCAAAATCGAATTGATTGTTGCACTGAGCCACACAAGTGCCTGAATACAAACCGCTCATCCACTACGCGCAACGGGAAGCGCTCTCGAAAACGTGCGCGGGGATGGTTAAGGGAATCGGCGAATCCGGCGGCGGAGCGGCGACCACGGTGCGCACGATGTTGTCAGCGAGTTGCCACCAACCGTGGAAGACTCGGCTTTCAGCGCAGCGCTCGCCGCTATAGCGAACCAGCAAGCGGCTCCATCCATTGAAGTCGTACGACGCCGGGAAAGGGCTAACGACCACGGACCGGGTGTCGAGTCGAAGCCCGGCATGTAGTGCTTTGAGCGTGCTCTCTTTCGCGCTCCACAGCAGGGCCAAGAGCCTATCTCGATCCGCCGCGGGCCCACGCGCCACCAGCGATTGTTCTTCGATCGTGAAATAGTCGGCGACAAAAGCATCGCTGCGCGGTTCCACGAATTCCAGGTCGCAACCCATCTCGGCGCCCGACATCGCCACAGCACAAACCGCAGTCCCGGCGCGGTGGCTGAGTGAAATGGCGACCGCCGCAGGTTGGCTGTCAAAAAAGGCCTCGGGTGCGCCGGAGGGCGACGGTCGTATGTCCATCCTCCTAAATATGTGGGGATGAGCGGGCACATCCAAGTAAACGGACAGGGCACGTTTCGCTGTCCAGCGTCCCAGGCGCCAATCGGCGCGTCGCTTAGCAAAGCGCATGTCGCTCAGCCACGTTGCTTCGTTTGCGCTCAGCCAATCGTTCTCGGCGGGCACATCGGTTTCTTTTTGCTCCAACCAATAAACGTTCATCCATCCACCTGTGCCCAGATCAGGCCGCTTCCGTCATTCTGTTTTCCAACACTGCGGATTCCGATTCTTCCTCTCTCGCAATCCCGCGTTCGACCGCGTGAATGAGATAAGGACGCAGGTTTGCCGGCGGAATAATGTAATTGAGAGCACCCACGTCGAGCGCGCGCTGAACGCTGTGCACGCGGTCAAATTCGGAGGCCATCTCGCCCAGTTTCTCGGAATGTATGACTTTGAAAAGTTCGTCCCACTGGGCTCGCAATCGGCCTTTCTCCGCGCCGTCAGCCTGAGCTATCGCCTGGGTCAGAGCCTGCAGGCGCGCATCTTTGCGGGCTTTGGCTTCAACTTCACCGGCAAAAACCACGGCCGCCGCCGGGGCCCCGCCGATTACGGAAGCATACGTTCCCTCCAGGGCCGCCACTTCTACGTTCTCATTCAGCGCCCGCGAGAAGACAACGTAAGCACCTCCGTGATAACGGGAGATCACGCAGAAGACAATGGGCCCTTTGAAGTTCACCACAGCTCTCCCGATCTCGGCACCGTATTCCAGTTGGAGCCTGCGCATGGACTCCGGGGAACCATCAAACCCCGACAGGTTGGCCAGAACCACCACCGGTCGATTGTTGCTGGCCGCGTTGATCGCCCGCGCAATTTTTTTCGAGGATTGCGGGAAGAGCGTGCCCGAAGTCCACTGATCCGGCCCGTCGGCTGGGACAAATCCTAATCGCGGCAGCGGCCGGGATTCGATACCGATCAGGCAGACCGGATAGCCACCCAGGTGGGCATCCCACACGACTGCAGTTTCCGCCGCGCGCATGCCCGCCCAGCGCTCCAGCGGCGCATGGTCCTGGTCGATGGCCGCCATCATCACTTTGCGAATATTAAAGGACTTCTTGCGTCCGGGATTGGTCTCATCCGATAAGATCTCGCCGATCGTTTCGAAACCCTCTTCGCCATTGGCATTGCCGTCGCCGTTCCTGCCATGCGGATGGACGCGCACGTCGCGGTCGATGGGATCGGTAGTGGAGGCTTGTCGAGGAAAACGCTCACCCGCGGCCACGTAGGTGTGCTCATAGTGGCGCAACAGAATGTGGCAGGCTTCATCGATATCGTGGGCCCAGTACTGCGCCTGGCCGTTGAGGCCCATGATGCGATCGTAACCGCCGATTCCCTGATTATCCTCGGCCGAGATGGCTCCCGAGTATTCCAACGCTCGCTTACCGGTGAGCACCATGGCAGCTTTCGGCGTCATGATCAGAATGCCGCGGGTGTGCATGAGCATGGTGGCCTCGGCGTTCCAGTAGGGTTGCGCGCCGACGTTGATCCCATTCACCACCAGATTCACTTCTCCGCCCGCCTGTGTAAACTCGATCAAACCGCGCAGGACGCGGGCAATCCAATCCATGTTTTCCACTCCGCTGTCCATCGAGATCTTGGCGCCGGCCGAGATGGGAAACCACTCCAGAGGAATACCCTTGCCTCGGGCTAGTTCCAAGGCTGCGAGAATGCGCCGGCATTCCGGCTCGGCGATGGCACCCAAGTCTTTGCTCGGATCGCCCAGCATCAGAACGCGTTCCATGCCCTCGGGATACTTGCTCGTAAAGTTGCGAATGACGCCGACAATGATGTTCGCCTTGTTTTGACCGTAGGGACGATCGACCGCGACCAAACGGTTTTCAGAGTCAAGATCGTGCTCGACAAAATCGCCTGCGGGAAACTCCGCTCGCGTGTGTTCCGGAGCGGGCGTGAGCATTTTGATGACTTCGTAAGGGTAGATAAAACCGCGCTGCCGCATGCGGACGACCTTCTGGTCGTACTCGGTCAGCGGCCGGATGGGTTGCAGTTTGTCAGCCGGACGGAAGGTGATGAGCATGCCGCTGGCGCCCGGGCTCGAGATGCGCACCACCATTTCGCGCACGTCCCCGGTGGCAGGATCGGGAATGCGGGCGCGCACCACCACCTGTTCCAATCCCAGACCTTCGGTCGAAGGTGCCAGTCTGCGCACAAGATCGCGCAATTCATCCGGCTCAAGATTGAGCGGGGGCCACAGGTTAAGCAAAATGCGATTCCAATGGAGACGTTGTTGAGCGGACCTTCGCGACTGAAACAGCCGGATGCCAGCCATTGCTTCCGTCAACATGCGCTCCAGATGCGGCAATTGCACGATGCGGCCCGCTTCATCGCATACCGGCGTTACGTCGCGCACTTCCGCGCACGCGAACAATCGTTCATCCTTCGGGTTATCGCGGGCCACGGCATGGAGGAGGTACACGTCTTCGACGGATGGCAACCGGTCGATCGTGAAGTTCTCGAGTCGCCAGAGATGGAGCCGTTTCCCCATCATGGGGTGAATTCCGCGGAAAAACTTCTCCTCTTCATAGGAGGTTCCGCTGGGCCGATACGTTAAATGCAGAGTACCGCCGACACCCCGGCTGTGCCCAGGGCCGGTTACCGACGCCACGATGCGCCGCATCGGGCGCGAAAACCCAACCTGGTTAAGCACCGAGCAAACTTCCTGCTGGGTAGCCTCTGAATCGCCAAGACCGTCGGAACGGAAAACGTAAAAATCGATTAGGACGTCATGGTCGGCCGGCACTGCTGCGATCAAGGGAAACATCGCCCGCGCCGCCTCTGCAAGCCGCGAATACTCGGCATGGGTGGTGAAAACGTGGAGGCGCTTTCCCTCATAGTCATACTCAACGGTTGCGCAGCACTGTTCATCATCCAATGCCAGGCAGCGAAGGTTCGTCAGTTTTCGGATGCGGTAGTACCGCCAGGTGAGCGCTTCCAGCATCAACTTGCGCATCTCCGGATCGGCGGCCGCGAAGCGGCTGGAGAACAGGCTTACCAGCGGCTGCGGACATTCGACAAGCGCGCGAAGTCTCTCGCAGCGGTCCGCGGCACGGGGATTGGCAGCCAAGTAGGCGAGGTGTCCCTCCATCTGCTCATACACTTGCTTGCGCGCCCGCTCAAACTGAGGCTGATCGAAGTAGCGGTAACGCACTTCCCGCGCCAGGTCGGTGACTGCGGGAAACAGCCCATTGGTCAAGGTACTCATCCGGTCGAGGAGCGTGCGAAAGGAATCATCAGCGCGCGGCAACAGCGTCTGGATGCACCGCAGACGTCGCTCGAGGACGCCCGCGACAAGCGCGATTTGCTGCTCGATTCGCTGGTGCGCTTTGTAGATCCAGAACAAGCTCTCTTCCAGTTCGGGCGAGCGCACCAATGTCTGCACACCATAGTGGGCCAGCGCACGTTGGAGCGCGCTAACAAAGGCTGGCGGGAGTCCATGACCTCGGGTCTCCAACATGCGTAAATAGGAAAACAGATAGGCCTCGGCGCTGGGCTCTTCGGCACTGGCTCGGTGGTTTACCTCCGGCTCGCGTTGGAACAGGGAACATATGTCCACAAAGATATTGAGGATCTCATCTTCGCGCCGTCCTATTTCGTCACTGTCTACTGGGCAATCCTGACTCCATTCCGCGAGCAAGCGCGCGGTGTGCTTCGATTCCACGTCAAAGCCCAACGCAAGCTGGCGGAGTTCGTCCAGGCTGCGCCGGCAGTTGGATTGGGTGGCTTCCCTGCTTCTATCCGAGGCAAGCGACGCGCCAAAGACCACTCGCTCCGCGTCCGCAACTCTGTCGTCACCGGCCGCGGGATCGATCTGAAGAAGCGGGGCTCCGGTGTCCACCTGCACGTTGGGTATGGTCATCAAGTGCCGGACTTTTCCAGAGAATGGAGCAACGACCTGCATCTCCATTTTCATGGCCTCCAGCACTGCCAAGCGGTCTCCAACCGCAACCGTGTCGCCCGGCTTGACGAGGATCGAAACCACCACCGCCGGTGAGGGCGCATGCACTACGCCCCCATCGTCTCGCTCAATCTGGTGCGAAACACCATCTACGTCGATTCGGTAACTTAGTCCCTGGACCACTGAGACCACGCGAAAACGCCGGCCAAAAACGGCGAGCCAACATTCGAACTCATCCACACGATCGAGTCGGGCATCGATGTGCGCCCCATTCACCTGTATGCGGTATCGTCCGGGACCGAGGCAATAGATCTTCGGCGAGTAGCTATGACCTCGATAACGTAGTTCCGCAGTGCGGCCCACGTCACTACGCACCTGCGGCCGCCCGCGCACCGCCGACGCATAAAACTGCGTCTGCTCCACGGCCCGCTCGGCATCGTAAGCTTCGATCGCGGCTTGAACCAGAGCTACATCCGCGTAATTTCTGGAGAGCTGCTTACGCGCTGCCACCAAGTCGTCCAGCCAACCAGCATTTACGTCTCCCGACTGTACTTCCGGGCGGTTCAGCAGTTCCAGCAGAAACGCTTTGTTGCTGGTTCCGCCCTTGATGACGACAATGCTCTCGCGCAGCACTCGCTGCAGTCGGGAAAGCGCTTCTCCGCGGCTCTGCCCGTAGGCGATGACCTTGGCCATCATCCTGCCGTCGTCTGAGTCGACCTCCGCCGGGACGACATCGCCTTCCGCCACGCCGCTGTCGACACGCACACCCGGTCCGGGCAGAATTCTGAACCGCTCAATAACGCCCGACGATAAAGCGAATCCGTTCTCCGGATCTTCCGCGTTCAGGCGCACCTCGATGGCATGACCGGTGGTGCGCGGAGGTGCGCCTTCAAGGTGACCTCCGCGCGCGATGTGAATCTGAAGTTTCACAAGGTCGAGTCCGGTCGTGCATTCGGTGACCGGATGTCCGGCCTGCAACCGGGCCTTCATCTCCATGAACAAGAATCGGTCGGTTTCCGGTTGGTAGAGGAATTCGACCGCTCCGACATTGCGATAGGCCGTTGCTTGACACGATCGCACCGCCGCCTCGCGCAGGGCCTGATCCCGCTCCGGAGAAAGCGCTGGCGAAGGCGCTTCTTCGAGGATTCTCTGGTGGTGTCGCTGGACGGTGCAGTCGCGCACGCCAGCGGCCCACATCGTCCCATAGTGATCGGCAATAATTTCAACCTCGACGTGGCGCGCTCCTTGCACCAGTTGCTCCAAGAAAACGGTCGGATCGCCGAAGGCTTTGAACCCTTCGGCCCGCGCACTGGCAAAAGCTTGTGGCAGTTCGGCTGCCGAAGCTGCCAGGCGAATACCATCGCCGTCGCCTCCGCACGCCGCTTTTACCAGCAACGGATAGCCCAGTCGCTCGGCATGGCCAAAAGCGTCAGCGAGCGTTTCCACCGGCCCGTTGCTCCACGGCACTACTTCAATCTGCGCCTGCTCGGCTAATCGTTTCGAGGCGATCTTGTTTCCCACACGCCGCATCACATCGCCATCGGGACCGATGAACACGATGCCCATCTTGCGGCAAAGATCGGCGAATGCAACGTGCTCGGACGCCAAGCCCCATCCCACCCAGACGGCTTCCGCGCACGCGGAGGTCAGTGCACGTTCCAGCCGGCCGTAGTCGATGTAACTGCTCTTGAGTTGCTGGGTCTTCGGGTCCAGGACCCTGGCGGGACCGATACACACGGCCTCGTCGGCCTCGCGCACAAACCTGCTATGGCGGTCAGGCTCGGTAAAGAGCGCAATCGTAAGCAACGATGTGCCGTGTTCCTGATTGAAATCGCGGACGGCGTGAATAAAACGCATGGCCGCTTCGCCGCGATTCACGATAGCCACGCGCTGAAATTCGTGCTCCATAAGTCCCCCGATCGAGATCGTCGGGACAATGAGTCGTCAGGACAACCCTTTCATCTTCGATTTATGCGGCAACTGCCTCGAGTGACATCGCAACCTGTAGCACTTTTAGCCGCTCCGCATCCACGGCGCTCGGAAGAGCTACCGTGCGGTATCCGTTAAGCTGCAGGTAACAGTTTCCCTTCGCATCCACAACTTCCGCATCGAAACTGCCTCGATCCCCGTCACGACTGACTACGGCATATAAGCCAGTGTCTTCAGATTCCGCGGTCGGTAAGGACAGTAGGGAGACGCGATCAATGTGCTGCGGCAGACCCATGCGGGCCTGCGCGCCCATCTCCCAGAGCCCGGCAGTCTGGAAGCAAAGCTCAATCAGACGCGGCGTCATCACTGTCGGCAAGTCGGACGGCAGATGGTTTGCGGGCATGCCTTTCGCCAGCTGTCCGACCATTCGGTGTCCGTCCCACCACGCCCGCTCTATAACTTGATATGCGGGTCCATGGAAGTACAGGCGATAGATGTCAGAAGCTTCAATGCTGTGCCCGTCCGGCAAACCCAGCGCCGCCACGGCCACAACTTCGGGCGCATGTTTTGTGAGCCGCACTCGGGCGGTAAAGTGCGTGGTCACTTGCGGATCGGTCTGGTTGGGGAGCGTTCTCCGTCCGTTCAAGCGGCAGTCTGCCAGCAACCTGTCGTGCTGCGGATGAACGGCCGCCTCAAGCGTCGCCGTGCGCGGTTCGTTCCGATAGAACTTGAACGGAGCCAGGAAGTTTACGTCTTCGATGGCTTCGATTTGCCAGCCGGGAAGCAGGCATAGCGCAGCTTCAGCAAACGCCTCAATGCCCATGACCCCCGGCAGTACGGCCGTGCCGTCGATTTGATGATCGTGCAGAAATGGCTGAATGGCCGGGTCCAGCGTGGTTTCGATGGTGAGCCCACTCTGTAGGCTGAGGCCTGCCAGTTTGCCGATCATTGGCCCTTGGGTTGGTGAGCTTCTCGATGTTACTGTCGCGGATGTATCCAGCCCACCGGTGCCATCCCACTCGTTCTGCATAACGCCGAGCCGTTGGCCGATGACAATTTCACCCTTGGTGGCCCCGGCAGTGAGTTCGCGACGAATCAGCGGAATCCCCGCCTCGGGGGGCAGCATGTCGATGCCTGCCAGTTCCATCATCTTGGGAATGGAGCCGCGCGTAGCCATGCCGATGCCACCCCAGGCCGTCCAGTCGATCACGATACCCCGTGTAGTCGTTCGGGCAGTGCGGAAGCTTGAGGTAATCTTGCACAACAGGTCATTGGCCGCGCTGTAATCCGTTTGTCCGGCGTTCCCGAAGCGTCCGGCAATCGAACTGAACGCTACCGTCGCCCCGAGGGGCATATCGCCAATGGCATGCAGAAGATTGAACCAGCCGTCGCTCTTCACGTCGAAGACCAGATCGAATTCACGCGCATCTTTATCGGGGAGAAAGTGGCTGCGCTCGATGCCGGCGGCGTGCAGCAGCACGTCGATGTGCCCGCTGCGCTCGCGCACTTGTTGGATGATTTCGCCTACCGCGTCAGCGTCCGTGAGGTTGACGCTGAAGTAATGCGCCGTACCGCCGGCGGCTCGCACCGCCTCGATCGCACTGTGTGCCGCCTGGGCTCGCTCCAGCGACGCCAGCTCTTTTTCCACCAATGCCGGCGTGGCGCGCTCGCCGCGCGCCTGAATGCGCGCGAATAGATCACGCTTAAGACCGTCCTTGTCGGTCATGAAGCGCTTGAGATCGGGATTATCCGGATCAGGCGCGGGTACCAGATCGAGCAGATAGAACGTGCCGCCGGAGGCCGCCGCCAAATCCGCAGTGATGGCCGACACGATACTTCCGGCCGCGCCGGTGACGAGAAACACGGTATCACTGTTTAAGGAGAGACCGGGCTTGCCGTCGGCGGCCGGTTGTTCCTGCAGCCCGACCGTCCAGCGCAGACTATCCTTGTAGCCGATTTCGATTGCGCCCGGATCGCGCAGAGTTTCCTCGATCAGGAGGTCGGCGATCTCTGACGGTTTTCGTTTCGCTTCAAAGTCGACCACCTTGACCAGAGCGTCCGCTCGCTCTCGCTTATACGTCTTGGTAAAGCCCACGACCGCGCCGCCTAATGGCGCGACCGCGCCAGCTTCATCGTAGCCATGCTGTCCTCCCAACCGCGTCGCCGACACCAAGAATGTACCCGGCGCTGCAACTTGCTCGTACAAAATGCGCATGGTTGCATAAAGCGACTTGACACGCACCCGCAGAGCTCCATGCCAACCAGCAAGGTCCATCGAGCTGAGGTCTCCCTCATTGTCCAGCGCGGGCAGCCAGTACACTCCGTGCACTGGACCGGCGGCCAGCCAACTCTGAAGAAGGTTGGCCAGTGCGTCGGCAACCAGCGTCTCGTTATCGGGGAGAACGACGCGGAGAACTTCTACGCCCATCGTTTCCAGCCGTTGCGCCAGCGCGTCTCCTACCCCGCCGTCGTCGGGCATAATGACCACGCGGCGACCAGACTCAAGCGCCACACCGGTCGGCTTACAAAACTCCAGCGGCGGACGCAGCGTGGGAACAGGTACGCGGCGTGGAATGCGATTGGCGGCGTCGAAACTCGCGGGGATCGGACGTTCAGCCGTCACCGCCTTTGAAGCCGCGGCCACGGACACTGCCGGTTTCTTCTCGGTCGGTTCTTCTTTGGCGGTGGCGCTCGCCGGCGTATTAGCCAAGCTGGGCTGCCGGTCGCGCGCGAACTTGATCACGTGCGCGAGGGTCGGAAAGTCGCGCAGCTTAAGATTTTCATCCCGCGGAATGTTGTACGCAGCTCGCACCGCCGCGAACATCTCCGCCTGCTTCACGGTGTCGATGCCGAGATCTGCTTCCAGATCGAGATCCAGGTCCAACATGTCTTTGGGATAACCCGACTTCTCGGCCACGATCTCCAGCACCTTCTCCTTGATAGCATCGTCTGTGGCCGCGTTGGCCCCGATTGGGGGCGCATTTGCTACAGTTGGCTCGCTGGTAATTTGTGAGGATGGAGGCGCGGCCTCCCCGGCGAGGTCGGGACGTTTCTCATAAACGAAACGGATGACATGAGCCAGCGTAGGATAATCGCGCAGCTTGCGGTTCTCATCGCGTGGAATGTTGTACGCCGCTCGGATTGCGGCAAACATCTCCGCCTGTTTCACCGTGTCGACGCCGAGGTCCGCTTCGAGGTCCAGATCCAGGTCCAGCATGTCGATTGGATAGCCCGTTTTCTCCACTGCCAAAGCGAGGATGCGATCCTTCACAGGATCGCTGAGACCGTCTTCCGTGGAAGCCACTGCCACAAGAACTGTCGTGGGCTCCGGTGCAATCGCCGGTTTGATTCCCTCTTTGGCCGCCGACGACGAGAGAGATGGAGCCGAGGCCGATACCGTGCCGGCCAATTCCGGCCGCTTGTCATACACGAAACGGATTACATGCGCCAAGGTTGGGTAATCACGGAGCTTGCGGTTTTCGTCGCGCGGAATGTTGTAAGCCTCGCGGATGGTAGCAAACACCTCCGCCTGTTTCACTGTGTCGACACCTAGATCGGCTTCGAGATCGAGATCCAGGTCGAGCATGTCAACGGGATAACCGGTTTTTTCGGCAACAAGAGCCAGCACTTTCTCCTTCACTGGATCGCCTTTCGCCACCTGTTGTGGAGGCGCGGAAGGCACGCGAGCGGCAACTTGAAGCTTGGGCGCCGGTTCAACCACCGCTCTGAGCGTCGGTGGCGCCGGTACTGCCCGCATCTTGTCAGCGACTTCCACTACCCGCGCTGCCGACCCTTCATCTCGCACCCGCAGCGTGCGGCAAACTACTTCCAGATCGGCTGACGAATGGCTCCCGATCCCACTCAGCCATGCATTCCAGGCGTTGGCGTCGGCGATGCGGTAGCTATAGCCCAGCGCGTTCGGGCTGCGGCGCCCTCCGTCTTTTGTCTTCATCCAACGCAGCAGCATCATGCTGATCTGCGATCCGAATCCCGCTCCCAGGTGCAGAGCGTACTCGACGGGATAGACACCGCCTTCCGACAGGTTCAACGATCCCAACTCCGGGTCAACCTCCTTAAAGTTGGCGACCGGAGGCACGCAACCGGTTTCGAGCGCTTTGACTGCAACCACATCTTCGATGCCAGCTGCCATAGCGTGACCGGTGAGGCCCTTGGTGTTGGCGATCACGATGCGATCCGCGTCGTCACCGAAAACACGGCGGAGCGCGTGGATCTCGGCAGAAGCACTGCCGCCGCGCGCCGGCGTATAGGTTTCATGGGAAACGAAAACTGTTTGCGGCGCGATCTGTTGCCGCGAAATACCGCTGCCCGCTTCGGCTTTGGCAACCAGGGACTCCATCACTTGGCCGATGTGCTGGACATCCAGACGGGTGCCGTGGAATGCGCTGTTGCCCGTCACCGTGCTCAAGACCTCGCAGATGGGCTGTATTCCTCGTTCCCGCGCGGCAGCAGCGCTCTCCACCACCAGAGCCGCTGCACCCATGCCGATGATCATGCCGTGCCGCCGGCGGTCAAAGGGAATGGCCGCATCTGCGACTACTTCATCGGTGGCTGCCGCTCCGCTGGCCAGGAAGCCGGCGCCCATCCAATCCATCAGATGGTCGGAGGTAACGTCGTCGGCCGAGATGACGATCACCCGGCTGCAGCGCCCGGCGTGGATCCAGTCCTCCGCCAGCCCCACCGCCTGTGTGGTGGTCGCGCAGGCAGAGTTGATTTGGGTGTTGGGACCGCGAGCACCGATCAATTCGGCGAATTGCGAATGCCCCATGGACAAGGTTCGGAGCAGGAACCTGCGCTCGAACACATATGGCTCTTTCTGAATGGCGGCGCGCAACTCGGCGATGCGCCGCTGGATTTCTTGAACAACGATCTCCTGTACCTCGGCCTCCTGAACCCGAACGCGGCCATTTCCCTCCAGCGCCTGGGTGAGCAGGCCTTCCAGCATCGCCAACCGCTCGCGGCGTTCGTGGTCCGCATAGTAGCGCGACATCTCATCCGCGAACGAGTCCAACCCAGGGAAGGCGGAGGCAAAAATTACACCGGTTTGATCGCGCAAACCCTCGGGCAATCCCCAGCGATCCGGCAACTGCGTTCCTTTGCTCGTGATTTTGTAGCGCATGACCAGCGGAATGCCGGCGTCGCGCAATGCGTCAATACCCACGGCGATCGCCAGCTGAGTAACACGGTCAAGCGCAGCCACGCGTTCACGGGGTATGCCAAATTCGTCTTCCAGATTGAAGGCGCCACCGCGGCCCGCCAGTTTGATGACTTCCGCCACGCTGTCAATGGTTTCAAACGTGGGTTCGCCGTTCTCGCTCTTCACCAGGCGCGTGATGTGTTTGTCGAGCATGGCGCGCCGGAAACGCGTGGGGATCGAATCGATAAACTGATCGCCGCGCAGAATGCGGCCGATATTGCCATCATCGAAGATGTGCTCGGTTCCGGGCAGACCTAATGCCGCTCCAGTGATAACTACTGGGGCGCTCGTGGGGACGCTACTCTGGCCGTGGTAGATCTCGTAGCCACGGTCGAGAACGTCGGCGAATAACCTGCCGAGCTCGTTGTAGCGATTGCCGTTCAATCGCGTGGCGGATGTGGAGGAGCCCGTCGCGGCAGAGGCGCCCGTCACTTTCGCCAGCACAGCGACTGCTTTCGACGTTTCCTCGGGTGAGAGAACATCCGTAGCCGAGGGTTCGCGCAAAGCTTCCGCGATACCGCGGCCCAGTCCCGCCGCATAAAGGCCGCACAGCGCATGGTTGAACGCCGTAACGTCGCCGACCTTCGGATGATTGGTAAATAACGAAACCACATTGCTGTGGCCGCCAAGCACATCCTCGGCAAATCCTTGCAATGCCTTCTTCGGTCCCACTTCCACAAACACCCGAGCACCGGCATCGTACAGTGTGTGCAACCCCTTCACAAATTGCACCGGGGAAGCGACCTGCTGCGTAAGAATGTCCAGCATTTGCGGCACCACGCCCGGCCCTGTGGGATAAAACTCGCCATTTGTGTTGGCGACGATGGGCAAACGCGGCGATTCGAGATGCAGGCGCTCTAGAACTCGCCGTAGCGGCTCACTGGCTCCCGCCACAATCGAAGTGTGGAAGGCGTGGCTGACCGATAACGCGGCCACGTCATAGCCAGCTTCTTTGAAGGCAGCCATGGCCAGCTCGACTGCGCTGCTCGCACCGCCGATAACCGCCTGACGGTTGCTGTTGACGTTGGCAATCACGACGTAGCCGTCGATCGTCTTCAGAATTCGCTCGATTTCTTCCAGCGGAGCAAATACTGCGGCCATGCGGCCGTTGTCCTTCATGGCCACCTGGGTCATCCCGCGGCCACGAGCGCTTACAGCTTCCAGCGCGTCCGCAAAGGGAAAAGCACCAGCCGCGACCAGCGCTCCGTATTCACCCAGGCTGTGTCCCATCGTGAAGTCGGGTTCGATGCCGTAAGCGGCCAGAAGCCGGGTCAGCGCAAGATCGGTAGCCAGCACGGCGGGCTGCGTAATCGCAGTTTGCCGCAGATCGTCTTCCGCTTTGGCCACGGCGTTGGCATCGGTACTGTCAACGAAGATAAACTTGCTGAGCGGCTTGCCCAGCAGAGGCGTCATCACACGATCGGCTTCGGCAAAGGTTTCATCCACAATCGGCTCCGCCGCTCGGAGCGATAGGAGCATGTTCACGTACTGCGAGCCCTGTCCGGTATAAAGGAACGCCACCTTTGGAGCGGGACCGTGACCGCGGAAGATGCCTTGCGCACGCAACGCTTTCCACATCGCCGGTTGATTGGCGGCCAGCGCTTTGAGCGCGTTGCCAGTTTTGTCGGCCAGTTCGGCCGCGTTGCCATAGTCGATCGCCACGCGCTCGGGAGCGCGCAGGTCCGATTCAGCGGGGGCAGTTGGCGCCGGTACCCGCCCCTCTTTGGCATCTCTCTCCGCTACGCGCAACCGCTCCGCCAGTGCGCCTTCGGAAGCAGCGCCGATGAGCAGCGCTCCGCGTAACGGAGCTTTGCAATGAGAAGAGTTGGAAGTGCGGGAATCATCTTGCAAGCGCGTAATGGGTTCTTTCGCCTCTGATGGGAATTCACCAACGCCCACCCACCGCTTACCGTTTCCGTTCAACCGATGGGGAATATATTCTTCGAGCACGGCATGAAAATTGGTGCCCCCAAAGCCGAATGCACTCAGGCCAGCCTGCCGCACGCCATCTGCTGGCATCGTCCAAGGCTTCAGCTCGGCATTCACATATAGCGGAGAGTGGGCAAAGTCGATGTCCGGATTGGGATGCCCGCAATTCACGCTAGGTGGAAGTACCTTGTCCCGCAGAGCCAGGATCGTCTTCAACAGTCCGGCGGCGCCTGCCGCTCCTTTGAGGTGCCCGAGGTTCGATTTAACTGAGCCCAGCGCTACTGAGCGCAAAGCCAGACGAAAGCTGCCGAGCACATCGATCAGGCTTTGCACTTCAACCACGTCACCCACGCGGGTGGACGTGCCATGGCCCTCGATCAACGTCGCGGTAGCCGGCGACAATCCGGCATTCTGCCAGGCGCGTTCGATGGCTAATTCTTGCCCGATCGGGTTGGGCGCAGTGATGCCTTTTCCCTTCCCGTCGCTCGATCCGCCCATTCCGCGCAGCACCGCGTAGATTTTGTCTCCGTCCCGCTCGGCATCGGCCAGACGCTTGAGCAGAAAGATCGCCGCGCCTTCACCCATCACAAAGCCGTCTGCGCCTTCGGCGTAGGGTCGAGTGCCGGTCGCCGAGAGCGCACCAATCTTGCTGAACTTAATGTAGGTCGAGGCGCCCATGTTGCGATCGATGCCGCCCGTGACCGCCAGGTCAAAATCATTCGCTACCAATCCCTCGACCGCCGCACTGATGGCCGCCATCGCCGATGCGCACGCTGCGTCCACGACGTAGTTAGGGCCGTGGAAATTGAAAACATTCGCAATGCGGCCCGCAATGCAGTTCGCCAGTTCACCCGGCATGGTGTCTTCCGTTACATCGGGAATCCTTTTCGCCATGCGGTCGTGCAGTTCGCGAGTGAGGTCGCGGCGCAACGCCTCCGGCAGTTCGGCGAAGCTCGCACATCCGGCCAACTCGTGGGCGTACTCCGGAAAGTACAGGCGTAGCGCGGTGAAATAGTGCTTCTCCCCGGCCATGGCGTTGCCGAGAATCACCGCCGTGCGATCGGTGTTTAACGAACGTTTGGGATAACCATAATCTTCCAGCGCTTCCCGGGTGCAGGCGATTGCCCACTTTTGCGACTCATCCATGGCATCGACCACGCGTGGCGGGACCGGCAGGTGCCATTTAATCGGATCCCATGCGAAATCCTGCACCCAACCGCCGATCGTGGAATAAGTCCTATCCGGCGCATTTGGGTCGGCATCATAGTAGAGCGCCGGATCCCAGCGCTCGGGCTTGACCTCAGAGATGCTGTAACGGCCATTCTTCACGTTCTCCCAGAAAGTCGCTACATTCGCGGCGTCGGGTAGAACCGCTCCTGCTCCCACAACTGCTATCGCCCGGTAAGAAGTGTTTTCCATGACGAGGCTCCTGCAACAATCCATTCTCAAACGCTACGCGGCCAGTTCCGTGCGCTTGGCCGCGCGGCCGTACAGTACGTCTGCTATGTAATCCAGATCCGAGATCAGGCCCGATTGCGCGCGGTGAATGGCGGGCAATCTTAGACTCGTTTCAAAACCCATAATCTCTCCATCGCTTACGCCGCCGGCTCCGATGATCCAGCGCAACCCGTCTTCCGCCACTTTGAGCGCCGCCTCGCGGGCAAAGATCCGGCTGAGCGCCGCCAGCGCCGCCGCGTCGAAACGCCGGTTCGCCTTTTCGTTGAGCTCGCCTTCCGCCGAACGAGCGGCGCGACGCGACAAACTTCCCGCGCACTCGGCATAAGCGATCAACTCGCCCAGGCGCAGAAGAATGTGCTGATGTCGAGTGAGGCGCGACGCCCGCGCCTTTTCCATAACCTCGGCCAAGGCGTGCAATGCCAGCGCCGCAATATCGGCGCCCACGTTCGGATTACGGGCGTGCAATGCCTCGAACTCTCGTGCCTGTTCGTGATAGTGCAGCCCGCGCGTTTTGAGATGAGACTGCCAGCGGTCGCGGCTGATCGTCATCTCCATAATCTCGGAAGTGCCTTCGTAAATTGTGGTGATGCGAACGTCGCGGCTGATCTTTTCCACCATGTATTCATGCGTGTAACCGTAGCCACCGAGTGCCTGAATGCTGGCTTCGGCCGCGGCATTCCCGGCCTCGGTCGCCATGTACTTCGCGATAGCACCCTCGGTGTTCAGGCTGCCTTCCACGCCCGCATCGATGCGCTCCGCGGTTTCTTCGATGTAAGCGCGCGCAGCTTCAAGGTGCGCTACGTGAGGCACGATCAGCTTGTGTGTGTATCCTTGTTTCTGCGAGAGTGGCGCCCCAGCCTGGATGCGCTTGGCGGAATATGGAATGGCTCGATCCAGCGCGGCCCAGCCGGCCCCAAGGCCGAACGCCGCCACCATCAAGCGCGTATAACCGAACACAGCTTGCGCTTGATTCAATCCCTGGCCTTCGACGCCGCCGACGAGGCGGCCAGCGTCGACATAAACATCGTTGAATGCAAGCGCCGCCGTATTGCTCAGGCGGATGCCGTGCTTATCTTCCGGCTCGTCGTGGGTAAAACCCTTCGTGTCTTTGTCCACGATGAACCAACTCGGACCGCTCGGCGTGTTAGCCAAAACCGTGTAGGCATCCGCGATTCCACCATTGCTGATCCATTGTTTAGCGCCATTGATCTTGTACCCGACCACGCGGTCATTTTCCGTAACGCGGTCCGCTGTGGTGCGAAGCGCACCCAAATCGCTGCCCGCCTCCGGCTCCGTGGCTCCATAGGCGAACAACAATCCCTCTTCCGCGATGCGCGTCAGCCAGATTTTCTTTTGCTCTGAAGTAGCACCGACTGTGATCGGATCGCTGCCCAGAAACGTAGCCAGCACGGCTGTGGCGACGCCCAGATCGATGCGCGCCATCTCTTCGCAGACGCAGTAAACATCGAAGGCCCCGCCGCCCATGCCCCCGAACTCTTCAGGAATAAACAGGAGCTGAATGCCCAGTTGGTCTGGACTGCACATATGCCGGACGATCTCTAGTGGGCATTCATCGCGTTCGTCAAGCTCGCGCAGCACCTCGTCCGGCAGACGCTTCTTGGCAAAGTCCTTGAGCGACTTCAAACTTAGTTTCAACGTTTTACTCGTAATCATTGGCGGTACCTCACTTTGCTGCGACGCTTCGCAACTCACGAACTTTGTTGGTCAATTCCGGCAGGAACTCCAGAATGTCATCGACAATTCCGACATCTGCCACCTGAAAGATGGGGGCCTTCGGATTCTTGTTAATCGCGATCAGGAACGGACTACCTTTAATGCCAGCCAGATGCTGGAAAGCGCCACTGATACCGCAGGCCAGATAGACCTTCGGCTTGACGGTTTTTCCAGACGAGCCCACCTGACGTGACTTCTCCATCCACTTGGCGTCGACCACAGGTCGAGAGCAGCTCACGGCAGCGCCCAAAGCGTCCGCCAGTTCCTGTGCGATCGCCACGTTCTCTTTTTCCTGTATGCCTCGGCCGATGGAAACCAAAACGTTGTGCTTGGTGATGTCCACATCACCGGCTTCGGCGACCACCGTCTCCAGATACCGTCGACCCGCTGTGAGCGCTCCGACTTCCCCTGACTTGTCGACGATGAGACCGCATCCCGAAGTAGGCTCTTCCGCCTTGAACACCCCCGGACGTATCGTGATCACCGTACCCGATGAAATGTCGCAGCGAACATGAGCACTCACTTGTCCGCCAAATTCCTGCCGCACCACTTTGAGGTCGGTGCCTTCAACTCCGGAGATATCCAGCACGTCGGAAACGAAAGCCGCATTCATTTTGATCGAAAGACCAGGCGCCAGATCGATTCCGAAATGATCATGTGCCGCTAACACGATGCTGTCGCCCGGCAGCACTTTCAGCAGGGCTTTTCGCACCAGCTCGGCATTGGGAT
>Ga0302320_10007950_pt1 | contig 23223 bp, 23 predicted proteins | sample Bog_T0_3_FD_202130 | JGI IMG/M metagenome (GOLD analysis project Ga0302320, IMG submission 202130) | Peat permafrost microbial communities from Stordalen Mire near Abisko, Sweden - Bog_T0_3 | ecosystem: Environmental > Terrestrial > Soil > Wetlands > Peat | place: Sweden: Abisko, Stordalen Mire... | reverse complement strand
TGGAAGACACGGCGCTGTATATTCATCAGTCGGTGCATCGTTTGTCACCGCAGGGGCGCTGTGTGTTGCACACGCACATGCCGTATGCGACGGCGCTGTGCATGCTGGAGAATCCGCGGCTGGAAATGGTGGTGCAGAGTGCGCTGGGATTTTACGAAGACGTGGCCTATGACCTGGATTACAACGGTCTGGCCTACGACGTGTCGGAGGGGGAGCGCATGGCGCGGGCGCTCGGCGATAAGTCGGTGCTCATGCTGGCGAATCATGGCGTGCTGGTGGTGGGTGCGACCGTGCCTATCGCCTTCGAGCGATTGTATTTCCTGGAGCGGGCGGCGCAGGCGCAGGTGCTGGCGCTGTCGACGGGACGGCCTTTGCGGCTGATTCCGCAGGCGGTGATCCAGAAGACGGTGGCGCAGTTCGGTGCGGGCGCCGCGGTCGGCGGGCGCGATCGGGCGGATTTGCACTTCGATGCCTTGAAGCGGGTCCTGGATCGCAGCGCTTCGGATTACGCGAGCTGAACTCGCGCCTGACAGCCCTGGTCGATCCGGCGCGGGCAGCGCGCAGCCCCATCGTTTTCCTGCTGGCGGCGGTGTTGTTCATCAACTACGTCGATCGCGGCACGTTGCCGACGGCGGCGCACTTGATGCAGGGCGATCTGAACTTGAACCACGTTCAGATGGGCATGTTGATGTCGGCGTTTTTCTGGACCTATACCGTCTCGCAAATTCCCGTCGGTTGGCTGGCTGAACGCTACGGCGCGCATCGGGTGCTGGCGGCGGGGCTGACGCTGTGGGCGTCGGCCACGATCTTGGTGGGTTTCGTGCATACCTTCGCGGCGCTTCTGGTGCTGCGCTTGCTGCTGGGATTGGGAGAGAGCGCGGGTTTTCCCAGCGTCGCGAAAATAATGGCGGCGATCGTGCCCCCGAAGGGTCTGGGCACCGCCAATGGAATCGTGGCGCTGGGATATCTGTCCGGTCCGGTGGTGGGCACGCTCGTGGGCGGCCTGCTGATGGCGCACTACGGCTGGCGTTCGGCGTTCTGGGTGTTCGGTGCGCTGTCCTTGCTGTGGTTGCTGCCGTGGTCGCGCGTGGCGGGACAGGTTCGCACGGCGGTGCGCACCTGCGAGGAGGATTCGCCGACGTGGTGGATGGTTCTCAAACAGCCGGCGCTGTGGGGCACCGCGCTGGGGCTGTTTTCGAGCAACTATGTGTTTTATTTCATGCTGTCGTGGTTGCCGTCGTATCTGCAGACCGAGCGCGGCTTTTCTCTGGTCGGTATGGCGTGGGTCGCGACCAGCGCCTATCTCGTGAATGCGATCAGCGCCTTCGTCACGGGGTGGGGGATGGACCGCTACCTGAGGCGCGGCGGATCGGCCAACGTCGGCTACAAGTCGGTGATGGCGGTGGCGCACCTGGGGTCGGTGGTGTGCATGCTGGCGATGGCGCTGGGCTCACCGCGGGTGGCTTTGATCAGCTTGTTCGTTTACCAGGCGTTGTGCGGGGCTTCGTCACCGGGTGTGTATGCCATGTGTCAGATTCTGGCGGGGCCGCGCGCGTCGGGGCGATGGGTCGGGATACAGAACTCGCTGGGAAATCTGCCGGGGATTGTGGCGCCCTGGCTTACCGGATTCATTATCGAAACGACCGGGCACTATACGAATGCCTTCGTGGTGGCCGCGGCGGTGAGCTTGCTGGGGTTGATCGGGTGGATAGGGATGGTGCCTCGGCTGGCCGAGCTGCCGTGGAAAACGACGCGCACGGCGCGTGGCGTTTTGACTTAACGCGCCAATACTCGCGGCGCGGGGCGCCGGCGTGTGTGGCGATGCGGGCTGTCGCCGGGGTCATACGTCGCTGGGCCGCGACATGCCGCGCCGCGCGTTCAACCCCTACCATGGCTACCAGTTGAAACACACCGGGTGCCGCACGTGACCATCAAATTGAGTGATACCGCAGAAGCCGCTTCGAGCAAGATACTTGCGGCATTGGCGCAGGTCATTCGCGCGCTGGCGCCCGAGGTGTGCAGTGTGTCGTTTCATGACTTCGCGGCCGACACGCTGTGGTTGAGCGAGGATTTTCTGCTGCCCGAGGATCATCAATTGGTGGAGGATTCCTTGTCCGGGACCGGGGAGGGGAGCCTGGAGATGACTTATGGTGCGCATGAGGGCGCGCGCTATGCGGTAGCGATTCCGGTGCACGATTCGCATGGCGGTGTGCATGGGGCGGTGCGGCTGAGCATCGATTCGCAGATCGTGGATGCGCGAATGCATGAGTCTTTGGAATTGAGGTTGGCGCCGGTGTTGGTGTGTTTGGCGGCGGAGTTCGAGCGGCGCGGGGTGTTGCCGTCATTGCCGAGCGCCGACCGGGAGCAGTTGGCGTTGATCGAGAATGCCTTGCATGCGGAGCGTTTCGAGCTGTTTCTGCAGCCGATTTGTTCCTTGCGCGAGCAGGAGGGGCTGGCGCGTTACGAGGTGTTGCTGCGTCTGCGTACGTCGGAGGGCAGCTTGCTGGAGCCGGGGTCGTTTTTGCGCGAGGCTGCGGATCGGCATCTCATGCCGGCCATCGACCGTTGGGTGGTGCGCACCTTGCTGGTGTGGTTGAGCAATAACCGTAGTGTATGGGCGCGGCTGCCGGCGGTGTTTTGCATCAATCTCGCGCCGCAATCCATGACGGATGCCAATTTCATCGGGTACGTCGAAGCGTGCGTGATCAAGAGCGGGCTGCCGCCGCAGGCGCTGTGCTTCGAGATTACGGAGCGCTTCGCGTCCTCGGGCAACATCAGCGTGGCTGAATCCATGCGTCGGCTGGAGGCGCTGGGGTGCGAGGTCGCTTTGGATGACTTCGGCGGGCACGCACCCTCTTATGGATACCTGCGCACGGTACCGGCTCACTATTTCAAGATCGACAGCGCGTTGGTGGGTGCCGCTCCCACGGATCGGGTGGCGCGGGCGATGATTTCCGCCATCGTGCGTATGGCGGGTGATCTCGGTGTGCAGACGGTGGCGGAGTCCGTGGAGCTGGACACGGAGTTGCAGGCGGTGCGCTCGCTGGGCGTGGATTATGCGCAGGGATTTTTGCTGGGCAGGCCGAGTTCGCTGTCGGGATATGATTTCGAGCGGGGATCGCGCAATTAAAGGGGGCCGGGGCTACGAGGGGATCGGATTTCACCTTCGTGGGCGTGGTGGACGATTTGGGCGCGCGAGCTCGGCGGGAGTGTCCATCACTCATGGGCAGCAAGCGCGGAGCGTGGCGTATGATTGGATGAACGCCGGTGCGGAGCGGGGAATCCATGTTGCTCTTGAAGCCAAACTGCGAGTGTTGCAATCGGGATCTGCCGCCGGATTCTCGCGAAGCCATGATTTGCTCCTTCGAGTGCACCTTTTGTTCCGAGTGCGCCAGTGTGCGTCTCGGGGACAAGTGCCCCAATTGCGGCGGCCCATTCGAGCGCAGACCGGTACGTCCTGACGATGCCCTGCGTCAATATCCGGCAACCACCGAGCGCACGTTCAAGCCGCAGGGTTGTGTCTAAAGGGTTCTACCAGTTGGGGTTAGGTAATTCGCTGAATACTTCTTGAAGCGCGAAACCCCAGCGTGTGCGGATCATGTTGAAGTATTCGTTGTCCGCGTTGATGCTGATGTGGGTGGCGAGTTTGTGCTCGTCGCGGCGGATGATGGCGAGGTCCAGCGGCGGCCCCACGGATAGGTTGGAGCGGATGGTGGAGTCCATGGAGACCAGGGCGCACTTGGCCGCTTGCGCCAGGCTGCTGCTGCGGGAAATAACCCGGTCGATGATCGGCTTGCCGTATTTCGACTCGCCGATCTGGAAGTAGGGCGTATCGAGTGAGGACTCGATGAAATTGCCGGCGGAGTACACCTGGAACAGGCGGGGGTCTTCGCCCTTGATCTGGCCGCCCAAGATGAAATTGGCGTTGAACTCATGTCCCTGGTCGCGCAGCGATTCGCCGTCGCGCTGATGGATTTCGCGCAGGGCATCGCCGACGACGCGGGCGGCATTGAACATGTTGGAGGCTTGGAACAGGCGGGTGGGTTGGTCCGAGCCCGCGGGGGTTTCGTGCAGGAGATTGACCACGGCCTGAGTGATGGCGAGATTGCCCGCCGACATGAGCACCAGGACGCGATTGTCGGCCTGGTGAAAGGTGGCCATTTTCCGGAATGTATTGATGTCATCGACACCGGCGTTGGTTCGTGAGTCAGACAGCATCACGAGGCCGGTGTCGACCAACAAGCCGACGCAGTAGGTCATGGGGAAATTCTACCTGGAGTTGGGGGAGGTTACACGTTGGGTTGGTTGCTGCTGTCGGCGCCGGCCGGAAGCGGGAATTCACCTGTCCAGTTTGTGGTCATGCGCAGGCTGATTGACGGTGCGGGCGGCAAATGGTCTATTGCATCGGAGCGGACGCAAGGAGAGCGGAGTGTTATTCGACATATTGGTCGCGATTGGTCGGTACACGACATTCTTGTCGTCTAATAATCGTTAGGTGCCACATTTGAACGTGTGGGTCTATCTGCGGCTCGCGGTCATTCTCTTTATCGCTGTGTCGGCATGTTTCGAACCCCTGCTTCCGGAAGCTCGCCCTCCAATTGGGTGGGTAGCTTTGCTTTTGATTTCTGTCTTTTCCCCGATCGCGATAGTTATCGTTCTCGGGATGCAACGCGTCAACCCTTATAGCGCCAAGATCTGGCACCGCCTATCGTGGACAACCAATTCTTTTAATTTTCGCGAACCGATACAGTTCTTTTATTTTGGCGCGTTTGTATCACTGGCGCAGGGTGTTGTAATTCTCTGTCGCATTGCCGCTGCTCAAACGCCATTCTACGTTGAGGCGCTAGTTCCCTCGGCAATGGGGCTTGGTATATTGCTTGGTGTCCGAATGACGGTGTTGGTGTTTGGCTCAAAGTTCGACGGTGGCGCCTAACAGTCGGTTCGAGCGATCGCGGGCTGCGTCTTCGGTGAGCCAAGGAGGGAAGTCGATGATTGGCATAAATCAGCTTCGTTTGACATCGACGCAACCTCGCGTCGCTCAACCTCATCGTTAGCGTACAAGCTGGTCTCGCGGTAGAATTGAGAGCGGCGACGCGGAGGACACAATATGGCACGTGCATTGGCCGACATTGAGCAGAATATCCTCGAATTGAACCAAAAGGAGCGCGCTGAGCTCCTGCGGAAGCTTATTGACGACCTGGATGCTCCTGGCGACGCGAATTCGGAGATTGCGTGGCTCAAAGAGTCGGAGCGGCGCCTTGGTGAGGTGGAGAACGGAACTGCTCGGACATTTCTAGCCGACGACGTGATAAAGGAAGCGCGAACGTTGTTGAAGTGATGCGCCTGGAGATTCATTTCGAGGCGCGTGAAGAGTTCCTGCAGCCGGCTCAGTTTTATGAAGCTCAAGTGCCGGGTTTGGGTCAGCGTTTTATCAATGAAATCGAGCGTTGCCAGAAAGCGTTGCTCGATACCCCGCCGATCGGTCAGCCCTACGGCAGACGGCTGCGGAATTTCACGGTGGGCGACAAGTTTCCCTATTCAATCGTGTACGCGGTTCTTGCGGACGTCTTATTTGTGTTGGCGTACGCTCATGGCTCGCGTCGCCCGGGCTATTGGCGTACGCGGTCCGTCCGCTAACAATCGGTTCGAGCGATCGCGAGGCCGCATCTTCGTTGAGCCAAGGAGGGAGTCGATGATTGGGATAAAGTGTCTTCGTTTGACGCCGGTGAAGCCCCGCGTCGCACAACCTCATCGTTAGACGATATTTATGGGCACCGCGCGTGGCTAAAACTTCACCGTACTGGTTTTCCGGCAAAGCGTTACGGCTGGGGGTGGGGTCCTCCTGCTTCATGGCAGGGGTGGGCAGTTTTGGTTGTTTGGCTTACAGCTCTGGTGATTGCTGCCTTTGCGTTCTTGCCGAGACGGCCGGTGGCATTTCAACTGTCGGTTGCGGGATTGGTATTGGCGCTCATTTTAATTTGCTACGCAAAAGGTGAACCGCCGTCGTGGCGCTGGGGTGACCGCAAGTGACGGATCTCGCAGTTCGTCTAACAATCGGTTCCAGCGATCGCGAGGCGTTGAGCCGTCGGTGAGCCAAGGGAGGGGGTCGATGATTGGGATAAATCAGGTTCGTTTTGCGTCGACGCAACCTCGCGTCGCTCAACCTCATCGTTAAACAAGAATTTAGCGTCTTGACGTTATAACGTTTTCCGGTATATTGTTGCTATGGATAACTCTAAGCGCGTAACCGTCTATTTCGATTCCGATGTTCATAAAGCGCTGCGTCTCCGGGCTGCCGCGTCCGATCGTTCCGTTTCGGATATGGTCAATGACGCCGTGCGTGTGAGCCTTTCAGAAGACGCCTCTGATCTTGAAGCTTTTTCCGCGCGTCGAAACGAAAGGAGCGTCTCGTTTGAGTCCTTCGTTAGCGGTCTGAAGCGGCGTGGCCAACTATAGACTTCTGATAAAGCCCTCGGCCGCGAAGGAAATTGAGAAGGTTGGTTCTAAAAACGACCGCCGGCGCATTGTCCAGAAGATCGGGGGCTTAGCCGCGGAGCCTCGACCAAGCGGCGCGGAAAAACTCCCGGGATACGACGACCGGTATCGTGTGCGTCAAGGTAACTATCGAATCGTATATTTGATTGACGACAAGCGCTTGGAGGTCACAGTATATAAAGTCGGACATCGCAAAGACGTGTACCGCTGACGCGTCTAACAATCGGTTCGAGCGATCAGGGTGTGATAGCGGCCGGTCTGGTTTTTGTCTCTGGCCAGGGGCCCTTTGATCCAAGCTCCAGCGAAGTCGTAGGGACTACAATTCAAGAGCAGAGGGCGCAATGTCTACGGAACGTATCGGCAATACTCGTAGCCGCCGGAAGCTCTCTTGCTAAGGTTGTTAGCGCAACAGTAATGATCGCACAGGAAATGGATTTGGCGGGCATGAACGAGGAATGGATCAAGTGGTTCTCCAAAGATCCACCGGCTCGACAAGGGGCCAAACTGCCTATTCGGCCCAAGGGAATGAAGGTATCAATTGCAGCAATAGCCGAGGCCTGACAATCGGTTCGGCCGATCGCGCGCAAGCCATCGCTCCGGATTCAAGCAACTCTTCAGACAATCACGTTGGACAAAAAGCCATGAGCAGAGTTACAGGCATTGGCGGCATCTTACTTAAAGCAAAGGATCCGGCGATGTTGCGGGCCTGGTACAAAAAGCACCTTGGCATTGACGTTCAGGCATGGGGCGGCACGGCGTTTCGTTGGGTGGATGGTTCGGGCCATCCAGTTGCGGGAAAAACCGCTTGGTTCGTCGGGGATGGTAAGAGCTTTGCGCCAAGCACTGCATCGTTCATGGTCAATTACCGGGTGGCCGATCTAGATGGACTCTTGGCCACGCTCCGCGCTGAAGGATGTGACGTTTTGGAGAAAACTGACCATTCCGAGTTCGGCAAGTTTGGCTGGGTCATGGACCCTGAGGGCAATAAGATAGAGCTGTGGCAACCGCCAGAGGGTCAGTAGGCTTGGCGCCGAACCAGCGGTTCAAGCAGACGCGGCGATGCCGTGTCGCTTAACCTCGGCGTTAGACGAAAGGACACTTCTGCCGCTCGGCCACTTGAGCATTTACTGGGCATTGTTCGGAGCCAGTCGATGATCGGGATGAATCAGATTTGTTGGCCGGCAACGCAACCTTGCGTCGCGTTGCGCGGGCCGACTAGACAGAACGCTCTATCTATGGCGACACTGGCGTCTATGGGTGTCACCGCTCGCCTGCCGGGTTAAATCGATCCGGATCGCTTGAGCGCCCGGTAGCGATTCACGAGTTCTACGCCCAGACGGCGGGGTTCGCAATCGATGGTGCGTACACCGCGTTTGGCAAGCCGCTGCAGCAGCCGATCGCGCGCCTGTGCGTATTCCAGCGCGGCAGCACACTCGAGCGCGCTTTCTTGATTCGTCAAGGGCTGCTCTGTGATCAGCGCCACTACCTCTTCGCGCAGGTTCGCGAGAATGACAATGTGCCGTGTGCGTAGCAGCGCTAGGGCGGCTCCGAGTTGCGGCGCGTCCTCATTGCGGCTGTTGGTAATCATCACTACCAACCCGCGTTTTCGCCTTTGCGACAGGCATTCGGCCGCGATGCGTTCGTAATCGGAAAAGGTCGCGGTGGTCTCGACGTCGGCAAGCGCTGCCATCAAGGCGTTGAGGGTTTGCTGTCCCTTGCGAGGAGCGAAGCGCGTTTGCGCGCCATCGGCGACACCGAAGGTCATCGCGCCGACCGCGTCGCCATGCCTCAAGGCGACGAAGGCGAGCAGCATCAGCGCATTCAGACACTGATCGAAATGCGTCGCGCCGATTCCATGCTGCGTGTCGTCGGCGCGCATGCGGCGGCCGCAGTCGAGCAATATGATGACGTCTTGATCGCGCTCGTCCTGAAACTTGCGGACGATCGGCCGATCGTGCTTCTCTGTTGCCTTCCAATCGATGTGACGGATCGGATCCCCGGGTTGATAGTCGACCAACTGATCGAAGTCCGTGCCGGATCCGCGCCGCTGCACGGATTTCAGGCCCGCCGATTGGACGCGGCGGTCGCCGGCCACCCAGGCAAACCGGGCCTGTTCCTGAAAGTTCGGGAATACCCGGCGCGACTCGCTGGTTCCGATCCGAAGATCCAGGTCCACCATGCCAAGACGCGAGCGCAGGCGAACCTGACCGACGTCGAAATGTTGTAGTCCGCGCGCGGTCGGGGTTATTTCGACGTTAAGCAGTTCGTGCCGCCGCGGACCCACATCGAAAGGTAGGGGCAGCTGAGGCATTACGAGCGTGGGATCGGCGTACTCCTGGTACTGGCCGTGTCGCCGCGTGTCGCCCGGGTTGTCGATGCTCACCTGAACCGTGACCGGCACGCCGATGGCGAAGGCGTGGGGCAGGTGACGGTGGATTTCCAGGGGCGCGCGCCGCCAATCTAGGATGCTCAGCAGCAAGTCGATGGCGCACACAGCGAACAAGAGCAAAGCGCCTGCCAGTGTCGCTCCTTCGACGACCGTGGAAGTCGTCGATGTAAAGGCCAACGCCGTGCAGATCGCGGCGCCGCCCGCGACTATGCCGATCAGCTTTCTCGATGGAATGACGGCGGTGAGCATCTGGATCGGTTTACACGCGAGGTGCGGCCGTGGCGTCGATAATGCCCTGAAGCAGGTCGTCGATCCGGCGTCCGTCTAGCTGTGCGTCGGCGGACAGCACGATACGGTGGCGCATCACGCCGAGCGCCACGGACTTGATGTCGTCCGGGATCACGAATGAGCGCGCCTCCATCAGCGCGACTGCCTTGGCGGCGCGCACCAGCGCAATGGGGCCGCGTGAACCGGCGCCCATCGCGATGCCGGGCCACTCGCGCGTGGCGCGGGAAATACGTACCGCGTAGTCGACCACCGCCTGATCGACGTGCTGGCGCGCGGTCAGATTCTGCAAGGCGAGCACCGCTCTTTCGTTCAAGACCGGGGTCACGCCTGAGAGCGGCAGTTGGTCGCCGTTTTGGCCCGTGGTGGTGCGAAGTACCACATTCACCTCTTCCGCCTCGCTCGGATAATTCATGACGATTTTCAATAAGAAGCGGTCCAACTGGGCCTCGGGCAACGGATAGGTCCCCTCGGTTTCGATGGGATTCTGGGTGGCCAGCACCATGAAGGGCTTGGGCAGGGGCAGTGTGTGGCCTTCCAGGGTTACCTGGTATTCCTGCATGACTTCGAGCAGTGCGCTTTGGGTCTTGGCCGGCGCCCGGTTAATTTCGTCGGCCAACAGCAAGTTCGTGAACACCGGGCCGCGCACGACGCGCATCTCGCGCGTGGTGCTGTCCAGGACGGCGTGACCGGTGATGTCCGATGGCATGAGATCGGGGGTAAATTGTATCCGGGCCACGTTCAAGGACATTGCTTGCGCCAAAGCGCGGATCAGCAATGTTTTGCCGAGGCCCGGCACTCCCTCGACCAATACATGTCCTGAGACGCAGAGGGCGATGATGGTCTGGTCGACAACCGCGGTCTGCCCGACGAGCGCTTTGCCGACGCTTTCGCGCAGCTTCGCCAGCAGTTCGCCGGCCCGCAGTATCGTATTCGATTCATCATTCATGCTCGCGCACCTTGGGTTTTAAAACTTAATGACTCAATTGTCGCCGCGCTCTTTCGAGCAGCGCGATTTCCGTTCGTTGCGATTCCGCGCTGCCGTCGGGACTTTCACTCAGCGCGACGCGCAAGGCGCCCGATTCGAGACCCGTGCGCGCCGCCAATGCATCGATGCGCTGCGCGGCGTCCATTCGCTCATAGAACGCCAGCCTCCGGCATGCCGACTGGGTGAGTGCTTGGCGCTCCGCCCGGCGCAGGGACGCGAGGCGCCGAGTACGCCAGGCAAAGCGTGCCGTGGCGCGAATCTGTTCGGCGAGCGAGCGGCGCAGCGGCGGCGGCGACTCGGCGATCGGCCCGAAGCGCGGCAGGTTGCGCCAGATCGTCAATCCCACGGCGGCCAGAGCGCAAACGATCGCGGCCGCCGCGAGCCGCCACAACAAGGCCAACAGGCTTTCCGCGCGCAGCGGATTGAGGATGTCCACATGATCGCCGGCTCTCAAGGGTATGGAATCGAAGACGATGCGTGCATGGTCTGCGCGCAACAGGCTTCTGTTGCCCATCAAACACTCACACGCAATCACGGCGACACTCCCCTTACCGATATTGACGCGTAGCATCTGAAATCCATACCCGTTTGACAAAGACCAGGCGGGAGTGCGCATGCTCGAATACGCAACGCGCATCGTGCCTAGGCAGGCGCGAAGGGTCTTGCCGGTCTCGCGACCCGCAAGACGCTCCGAGTAAGGTGGGCATTCGTCTTCAGGATCCGCCGCTCGCCGGGCAGCGTTGGCGGGGCTATCCTCGTCGTTGGATCCGGGTGCTGCCCTGCCTATGCCACTCCACGATCGGAGGCTGGCATTAGATAACAATGCACCGGGCGACACCAACAGACGGCCGCCGGCGGTGACCCATTTCTCGAGCGCACCCATGTCAAGGAGAGCCCCTCGTACGTCGTCAACCAGCAATACGCCATCAGCCGCGGGCAATGCGCGCAACGTGGGAACTTGCCTAGTGTGGATGGCGAACCTCTGGGTCAGCTTCTCGAAAGCGTAGTAGCGATTGCCTACGGCTTCGCCTTGCGGGGGGTTGTCCACCGTGACGTAGTCCCAATACGTGTGCGTGGCAATCCAGACGGCGACGGCCGCCATCGCCAGCGCCACGAGCAATTGCGACCAGCGACTGGCGTTCACGGCGGCCGCCGATCGAAGTGGATGGAGAACGCTGCGCAGAGCGGAAGGACGGCCTCGGGTGACACGGCCTCTCCGGCATACACGACTCTTTGCCAGGTCGCCACCAGGTCCGCGAAGTAGCGAGCGCGAGCCTCATCGAGGGCGACTTTTACTGCTTTAAGCACCTCCCGCTCGGTGTGCTGGGCGCCGAGGGTCATGCCGAAGTGGTGCACCGCCGAGGAAAGCGACGCCCGGTACAGGAGCGACAAGGAGTCGCGCAGACGCCCGGCACGCAGCAGCTCGATCGCTGCAGCACTGACGTCGTCGGGCAGGGAGTCGGGGCGGATATCGAGATCGAGCAGTTGGCGATCGGCCACGTCGGGATGGGCTGGAACGGCGCGCGGTGCGCCCGATTTGAGCAGCCGCAGGATCCAGACCGCCGCCACCGCGGCGGCTCCGGCACCGACGACCCACAGCAACAGTCCACCGAATTGACCGACATAGTCGAACAATCCGATTATCCAACTGGGCGATGTCGGTGGAGGTTGCGGCTGAGACTTATTCACCCAGCGCAGCGTACGGATCTTGGTTTGACCGCCGAGGTTCGGGTCATGACGCAAATCCGCGATTGCGGCGTCCATAGTCGCGGCGGAGATTACGGTATGGGAGAGTGGCGCCGGCTTGACTGCATCGGCGGCCGGCGTTACCGACGATAGCGGCCCGATCAGGACGGCGAGCGCAAGGGCCTTAGCGGGCGAACGCACGACGGAACTCCTGTTCTATATCCCATGCCTCAAGTTCCACGCGCCGATTCAGATACATGCCGAAGCCGGCAGCGACGTAGAAAGGCTCGAGAAAACAGACGACCGCCGCGTATTCGAGCGTGCTGACCCATGCATGCCCGGGACGCCAAAGCGACTGTAGATCGCTCCAAGGGTTGGTGTCCGTGTGCGGCGCCAGCCACACTTGCAAGAAAAACAGGCTGACGAACAACGCGAATTCGGCGGCCGCGAATGCCTGGGTCGCGGCGCGCGCAACGCCTCGATGCCGCGCGGCGAGCTGGGTTATGCGCGCCCGCAATTCTGACCCGCGGAGGCCCTCGAGCTGAACGATGGGTTGCGTGAAAGACCGCGACGCAGTCAAGCGTCGCAGCGTGAGCGTGGCGAGCAGCTGCTGCCACCCTACAGCGGCGCGGGCGCGCCAGACGTCGAGCGGCGAGGTGCGTCGGCCGAATAGCGCGCGTGACAACACGAACAAGATCGTCCGGTCGAGCCAGGGCTTCGAGATCCAAATCAGCAGGAAGGGTAACCATGATGCAACTGTGCCGGTGATGGCGAAGAAGCAGAACAGGGGGACCGCGACCACGAGGTAGCAGGTGAACACCGGGCGCAGCCAGGATTGCAGGAGCCGAATGCCCAAGTCGCAGCCTTCCCAGGTGCTGCGGGGGCGCCATACCACGTCCGCTGAGTCATTTTGCATGGGGACGCCGCAACAGGAAGCAAAGCACCAAAGCCCAGCAAAAACCTGCGCAAGCGTACTTTGCAGACGGCGCTACCCACGGAGCCGACGACCAGAATGCCTCGATGGCGGCCGCGATCACCAGCATGATCGCGGCGCCGAACACGATCAGGCTGGTTTCCCGGGCTGCGAGTTGCAGTGCCGCGACCCGCGTCATCCGCCCCGGAAGCAACACGGATTGACCGATACGCAGGCCGCCCGCTCCGCATAAAACGATTGCCGTCAATTCAAATGCCGAATGCGTGGCGACAAAGGGAAAGAATGTGCTGCTGTAGCCCAGGGATGCGACGTAGCCGGCGATACCGCCTCCGAAAATTCCGTTTGCCAGCAGAAAATACAGGGATCCCAGGCCGAACACCACTCCCGTGGCGTAGCATTGAAAGGCGATACCGATGTTGTTCTTGATGTAGAAACCGAACATCAGCCAGTCGCTTGCGATGTCGCGCGGGCGGCCGATGGCCTGCGCTGCTGGACTGTACATCTGGTCGAACTGTGCGGCCGTGTTGCGATCCACGATGGAGAGGATCAAGTCCGGATGCAGGTAGGTTGCGATCGCGATGGCGATCGTCGGAATCATGAGAAGCGCGGCGGCGATCGCGACGTAGGCCCGGAGCCTGCGCACCATGGCTGGAAAGTCCTTAAGCAAGACTCGGGCGATCCGCTCGAGGCCGGCATCGCTCTGGCGATAGATGATCTGGTGCGCGCGCGAGGTGATCGAGGAGAGGTGCTCGATGACGTGCAGCGGAAAGCTGCGCGAGCGCGCCAGCGCCAGATGTTCACAGCACAGCCGGTACAGATCAAGAAAGCGGTCGGGATCAAGCTGGCGTTGGTTGCGTCCGAGTTCGCTTTCGAGTTCGTTCCAGCGGGCCTGGTTCGCGGCTTGAAAGTCGAACGGCGTCACGTCTGGGCCGCCGCATCTCGCGGGATCACACCTCGCTGACCGTGCTGCCAACGCGCAATCCCGACCAGGCGGGGCGCGACTGCCGAGTCGTTGGTGCCCGGCACGGCGTCGGCAGCCAATACCGCGATTTCCTCGGCGCGCTCGGGTGTCAGTCGAGTGCTCCTCCAACCGAAGGCGGCGATGGCTGTCTGCTGACGGATGGTCAAGGGGAGGGGTGGGCGCAGAGGTTCGCCGGGCCCGAAATTGCCGGTTGGGGACGCCCGATCGCGATATACGACGAGCGTGCCGGCCGCCAGGTCGCCGAGCCGGCGGGCATCCCGACGCAACAGCATGGAAACGATGGCGAAGCCATACAGGAGCGGCAGCATGTCCACCACGCGCATCAAGTTGCGGATCAAACAGCCCGCGGGGGTGAGGGGCAGGCCGTTGGCCATGATCACGTGAATGCCCATCGCGCGCTTTCCCGGCGTGGCGGCCGCCGGCGTCAATTCAAAGATGACAGGATAAAGCCACAAAATCAGGAAGACGATAATCAGCAACACCCCTTTGCCCACGCGGCCCCCGACATTGAGGCCTGTGGCAACGGTGGAAACGGTCATGTAGCGTATCGCGGCGTCGATCAGAAAGGCCATGCATCGCACCGGGAAACCCGCGGCGCGCATCGAAATCGCGATGCCCTCGGGTGTTTCCGCCGAAATGACCGTGTCGATAGCCGAGATCAAGCTTTAATGACGATGGTATCGGCGATACGGTCGTGCACGGTGCGTCGCGACTCGCTGAATATCATCAGACAGTCGACCAAGGAATACAGGGAGCCGACGAGCGGAATGAGCGTCAGAAACGTATTGCCGACATAGCGCACAAAAAAGACTCTAACGAACGATACCGGCGATCCGTCGACGCGCACGACCTTGATGCCCAGCAGCTTCTTGCCGATGGTCTGGCCGTTGCGCGCCAACAAGGTGACATCGATCGCGAGTACCACCAGCGCGCCGACGACGCCGATATAAAACCAAGCGCCGGTTTTCGCGAGGTTGACCCAGACCGCCAGCGGGTTGCCACGCGACAGTTGTGCGAGAGTGGCGAAATTCATGATGTAGGCCGGTGCGAACGCGATGAAGCCGAGGAAGCCGTCGAACATGACGGCCCCCAGGCGCGCCCACCTAGACGCTAGTTCGAACGCTTCGTCGCCAACGACGTCTTTGACCGCACTTCTGGGCGGCGCATATAGGTTGCTCGAATCCGTGGCCATGTTCGCTCCTTGCGCTGATCGATAGGCAATGATAACCCGGCGTAGTGAGCCCGTGCCAACCGGTTTGAAATCCTGTGCGCGACCTCACAGCCATAGGGCGCGAGACGCTTGAGCAGCCTGTTTCGGTCACACAATAGTCGCTAATCGGGGGCCTGCGCGGTGATCATTATCGCGAGAGGCGAGCAAATGCAGAATCTGAAAATGCGGACCAGATTTTGGCAGGTGCCATGGAGAAGGAAATGTGCTATTTCCGATGCTGCAACGGTTTCGTTAAAGCGAGCTTGCTAAAAAACCGTTGCAGCGTCGGTAAGGTCGCAATCAGCTTCGGTCCGGCGTTGCGCAGGGGGGGTCCTCGCCTTTAAGGAGAAATCGCATGAAGGGGATATTTCTGGTGGCTTTTATGGCCGCTGTCGCTGGCTGTGTGATGCCTCCCGTGCAAATTCGGTCGGCTCCGGTACCTCTGAAACAAGACTTGCCGGCGGTGATCGCCATGCAAACCCGAGCACTCAACATAGACGCCAACGATGTCTTTCCGCGCGTGTTGACCGTTCTACTGAATGGCGGCTACGTGATCCGATCGGCGAATAAAGAGCTTGGCTATGTGAGCTTCTATCAGCAGTGGAGCGACGCGTCCCAGGAGGGCGCAAATATTACGCAGGAAGGCTCCGCCATTTTCAGCAACACGGGGCCACACCAAACTTCCGTTCGCATAGCGGTAACGGGAGGCTGGCAGCGTTTGCAGGCAACGGGAGGCGGTCCCAAGAGCACGGATTACGGCATGGTGGGTGGTGTCCAGATGAGCGCCACAGCGGAGGAATACACCCGACTTCTTGATCTAATCGACACTGGTCTTCTCGATAAGTAAGTCCGCGTCAGGCTGTAATCGCGGAATGGCATGCAGCTCACGGCGTGGTGTTGAGACTGTCCGAAGACCTCAAAGTCGAGAGTGTGACCCCTTCGTTGTCGGGCCGTCCTGACTAATGTGGCGATGCGCTTTGGACGCTGCTGTAACGGACCCTTCCGGCGTCACTGCCGGAAGGGTCGATCGGGCACGTCCCTGGTGGCATGCCTCTCAAGGTGCGCCGGGCACAGGCGTTTCGACGGTCACGCGTGTGGCGCTGAGCGTGCCTTTGACTTGTGCGATGGGTGGGCCCGAGGCATTGACGATCTCGCTGCCATCCCAGTTGTATACATCCAAAGTGAAGAGTCCGGAAAAGTGATCGTGGTCCTTCAACTTGACTGTCGCGACGATATGTACGGGTCCTGCCGGTGCGAGACCTGAGGCCTCCCAAGCCAGCGGGAAATGATTGAGCTTGTAGGTTCCCGGCCCGGTCTGCGCCCATACCCCCAGGCAGAAATTGCTGGTGTTCGGCGCGTGCGCTCCGGAATTCATGATTTCGGTGCCGTCCTCATGCCATTGGCTGTAGCCGTCGTCGATCACGATGGCTTGACCGTTGGGGCCGGCAACGGTCATGGTGAATCGCCACATGCCGACGATGTCTTCGCGCTGCCACCAGTCCCGCTCCTCGGAGGCCCGTACGAGCGATAGTCCTGCGAAGAACGAGGACGGCGTCTGCCAGCTCACTTTCTGTTTTTGAGGCTTGAAGTCAGCGCAGCCGGCATTCGCCAGCTGCGCAAACGCGGCCCCGAGAGCAAATATCGCGACCACTCCCGCTGCCGCCTTGAACGTAGATTTCATCGAACTAGTCCACTGCATGTCCCTTCTCCTGGTTGTTGTTACTCGATGACCGAATCGAAGCCGCCGTCAGGCGGCGTACTCACTTCGACGCCAATTGCACCGGCACGTCGATCCCGTGCGCCGCGGCTTCCCGCAGCGTATGAGTCTCTAGATAGACCTGTGTGAGCAGGGGTCGCTTGACGTAGCGGACGGCTTGACCGAGCGCCTGCTCATAGCAGGCCTGTGGGTCCGAGGGGGGCGCAAGGTCGATCCGCATGCCATGTGTGCAGACCACGTCCGCGGCGTGTTTAAGGCGGGTATACAACCCGCGCGCTCCGGAGGGCGCGCTGAGATCGAGTCCTTGTGTGCTCACTTGATAGGCGACGGTGAATTCTGGATCCTTGGCCGCCGCGTTGCCGCTGAAGAGTGTGCATGCAGCGATGGCGACGCCAAGGACGGTCCCGGCGCATGTGAAGGCTGTCTTGGCATCCATGAGAATCTCCTATTGGATTCGCGTTGAGAATGGCTAGGTACATGGACAACGAGTGCTCGCGGCGCGAATTGGACACCTAAATATGTTGGATCGCAGGGGGAGCGGGTGCGATCGGTCGGCGGGCACGGACCTGGGGGACGCGAAATATTTTGGTTGCCATTTCAGGCCCTCGGCACTCATATACACAATGAGAGGGAATTTCATGAGTCACCATGCCTGCCCCTGAGGTGAAACCGTCGCTGGTCGAGCGGCTGTTTGCCGAGCATCGCGGCAGGCTGCAGACCTTCTTCCTGCGGCGTATCCGGGCGAAGGCCGATGCGGCGGATCTCGCGCAGGAGGTGTACCTGCGGATGCTGCGGATCAGCGATCAGGACGCCATCCGCAATCCCGTCCACTATCTGTACACGGTGGCGAACAATCTGGTGAAGGAGAACGCGGTGTTGGACCGCCGCCGGGCCAGCGGCATCGACATCGATGAGGCGCCGGCGCATGAGCAGCTCGAGACGCTGCCTGAATTCGACGGGGAGCTCGATGCGAGGCAGCGGGTCGCGAGGCTCGGGGTCGTGCTCAAGCAGCTGAGTCCGAAATGTCGCGCGGCCGTGGAGCTGCGCTTCACGCGGGGGCTCTCCTTCAGAGAGGTCGCGATGCACCTCGGAGTGTCTCCGCAGATGGCGAAGAAGTACGTGGCGCAGGGCCTGAGTCATTGTCGACGCCGCATGGCGCGGCTGGGTTGAATCTATGAACTTCAACGAAGATCGGGTGCGTGCCGCAATCGCCGAACAGGCGGGCGAGTGGTTCGTGGCGAACGAGGAGGCGCCGCTGGATACGCGCGACTCGGCGGCGCTTGCGGCGTGGCTGCGGGCCTCGCCGGCGCACATCGAGGAATTCCTCGGCGTGTCGGCGATCGCGCGCGATCTGAAGGCGGCCGGCGCCGACCCTGAGTATTCCCTCGAGGCAATTCTCGCCCGCGCACGGGCCGATGAGGGTGCCGAGGTCCACCCGCGCTGGTCGCGCACCATCGCCGCTGTCCGGGACACACCTTCACGCCCCTGGTTCGCGGTGCTGGCGACGGCGGCGTGCGCGGTGTTGAGTCTCGGCGTGTTCTTGATGTGGAACGGGAGGCATGTGGAGCATGTTGCGACGGCCGATGTGGTCACGACAATGCACTTCGAAACGCGACACGGTGAACAGCTGACTCGTGTCCTGGCCGATCGCTCGGTACTGCACCTCGATACCGATAGTGCGGTCACTGTCCGGTATGGCAGGAACGAGCGGCGGGTCGTGCTGCTCTCGGGCCAGGCGGCCTTCGAAGTCGCGCACGAGGCCGGCCGCGCATTTCGGGTGATTGCCGGATCGACGGAGGTGGTCGACCTCGGCACTCAATTCGATGTTCGCTTGGAACGTGATGCGACCGTGATCACCGTGGTCGAGGGGCGTGTTGCCGTCGCTTCGTTCCCGAGGCCGGACAGGACCGGCTCGACCTCGGCGCAAAGCCGGCCGACCATTCCCTTGAGCGCCGGTCAGCAGATCCGTGTCAGTGAGGGGGAGTGGCCTGCCGCACCCATCGCGGTCGACGCGCAGCGCGCCACGGCTTGGCTGCGCCGGGAAATCGTGTTCGACCATGAGCCGCTGGGGAGTGTCGCGGCCGAATACAATCGCTACACGTCGAAACCGATCGAGATCGCGACTCCCGCGCTCCGGGGTCTACAAGTCAGCGGAGTCTTTGCCACCGACGATCCCGACGCGTTCGTCGCCTTCCTGCGCAGCCTCAAGGGTGTGCGGGTTGAGGTGGCGGACTCGCGGATTCGCGTGTCCAGAGATTAGGCGCGCGGCGCACGGTGTCCGACGCCCACCACCGAACTACGCCACTCTGCGCTATGCTCGAGATCAGGGCGTGCAAAAGAACCTGAAGGGAAGCCGCATGGGAGGCCGATCGCGTCGCCGATCCGCGGACATCGCGAGCGTGGTGTCCGAGATGCTGCGCGCCGTATCGATCTGCGCGCCCGTTGCGCTGTTTCCTGTGCCGGCGGCACTCGCCCAATCATTCGAACCCACGGCACTCGCCGCCGATATCCCCGCGCAGCCCGTCGCGCAGGCGCTTGCGGCGTTCGCCCGCCAGACCGGCTTGCAGTTCGTGTATGTCTCCGGTGTGGTGCGCGATCAGAAGTCCCACGGCGTGACGGCGGGACTCGGGGCCAACGATGCGCTTGCTCGAATGCTCGAGGGCACCGAGCTCAAATTCGATTATCTGACGCCGCGCAGCATCCGGATCCTCGCCGCCGCGGTTGCGCTACCGGGGGAGACGGCGACGACAACGCCGTCGGGAGACGAGCTGCGAGAAGTGATCGTCACGGCCAACCGCCGCGAGGAGAACCTGCAGAACGTGCCGATCACGATTCAGGTGTTGACGGGGGAGACGCTTGCCAAGCTCAACGCCACGACCTTCGATGACGTCGTGAAGTACCTGCCCGCCATGACTGCGCACGGGGTGGGCCCCAGCCAGAACAGCATCTATGTGCGCGGACTGGGAACATCCGACTCGGGGATTCAGGGGTCGGGATTCGGTGGTATTTTCCCGAACGTGGCGGTGTACCTCGATGAACAATCCGCGCAGCTTCCGCGCCGCAATCTGGATGTGTACGCGGCGGATCTGGAGCGCATCGAAGTAGTGGAAGGCCCGCAGGGCACCTTGTTCGGGGCGGGCGCCGAGGCAGGTGTCATGCGTTACATCACCAACAAGCCGAAGCTCAACGTCACCGAAGCCACCGTGACCGCCGGCATCGCCACCACTGCGCACGGTGACCAGAGCAGCAATGTCGATGCCACCTTGAACATTCCGCTCATTGCGGACACGCTGGCTCTGCGGGGCGTGATCTACAGTGAGAAACGCGGCGGATATATCAATAACGTCCCCGGAACCTTCGCGCGGACCGATACGGACCCGGGTATTGTCGAGTACTTCAGCGGGAAGGTTCCCGCCAACAGCGTCGTGATCAATAACGCCAACCTCGTCGCCGACCACATCAATCCTGTCACCTACTCCGGGCTACGCGTGGAGGCTCTGTACCGGTTCAACGAGGACTGGAATGCACTCATTGCGCAGTCCTACCAGAGCATGGAAGCGGACGGGGTTTTCGCCGAGATGGCGTCGAATTCGGTGGGCGCGCCGGTCCCCGACTTGAGCGTGCAGCTCTACAACCCTTCCTACGACAAAGACAGGTTTGAGAATACTGCGCTCACGATCAACGGCCGCGTCGGTGTCCTGAAATTGGTCTATGCCGGTGGCTTCCTGGTGCGCAACGTCGACCAAGTGCAGGACTATACGGCCTACGCGCATGGCGGCCCCTATGTGGATTATTATCAATGCGTCAATCCCGGCCCGACGCCGGCCACCGCGAAATGCTTCTCGCCGAGCGCGACGTGGCGCGATGTAGAGCGCAATACTCATCTGACCCAGGAACTGCGGCTCAGTACACCCGATGATCGGCGGATCCGCGGCATCGGCGGATTGTTCTATGAAAACTACAAGATTCAGGACCAGGTCGACTTTTTCGAACTCTCGGCGCTTCCCTACTTCACTCCGATCGGGCCGCCCACCGGCTACTACACGCTGAACGGCGAGGTGATTTGTGGGTGCGCCCCGCCCGGCGCCGTCTTTGTGCCCGGACCGGCAACGTCGAACAATCCGAACATCCGGCCGCTGGGCGATGCCTACTTCAACGATGTCACCCGCGGTTACAGACAAGAGGCCGCCTTCACCTCGATCGACTTCGATCTCATTCCGCAACGACTGTCGCTCACCGCCGGTACGCGCTATTTCCGAACCGATACCTCAGCCGTCGGCTCGTCAGTCGGAAGCTTTGGCTGTCAGCTCATCAATACCCCGGCGGCACCCAATCCTTGTGTGAACAAATCCGACTTCACCAATCTCAACGCGGAACACCTCGATCGGACTTTTTCCGGCTTCGTCAGCCGCGCCAACTTGGGCTGGAAAATCACGCCGGATGCGCTGCTGTACTACACCTGGTCGCAGGGCTACCGCCCGGGCGGATTCAATCGTGCCCCCTTCTCAGCCGAGGGATATTCTGCGCTGTCACCCGGCTCCGCTTCCTATCAAGTGCAAGCCCACGACAACGGCGGTTGGGTCGCTCCCTTGTCCTTCGCGCCTGACACGCTGGCCAACAACGAGGTGGGCTGGAAGACCTTGTGGATGGACCGGCGCATCCAATGGAATGGCGCGATTTATCAGGAGGACTGGAAGCGGGCGCAGATCGCTTTAGGGGTGAGCGGTGTCATCACCTTCGGGACAATCCTCAATGGTGGTAACTACCGGGTGCGCGGCACGGAAACTTCGATCGTGGCGCGCATCACGGCCGGGTTTACCCTTGAGGCGGGTGCCGCCTGGAATCACAGCGAGTTGGTCAAGCAGGCGACACTCTATTGGACGGACGGAGTGCCGATCGACTTCAGCGCGCTGCGCGATGCGAGCGGAAAAGCGGTTCCGAATCCGGGCGGCGCACTGGGCAGCCCGCTCGCGGGCGCGCCGCCTTTTGAAGGCAACATCCGTGCGCGTTATGAGTTCGAGTTCCAGGGATTTGCGCCGTTCGCGCAGATCGACGCGGTGCATCAGTCCCATTCGCTCGCCACGACGGATCAGTTCACACTTGACCAGCAAGGCAACAGTACCGCTTACAACCTACCCGGGTTTACCACGTATGACGGGGCATTCGGCGTCGGGAAGGATGCGTGGAGGGTGCAAGCCTATGGAGAGAACCTCACCGACACGCGCGCGCAACTTTATGCGAACTATGCGCAGTGGTACAAGGCCGTGACGGTGAATCGTCCGCGAACCTTCGGTTTGCGCTTCAGCTATAAATTCAGCGGCAAGTAGCGGCTGTCGCTGCTACTGAAGACTCACCGAAAACCCTGGCCACGTTCTGCGACAGTTGTCCGTTTGATACCCGGACACCGGCGTCGGCCGCTTATCTCACTCACGTGCGCCGTTACTGCTGTTGCGCGGACTCGGCGACCAGGACGGTGGCTTGCATCTTTTCTCCGCCGCCGCCGTGGCGGACGCCGCGGACGGGGGCAGCATCTAGGTAGTCGCGGCCGACGGCGAGGCGGCAATAGGTGCGCACGGCCGGGCGTTGGTGGGTGACGTCCATACTTTGCCAGCCGATTTCACTGCCGAGCCAGACGTCGACCCAGGCGTGGCTGGCGGCGTCGCTGGTGTCGCCGGTGTAGAGGTAGCCGCTGACATAGCGGGCGGGCATGCCGACGGCGCGGGCGGAGGCGATGTAGACGTGGGCGTGGTCTTGGCACACGCCCTCGCCGCTGCGGAAAGCGACGGCGGCACTGTCTTGGACATCGCTGGTGCCGGTTTTGTAGCGCACGGCGCTGTATACGGCTTCGGCGAGGCGTTGCGCGCGTTCATTGGGGTCAGTGATGGCGTGTAGGGCGGTGTGGGCGAAGGCGCGAATCTCCTCGCTGGGGGCGGTGAGCGGGGTGGGGGCGAGATAGGCGAGGGGTGACAGAGGGCCGTCGTCTTGGCGGCCTTCAGTGTCGACGGTTTCTACGATGCCGCGGACGATGATTCGGATATCGCGGTGGGGTTCTTCGATGGTGAGGAGATGCGAAATATTGCCGTGGGCGTCGACTTGTTCGAGCCGGCGGCCGGGGGCGGTGATGGTCCAGCTGAGGGCGCGTTGGCTTAGATCGCGGCGCGGGGTGAGATGTAGGCTTTGTACGCTGTACTTGACGGGGCGTTCGTAGTGATAACGTGTTTCGTGACGAATGTGCATTTGCATGGGCTTACGCCTCCGCGGGGGGTAATAGGAAGTCGGTGGCGATTCGGTCGCCGAGATCGCGTACGCGGGTGAGGAATTGTTCAAGAAATCTGGGCAGCCCGATGGCGGTGATGTCTTCCATTCGCGTGAAGTGCAGCATGGCGTGCATTTCACCGGCGCGGCGCTCGGTCTCGGCGGATTGTTCGTTGGAGACGGATTTGAGGTTTTGATACACCTCTTTGCAGCAGCGCAGGAGCGAGCGGGGCATGTCGTCGCGGAGTATCAACAAGTGCGCGACTTTGAGCGGCGTGATGA
>Ga0302320_10007949_pt1 | contig 23226 bp, 23 predicted proteins | sample Bog_T0_3_FD_202130 | JGI IMG/M metagenome (GOLD analysis project Ga0302320, IMG submission 202130) | Peat permafrost microbial communities from Stordalen Mire near Abisko, Sweden - Bog_T0_3 | ecosystem: Environmental > Terrestrial > Soil > Wetlands > Peat | place: Sweden: Abisko, Stordalen Mire... | reverse complement strand
CGGTAAGCAGATCGGCGAACGGCTCCTTGGGAATGGCGCAGTCACGAATCGTCTCCGCCAGCGCCACAAACACGGGATGCAGCGCCTGGCCAGCGTAGCACGCATCCAGTTGCTCGCCCCATTGCTCCAGCAGCGCAAGCGCAACGTCAGGCGAACCGACCTCGTCGCCCAGATCGTCGGAGACGCGGCAGTACGCGTAAATGGCGTGGAAGTGCGGGCGCAGAGCTTTGGGCAAAAACCACGTGGCGACATGGAAGTTTTCGTAGTGCGTCTCCGCCAGGTGCTGGCACCAGGCGCGCGCTTCGTCGAGCGTGGGCGCAACGGCGGGGATGCGATAGCTCTCCGGCAGCGCGGCCCAGCCACGCGCGAGCAATTCCTCCTTGCTCAGGGGGGCCGGGCTCGGTGGGGCCGCTTCTACCGCTTCTTCAAGCGGTGCGGCCGATTCGATACTGGTCTGGTCCGTTGCCACGTTCATTGCATGTGCCTCAGGGAACAATGGCGGTCTTGATCTCGCTGCTGCGGTTCATCAGCTTCTCAAACACGCGGTTGAGTTCGTACAGATGTGCGTGGCCGGTGATGAAGGCCTCAGCCTGGAAGCGGCCGCCGGCGATCAGGTCGAGCGCCTTCCGGCAGATGGCCGGCGTGTGATGAAACGTGGCGCGCAGCGTGATGTCGCTATAGTGAATTCGATTGGTGTCGAGCGTGACATGGGTGCCGACAGCGCAGCCGCCGAAGAAGTTGACCGTACCGCCCTTGCGCACCAGTTCCACTGCCTCCTGCCAGGCCTCGGGCACGCCCACAGCTTCAATGGCAATGTCGACGCCGCGGTCCTTGGGCGTGAGAGCGCGCGTCTCCTGGATGGCTTTTCGAATGGACGAGGTTTGCACCACGTGCGTAGCGCCGAGTTGCCGCGCAGCCTCAACCTGGCCGCCGTGTTTCACCAGAGCGATGGTCTGGTAGCCGGCCAGTGCGGCGACGTGGAGAATCATGAGGCCGAGCGGTCCGCCGCCGATGACCGCAACCGTATCGCCAGCGCGCGGACGCGAATCTTCAAACCCATGCACGGCGCAGGCCAGGGGCTCGGTCAGGGCCGCGTGCTCCAGCTTGACGTGGTCGGGAATGCGGAGCGTGTTTTTGCCCACAATGCGCGCGGGGATGCGGATGAACTCGGCATAAGCTCCGTTGTTGAACAGCAGGTCGTCGCAAAGATTTTCCTGGCCGCGCTCGCAAAAGTAGCACTGCCCGCAGGGCGCGGAGTTGAGCGCAACCACGCGGTCGCCGGGCGCAAAGTCGGTGACGCCCTCACCGGCCTCGACCACGGTGCCAGCGAGCTCATGGCCAAAGAGCGCAGGGGGCACGATCATGCGCGCGTGATAGCCGCGCCGGAAGACCTTCAGGTCTGTTCCACAGGTGAGCGCCGCACCCACACGAACAACCAGCTCACCGGTCTCGGCCTTGGGGATGGGGACTTGTTCGATGCGGACATCTTCGCGGCCGTGCAGGACCGCTGCCTGCATGGTGCCGCGCCCTTCGCGTCCGTGGAGAAACGCGTGCTCGACGGTCTTGCGACCCAGGCTTACAGCGGATTCGACCCTGCGCCGGCCTTTGACCACCACCGTCTCGACAGTATTCAGGCCTGCTTCGACGACCGTCTCGACGGTGTTCAGGCCGCCCTCGACGACGTTTTCAACCTTCTTGCGGCCCCCTTCGACAACAGCATCGACCGTTTTGCGGCCGCGGAGGATCGCGTCTTTCACCGTGTTGGCCATCGGATCCCCTTACTGTGCTCCGCCCCCGAGAACCGGCTCGATCATGATCTTCATCGAGTCCGCCTTGGGGTGCGATGCGATCTCGATCGCTTCCACCGATTGCTCCAGCGAAAACCGATGTGAGATCAGTTGCGTCAAATCGAAACCGTTGCGGTAGCCGCCAAACGCCAGCTCGGTTACTTCGTCGAGAATTTCAAACGAAGATGAGTATGAACCCATCAGCGTCTTCTCGTCCATGCAGACCGCGCCGGGGTCGATGGTGGCCTCGCCGTGCTGCGTCTGCGCAAACAGCATCACGCGCCCGCCCATCCGCACCGCGTCCATGGCCGTCTTGATCAGCGCATTGCCGCCCACGGCAAGGATCACCGCATCGGCTCCGCGCCCCTCGGTTGCCGCCAACACGCGCTCCACCACGTTTTCGCGGCCTGCATCGATCGGATCTGTGAGACCGAAGCGGGCCGCGATTGCGTGGCGCTCGGGACAAAGGTCGCTGGTGAGCACACGCGCGCCCGTGCGTCGGGCCAGCGCCGCATGCATCAGTCCGATGGGGCCCTGCCCGATCACCAGCACGGTGTCATCGGCAGCCAGGTTGAGCAGTTTCACGCCCTTCAGCACCGTGTTCAGCGGCTCCACAAACGCGGCCTGTTCGAAAGGCACGCCATCGGGAATGCGCACCACGCCGCGGCCTTCCACAATCCAGCTCATCACCCGGATGTACTCGGCAAAGCCGCCGCCGGAGGGCTCAAAGCCTGCAGTCACGCCCACCTTCTTGTAGAGTTCACACTGGGTGGGCGTCTGCTTACGGCAGTAGTAGCAATTGCCGCAGGGCACATGATGATGGACAACGACGCGTTCGCCGACTGCATAGCGCGTTACGCCAGCTCCGGTCTCGACGATGGTGCCGGACATCTCATGGCCGAAGATGCGCGGCGCCGAGTGGGAGCCAGTGTGAATCTTCTTCAAATCTGTCCCGCAGATGCCGCAAGTGGCCACCTTGACCAGCAGCTCGCCGGGGCCGATCTTGGGAACGGGAACCGTTTCCACGCGCAGATCGTTCACGCCGCGGTAGACAACGGCGCGCATGCTAGCGGGCAGCTTGTTCGCCCTGTTCGCGATCTCTGGCTGGCTTTCAAGGTTTGCGGTTTGGGTAGCCATTGCGGTTTCCGATGTCTCCTAAGGTCAAGCAGAAAATCGAGGTTCATTCAGAAAATCGAGCAGGGAATCCCCTATGGCTTGGGAAGCCTTCCTGCTATTCTCGCCCATCCGCACGAGTGAGGGCCAGTACCGAGGCCGCAGAATTGAAGAAAGTACCATTCCGTTCAGGTCGAATTGGCCGTCAGGGCGGATAAACCTATTGAAATCCGGGAGCTTGTCGTGGAAGCCATCGCTGACCCCTTTGATGGCGTAGAAGGGGATGCCGCGCATCTGGGCGAGGCGGGCAATGGCGGCAGCTTCCATATCGACCAGATCGGCCTTGTACGCGGAGGCGAGGCGCTGCTTTTCGGCCTCGTCGGCGACGATAGGGTTGGTCACCAGCCAGCGGTCGCCCGCCCCGGCATCGCAGCGGAACCGCTCCCCGGTGCGCGCGTCAATCACGCCGGCCGCGTTGTAAGCCGCGCCGGTGGTTACGTCCTCGGTCAGGGCTCCTACCCAGCCGATAGAAAAGACCAGGTCGATGGGCCCTCCGTCTTCGATGGCGGCGAAAGCGCGGGTAGCTGCGGGCTGGCCAGTCCCGGCGCAGGCGGCTATCCACTCCTCTTCCTCGGTGCGCTGGCCCCAGAAATGAATGTTGCCGCGCGAGCTGTGCGGCCAGGCGCGGACCAGCGGCTTCAGCTCGCCGGGCATGGCGGCGACGATCGCTACGCGGGTCATGGACGACCCTGGGGTGCATAGCCATTGGCCCGGAACCACTCGATCGCCGCCCGCATCGCCGGATAGACGGGGACGATCCTGAAGTCGAGTTCCTGCTGCGCGTGGGCGCTCGATGCGAACATCTTCTTGCGGCCCATGCGGACTTCTTCGAGCGTTGCCCGCGGCTCCCTGCCGCGAATGCGGCCGGTGATCCACTCCTCGAAGAAGGCATAGGTCGCGGCCACGGCAAAGGGAATCTTCATGGTCGGCGAAGGAATGCCGGTGATCGCCGACATCTTGTCGAGAATCTGCTTGAGGGTGAGGTTCTCGCCGCCCAGAATGTAGCGCTTGCCCGGCTTGCCCACCGTCAGCGCAGCCACATGCGTGCGCGCCACTTCGGCCACGTCTACCAGGTTCAACCCAGTCTCCATGTAGGCGGGGAATTTACCGTTGAGGAAGTCGACAAAGATGCGTCCAGTGGGCGTGGGTTTCGCGTCGTTGGGGCCGATGGGGGTGGTGGGGTTCAGAATGATCACCTGCTGCCCGCTTTCGGTCGCTTTGATCGCTTCCTGCTCGGCCAGAAACTTCGACCGCTTGTAATGGCCGACCATATCCTTGAGCGAGACCGGCGTATCTTCGTTGATCACCAGGCCATCGGTGCGGAAGTGCATGGTGGCCACGCTCGAGGTGTAGACCACGCGCCCGACGCCGGCCTCGCGAGCCATGCGCAGCAGCTCACGTGTGCCGTCCACGTTGGCGCGGTACATGGCTGCGGGATCGCGAATCCAGAGCCGGTAATCTGCGGCCACGTGCATCACCGCATCGCAGGCGCCGAGGGCGCTTTTCAGCGATTCGGGCTCCAACAGGTCGCCGACGACCGTCTCGCCGCGCAGGCCTTCGAGGTTCTTGAGGTTGCTGGTCTTGCGGACCAGAAGGCGAAGTTCTGCGCCGTCAGCGGCCAGCGCCCGCGCCACGTGGTGGCCTACAAATCCTGTGGCGCCTGTTACAAAGACTTTCATTGCCTCGATTCTCTTCTGCCATCTTAAACTGCTCGGTCGTTTGGCCCAGCCGGCAAGCAAAGAGCGGACAGTACACGCAAGATAATGCAAAAGTGCATTACAATAGAGGGCAGAGGTGATCGCATGGCTATCGTGAGCACAACGTCACGCGGGCAGGTGACACTCCGGAAAGAAATTCTCCAGCATGTGGGGATCAGGCCCGGGGAGAAATTGGAGATCGATCTGTTGCCGGGTGGTGAGTTCCGGGGCCGGGCAGTGCGGAAGAAGGGAAAAATCGAGGACGTTTTCGGAATGCTGGCCGGGAAGACGAATGTAAAGCTCACAATTGAAGAGATGGACGAGGCCATCGGCGAAGCTGTCGTCGAAGAGTTCCTGAGAGGCGTTCAGCGATGAGAATGATCGCGGACACCAATGTCTTGATGCGCGCCGTGCTCGACGACGATGCGCGCCAAAGCCGCGCATCGCGCCTTGCCTTGAGTTCCGCCGATCAGGTCGTCATCAGCCGGCACGCATTTTGCGAAATGGTCTGGCTACTCCGCCAACACTACACGATGCCAAAGGAAGAGATCGTTAAGGTGATTCGCGGTTACCTGGAAGCAGGAAACGTCGTAACGGATACCGCCGCCGTTCGAGCGGGCCTGGACGCGATGGAGGCTGGCGCGGACTTTGCTGACGGTGTGATTGCGTACGAGGGCCGGTGGCTGGGCGGGGAGACGTTTGTGTCGTTTGATAAGAAGGCGGTTGCAGCGGTCGCTAAGCGGGGAATGAAGGTTGAGTTGCTGGGGTGAACGTTGGATGGGACTGTGCTTTCTCATGTACCAGAAACGAGGCCGGGGCACCCTGCTCCCTGCTTGGTGTCGCTTGGCTGGCGCGTTTCCACGGGCCGTAACAGAACACCGTTGCCCTCTTCTGTTACTTCGATCTCATAGGTCGCGCCAGGATACAGCCCGGTCCGCTCCTGAATCGGCTCAGGCAGCGCAATGCAGCCGCACTCTTGCACCTGACCCATCATCAAGCTAGTCCAGCGCTTCCGGCAGCAGCGCGATGTTCTTCTCGCCGGCGGCCTTCTTCTGGTTATACTTCTCCACCCAGTCTTCCCAATGCTTGCCGGCGGCGCGATCCTTGCCGCTGAACTCAAGACGGGCTATCTCGGCATAACTCACCTTGCGCTTGTCCGGCGCTGTGGGCGTGAAGTATTGCAGATAGGAGTCAGCCAGCGTGGCGCCACTGATGCGGTTGAAGATGAACGCCTCGATGCGCTCGCCGGACTTCAACGTCAAGGTAACATCGCCGCGATAGTCGAAGGCCTTCGCGAGAGCCTGGCGCAAGTCTTCCTCGCTTGCCAGCTCGGGAATCCAGCCTTCCAGGTTCTCATGCGCGAAGCCGGGAGCCACTTCCAGGGCTTCCACCTGTTCCAGCGTGTACTTCAGCACTTCGGCGCTCATGCGTTGGTCTCCTCAAGGGTGCGCGCGGGCTTTTCAATCTGTACCAGCGGCGCGTGGCCTTCCGGCGTCCACTCGTTGAGCGCCTTGAGCGCAAACTCGCTTTTGTAACTCGAGAAGGTGCCGCGGACCATGCCCCAGAAGCCTTTCAGGCTTCCAAAGCCCTCAATCACAGCGGTGGGCTCATAACCGCAACTTACCATGCAGTTAGCGCATTTGGGGTTGCCGCTGGCAGCGCCGTACTCTTCCCACTTCGTGGTCTCGATAAGTTCCTTGTAAGTCTCGGTATATCCATCCTGCAACAGATAACAAGGCCTCTGCCAGCCGAAGATGTTATAGGCCGGCGACCCCCACGGCGTGCACTCGTACTTGCGGTCGCCCATCAGAAACTCCAGAAACAGGGGCGACATGTTGAACTTCCACGACTTCTTGCGGTTGGAAAGAACGGCGCGAAACAGCTTGCGCACACGCGCGCGGCCCATGAAGTGGTGCTGGTCAGGCGCCTTCTCGTAGCTGTATCCGGGCGAGAGCACAATGCCTTCCACGCCCATGTCCATCACTTCGTCAAAGAAGCCGCGCACGCCGTTGGGATCGGTGCCGTCAAAGAAGGTGGCGTTGGTGGTCACGCGGAAGCCGCGCTTGACCGCTTCCTTGATGCCTTCGACCGCAATGTCGTAACCGCCCTCGCGGCAGACAGACATGTCATGATGCTCGCGCTGCCCATCCAGGTGAACGGAGAAGGTGAGATACTTCGACGGCGTAAACTCCGGCAGGCGGCGCTTCAGCTCCAGGGCGTTGGTGCACAGGTAGATGTACTTCTTGCGCGCAATGAGCCCGTTGACGATCTCGACGATCTGCGGATGCAAGAGAGGCTCGCCGCCTGGCAAGGAAACCATGGGCACGCCGCACTCTTCCACCGCGGCAAAACACTCCTCCGGCGAGAGCTGCTTCTTCAAAATATGCGGTGGATACTGCACCTTGCCGCAGCCGGCGCAGGCCAGGTTACAGCGAAAGAGCGGCTCAAGCATCAGCACCAGCGGATAGCGCTTCTCGCCGGCCAGCTTCTTCTTCAGCACATAGGTGGCAACCGTCCACATCTGAGAGATTGGAACAGCCATCGTTAGGTTATCCTCCAGCGCACGGATTTGTTAACCGGCGCGTTCCATGGCCCGTTTGTAGCCTGTCAGAGCCAGCAGCGGGAAGTATTGGCGGTACATCTCATACGAGAGATAAAACACGCGCGGGAAGCCAGTTCCAGTGTACAGCGCCTGTCGTGTCCAGCCCGCGCCGGTGGTCTCGTCCCAGCTTCCATCGGCCCGCTGGCGGGTGAGCAGCCAGCGCACCCCCTTGGCGATCGAGTCCGACCGGTCATCGCCCGCTGAAAGCAGCCCCAGCATTGCCCAGGCTGTCTGCGAGGGCGTGCTCGGGCCCACTCCGCGGGTATTCGGATCGTCGTAGCTGCCACAGGTTTCGCCCCAGCCGCCGTCGGGATTCTGCACCATCCTGATCCACTCTGCCGCCTGCTGCACCTGCGGCTCCAGGTTGTCGAAGCCGATGGCCTCAAGCCCGCGTAGCACCAGGAAGGTTCCATAGATGTAGTTCACGCCCCAGCGGCCAAACCAGCTTCCGTCCGGCTCCTGTTCGCTCAGGATGAACTTGATGGCCTTCTCTACGCGCTTGTCTTCGCGCCTGTATCCATAGGTGGCCAGCATCTCCAGAATTCTTCCCGTAATGTCGACCGTGGGCGGATCGAGCATGGCGTTGTGATCGGCAAAGGGAATGTATTGGAAGATCATCTTGGTGTTGTCTTTGTCGAAGCTGCCCCAGCCGCCGTTCTTGCACTGCATGGCGAACTCCCACTCGATGGCCCGCTGCGCGACCTTGTGCTGATAGGCCTCGCGCGGATTATCCACCTTGTTCAACGCCAGCAGCACCTGCGCCGTGTCGTCGGTGTCGGGATAGAACTCGTTGTTGAACTCGAAGTACCAACCGCCGGGCTCGGTGTTGGGCACCTTCACCGACCAGTCGCCCTTGTGGCGCACTTCCTTGGCCAGCATCCAGTCGGCGGCTTTGATCATGCGCGGATCGTCCGCCGGCACGCCCGCTTCGCCCAGCGCGTAGACCGCCTGCGCCGTGTCCCAGACTGGCGAGACCGCCGGCTGCATGCGGAAGGTCGGGTCTGGAACTCCTTCGGTGGGCGCCTGCTCGATGCCCAGCTTCTCAAACTCGTCGCGGGCCCGAATCACCTGCGGATCGTCCTCGGAGTAGCCCAGGCAGCGCAGCGCAATGATCGCGTTGAGCATGGCCGGATAGATGGCGCCCAGACCATCGGTCATCTCCAGCCGCTCCAGCATCCACTTCTCGGCCTTCTTGAGCGCCAGCTTGCGCAGTGGGCGCAGGTGGACGGCTTCCATGAAGTGCAGAATACGGTCGACGATCAGGAAGAAGTTGCGCCAGGAAACGAGATTCTTGCGGTCCATGCGCAGGCGCAGCGTGGAGTTCGCGCGCCCGCCTACATAGAGCTCATCGATGCCCATCTCCGGCGGAATCCGCTTGAACGGCTTCTTGGCGTAAATAATCGCCAGTGGAACCAGGATCGAGCGTGACCAGGAGGAGATCTCGTAGATGTTGAAGTAAAACCAGTTGGGAAAAAGAACAATCTCAGGGGGAATGGCGGGCACCGCGTCGTAGTCGTACTCGCCCAGGCCGCAGAGATACATCTTGGTGAAGGTGTTGGTGGCCACCACGCCGCCATGCTCGAGCACCCACTTGCGGCATTTGGCCAGCCGCGGATCGTCCGCGCCGACGCCCATCAGCTTGGCAGAAGAGTAGCACTTGACCGAGAGCGAAATATTGCCCGGGCCGCCGGGAAAAAGACTCCAGCTGCCATCCTCGTTCTGGTAGCGCATCATCTCGGTGAAGGCGCGCTTCAGACGCTCCGGATCGCCGCTCTCCAATTGGGTGTGCAGGTAGATGTAGTCGGCCTCGAGCATGGAGTCGCCTTCGAGCTCTCCGCACCAGAACCCGTCCGGATGCTGCTCGGAGAGAAGGAACTCACGCGACCGCACTATGGCCGATTCCACATCCGCGAGGTCCGCATCCAGACGCCCAAAGCGCGGCGCCGCAGCCCGGGCCGAATTCGTCTGAACTGCCATATTCCCAGCCTTTGCGGTTTGCTTCTGCCCCTGCTCACTGCTCATTCGATTGAATACGCCTCAGAACCCGTCGTAACCGAAGCCGCTCGCTCAACCCGCATGCGGCATTCAAGTCCGTTAGTCCCTAGTCCCTTAGTCCCAGCTTTTCCGTCAATTCACCGGTACTTGTTCCGTCCCGCTGGCGCTGCCGATGGCCTGGATAATCTCCGGCGGCAGACCGAAGCGCACGTTCTCAGGCATCACCTCAACTTCTTCGACGCTGTCGAATCCGTTAAGTTGCAGATAATTGACCACGTCTTCCACCAGCACCTCAGGCGCCGAGGCCCCGGCCGTAACCGCGACCGTGTTCACGCCGGCAAGCCACTTGGGGTCAATAGCCTGCGAGTTATCAATGAGATAGCCAACCGTGCCCAGGTTGCGCGAGACCTCCACCAGGCGATTGGAGTTGGAGCTGTTGGTCGAACCCACCACCAGCACCAGGCCTGCATCGTGCGCCACATTCCGCACCGCAACCTGCCGGTTCTCCGTGGCATAGCAGATGTCCTGGGAGTGGGGGCCGACGATGTTGGGGAACTTCTGCTTCAGGGCGTGGATGATGTCCCGCGCCTCGTCCAAGGAGAGCGTGGTCTGGGTAAGATAGGCCACGCGGTTCGGGTCGGGCACCACCAGCTCGGCCACTTCCGCCACATTCGAAACCACTTGTGTCACATCCGGCGCTTCGCCCAGCGTGCCCTCGATCTCGTCGTGGTCGCGGTGGCCAATCAGCACCAGCGAGTAGCCTTGCTTGGCGAACTTGACCGCCTCGATATGCACCTTCGTCACCAGCGGGCAGGTCGCGTCAATTACGCGCAGCCCGCGGCCCTTGCTGCGCTCGCGCACCGCCGGCGAGACCCCGTGGGCCGAGTAGATGACCCGCTGGCCGTCCGGCACGTCGTCGATCTCATGCACAAAGATCGCGCCCTTTTCCGCCAACTCGTTTACAACATAGCGGTTGTGGACGATTTCCCGGCGCACGTAAATGGGAGCGCCAAAGGTTTCCAGAGCGATCTTCACAATGTCGATCGCGCGCACCACTCCGGCGCAAAAGCCTCGCGGCTTCAGCAACAACACCCTTTTCTGGCTGGGGGGAGTCTCGGCGTGGTTTCCGTTCGAGATGGATTCAAGCAGGGTTGTGGTCACATCCACCAGTATACCAACGGCCGCGTGGAAGTGACAGGAAAGAACGCGCAAAGTGGGGGCGGGTGATCAATCCGGGCACGGCAGGTTTGAGCGGCCTCCGAACCCTGTGCTACGGTGAAGTCGCAGAAGCTGCAACCAGAAAATGCCCTGTCATCCCGAGCGACCGTAGCGAAGCGCAGGGAGTCGAAGGACCCACGGCTCGGGACCTCGACCTGTGCAAAGAGCTTCAAGGACAACACACTTAGCAGCCCGTGGCAGAAGTCCAGTTTTGAAAGGGCACGACTTTAGTCTTGCCGTAAGTGGCCCAAAATCAACGCGAGCTTTAGCCCCTGAGGGTGCTTTTCTGCCGTTTCGACTTTCGCCACAGGCTGTTAGGGCCTGTCATCTAATTCCCAGGTAACGCATAGCCATGAGCAGACAACCCATGAAAAGTAGACTCATCCCCGGCTTCCTTTTCGTGATCGGCTCGGCATTGCTGGCCGCCCATGCGCCGCAGCCGTTGCTCACAGCGACGCAGTTGATCGTCGTGACCACGCAAGACTGGACCGCCGTCGACGGCCGGTTGCAGCGCTATGAGCGCGCACCTGCCGGCAAGCATTGGAAGGCCGTCGGCAGCCCCGTCTCCATTGTCGTAGGCAAGAACGGGATGGGCTGGGGCGCTGGGCTCGCGGCAATCAAAGACCCGGCTGTGCCCAGCCCACCGGACCCGGTCAAGAAAGAGGGCGACGGCAAATCCCCGGCCGGAATCTTCGCGCTCGGCCCGGCCTTCGGCACATCTGCCGAGCCGCTGGCCGGCCTCAAGCTCCACTACACGCCCCTCACGCCTACCGTCGAGTGCGTGGACGACGTCACCTCGCGCTTTTATAACCGCATCGTCGACCGGGCTACGGTCACACCAGATTGGTCGAGCTCCGAGCACATGGCCAGCGAGGTGGAAGCCTACCGCTGGGGCGCGGTCATCGAGCACAACGCCAACCCCACGGTTCCCGGCGTCGGCTCTTGCGTCTTCCTGCATATCTGGGGTGGTCCCTCTCACGGCACCGCCGGCTGCACCGCCATGCCGCAAGACCAGCTTGAACCCATTCTCACCTGGCTTGACCCGGCCAAGACTCCCATCCTCGTCCAGCTTCCGCAGGCGCAGTACAAGAAGCTGAAAAAGCCCTGGCGCTTGCCCAAATTGCCGAAAATCCGAGTCGAGAACAACAGGCGAGTTCGCGCACTACCGGCTGGCCGCAATCATCTGCCCGGCGTGCTGCAGGCTGGTGTCGGTCACCTTGGCGCCGCTCAGCATGCGCGCCACTTCATGCGTCCGGGCGCGGTCGTCGAGCAGCCGCACCTGCATCTTGGTGCGGCCGTCGGCTTCACGCTTGTCGATCAGGAAATGCTGATCGGCGAAGGCGGCAATCTGCGGCAGGTGCGTCACGCACAGCACCTGCTGCCCTTTGCTCAACGCCTTCAGCTTGTGCCCCACGGCTTCAGCGGCGCGCCCGCCAATGCCAATATCGATCTCGTCGAAGACCAGCGTGCGGGGCGCTACCGACTTCTTCTTCGCCCTGGCTGGAGTTGAATTGAATGGGCCCTCTTCCACGCTCACCTTCAAGGCCAGCATCACGCGGCTCATCTCGCCGCCGGAGGCAATCTCGTCCAGCGCCTTGAGCGGCTCGCCGGCGTTGGTAGCGATGCGGTATTCGACTGTGTCCCAGCCGGAGGCCGTCCAGCCTGCTTGCCCCGGACAGCTTCCCTCAGGGGCTAAAGCCCAATCATTTTTTGCTCCGCTTTCGGCACGACTAAAGTCATGCCCTTTCAAAGCTGCTGCTTCTGCTCCCCGCTCCTCGCTGGAATGCACCGCGATCTCAAACCGCACTTTCATGGCCAGCGAGTTGATCTGCGCCTCGGCCAGCTTGCTCAGCTTCCCTGCCGCGGCCTTGCGTTGCGCGTGCAACGCGCCCGCCACCACGCGATAAACCTTGGCCGCCTCATCGAGATCGGCACGAAACGCCTTCATGATCTCGTCCTTGTCTTCGACCTCAGCCAGCTTGCGCGCCGCCTCTTCGCCAAAATCGATCACCTCGGTCACCGTCTTGCCGTACTTGCGCTTCAGCCTGTCAAGCGCAGCCAGGCGGTCTTCAATCTCCGCCAGCCGCTCGGGCGACGCATCGATGCCCTCGGCATAGTCGCGCAGGCTGCCGCTCACATCGCCCACCGTGGCGCGGGCCCCCTCCAGGTGCTGCACCGCCTCGCTGAACCGCCCGTCATAGCGTGCCAGCTCTTCCACATTGCGCACCGCCGCGCGCAGCGCGACTTCCGCCGACGCGCCGCCTTCGTAGAGCTGCTCGAATGCCCCCATCGCCGCCGCGTAGAGCTTTTCGGCATTGCCCAGCACGCGTTTCTCCGTCTCCAGAGCCTCGTCTTCGCCGGCTTCCAGGCGCGCCGCATCAATCTCCTTGCGCTGATAGATCCACAGGTCCACCATGCGCAGCCGGTCCTGCTCGCCCTCGACCAGCTCGTTCAGTTTCACTTCGGCCGCGCGCCACTTCGCATAGACGTGGCCCACTTCGTCAGTCGAAATTCCGCCAAAGCGGTCCAGAAGAATCCGCTGCTGCGCCTGGTCGAAGCTGGTGAGCGTCTCGGTCTGCGCATGCACCAGGGCCAGCTCCGGCGCGAGCTGCTTGAGCACCGCAACCGTCGCCGGCTGGTTGTTCACAAACACCCGCCCCTTGCCGGTGGACAGAATCTCGCGCCGCAAAATGATTTCGTGCCCCTCGGCGTCGATCCCGTTTTCTTCCAGAATCGCCTCCGCGGACGGCGTCCCTTCAAACACACAGGCCACCACGGCCTTGTCGGCTCCGTGGCGCACCACCTCCGCCGAGGCCTTGCCGCCCATCAGCAGCGCCAGCGCGTCTACGAGGATGGACTTGCCCGCGCCGGTTTCGCCGGTGAGCAGGTTCAGCCCCGGCCCGAAGACCGCGATGGCGTGGTCAATGACGGCATAGTTTTCCGCGCGCAACTCAACGAGCATTCTGGGGCGATCCTCTGGCTATCAATCGAGATAGTAACTCAATCGAGAACTGGGACCATACTAGGCGAGGACCGCATCCCAGCACAATCTGAGCGCAGCATAGAATGAACGGCTACGCTGCGCCCTCGACTGAGCGGGTTGAACGTTTGTGCTTTCCCACCCATTCCGCGATGAGACTGCGGAATGGATGGGGCACGGAGCGCGGGTGGGGCACCGGGATTCGTGGCTGCGCGCGCCACGCAAACGATCAGAAGGTGAAACGACTCCCGACTAACGGAGCAAGGTTATTGTTGCTTTTATAGGGGACGCCGGGGCCATGGGGAATGGCGATGGCCAGACCGCCGCCCACGTAGGAATACGCAATTCCGGCGAAAGAGTCGAAACGCTTGGTGAAGTGGCGATCCAAATAGAGCGACCCCTCATTGAGGGTGCCCGCGCAGGACGCACGCATATTACCGATAGTGGGGTTGGCCGAGCAGGCCGGCGGAATACGGAAGTCGTTCTGCCGCTGTTGATACCAGGCGAAAGTGACATCGGTCTTGCTACGGTAGGTGTATTTCGCGCCCGTCCACCAGATCTGCACCAACTTTTCGGAATCAAGATTGTTGTCTTCGACCCCGCTCATGATGAAACCACCCTGGTCCGATGCGCCCACGCCCAGCGGGTTCACCGGATTGTTCTGCCAAATGTACTCGTAGCCGGCAAAAACCTTGAACGGATCCGACGAATACTTCGCAGCTGCCATAACTGCGTTATTGTCGGTCACGATGCCATATACGGTGTTGTTCGGGGCGATCGGATTGGCCCCGGTAATCTGGTTTGTATTGATGCTGTCGGTGGTCGACTGATAGGGTGCCGACAGACTCTGCGCCCCCAGCAAGGGGTTCAATACGCTGATCGCCTGGTTGTAGTGCTGGTAGACGAGGTCGGCCGAGACCATGCCGTACTTTCCCCCGAGGTTGAATCCATAGGCGTTGTTATGCGCCGCTTCCGGCGCACAGTTGGCGGCAGTCCAGCCTGAGGAGGCCGAGAAGCAGCCGCCATTCCCATCGGCGAATTTATACATCGCGCCGAAGTGGGCCGGGCCATAAACGAGGCGATACTTCAGGGCGTCGTCCCAACGGCTGTCCTCTGTGTCGCCGCCGCCGGCCATCGTGCCGTTATACCCGATGTACGAAAAGGCGTAGCTGCCGCTCGCCGGATCGTAAAGGAGCATTGTGTCGGTACCGAGAGCGCGCTGACGGCCAAAGGTCAGCGTGCCGGCATACTTGGACGCTATACCGGCATAGTATTCGTCATTGAAGGGTTGCCCCGCGCGCGCGCCGTCGATGGCGATCGAGTAGCTGGCCCTGGGAAGGCCGTTGTTGACAGTGTCGGTGGCCGACGCGTTGGCGAGCAGGCCGGACTGTGGATTGATGCCCGTTGAAGCGTTGAACACAACCGACCAGCCAGATAGGAATTCTTCCTTGCCCCTGATGCCTAGACCCGTCTGCGACAGGTTGTTCGGTGCGACGAGGAACCGATGTTGATAGCCGTTTCGGTTCACCAGCGATTCGCCTTCATAGTTGTAGCCGTTTTCCGGTAAGCCATGGCTGACCCAGCCGACGCCGACGTCATACGCACCGTACACCGTGATGCCGTGCCAGGTCAGCGCGCAATCGGTGGTGGCGAACTCGTGGCCGCTGGTACAGGGGTCGGGAGTCTTCGGCTGCGTCTTCGTATCGACAGTGGCGCCTTGGGCAAGCGCCAGCGTCGATGAGAAGCAGAGGACCGCCGCCGCGAGAACTATCTTCGCCTCATTCATATTTCCTCCCTATAAAACTGACTGGATGCGCAATCTTTTCCAACGATTCTAAACGAATTGCAACATCGAATCTATACGATATTTCCATCCACCCAACGATGCACTCCCGTCGATCGCCGCTCAGGGTATAACTTTGCATCGTCGCAGCGTGTCGGACCCGACTTGGAGCGGCTAACCTCTTTTTGCAAATGCCTGCAGAAAAAGAATTGGGGCTTTGCGCTTCACTTCTTTCCATTCCTGTCTGTACTCTGGACTTGATGAAAGGAGAGCCCATGGCCGATCTGGAGCATCTGTTCACCCCGCGCGAGGCCGCCACCGCAGTCGGCGTCAGCTACGCCACCATCAAGAATTGGATCCTGGCTGGAACCTTGAAAACTGTCCGCACTCCCGGCGGCCATCATCGCATTCCCGAAAGCGCGCTCAAGCCTCTGTCTGCGGCGACGGGCGAGAGCAAGCCGGAGAAGAAACAAATCCAGTCGCGGGAGCGTTTCCGCACCACCAGCGGACGCAACCAGCTGGTAGGCACCATTGTCGAGGTGAAGATTCAGGGAATTCTGGCGCAGGTGGTGCTGGCCATCGGCGAGCAGCGCATCACTTCGATCATTACTGCTGACGCGGCGAGGGAGATGCAGCTGCGCAAGGGGCAAACCGCGGCGGCGCTGATGAAGGCAACATCGGTGATGATCACGCGCCTGTAATGCCCAAAAGTGCACACCGCCGCGCACCACATCGATAACTTGGAAGCCGCCATCCCGTCTGATACCGTGAATACAGCGGTTCTCCAATTGCCGCAACCCGGAATCTGCGATAGCTCAGTGCACTTTTCCTCAAGGAAAATGCGGCCTGCATAAAACTCGCGTGGGCACATAAATTGGAGAACTGCTCGATGAGGTGAATGACGATTCTTACAGCTGCCTTGCTCCTCCTCTTCCAGGCCGACGGCGGCGCCGGCCCAACGGCCGCAACGGGTCCCGGCGCGATCTCCGAGCTGCTGGGCAACATTGGCTCCGTGGCCACCGCGGTGTTGGTTCTGCTGCTGCTGGCCAGTCTCTATTCGTGGACCGTCATTCTCGGCAAGATCTCCGCCTTCAGCAAGGCCACCAAGGAGACGCGGCGCTTTCTCCGCGGCTTCCGCAAGGCCAGCCGCTTGCAGGAGATTTCCACCCTGGCCGCGGACTGCAAGGCAAGCCCGCTGGCGCAGGTCTTTGAAGACGTATACGAGACCTACAAGCGCCAGACCGGGGGCTCGGGCCCACCGCGCAACCTCACGCCGCTGGAGCGCTCGGCGCAGACCGCCGCGAGTGAAGCGGTCACAAATCTGGAGCGGCGCATGACAGGCCTGGCGACGATTGCTTCGACGACGGTCTACGTAGGCCTGTTCGGAACGGTCGTGGGCATCATCGACGCCTTCCACGGGCTGGGTACGGCCGGGACGGCCACGCTGCGCGCCGTTGCGCCGGGCATCTCCGAGGCGCTCATCACCACTGCGGCCGGCCTTTTCGTCGCCATCCCCGCGCTCATCGCCTACAACCAGCTCACCGCGCGCATCCGGGTGTTTGCAGCCGCGACCGACGACTTTTGCCGCGAGCTGTTGAACTCTCTCGAAGAGATTCCCGTGCGCGCGGCTGCACCCGCAACGGCACGGCCTGCAGGTTTGGCGCCCGGTCCCGAACCCACTCGCGAGGTTGAGCGTGGCCTTTACAAGTAGCACGGGCAGAACCAGTTCTTCGCTGGCCGAGATCAATGTCACGCCGCTTGTCGACGTGGTGCTAGTGCTGCTGATCATCTTCATGATCACCGCGCCGGTGTTGCAGTCGGGCATCGAGGTCGCGGTACCCAAAACGCGGACAGTCAAGGAAATTACCGAGCAGCGGCTGGTGCTGACCATCGACAAGGGCCAGAACGTCTACCTCGGCGACAAGCAGATCAGCATTCACGAGGTGGGCGACCGGCTGCACCGGCAGGGCTCCGATCCGGCGCACGAGATCATTTATCTGCGCGCCGATGAGTCGGTGCCGTTTGGCGTCTTTGCCACGCTGATGGACGCGGTGAAGCAGGCCGGGATTACCAACGTGTCGATTGTGACGCAGCCGCTGGAAGCCAAGGCCGCCCCGGTTCCGGTCAACTAGGAAGGCTGGGAGGCCGTCCCTGCAGAGGGTTTCGGCCTAGGAAATCTATGGACAGCGTACTCGACGGCGGCGGGCAACTGGAGCGGGAGATGAGGCCCGACCCGCTTGCTGCGCCTGCCACCGGCTCGCTGCTGCTGCACGCGGTGCTGTTCGGCGGCATTCTGTTCTACAGTTTCTTCAATGGCTTTCTCCATCACAGCTGGGGCAATCCCGGGCCAGGCAGCGCGATTCAGGTGAGCCTGGACTCAGCCGCCATCCCCCTGCCCTCTGACCAGCCCAAGAACGACAACGTGCTGCCCTCGGAGAAGCCGAGCCCCGCGCCAGCTCCGCCCGAGCCCAAGGCCGCCAAAGCTCTCGACGAGACCGCCATTCCCATTTCGGGCAAGGAAACCAAGCTGGACAAGAAAAAACAGGCCAAGGCGGAGGCGAAACAGCCCACGCCCAAGCAGCTGGCGGCCAGCAAGGCCAAGCAGCCGCCCCCCAAGCCGGATAGCCGCGTCCAGTACGGCGAGCAGGCCGGCTCCAAGCTGGCGCGCTCCACTTACGCGCAGACCGCCAACGCCAATCAGCCGGTCAGTGTCAGCAACGGAGACTTCGGCAGCCGCTTCGCCTGGTACGTGGATGGCATCAAACGAAAAGTGGGCCTGAATTGGGATAAGTTCCAGGTGGATCCGCGCACGCCCAAGGGCGCTGTGGTCGAGATTTACTTCAAAGTCAATCGACAGGGGGTTCCGTCCAACTTCCGCGTCAGTACCGCCAGCGGCAGCCCCACGCTCGACCGCTCCTGCCTGCTGGCCACCCAACGTGTTGACACATTTGGCGATCTGCCCAGGGAATCAAACGATCAGTGGATCGACGTCACTTATGATTGTACGTATTAGCCGGTGTTGCCGGCTCACGGATCAATGAAGCCGCCAACGCATCCTCTCCCGGAGGGAGAAGCGAGAATAGCCCAGGACAAGTCCGCTGCGGCGGACGCAGTCCTGGGTCCGAGCAGGACAAAAGCCCCCGTCCCGTAGGGACGCTGTGAATTCTACCCAATGCGCGGGGGCTACGGCCTGCATTGATTTTGGACCATTTTCGGTACGACTCAAGTCGCACCCTGATACAGAACCCTCGTAAGGCTTGGTTCACGGAAGGACTGTTTACCGCATGAAGGCATTTTCCCGCGTCTTCCCTCTCTGTCTTTTTCTCGTGCTCGCATCCGCCATTCAGCTCAAGGCTCAGGACTGGGTGCATACCGGCACCAACATGGGCCAGGACCGCATCCGCATTGCAGCGGCCGACTTCAAGCCCACGGCAGCCGATCCGCAGACGCCGGCGCTGAAGGCGGTGTTCGACGCCACGCTCTACTCCGACCTGGGACAGGCAGGCATCTTCGACCTGGTGTCAAAGAGCATGAATCCCCAGGCCAGCCCCGGCTCGCCGCAGGAGATGAGCCTGCCCCAGTGGTCTGCCGCGCCGGCCAACGCGGCCATGGTGGCGTTCGGTGGGCTGTCAGTCACCGGCGGCCGGGTGGCCGTCTCCGGCTGGCTTTTTGACGCACACAACACCGCCAGCCCGCAGGTGCTTGCCCGGCAGTACAACGAGGCGGCCAGCGAGGAATCGGCGCGGATGATTGCCCACCGATTTGCGGATGAGATCATCCTGCGCCTGGGCGGCGGCATCAACGGCATTGCCGAGACCAAGATTTACTTCATCAGCACCCGCTCGGGCACCAAAGAGGTGTGGATGATGGACTACGACGGCGAAAATCAACATGCCGTCACCCACCTGGGCACCATTTCCATCTCCCCGCGCATCTCACCCGATAACTCCCGTCTAGCCTTTGCGTCTCTTGGCCGCGCAGGATGGGAGATTCGCATGTATTCATTTGAGCTCAACCGCTACGTTGCCTTCCCCGCCGGAATCGCCGGTGGGAGCAACCAGTCCCCGGCCTGGTCGGGCGATGGCTCGAAACTCGCCTTCTCATCAGCACGCTCCGGCAATCCGGAGATCTGGCTCTCGGACGCCAGCGGGAACAATCTGCACAAGCTGACCGCGTTCAAGGGTCCCAACATCGGCCCCACGTTCAACCCCCGCACCGGCGCGCAGCTTGCGTGGGTAAGCGGACGAACCGGCCTGCCGCAGATCTACACCATGGACATTGACGGAGGGAACGTGCAGCGGATCACCGATGGCGGGTATGCGGTTTCGCCCTCGTGGTCGCCCAACGGACAGTTGCTGGCCTTCAGTTGGAACCGCAAATACGGCCCCGGCGACCCGGGCGGCGACGATATTCACGTGATCGATCTGGCCAGCAAAGACTATCTCCAGGTCACGCACTCCTCCGGCAGCAACGACTTTCCGTCCTGGGCGCCCGACGGCCGGCATATCGTGTTTCAGCGCACCCTTGGCAGTCACACGGAGATCTGGACGATGCTGGCCGACGGGACCCAACAGCGGCAGCTGACAAAGACCGGCAACAACTCGATGCCCAACTGGAGCTGGAAATGATCCGGCGCCCGGGCAATCGAAGCGCAGGGGACCGCGCTGCGGAGGACCAAATCCCGAATGAGTCGTGTGACCGTGTGTCTGAAGTCACAAGCGCTAATCGGTTTTCCTCCCCTCGATGCACTATGATTCTAAGGGCAGAAATTTTTCCTTTGGCCTGGCGCGAAAGGGAAAGAATCCCAGTTAACCCGATCGCACCCGCGGTCTTTCCAGAATCACGGCCATTTTGAAATCACGGAAGGAGTAGTCCATTGAACGCACGCTCTCGCATCTTGATTCCTGCTGTCTTGCTTGTTGCACTTCTCGCTGTCGCCGGCTGCAAAAAGAAGGAAGTAGCCCCCATGCCGGCTGAAACCGCCCCGCCGGTCAGCGCTCCGGCGCCCACGGCCCATATCTCGGCCACGCCGGTGGTGATCTCGGCAGGCGATCAGGTGGTCCTCTCCTGGCGCACGACCGACGCCACCAGCACCTCCATCGACGGTCTCGGCGATGTGCCCAGCTCCGGCGTCAAGACTGTGACGCCGACCGCCTCGACCAGCTATCACCTGGTAGCCACCGGCCCCGGCGGCACCGCGGACGCGACCGCCCACGTGACCGTGAACTCTGCTCCCGCCGTCAACGTGCCTACCAACACGATGAGCGCGGAAGAAGAGTTCAAGGCCCATGTGCAGGATGCCTTTTTTGACTACGACACCTACGACGTTCGCAACGATGCGCAGACGGTGCTGGCGGCCGACGCCTCTTACCTGGTGAGCCATCCGGACATCAAGGTGGTGATCGGCGGCTACTGCGACGAGCGCGGCTCGAACGAGTACAACATCGCCCTGGGCCAGAACCGCGCCGACGCCGCCAAGAACGCGCTGGTGACCGCAGGCGTAGCTGCCAACCGCATTCGCGTGGTCAGTTACGGCAAGGAGAAGCCCTTCTGCTCCGAGTCGACAGAGGAGTGCTGGCAGCAGAACCGCCGTGCCGGCTTCACGCTCGACCGGTAAGAAACACCCGCCGGCAGCCGCACAAAGCGCGACTGCCGGCTGATTACCCTCCCCGCAGTCCCAGTTCGTTGCCGCCGTCGCGGACACGAACTGGGGCTGTCCCTTGTTGGGTCGTCGCCTGCGACCGTAAACTGAATCTGTAAGCATTGAGCCCAGAGCTCAACTGCCGATGATGGGTGACCCATGAAGATAGCTTCAACTCTGCGTAATCGCCTTCTTGCCGCGGCGGCCTGCGGCCTGCTCGCAACCGCGTTCGCCGTGCCGGCGCACGCCGCCTCCAAGGAGATGATTGAGCTGCAAACCCAGGTCCAGCAGCTGCTCGACATGGTGCAGCGTTTGCAGTCTACGCTCGATACACGCATGGGCGTGGTGCAGCACATGGTGGAGCAGACCAACGACGCCACCACCCAGATGGCCGCCACCGTGAACGCGCTGCAGTTGAAGATCAACGCGCAGACCGAGGCCAACAACGGCAAGCTCGACACCGTCTCCGGGCAGGTGCAATCGCTCAACGACTCGGTCGACGAGCTCAAGTCGCGCATCGCCAAGCTGGACAAGACGGTGCAGGATCTGCAGGCGCAGCTCCAGGCCATGCAGACGCCGCCGCCCTCCGCGGGTCAGCCCGGCGGGCAGCCCGGCGACCCCAACGCGCCCCAGGGCTCTGCGCCCGCCGCGCCCCCGGCCCCCGTTGCGCCGCCGCTCAAAGATACCTACCAGGCTGCCGTCCGCGACTACAACGCCGCGCATTACGACGTCGCCTCCGGTGAGTTTCAGGACGTGCTGCACTACTATCCCAACGACGACCTGGCCGGCAACGCGCAGTTCTACCTGGGCGAGATTGCCTATCACCAGCAGAATTACGCGGACGCCGTGAAGAACTACAACGCCGTCATCGAGAGCTTCCCGGGCAGCCCCAAGGCGCCTGCCGCGCAGCTGCGCAAGGGCCTCTCGCTGATCGAGCTAGGCAAGAGGGACACCGGCATCCACGAGCTGCGCACCCTCATCCAGCGCCACCCGCAAACCCCGGAAGCCAGCCAGGCGCGCAGCAAGCTCAATGCCTTGGGCGTGCGCGTCTCCACTGCGCCGGGCCGATAGAAGAGGCCCGCGCACTCTGCTTTTGCGCGCGGGAGCGATGGCTTCTTCTTGAAGCGCGCGTCAAGGACAAAGCTTATCGGTAGAGCCGCAGCGAAACCCAACCAAGACCTGCTCGGAAGCGTGAGCGATTGCGCCTGGAGCGGCTGCACAAAAGGAGAAAAAACGTGGCAACAAAGTCAGTCAATCTCGCCGGCAACGCGCTCGGCGTCTCGCTGGAAGAAGCGCGAATCGTGATTCGGGCAGGGCAGAAGAAGGCCTCCAGGATCAAGGTCCCCATGAATATTGCAGTCGTCGACGCGGGCGCCAACCTGGTGGCGTTTGAACGCATGCAAGACGCGTGGCTGGGCAGCATCGACATTGCCATCAACAAGGCATTTACCTCGCGAGCGTTCGACATCGAAACCAAGGCGCTCGGCGAGCACTCGCAAAGCGGCGGCCAGTTCTTCGGCATCCATGCATCGAACCATGGGCGCATCATGGTCTTTGCCGGCGGCGTGCCCCTGAAGCGCGATGGACAAGTCGTCGGCGCGGTGGGCGTAAGCGGCGGCCTGGGAGAACAGGATCAGGCCGTGGCCGAAGCGGCAGCCGCGGCATTCGCGGAAAAATAAAGGGCTCAGGATGACAGCTCAGTGAGACGGCAAGAAAACAACAGGCAGCAACAGAGAAAAGCCCCGCTCCGCGCGGGGCTTTTTTTTGCGATCGCCACGCTATTCGATAGCCATGCGCTCGATGAGCCCGTCGCGCAGCGTGTAGGCGTGACGAACCATCGTATCGACAAGAATCGCGCCGCTCTTGTCGCGTACCACCTGGTGCACCTCGACGATCATGCGGCCCTGCGCATCGGGCTCAATCGCCACAGGCTCCACATGCGGGTCGATGGCCAGCCACTGCCGCGTCCAGTAGGCACGGACAGCTTCGCGCCCGTGCTCATAGCCGCCATCCATGCCGTTGGGCCAGACGACGTCAGGATGCATGAGGGCGAGCACGGCATCGATCTGCCGCGCGTTGAATCCACGATAAGCGGCGAGCAGGATAGTCCGCTCGCCGCTGTTTGTTTCGCTCGTCATCGCTGTCCCGCGCCGCTACTGCAGGCTGGCCATCAGCCCGTCAAGGGCCGACTTGGGCGGCCGCGTCAGGCTCTCCGGAAGTTGCCCGAGGGGCTCGTCCACAATGTTGAGCAGATCCAGGAAGGTTTCCTTTTTGGTGTCGATGTAGAACACGCCGGTCAGCACTTCGTTGTTGGCATGGGCTTCCATCAGCGTCTGCACGGACTTCACCT